>Ga0302202_10002007_pt1 | contig 24303 bp, 22 predicted proteins | sample II_Bog_N3_3_FD_194579 | JGI IMG/M metagenome (GOLD analysis project Ga0302202, IMG submission 194579) | Peat permafrost microbial communities from Stordalen Mire near Abisko, Sweden - II_Bog_N3_3 | ecosystem: Environmental > Terrestrial > Soil > Wetlands > Peat | place: Sweden: Abisko...
GGCGGAGATGTCGGCGCAAGCCGAGGCGTGGAGCGCGACCGGCCCGCCCTGACGCGGCTATGAACGCGATCGTGGTGTGACGCACGGGGCCGGCAGCGGCTGGCCCCGCCGTCCTGATTCGTGCCGGCCGGTGGGGGGCCACGACCCGGCTGCGAGGCGGGGGCCACCGGCCGGCTTGTTGGGCGTTGCCTTGGCTTTGGATTGCAACGGTCAGGGCCTCGGGCTGCATGGATCGGCATGCGCATCCCGACAAGTGCCGAACCGGCGGCGAGATAGGATGCGCGCCGCGGTTTTGCGGCCGGTCCGGATCTGAGTGCCCGACACGCGCGCGCTGGTTTCGCCGCGGCCGGCCGACGTCAATGCCAGACCATCGCGGATCAAGTGAACACCGAATCCGGCCGGCTGGGAGCGTCTCAGCGCCGATGCACGGGACGACCGCGGCTGACCGGCCACGGGGACATAGTCATCGCTGCGTCGCATGGCGATCCACCGGCGTGACGTCGATCGATCTTGCGTCGACCGGCCGCAAACCACCCGCCGTCCGATACTCGGGCCGTTCAGTGGGCGTTGGTGGCGTGTCTCCGGCGGACGTAGCTGACGCGACCCGCCATCTCGACCTTTGTCAGCCCGGTTTGCCGGCGCGCAGGCTGTACGACAGCGGCAGCCAGGGCTTGTCCGGCCAGCGATGGCCGCCGTTGGGTGCCTCGACCAGGCGGGCGAACATGCGCCAGGAAATGGTGTCGTGCTCGTGGAAGGCGTCCAGGCGGAGTCCGGCGTTCAACAATCCGCCGATGACATCGCTGAGCGGATGCAGCCACTCGCAGGTGCGGGTGTTGCGCAGGGGCGTATCCGGGTCGGCGTAATCCTGAGCGTTTTCATAGACGTGCTGCTCACGGCCGAGATAGGGCGCGAACCAGCCGGGCATGCCGTCCGGGGTCGCCGTCTCGTCGTCGAAGACATAGGCGGCGGGATGCGCCTCGGCCAGTGCCAGCCAGCCGCCGGGTTTCAGGAAGTGCGCCACCACCCGTGCCCAGCCGGCCATGTCGGGCAGCCAGCACAGTGCGCCCCAGGAGACCAATACGCGGTCGAAGCCGGCCGGTTCCGGGATGGCGGACGGTGCGTCGTACAGGTCGGATTCGATAAACCGAGCGGTCAGCCCCAGGTCCGCGGCCAGCAACCGGGCGGCCTCGATGGCAGGGCGGGAGAAGTCGAGACCGGTCACATCGGCGCCCTGCTGCGCCAGCACCAGGCTGTCCATGCCGAAATGGCATTGAAGATGCAGGATTTTTTTGCCGGCGACGGGACCGAGGACGTTGCTGGTGATCGGCCCGAGCCGCGCGGTGCCGGCGCGCAGGGCCGTCTGGTTGTAATGCAGGACCGGGTTGGCCAGATGCAATCCGACCCGTTCGTCCCAGTTCGCCCGGTTGAGGGTACGCCAGTCGGGGTCGCTCATGCACCGCGTTCCGTCACTTTGACCGCCTGCCAAGCGGCTTCCATGCCGTCCAGCGGCGTTTTGGACAGGCTGTTTCCTTCACGTTCAATCATATCTTCCATCGCATTGAAGCGACGTGTGAACTTCTGGTTGGCGTGGCGCAGGCAGGCTTCGGGATCGAGATGAAGTTTGCGTGCCAGGTTCGCCAAAACAAACAATAAATCGCCTACCTCATCCTGTAGCCGGACCGGGTCGGCCGTGGTTAGCTCTGCTTTAAGTTCAGCCACTTCCTCATCGAGCTTATCAAGGACGGACACCGCATCCGGCCAGTCGAAGCCGACCCGCGCCGCACGCGCGGTCAGCTTGGCGGCTCGGGTCAAGGCGGGCAGGGGGGTCGGCACCCCGACCAGGGTGCCAGTTTCAGCCCGAGCGGCGCGTTCGGCGGATTTCTGCGTCTCCCAGGCCATGGTCTGGGCTGTGGCATCGCGCGCCGCAGCCTCGCCGAAAACATGAGGGTGACGCCGGATCATTTTGTCACTGATGGATTTTACGACATCGGCGAAGGCGAAGCGGCCTTCCTCCTCGGCCATGCGGGCGTGATAGACGACCTGGAACAGCAGATCGCCGAGTTCGTCGGGCAGGGCGGCGAAATCGCGGCGCTCGATTGCGTCGGCGACCTCGTAGGCTTCCTCGATCGTGTAGGGGGCGATGGTGGCGAAGCTCTGCACCTTGTCCCACGGGCAGCCGGTCGCGGGGTCGCGCAGCGCGGCCATGATGTCGAGCAGACGGCGGAGTTCGGCTTCGGGCGATTGCGCGGTCATCCGATGCGGATAGGTGATGGGGGCGGGGCGGGCAAGCGGAAACCGGCGGGCCGAGCGCCTTATCAATGAAGAATTAACGCTGCCTTGGCGCGCAATCCCCGGTGCGTCCACAGTGACGATGCATCCTGGGCGGACGCACCGATCCGCGTGCGACGCAGGGGGATGTTCCATGTCCATCGCAACCCGTATCTATGCCGGCGGTGCCTTTGGCTTTGGTGGGCAACCCGCCGTCAACGACCTGCTGGGCGCCGGCTACGAGGCGGTGATCATCTGGTCCGTCCATGTCTCGGCCCAGGGGACACTGAGCCTGAACAATACCCAGATCGTGTCGGGCGGGGTTTACCAGGAAGTGGAACCCATGGACCTGCCGCAACGCCTGGCGCAACTCTACAAGGCCGGGATCGGCGTGCTGTTCTCGGTCGGGTCGGGCGGAACCCAGGATTACGCCAATATCGGCCGCTTCGTCAGCAATGGCGTGCCGGGACCGGGCACGCCGCTGTATGACAATTTCGCCGCGCTCAAGGCCGCGATGGTCGCCGCCGGCGGCAACATCGATGCCATCGACTTCGACAACGAAGACGACATGAGCACGACCATCATGGTGAATTTCGGCGCCATGCTGGCCGCGATCGGTTATGCCAGCGTGACCTTCTGTCCGTATTACCAAAGCCAGGTCTGGACTGACACCTACACGCAGTTGCTCAGCCAGTTCGGCAACGGCTTCGTCAGCGCCATCCATCTGCAATGTTATTCGGGTGGCGCGGGCAACTCGCCGGAGCCGTGGGGTGCCATGATCGCGCAGAATGGCGGCAGCACGCTGTTGATCCCGGGCCTCGCCACGGTCCAGGCGGGGCCGGGCGGATGGTGGCACCAGGGCGCGCCCGGCAGCAGCGTCGTCGTGACGCCTGAGGTCGCCATGTATGGACGAGCGAACTGGTCGAACATGCTGCGTCAGGGCAACTACCCGACCGCCGACGCCGCGGTGCAGGCTGCCGCTGCCAGCGGGGGTGAGACCTTCTTTTTCTATTGCAACGGTCCTCTGGACCTGGGACCGGGCAAGCAGTTCCAGACCGGCGACGCCGTGTTCTTCGCCGGCGAACCCTGGTGGGGATCGGCGCCGCAATGTGTCGGCTATTCGTTGAGCGGAGGGTGCACCAACACGTACAACCTTGGCGGTGCCTGCCCGAGCGATCTGCAGACTCAATACGCTGCCTGGAACAAGGAGAGCTACCCGCCGAACGGCGGCTTCATCTGGCTGTATGATTCGGTGGTGAGCTGCCTGCTGTCGGGTTGCTGCGGCGGCACCGAACAGACTCCGGCGACCACCGCGTTGGCGTACCGCCAGGCGATCACGCAGGGGCTGAGCTGATCGGGCTCGCGGCACAGGCAACGGGGGACGTTCAGGCCTGGGTCGGCACCGGCGCCGGCACCAGGGGTTCAGCACCCACACGCCGGTGCCAGTGAAGTCTTTCCGGTTGCGCGTCACCACCACCAGGTTATGGCGTTCCGCACAGGGGACGAACCTGGAAATCCAGCCAATGTGCCAGTTTGTTGCGACGGGCCGGGTCCGCCAGCCGCTGGCCCAGCCCATGACCTCAGGTGAGGGCATCCGCCTTGGCGCCACGCGTCGTGACCAGTAGCGGCCCTTCGGACCGGGCGCGTCGCACAACGTCGGAGAATTTGGCCTTGGCCTGTTGCTGGTCCCATCTGACAAGGCCAGCCGTCCCACGAGCAGGGCCGTGCGACGGTGGACCGCCCGGTCGGAGCGCCGTGGCCCGGCACGCGACAGGCCAGGTTCAAACATGTGAGAAAATGGCGCCGGACTATCCCGTCGAAGGCTCGACTTTTCAACATTCATCTGCTATTGAATGAGGCAAACCAGACAGGAACGTCCGATGCCCGATGGGATTTTTGGCGGTGGTGGAGCCGATGGAACCGTCTCGGTTCTTGGCCGTGACGGACAACCGCTGGTGCAGTTGCTGGCACGCGACACCGAAAGCGTCATCGGGGCAGGCCAAACGAGTCGTCCGGGACGCCTGTCGATGTACGATGGCAAGGGCCAGAACACGGTCAGTCTGACGACCGCCGACGCCAGCCTGTCGCTGGGTGGCAACAACGTTCCGGGCACCATCTCCGTCCTCGGCCGTGACGGCCAGCCGCTGGTGCAGTTGCTGGCACGCGACACGGAAAGCGTCATCGGGGCAGGCCATGCGAGTCGTCCGGGGCGCCTGTCGATGTACGACGGCAAGGGCCAGAACACGGTCACTCTGACGACCGTCGACGCCAGCCTGTCGCTGGGTGGCAACAACGTTCCGGGTACCGTCTCCGTCCTCGGCCGTGACGGACAACCGCTGGTGCAGTTGCTGGCACGCGACACCGAAAGCGTCGTGGGGGCGGGCCAGAAAGGGCGGCCAGGCCGGATCTCGCTCTATGATGCCACCGGCCAGGATGCGGTCACGCTCACCGCGGCCAACGCGACCCTGGCCCTTGGCGGCGCCGACGGCGCGGGAACAATCACCATCGCGGGACGAGACGGGCAACCGCTGGTGCAACTGACCGGCAGCGACACCGAAAGCGTCGTGGGGGCGGGCCAGAAAGGGCGGCCAGGCCGGATCTCGCTCTATGATACCGACGGCCACGAGGCCGTGCGGATGGACGCGGCAAACGGCGGCGACATCTTCATCGCCAATGGCGACCTGGCCGAGGAGTTCGACCTGGCCGATGCCAACATCGTCGCCGGCATGGTGGTGATCCTGGACGAGACCGGCGGGGTGGCCGCGTGTTGCCAGGCGTACGACACGCGCGCGGCCGGCGTGATTTCCGGCGCGGGGCCGTTTCGGCCCGGCCTTGTGCTCGACAAGCGCAACACGCAACGGCGGCGGCTTCCGGTCGCCATGATGGGGAAGGTCCACTGCCTGGTGGATGCGGGACCGGCCCCGATACGCCCCGGCGATCTGCTGACGACCGCGGTCCGGTTCGGCCACGCGATGCGCGCGACTGACCGGGCGCGGGCGATGGGCGCGATCATCGGCAAGGCGCTCGCACCGCTGGATGCGGGCGAGGGCCGGATCCCCATCCTTGTCACCTTGCAGTAGGCCGCCGTGATCAGCCTCAAGCAGAGCCTGGGTGCGATCGGGGTTGCGCCGGGACGTCCGCTGCACCTCCGATCCGACTGGGCGAGCTGGCCGCGCAGCCTGCGTCAGGCCATGCGGGCGATGGTTGACCCCCAGCCGGGACGCTGGGCCAAGGCGTCGGGGACCGAATACGGCTCGTTGCCGGGTGGGTTTTCCTGCGACACGGTGCAGGGATTATGCACCGATGGCGCGCATTGGTATGTGCCGGTCACCGAAAACGGCAATTCCTGGGTGCACAAGTTCGACGCGACGCTCGCCACCCATCTCGGGAGCTTCCTGGTGCCGCACGACGAGGCTGGCCAGCAGCATGTCGGTGATATCGACATCCGCGACGGCAACCTGTTCCTGCCGCTGCAGGGTGCCGCGGGACATCGGGTTCTCGTGCTGGCGGACGACATGGCCACCGTGCGGCAAAATGTTCTTCTGGTGGACGACACCGGCAACGGCGATGCGCCGCTTGGGCAGGACATCAACTCGTGGTGCGCGATCAGCCCATGGAACGGACTGTATTATACCTGCGCGTTCGGCGGCAAAAAGGAAGACGAGCCACCCAGCGGCGTCTGCTACGCCTTCGACCCTGGCCGCGGCTGGCGCTACACGCCGGCTCGCAACATCCGCCTGTCTGGCGCGGACGTGAGCGCCGCGCAGGGCGGCAAGTTCGACGGCAACGGGCATCTGCTGATCACCTCGGACGACTATCGTGACATCCGCGTGTTCAGCGCGCTGAACGGGCACTTCTGGGGATCCTGCGCGGTTGACCAGAAGGATTGGGACGAGCTGGAGGGTTTGTGCATCTGGAGCCGTAACGATAGCGGCGTGGGGGCCCAGGTTCACGTCGCCTCGGTGGTGGTCGGCGACGGGAAGACCAACGTGACGACGGGGGCCGAGGTTGGCGCGATCGTGGGCGGAATCCTGTTGGGTCCGCTCGGTGCCCTGGCAGGCGCAGCCACCGGCGCTGGCAGCGAGGCGGCGCCGTGGATTGCGAAGCTGCACCACCTGTACCGCAAGAGCTATGCGGTGCCGGGTTTCGGTTCCTTGATGGGCGCGCCATAGGCGCGGGGCGGCGGATCAGGGGCGTTGATGTCTGGCGTCTGATTGCCGCAGAAGGAATATTATGTTAACTCGTGGCGCCGGCCAAACCACACCCGCAAGCGCTGGTGCGGTTTGCCACGCCAGCCTCAGTTCTTCCGGTCGGCATAGCCTTTCGGCAAATCCGCTGGCGCGCAGGCGATCACGCTGTGGTTGTCGATCCCGCAATCCTCCATGAAGGTGATCTTCGCGAAGGAATCCAGCACGACCGTCGGATAGGTCGGACCCGCATCCCGGTATGCGGTCATCATGGGGTAGTTGGCTCTGCTCTGGTGGACGATGGCCTTTTCCGGCGACCGCACGATCCATTGCGGGAAGAAGATCACGCCATGCATCTCGCGCGCCGCCAGATTGAACGCCAGGCTGACGCAGGTTCCCGCCGGTTCCGACCAGGATATCTTACAGATATCCTCGCTCAGGCGAACCAGGTGGACGGCGGTATCGTTCACCCAGCGCCCGCCCAGCATGCCGGCATGGATCCGGAAATCGCAGGTCCGGTCGTTCTTGATATAGGTCTCGTAGTGCCAGCCGTTGTCATAGGTATAGATGAAGTGCTTGCCGACGAACCGGGTCAAGGTCTCCGGTTTGGTGGAGGCGTAGGATTCGCCCGCGGTGGACAAGCTGGTGTGATCGGGCATGGAGGTGCTCCTTCAGGGTCAGGCGAAACCGGACCGGATCATCCGGTCAGGGCGATGATGGCACCGAGGGTCAGCACGCAAGCCACCGTGCTCAGCAGGATGGTTGCTTCGGACTCGTCGGTGTAGACGTTGTATTTCATGGCAAACATGGCAGTCGCCGGCGCGGTGGGCAGCGCGCCCATCAGCACCATCGCGCGCAGATGCTCGCCGGTGACGCCCAGCAGCAGGCCCAGCAGCCACATCGCGCCGGGCTGGGCCAGGTTCTTGAACACGACGTTCAGCCACACCGCCCCGCTGGCGCGCAGCTTCTGGCCGCTGAGCAGCAGGCCCATGGCGAACAGCGCCAGGCCCGAGGTCGCCTCGCCGATCAGGGTCAGCGATTTCTGCGCCACGTCGGGCAGCGGGATATGCGCCAGCACGAAGACGATGCCCAGCACCGGCGCCCAGATCAGCGGCTGCTTCACCGCACCCAGCACCGAACCCCAGATCAGTGCCACGCCGGTGTGGCCCTTCTGCTCCGGACTGCCGGCGGCGAGCAGCACCAGGGTAATGGGCGGCAGCAGCAGGCTGGAGATCAGGATTCCGACCACCGCCGGGATCACGGCGGACTTGCCGATGACCGCGGTCAGGACGGGGATGCCGATGAAGGCGACGTTGGGGAAGCTGGCGTTCAAAGCCTGCAACGAACTCGCATCCACCGTCCGGTGGAACAGGGTCAGCGCGAGACCCAACGCGACCAGATAAACCGCCAGCAGTCCGATCGCGATGGCCACGCAGAATTGCCAGTCCGGCAGCCCCGTTGTGGACATGGTTGCCGTCGCGTTGAACAGCTGGGCCGGCAGGCAGAAATCCAGCACCGCGACGGAAAATGCACCACCCACCGAGGGCGCGATCAGCCCGCTGCGCCCGGCCAGCACGCCCAGCAGGATGACGAACGCGATCGGCACCAGCGCATCGATGATGACCAGCAGAAGCGTCATCGGCTCAGGCCGCCGTCAACGCCGCGGTGATCCCCGTATCCCCCGGTTGCGCCATGTTCGTTTTCCTCTGTCGGTCAAGCAGAGCGGAGCTAGGCGCGGACCGGTCCGGTGGAAAGCATCGGAAACTACCCATGGAAGTCCTTGCATCGGCGCGTGGATTTATGGCACCCGGTGCCCATGGCCCCGGCACCTCAGCCTTCGGTGGATCGTTTCCTGATCGCCGCAACCGTGGATCGGCTGATCTACGGCAGCGACAAGACTTTCGAACCCGACGATGCCCGCACGCTATTGCATGCGCTGCCGCACCGCCGCTCGCCGTGGTTCGAGTTCGGCTTTGCCGGCAAGAGCTCGGGCGGCTCCGCCAAAGGGTTTGCCGCGGGTGTCGGCGACGTGAAGATCAAGGACGACAAGGACCGGCAGTTCGAATACAGCACCGCGAAGGATGCCTATGTCAGGGCCGGCCAGTGGAAGCTGATGTGGGTCGGCGGGCGGGCCGGGCAGTTCGTCGATATCGAGCAGGTCATGGCCGACTTCACCGACGAAGGCCGCGGGGCTCGGGTGCGCTACAGCCTGGACGGGACGCCGCTGGGCATGGACATCCAGATCAACCGGTCGTTCCGGCTGTTCTGGTCGCCGCTGATCATGGTATTTCCCGGCTGGCAGAGGTGGAAGACGCCGGCTTAGACCTCCAGCACCATCCCGTCATACCCCGCCTCGATCCCCGCGGGCAGGTTCGCCGCCAGCCAGGCCCAGTCCATATCGGTGCTCATATGCGTGAGCACCGTGCGGCGCGGCTGCAAGCGGTCCACCCAACCCAGCACAGTTGGCAGGTCGGCGTGAGTCCAATGCGGCCCCTGGCGCAGGAAGCAGCCGACCACCCAGGTGTCGATCCCGTCCAGCGCCGCGAAGGCCTCATCGTTCAGCGCGACCACGTCGGTGGAGTAGCCGAAGGCGCCGATCCGCAGGCCCAGCGTCTCCAACCGGCCGTGATCCTGGGCGAACAGGCGCACGTCCATGCCGGCGGCGGCGATGGTGTCGCCTGGTTCGGCCGGGTGCGGCACCAGCACCGGGCGGTAGAAATGCGGTGGCTGCCAGGGGTGGAAGACGTAGGCGAAGCGCTTCGTCAGCTCGCCCAAGGTGCGCGCTGTGGCGAAAGCCTCCAGCGGCCGGTTGGCGATGCGGTTCAGGATGCGCACGTCATCGATGCCGGTGATATGGTCGGCATGCGCATGCGTGTAGAGCACGGCATCGACCCCCGGCACCCGGCAATCGATCAACTGACTTCGCATATCGGGCGAGGTATCCACCAGAAGCCTTTGACCTTGTGTATTTTCGATCACGATGCTGGAGCGGGTGCGGCGGTTGCGCGGCTCCGCCGGATCGCAAACGCCCCAGTCGCCGGACCCATCCGCGCCGCCGATCATCGGCACACCAGCCGAGGCGCCGGTGCCGAGAAGGGTCACCCTCATGCAGCTTTCCGGAACAGGCGGCGGAAGTTGGCGGTGGTCAGGTCTGCCAGCGCCTGTGGTGACAGGCCGCGGATTTCGGCGAGCTTGGCCGCGGTGTGCGCCACATGCGCCGGTTCGTTGCGCTTGCCGCGGAACGGCACCGGGGCGAGGTAGGGCGCATCGGTTTCGACCAGCAGACTCTCGGCTGGAAGATCGGCCGCGATCGCCCTGAGTTCGCTGGATTTCGGGAATGTCAGGATTCCCGAAAAGCTGATCGAACCGCCCAGCGCGACCGCTGCCTCCGCCAGCGTGCGGGTGGAGCTGAAGCAGTGCAGCAGGAAATCGAAGTTTCCACCCCGTTCGCGTTCGTCGCGCAGGATCGCGGCGATGTCGTCGTCGGCGTCGCGGGCGTGGATCGCCAGCGGCACGCCGGCCAGGCGGGCGGCGCGGATGTGGGCCCGGAAATTCTCGGCCTGGATGTCGCGCGGGGACCGGTCGTAGAAATAGTCCAGGCCGGATTCACCGATGCCGATGACGCGCGGGTTCTGCGCCATCTCTGCCAGGGTTTCCGGGGTTGGGATGGGGGCCTCGGCGGCGTGGTGCGGGTGGACGCCGATGGTGCACCACAAATTGGTATGGCCGGCAATCAGGGAATTCAGGCGGCTTGATTGGTCCAATGTGACGCCGATGGTGACCATTTCGCCCACCCCGGCCTCGGCGGCGCGCGCCAGCACGAGCGGCAGCTCCATCGGGGTGTAGTAGTCCAGGTGGCAGTGGGAATCGATCAGCATCGTTATCGACTCCCCCTCCCCTTGTGGGAGGGGGCTGGGGGGAGGGGTTGGCGGACGGCAGCCACGATCCGTCGGCGCGTATCCGGGCGGGGCCCCCTCCCCCTAACCCCCTCCCACAAGGGGAGGGGGAATTCGCTTTGCCACCCCTTTTCGCTTTGCCATCCCTCGCCCCTCACGCCGCTGGCTCCACATATCTCGGGAACACGCCCTGTGGCGGCGGCAGCGCGATCCCGTCCGCCAGCGGCGTGTTCAGTGCCGCCAGGGTCCGGTCATCGCCGGGCACGCCGATCTGGTCGAGCATGCGCGCCATGCTGTCGGGCATGAAGGGTTGCAGGACGGTGGCGACCACCCGCAAGCTGTCCACCAGCACCCGCAGCACGACGCCCATCCGCGTCTTGTCGGTCCGGTTCAGCGCCCAGGGTGCCTGGCGGTCGATGTAGCCGTTGGCGGACCGGATGACTTTCCAGACTTCCTCCAGCGCCTCGTGGAAGGTCTGCTGGTCCATGTGGCGGCGCAGCACCTCCGGCAGCGCGTTGGCAGCGAGCAGCAGCGCGGTGTCCTCCGCGGTGGCAGGCCCCCTGCCCGGCCGTACGCCGCCGCAATTGCGCGCGACCAGGGACAGCGAGCGCTGCGCCAGGTTGCCCAGGTCGTTGGCCAGCTCGACGTTGATCCGCGAGACGATCCCCTTGGCGGTGATCGATCCGTCACCGCCGAACGGCTTCTCCCGCAGCAGATAGTAGCGCACCTGATCCAGGCCATAAGTCCTGACGAGATCGCGGGGGTCGATCACGTTGCCCAGGGACTTGGACATTTTCTCGCCCTCGACCACCCACCAGCCGTTGGCGGTGACCCGCTTTGGCAGCGGCAGACCGGCCGACATCAGGAAGGCGGGCCAGTAAACGGCGTGGAAGCGGGTAATCTCCTTGCCGACGAAATGCACGTCCGCCGGCCAGTAGTGCCACCGAGGCGCCGTGGTATCGGGAAAGCCGCAGCCGGTCAGGTAGTTGATCAGCGCATCCATCCACACATACATCACATGGTCGGGGGCATCGGGCACCGGAATGCCCCAACTGAACGTGGTCCGGCTGATCGACAGATCGTTCAGCCCGCCGCGTACGAAGCTGAGAACTTCGTTGCGGCTGGAGGTTGGCGCGATAAAGTCGGGATGGGAATCGTACAACTTGAGCAGGCGATCCTGCCAGGCGGCCAGGCGGAAGAAATAGGACGGCTCGCGCACCCAGGACACCGGCGCGCCAGACGGCGCCATCCTGGTGCCATCCGGCTGGGTGGTGAGCTCGTTTTCATCGTAAAACGCCTCATCGCGCACGGCGTACCAGCCCTCGTAGTGACCGAGGTAGATATCGCCGGCCGCGGTCATGCGGCGCCACATTTCGGTGCAGCACGCTTTGTGCCGCGCCTCCGTCGTGCGGATCCAGTCATCGTTCGACACGCCCATGGCTCTGGTCATGTCGCGGAAGTCGGCGGAGATACCGTCGGTGTAGGACTGCGGATCGACGCCCGCGGCCTGCGCCGCCTGCTCCACCTTCTGGCCGTGTTCGTCGGTGCCGGTGAGGAAAAACACCTCATAGCCGTCCAGCCGCTTCCAGCGTGCCATGACGTCGGCCGCGACACTGGTGTAGGCGTGGCCGATATGTGGCGCGCCGTTCACGTAGTAGATCGGGGTCGTGAGGTAGAAGCTTTTGGTCATGGGTTCTTTCCGCTGCGCATCCCGGTTCTGTGCACGATAAATCGTGTCATCGCGCCGGGATGCCAGGGTTGCCGTGCCACAGGTCGGGGCTGGCATCAAGCGCTGTCAGATCGCTTTGGCGCCACGGCTCTCAGCGGGGTTTCGTTGCTCACACCCCGGCCGGGCCGGCGGTCGCCACGAATCACGACGGCGGGGCCAGCCATTGCCGGCCCCGTGCGTTACCCCATGATAAACTGACCGGTGGGTCAGGGCGGGCCGGTCGTGCCGACCGCCGCGGCTTGCACGTATCGTTCCGCCCACCCATCGTCTGTGAGCAAAGACGGGTCGGTGAACCCGGCGCACAGCCGGTCCATGATGTGGTTGATCAACTTCACGATGCAGCCGCCGAACTCGGTGACGACCATCATGATCTCACCCCATAAGGGGTGGGACTGCACGATCCCGAGGTCGCGGCAAATGTCGGCGATGACCTCGCCAGCGGGACGGTCACGCAGCGCGGCGGCGATCTCCTCGGCTGTCGGCATGTCGGGCAGCGGCGCGCGTGGTGCCGCCGGCCGGGCGGTGCGTGGCTTGCGGTTAACCGGCATACGAAAGAAATCCTGCGCGACGGTCTCCGGCAGGGGGCGGCGCACCAGCTTGGCTTCCAGTTCGCCGGCCAGTTGCAGGCCGCGGGTGATGCGCGCCAGGATCAGCGCGATATCGCGGGTGCCGAAATGCCGCGCGACGATCAGCAGGCTCGCGACGGCCGGGTTCTGCTGCAGGGCGCAGGCAAGTTCCAAGCCGTAGTCGATGAGTTTGCGCAGCAGTCCGAGCAGGCGGTCGGTGCGGGATAGTGCCCACACGGTGCCGGCGGCCGGATCCGGGGTCGGATCGGGGAGATTCGGTGGCTCTGTCGTGGCGAACGCGGCGGACATGAGCGGATAAAAAACCGTTTGTGCGGCCGTGTCAAGGATTATTTTCTGTGTTCTCACCCCACCGCGCACCCGAGGCTCAGGTCGCGGGCGCCGATGAGGATCGCGGCGGCCCGAACGACTGACATCCTGGACGGCACCACCACACCGTCATGGCGGACCGAGCAGGCGCCAAAACGCCGTCATTGACGCAGCCGTCGGTCATTTGGGTGACGGCATCGCTTCACGCGTCACGGTGCGTGCAGGCGTGCCATGACGTTGGGAATTCCAGTGTCACCAGAATTACCGACTGCCGGGTCAGTTGGGGGTGCCTGGCTTGATGTCCGCCTCAGGTAGGGATCCTGCCGTCGGATATCGGCGGCGGTGTTGAAAACTGGCGGAGCCAACCGCCCCAGTCCGCACCAAAAACCGGATAGCGACACCGTCCGAACCGAACCACGCAGGGCCAAATGTCTCCCCTCACCCGCGCCTGACGTTCCAGAACACCGGATTGCCGGTCAGGATTCCGGTCAGATTCGCCTGGTACGCCGTCGGCGCGAAATACTGCCCCAACGGGATATAGGGCACGTCCTGGAACGCCTGGCGCTGCATCCGCGCGGCAATCGACCGTTGCGCCGCCAGGTCGGGTGCGGCGAACCAGTCATTCCGCAGCGCCTCGATCGCGGCGCTGTCCGGCCAGCCGGGGGCCGCGGCTTTGCCGTTGCCGCGCAGGAAGACATGGCCGGCCGGATTGAGCATGTCCATGCCGGACCAGCTCGTGTGGAAGATGCTCCAGCCCCCCTGCCCGACCGGATCGGTTTTCACCCGCCGCTGCACCAGGGTGGCCCAGTCCATCGCCGGGGCCTCCACCGTCAGCCCGAGACGGTGCAGCAGATCGGCGGTGATCTCCGCCAGCGCGCGCGCCGAGGCGATGTCGGTCGGCGTCAGCACCACCACCGTCTCACCCGCGTAGCCGCCCGCCGCCAGGGCGCGCTTCACCGCATCCAGATCGCGCGGACCGGTCAGCGCCGCCATCCCGGCATCGTTCGCCAGCGGCGTGCCGGGACAGAAATAACCGACCTTGTCGCGCCACAGCGCCGGATCGGTGCCGACCATCCCGGTCATGTAGTCGGCTTGCGTCACCGCGCCGATGATCGCGCGGCGCAGCGCCGGGTTGTTGAAGGGCGGCACCAACTGGTTGAAGCGCATCGTGGCGACGAAGCCGGTCGGGATCGTCGTTTCCACCCGCAGGCTGGCCGGCTTGCGCAGCAGCGGCAGCAGGTCGGCGTCCGGCACCAGCCACCAGTCGATCTCGCCGCGCTGCATCGCCGCGGCGACGGTGGCGCTGTCGGGCATGATGCGCCACGCGATCCGCTCGAAATGCGCGATTTTCGGGCCGGCGGTGCCGTCCGGCGTGCCGTTGGGGCGGGGGACATAGGCGGGGTTGCGCGCCCACACCACCTGCGCGCCGGGCACGCGTTCGTCGGGAAGATAGCGGTACGGGCCGCTGCCGACCATCTCCGTCACCTGGGTGAAAGGGTCGGTGGCTGCGAGCCGTTCCGGCATGATCGGGCACATCGAGGGCGGGGTCTTGCCAAGCGCGTCCGGCAGCAGCGGGAACGGCGCCTTCAGCCGGAACACCAATGTCTTGTCGTCGGGCGCGGCGATCTCGTCGGTGGCCGCCAGCAGCGCCTGGCCAAACCCGTCGCGCACGCCCCAGCGACGGACGGACGCCGCGGCATCGCGCGCCAGCACCTTGGTGCCATCGTGGAACAGCAGCCCCTCGCGCAGGGTGATGCGCCAGGTCTTGCCCTGGTCGTCGGTGACCGCCCCCTCGGCCATCTGCGGCTGCGCTCGGAACTGGCTGTCGAGGCCGAACAGGGTGTCGAAGACCAGGAAACCGTGGTCGCGGGTCTGGTAGGTGGTGGTCCAGACCGGGTCCAGCGAGGCCAGATCGGCCTGCGGCACCACCGTCAGTGTGCTGGCGGTTGCGGCTCTGGCGATCGCGGGCGCGGCGAGGGTCGCGGCGGCCTGGAGAAATCGGCGGCGGGTCGGCATTGGTCGGTCCTCCCGGTGGACGCCCGGATCAAACCACGCCCCCGCCCCGAACGGGAGGGGGCGCCACCTTGCCGAACACGCGCCCGCACCGCATTGTGAGGCCCCACCTGATCGCGAGCGGCTCGAAAGATGATTCGCATGACTGAAACGATCCAGGCTTTCGTCTGCATCATGGGTGCGGGGCCCGTCGGTGGCAGCCTCGCCTGCCGGCTGGCCGGGGCCGGCATCAGCACCGTCGTGATCGACCGCGCCGCGTTGCCGCCGATGGAGCACCCGGCCTTCGACGGCCGAGCCTATGCGGTGGCGGCGGGATCGCAGCGGCTGCTGGAGGCGGCGGGGCTGTGGGCAAAACTGCCCGATCCGCCCTGCCCGATCCTGGACATCCGGGTGACCGACGGGCGGGTCGGCCGGCCCGCCTCACGGCTGTTCCTGCATTTCGACCATCGCGAGGCCGGCGCCGATGCCGGCCCCTTCGGCTGGATGGTGGAGGCGCGCGGGCTGCGGATGGCGCTGAACGCGCATATGCACACGCTGCCGGCCTTGCGGGTGCTGGCGCCGGCCGAGGCGGCGGTGGAGCGGACCGCGTCGGGCGTGCTGGTGCGGATCGCCGGCGGGCCGGTGGTGTCGTGCCAACTGGTGGTCGCCGCCGAGGGACGGAACTCGCCGTTGCGGGAGGCGGCGGGGATTCCGGTGACCCGCCTGCCCTATGGCCAGACCGGGCTGGTCTGCGCGGTGGCGCACGAAAAGCCGCACCATAACGTGGCGCTGGAGCATTTCCTGCCAAGCGGCCCCTTCGCCGCGCTGCCGATGTCGCCGGCCCTGGACGGGGCGCCCAACGTGTCGGCGATCGTGTGGACGGAGCGGACTTCCGTTGCCGACCGGATGCTGACCCTGGACGACGCGGCCTTCGGGCGAGAGGTGTCGCGGCGGCTGGGCGACCATCTGGGCGCCGTGCGGGTGGTCGGGCGGCGCTGGAGCTACCCGCTGTCGGCGATGCTGGCGCACCGCTATGTCGATACGCGGCTGGCGCTGGCGGGCGATGCGGCGCACGGCATCCATCCGATCGCCGGCCAGGGTCTCAATCTGGGGTTCCGCGACGTGATCGCGCTGGCCGATCTGCTGATCGAGGCGGCGGCGACCGGCCAGGACATGGGGGCCCCGGCGCTGCTGGCGCGGTATCAACGGCGGCGGCGGCCGGACAATATCCTTATGCTCGCAATGACCGACGGGCTGGACCGGCTGTTCAGCACTGATCACCCGCTGGTGCGGCTGGCGCGCGATGTGGGGATCGCGGCGGTGCACCGAACGCCGCCGCTGAAACGGCTGTTCATGCGCCAGGCGATGGGGCTGGGGTTGCGGGAGGCCGTATAGGGAGAACCCACCGCTTGCCAAGCGCCCGTCCTGTGGCACCTTGTGCCAAGCCGCCGGACGGCGTGCGCAACGGAGGAGTAAAGCGATGCAGATCGGCGTTGTCGGCCTCGGCCGGATGGGAGCCAATATCGCGCGCAGGCTGATGCGGGCCGGGCACACCACCGTGGTGTGGGATGCCAATCAAAAGGCGGTGGACGGGCTCGGTTCGGAGGGTTCGACCGGGGCAACCGGCCTCGCCGACCTGGTATCGAAGCTGTCCGGCACGCCGCGCGCGGTGTGGGTGATGCTGCCGCACGGCAAGATCACCGAGGACACCATCGCTGCTTTGTCCGGCCTGCTGGGCAAGGGCGACATCATTATCGACGGCGGCAACACCTACTACAAGGACGATGTCCGCCGCGGCCGGGACCTGGCCACGAAAGGCATCCGCTATCTGGACGTGGGGACCTCGGGCGGCGTCTGGGGCCTGGCGCGCGGCTACTGCCTGATGATCGGCGGCGATCACGATGCGGTGACCCACCTGGACCCGATCTTCGCCGCCCTGGCCCCGGGCCTCGGCACGATCGAACGCACCACCGGCCGCGAGGGCCACGATCCGCGCCCCGAACGGGGCTATGTGCACGCGGGGCCGGTGGGCGCCGGGCATTTCGTGAAGATGATCCACAACGGCATCGAATACGGCATGATGCAGGCGATGGCCGAGGGATTCGATATCCTGAAGAACCGGAATGCCCCGGCATTGCCCGAGGGCGAGCGCTTCGAGATCAACATCGGCGACGTGGCCGAGTCCTGGCGGCGCGGCAGCGTGGTGACCTCATGGCTGCTGGATCTGACTGCCGCGGCGCTGGCCAAGGATGAAACGCTGGACGGGTTCTCGGGCAATGTCGAGGACTCCGGCGAGGGCCGCTGGACGGTGGAGGCGGCGATCGAGGAGGCGGTGCCGGCGGATGTGCTGGCGGCGTCGCTGTTCGTGCGCTTCCGCTCCCGCCAGGACCATACCTTCGCCGAAAAGATCCTCTCGGCGATGCGCTTCGGCTTCGGCGGCCATGTCGAGGCGCCGGCAAAAGAATGACGGTCGTTGTGGTGATGGGGGTCTCCGGCAGCGGCAAGACCACCATCGCCGCGGGCCTGGCGCGCGATGCGGGCTGGACCCTGCTGGAGGGCGACAGCTTCCATCCGCCGGCCAATGTCGCGAAAATGCACGCCGGCACGCCGCTGACCGATGACGACCGCTGGCCCTGGCTGCACGCCATCGCCGCGGCGATCGATGCGGTGCGCGCCCGCGGCGGATCGGCCGTGGTGGCGTGTTCGGCCTTGAAGCGGGCCTATCGCGACATCCTGGTGGGTGACCGGCCGGACGTGGTGCTGGTGTATCTGCAAGGGTCCCGGGCCCTGATCGGGGAGCGGATGGCGGCGCGCCATGGCCATTTCATGCCCGCGGCGCTGCTGGACAGCCAGTTCGCCACCTTGGAGGAACCGGCGCCGGAAGAACGTGCGATCGTCGCCCCCGTCGGCCCGCCGCCGGATGCGGTGATCCAGGACATCGAACGACAGCTACGGGAGCGTTCAGCATGAGCGGCGATTTCGCGATCTACCCCAGCCTGCGCGAGCGCGTGGTGTTCATCACCGGCGGCGCCAGCGGCATCGGCGCCGAGGAGGTGACTCAGTTCGTCCGCCAGGGGGCGCGCGTGGCCTTCGTCGATATCGCCGACGACGCCGCGGCATCGCTGCTGGATAGTCTGCGCGCCGAGGGCCTGCCCGCCCCCGACTACCAGCACTGCGACCTGCGCGACATTCCGGCGTTGCAGGCGGCGATCGAGTCCGTCGGCAGCCGGCTGGGACCGATTACCGTGCTGGTGAACAACGCGGCGAACGACCAGCGCCACCGGTGGCAGGACATGACGGTCGAATACTGGGACGAGCGCCAGGCGACCAACCTGCGTCACCAGTTCTTCGCCATCCAGGCGGTGGCGCCGATGATGCGCGCGGCCGGCGGCGGGTCGATCATCAATTTCGGCTCGATCAGCTGGCACACCAACCACGGCGACATGCCGGCCTATACCACCGCGAAAGCGGGGGTGGAGGGGCTGACCAAGGGCATGGCCCGCGACCTGGGGCCGGACCGGATCCGGGTGAATACGGTGATCCCCGGCTGGATCATGACGCAGCGGCAGATCGATCTGTGGGTGACCCCGGAACGCGAGGCGGCAGCGCTGCAGGCGCAGTGCCTGAAGCAGAAGGTCTATCCGCCGGATGTCGTTCGGATGGTGCTTTGGCTGGCGTCCGACGACAGCCGGATGTGCACCAGCCAGTTGTGGGTGGTGGATGGGGGACGGTTATAGCGGGCGGCTTGACCCATCTTGCTCGCCAACGACGACCCGCGATTGCCAGATCCCGGCGGCAGGAAGATCACCGCCGGATCTGACGGAGGAACGATCAGTTCGGATGGTGGCGTCATGTGGAACTTCGACAGCCTTGCCATTTCGGACGGTCCGCGGTCATGAAGGCAACCTCCAGACGCCACAACCCCGGTCGGCCCTAAACACCCCCCTCCCCCGCCGCCACCATTGCGCCCCCCCACCCTGTTCCGCCAAAGTTGCCCGCACGATCGCAGGCGGCAAACCAACAGGCCGCCCGAAACCGGAGGCAACTTCATGCTGGGACTGATGCAGCCGCACGGGCTGATGATCTCGTCGATTCTGAAGCACGCGGCGCGCCACCACGCCGCGGCCGAGGTCGTCTCCCGCACCCACGAAAACACCACCCACCGCTGCACCTGGGCCGAGGTCGAAAGCCGATCCCGCCGCCTGGTCCGCGCGATGCAGCGCCTGGGGATCGCCGCCCAGGACCGCGTCGGCACGCTGGCCTGGAACGGCTACCGCCATCTGGAGGTCTATTACGCCGCCCCCGGCATGGAAGCGATCTGCCACACCATCAACCCGCGCCTGCATCCCGACGACATCGCCTACATCATCAACCACGCCGGGGACCGCATCCTGTTCGTCGATGCCAGCTTCGCGGGACTGGTCACCGCGCTCGCCCCCCGCATCAGCGAGCACGTGCGCCATGTCGTCATGCTGACCGACGCGGCCGGCATGCCCGAGGTGACGCTCGCCCCTGGCATGACCCTGCACTGCTACGACAGCCTGCTGGACGACACCGACGACGACTACGCATGGCCGGACTTCGACGAGAACACCGCCAGCGCGCTGTGCTACACCTCGGGAACCACGGGCCGGCCGAAGGGCGTGCTGTACAGCCACCGCTCCACCTTCCTGCACGCTTACGCGATCTCGATGCCCGACGTGCTGTGCCTGCGCGCGACCAGTTGCGTGCTGCCGGTGGTGCCGATGTTTCACGTCAACGCCTGGGGCATCCCCTACGGCGCGGCGCTGGCCGGGTCCAAGATGGTGCTCCCGGGCCGGCATCTGGACGGTGCCAGCCTCGCCACTCTGTTCAACGACGAAGGCGTCACCGTCGCCTGCGGCGTCCCCACCGTCTGGCTTGGCTTGTTGCAGCATTTGCGCAGCAGCGGGCAGAAGCTGACCTCGGTCAAGCGCATCATGACCGGCGGATCGGCCGCCCCACCGCTGCTGATCGAGGCCTTCGGTGCCGAATACGGTGTCGCGGTGGAGCACGGCTGGGGCATGACCGAACTCAGCCCGGTCGGCACCTACAACGCGCCGAAGCTGGCGCAGGCCGGCCTGACCGGCGACGCGGCGGTGCGGCACATGCTGAAGCAGGGCCGCGTCCTGCCGGGCATCGACATGAAGATCGTCGATGGCGAGGGCCGCGAACTGCCCTGGGACGGCGTGGCCTTCGGCGATCTGATGGTGCGCGGCCCCTGGGTCGCCAGCGCCTATTACGGTGATCCCCCCGGCAGCGCCTGCGACGCGGATGGCTGGTTCGCCACCGGCGACGTCGCCACCATCGATCCCGACGGCTTCATGGAGATCACCGACCGATCGAAGGACGTGATCAAGTCGGGCGGCGAATGGATCAGCTCGATCACCTTGGAGAACATCGCGCTGTCCCACCCCGACGTGGCCGAGGCCGCGGTGATCGCCGCCCGCCACCCGAAATGGGACGAACGCCCGCTGCTGCTGGTGGTGGCCAAACCCGGCCGGACCATCGATCCTGCCTCGGTGTTGCAGGTATTCGAGGGACGGGTCGCCAAATGGTGGCTGCCCGATGGCATCGAGGTGGTGGACGAACTGCCGCACACCGCCACCGGCAAGCTGCTGAAAACCGAACTGCGCAGCCGGTTCCGCGACCACTATCTGGCCCCGCCGGCATGATCGTGCGTTTGGCGGTACCGGGCCCGGCGGAATCCTGCCATAAGCCGGTCCCATTCATTTCTGGGCCCGGGTGCGATGTCTGACAGCGGCATGTCTGCGTTGTTGCAACTATCAGATGCCATTGTGGCCGCGACAGGCCGAGCGGCACCGGTGTTGACAGCGATCAGGGTGGGGCCGAACCGGCATATCAGCGGCTTCATCTGGTCGGGCAACCTGATCGTGACCTCGGATCAGGCGCTGCCGGCGCAGGACAGCTACTCGGTGGTGCTGGCCTCCGGGGCGTTGGCGCCGGCGCGTCCCGGGCCGCGGGATGCGTCGGCGGATCTGGCGGCGCTGCTGCTGGATGCACCGGTGCAGGCCCCGGTCCTGCCGCGCTGCGGGCCGGTCGCCCCTGGCAGCCTGGCGCTGGCCCTGGGCACGGGGTTCGATGGCAGCCCCGGCGTCCGGATGGCGGTGGTGCACCGGGTGGAGCAGAGCAACGGCGGCGTGGCGTCCATCATTCTGGACATGCCCCCCGCGCAGCTCAGCCAGGGGGGGCCGGTGCTGGATGCGGCGGGCGCGCTGATGGGCATGGGCCGCATCGGCTCTCAAGGCGAGGCCTCGGTGCTGCCGCATGCCTTGATTGCCCAACGCTGCGACGGCACGGCGCAGGTGGCGGAGCAGCCGGCCGCGCCGCCACTGCGGGTGGCGCTGGGCCCGCGGCGCGGCTGGCTGGGCCTGGCGCTGCAGCCGATCACCGTGCCGGACACGTTGGCGTCTCGGGCGGGCCAGGCCTCGGCGCGGATGGTGGTCAGCGTGACCGCGGGCGGGCCGGCGGAGCGGGCCGGGCTGCGGGTTGGCGACGTGCTGCTGGCGCTGAACGGTCACACCACCAGCGGATCGCACGCGCTGCGGGCGTTCCTGGGCGCGGACCGGATCGGCGCGCAGGTGGAGGTGCGGCTGCTGCGGGACGGGACGGTGCTGACGACGCAATTGACGGTGGCGGCGCAACCGGCGCCGTAGCGGCTTAGCCGCCCTAAAAAGCTGTAAAATCAAGGCCGTATAAGATTGACCGTGGCGACTGGCGCCTGCCCGGTGCCTTGGTGCGTGATCAGGCCGCTCATGATTGTTGCCACGGCAGTCGTGCTCACCACATGAACGAAGATAGAATCAATTACCCGCCTCTCGGATGGGCAAACGAACGACGCAGACTCGCCACCGCACTGAACCAGACAACGGAGCCTGCATAAGACCCCTGCAACACGGGAAGCCCCCTGTGCATGCGATCGTGTTCCGCGGTAACGGTTTCTTCACCACCGCGGCCTACAAATAGAAACGCCGGCCGGGAATAGGCCCGGCCGGCGTTTGTGAGGAGAGCGATGCACCACCATCGCAATCCCGTACTGCGGACTATCGTGATCCGTGGCGTCAAAATCAAGATCAAAATCGTCCGCGAACAAGGTGGCGGGCCAGTGTCCCGCGGGACCTGGTCGGTCTCCTCAAACCGCCTCGTCCAGCTCCTCGCCCCACATCTTCTCCAGCGCATACATCGCCCGAGCCTCGGGTTTGAAGAGATGGATGATGATGTCGCCGGCATCGATCAGCACCCAGTCCGACCCGCCGGCCCCCTCGATCTGCACCCGTTTCAATCCGGCCTCGCGCAGCTTTTCCTGCAGATGCTGCGCCATCGCCGTGATCTGCCGGTCGGCCAGGCCTGACGCGATCACCATCCGGTCGCAGAACATCGCCTTCCCCTCCAGGTCCAGGGTGACGACGTTCTCCGCCTTGTCATCCTCCAGGCTGGCCACGATCACCGCTTGCAGCCGGTCGAGCTGAGACGGCGCGGTCTTCACCTTGCGCGCGCGCGGCGCCGCCGGCTTCGGCCCGGCGACGATCGTCTTCTTGCGCGGGCCGCCCGGCGACTTCCCGGCCTCGGGCAAGGCTGGCTTGGCCGCCCGCTTGCGTGCCACCGGCTTATGACGCGCCGGCGACGACGGCGATTTTGGAGGCGTTGCTATGGCTCGTATCCTTTTCCGGAGAGGCGAAGCGCGGTGGCGGAACTCTTGTTTTGCGGCACAGTCAGGAACACCCAGCCGAGCCCTCGGCCCAGCAGCAGCCCGGCTTCCCGATCCGGACGCCGCAGTGATCGCATCCGCCGCGCCGCCTGACCAGCCAGGGCCTGGTGGTTATAACCCGAACGCGGCAAAACCGCGAATGGCACACGCGCGGCGATGTCGCGCCACCGCCGCCAGCGCGGCAATTGCGCGAGGATATCCGCACCCATGATCCAGACGAACTGCGCCCGCGGGAAGCGCCGCAGCAGCAGCCGCACGGTATCGACGGTATAACGTGTGCGCAGCGCCACCTCGATCGCGGTGGCCACGATCCGCCGCCCGTCGCCGATCGCCCGCGCCCCCGCCAGCCGCTGCGCCAGCGGCGCCATGCCGGCCTTCGGCTTCAGCGGATTGCCAGGCGAAACCAGCAGCCACACCTGGTCCAGCCGCAATCGCCGGCGCGCCAGTTCCGCCACATGACGATGCCCTTCATGCGCCGGGTTGAAGGACCCACCCAGCAACCCGACCCGCATCCGGCGCCGGTCGCCGAAGCGCGGGATCGGATCGAACCCGGAGGGCGAGTTCAGGGGCGCACCTGCCCGGTGCCGGTCACGATATAGCGATAGGTCGTCAGTTGCTCCAACCCCACCGGTCCGCGCGCGTGGATGCGGCCGGTGGCGATGCCGATCTCGGCCCCGAAGCCGAATTCTCCCCCATCGCAGAACTGGGTGGAGGCGTTCCACAGCGCCACCGCACTGTCCACCCCGTGCAGGAACTGCTGCGCCGCCTCGGCATTCTCGGTTATGATCGCGTCGGTGTGTTCACTGCCGTGACGCGCGATATGCGCCAGCGCCGCCGCCACCCCATCGACCACGGCAATGGAGATCGTCGCATCCAGCCATTCCGTGTCGAAATCCGCCTCCGTCGCCGGCAGCAAATCCGGCACGATGTCCCGCGCGGCGGCGTCCGCTCGGAATCCGCAGCCCAGGGCGCGCAGGTCGGCGACGATGGCGGGCAGCAGAGCCGGGGCGATGGCACGGTCGATCAGCAGGGTCTCCGTCGCGCCGCAGATGCCGGTGCGGCGCATCTTCGCATTGGCGACGATCGCGCGCGCCATGTCCGGGTCGGCGTCCGTGTGGACGTAGGTGTGACACAGCCCCTCGGCATGGGCGAGCACCGGCACGCGCGCCTCCCGCTGGACCCGCTCGACCAGGGATTTGCCGCCGCGCGGGATGATCAGGTCCAGCAGCCCGGCGCCGGCCAGCATCGCCGCAACATAGGCGCGGTCGGCGTTGGGGGCGACCTGGATGCAGGGCTCGGGCAGGCCGGAGGCACGCAGGCCGGCGGCCAGCGCGTCGTTGATGGCGCGCGCGCTGTGCAGCGAGTCCGATCCGCCGCGCAGGATGACCGCATTGCCGGACTTCAGGCACAAAGCCGAGGCGTCGGCGCCGACATTCGGCCGGCTTTCGTAGATCATGCCGATCACCCCGATCGGCGCGGGGATGCGCTGGATGCGCAGCCCGTTCGGGCGGGTCCAGTCCGCGAGGGTGCGGTCGAGCGGGTCCGGCAGCAGGGCGATTTCTTCGAGCCCGAGCGCCATGGCCTCGACACG
>Ga0302202_10002027_pt1 | contig 24177 bp, 24 predicted proteins | sample II_Bog_N3_3_FD_194579 | JGI IMG/M metagenome (GOLD analysis project Ga0302202, IMG submission 194579) | Peat permafrost microbial communities from Stordalen Mire near Abisko, Sweden - II_Bog_N3_3 | ecosystem: Environmental > Terrestrial > Soil > Wetlands > Peat | place: Sweden: Abisko...
CGATCACCAGGTTATAGCTCGTGCTCAGGATCACGAAGATGCTGATCAGCACGCCGAGGGTCAGCAGATAATCCATCGTTCAGCGCCGGATCGCAATCAACCGCACGCCGCGTGGGAACAACAGGATCGCGGCGAACAGGAAGCCGTACAAAAGCAGATTCTGCCAACGGGAATCGATGAACAAGATGGAGAAGCTCTGGATCAGTGCCAAAAACACCGCGGCCGCCGCCGCGGCGAACACGCGCCCGATCCCGCCCAGCAACGTGGCGATCACCGCGGTCAGCACCAGTTCCAGCGGCGTATTCGGCACGATCCCGCCATGCGATCCGATCAGATACATCGCCGCCACGATAAACAACGCCGCAATCACCGCGGTCACCCGGTAGGCTCTGATGGCGCTGATCCCGTAAAGCTCCGCCAGCGGCGCATTGTCAGCGACAGCGGTCAGGAACTGTCCCTCGCGCGTGCCGTGCATGAAGCCCCATAACAGCGCCAGGCCGGTTGCGGCCATCGCAACGGCCACCTTGTCCCAGTCGCTGACCGCGATGTCGCCGATGATGGAAACCGGCGACAGGATGCTTTTGAACAAGGTCTGCGGTTCGGTGCCGAAGGCCAGGGTCAGCACGTAGATGATGAATTCCGACAGGATCAGGGTGAAAATAAAAAACGTCAGATTGCCGGAATGACGTTCCCGCAGCACTTGCAGCCCATAGGCCTCGATTACCAGGGCCGCGGCAGAGGTCACCACGACACCCAGCGGCACGGCCGCGACGACCGGCAATCCGAACGCATTCAGCGCGAAAAACATCGTATAGAACGCGATTGCCATCAAACCGGCCTGGGCGAAATTCCATAGGCCGGTCACTTTCAGGGTCAGGGCAAATCCAGCCGTCAGCAGCACGAAGGGGGAGGCGGTGGCGATCCCGGTCCACAGGATCTGTGCCAGGATGACAGGATCGAACACCTCTCAGGTCAATGTCGCCAGCGGCACGAACGCGCCCTTCTCCACCGTCAGCAGATAGACCGGCTTGTTCACCCGGTGGCCATCCAGCACCATCCGGCCGGTCATCGGCAATTCGAAAGTGCCGACCGTCAGCAGCGCCTCGCGCAGGGTATCGCCTGTTGCTGGCAGCGACTTCTTGTCCAGGTATTCGTACAGCGCCTTGCTCAGCCAGATCATGTCATACTGATACTGGATATACGGCAGACCGTTCGGCATCCGCCCCTGTTCGGTCTTCCAGCGGTCCAGCAAGGTGGCGACTTTCGGGTTGTCCTTCACCCCGGGCGCCAGAGACGTGACGATCAGTCCTTCCGCCGCGGCACCAAGCTGTTCCAGCAGCTTCGGATTATACGCCGCGGAGTAGCTGGTTACCCGCTGGTTCAATCCCAACTGCCGCATCTGCGCGATCACCTGCGGCGTGTCGGCGGTCAAACCGTGGATATGCACGATGTCGGGATTCGCCGCGCGTGTTTTCAACAGCATACCGGTAAATTCGGTGGCCTTCGGGTCGTAGGCCTCGAACACGACAATCTGCCCGCCCGCCGCGGTGAAGGTGTCGCGGTACAGCTTCGCCGCGTCGATGCCGGTATCGTTGTTGATGTACAGCACTGCCGCGCGCCGCTTGCCCAGTACGGTGTAAACGTAACGCGCCAGCTTGGTCACATCGACCTCGGCCAGCGGGAACGCGGTGTAAACATAATCGCCCAGGGTCGCGATTTCCGGCGAGTTCGCGCCATTGTTGATCAACAGCACTTTCTCGCGGTTGGCAACCGGGGCCTGCGCCTTCACCACCTGCGACCAAGAGGAGTAGAACATCGGCAACTTCTCCACCCCAATGAAGCGGTTGGCGACGTTGATGCCAAGCTGGGGCTCGGCCTGGGTGTCCAGCGCGACCAGTTCCACCGTCCGTCCGGCGATGCCGCCCGCGGCGTTCACGTCGGTCACGCCCATTTTCGTGCCGATCAGGAAGTCGCTGCCGTATCCGGCCTGCGATCCTGTCAGCGGCAGGGCGTTGCCGATCTTCAGCGGCTCCGCGGCGTGTGCGCGCCGGATGGCGGGTGCGGCCAATGCGGCGCCCGCCAGCAGAAGGCGGCGTGAAATTCCGGTTCCGATGCGACGTGTCATGCGTTCCCCCGAGGCTGGCGCGCCGCTGCGGGCGCGTTGCCCCGGGGTTATCTCATCAACCGCGGCAACACTCAACGGTGGGTGTTCAGATATCCGCGTTGGCCGGAATGTTCTCCGGCTTCACGCCCATCTGCAGCAGTCCCTCGCGGAACCACACCCCGATCTGCCGTGTTCCGCGGTTGTAGTCGGTCCAGCTATCCAGGAAATCCCGCCAGCGCCGGTCGGGTTCCTCCTGCACGCCCATGGCACTCGGCAGTGCCACCCGCGGGCCGTCCAGCAACGTCACTTGACTGAGCGCGGGCACCTTGCCGCTGACACCAAGCGCCTGGATCAGGGCATAAGAAATGCAATCGGCCCGTCCGGCCTGCACCAGCAGGATCGCGTCGTCGCCGGCCTTTGCCGGCACCACGGTCGCCTTCGGAGCATAGCGCGCGAGCAGATTGTCCATCAGCGAACCAATCAAGGAGACCACCCGCACCTCCGGCCGGTTCAGCTCATCCCAGGTGCGGGCCTTGAATCCTGGCGCCGAAACGATGCCGAATGGGTGCTGATAGTACGGGCGGGCGAAGCCGATCGCGAGTGCTCGTTGCGGAGTCGGATTCAAGGCGAAGGCCAGATCGATCTTGTTGGCCTGCAGGTCGAGCACGGAATTACTGTAGGTGGACTCGACATATTCCAGTTTCGCGTTGAACGCGCCGGCGATATCGCGCGCCATAGCCAGCGCGGTGCCGTGCCACTCGCCGGTGGCCAGGTCCTTGCGGAAGAACGGCACCTCGCCCGGCAGCACCGCCATCCGCACGACGCCAGTGCGGCGCACCCGCTCGAAGGTGCTTTCGCTGGCGGTCTGAGCGACCGCGGGTGCGGCCAGAGCCGCGGCCACGACGGTGGAGGCGCCCAAAGCGCCGGCAAGCGAACGTCTGGTTGGCATGCGCAAAGCCCCTGTGTTTTTGTTGCTCATCGCCCATAGTGGCGCGGTCGCAGACCGGCGTGGAACCACGTCACCAGGGTGATGATATCATACACGGGCACGCCGAACGTTTGTTCTATTTTTGCGGAATAAGGCGGAAGGTTCGTGCACTCGCAGACGATTGCGCCGATATTGTCGTTCTGCGTCAGCAGTTCCTCGGCCATGCCCAGCACTTCGCGTTCCTGCTCGGCGTAATCGATGACGGGCTGGCCGGTGCGGTTGTTGTAGCGGAAGATGCCGTTGGGCGGCATGCCCACGACGGGCAGGCCGGTCTCGACCCCGACGGACCGAAAATGATCCGCGGTCAGTGCGTCCTTGTCGGCGGTCAGTACGCCGACCCGTTGGCCTTTCGGCAGGATGCTCTGCACCAGCGGGATTTGCAGCAGGCTGGAGGTGACGATCGGCACGGAGCAATAGGCGGCGAGTTCCTGGTGCAGGCAGGCAAGGAACCCGCAGCTGGTGGTCAATCCGTCAACGCCCAGCACGATCAGATTGTCGGCGGCCTGCTTGAACAGGTCCAGCATGCCGTCGGCTTTGGGTTTGACGATGCGGTCGGGTGTGGCGCCGCGGACGACGGCATATTGCACCGGGAACGGAAAGGTCGGGGCGTAGCCGATATCGCCGGGGAAGCGGTAGAAGCCAGTGTCCAGAATCATGATGCCGATGGTGACGCCGTGGACGGGCTGCGGGCGAAGTGGGCGGACGCGGAACGGTTCGGGCATGGGGGTCTCCGGGTGGGTGCGGCGCGACGATCTTTCCATAGGCGCTTATTGCGTTCAATATTTTCTATGTAGACCAAACCGTCACCCGAGATTTGCTTGCACCGCCTCGGATGTCTGAAAGTCCGGCATTTTTCAATCCGGGTGCGCCGGGAGACCGGCGGGAGGAGAGGGTGCGAATCCCCTGCGATGAACGGTAAAGCGAACCCTATCGGTCCCGGGTCATGCGTTTCACGCCGCGAGGTGGGGGACGAAGCGTTGACAGGGGTGCCCGTGGGCCAGGTAGCGAGCCGCGAAAGAAAATCAGCCCGGGACGCCGACATTTTCCGTGGCGTGGACGGCAGCACGGGGGGCGCGCGTTCACGCGCGTGCGCAACCGGTCCCGCGAGGTCTGAGACCCTGGCACATGGGCGAAACCTCTTGTTTGGGAACCGGGAGATCTCATGTCCGGCGGTTCCCTAAGGGACGGTTCGCGTTGGGAAGGCTGGAAGGCCGAAGCCAATGATGCACGGGCATGAGAAGTCAGACCCTTCCATAGTCGCTGTGAAGCCGGTGAACAACGGCGGGCAACCGCCGACGGAACAGGAGGAGCCAAGGGAAGGGACCGAGGGGAACACGGGACAGCACCCCACCCGCCGGACTCAGGGCCGGAGCAGTGTGTCCCATCGGCTGGCTCGTGTACGGCAAGCCGCGAAGGACAGGAAAGGGGAACCATTCACGGCCCTGCTGCATCATCTCGATGTGCCACGGCTGCGTTCGGCCTATGGCTGGCTGCGGAAAGCGGCCTCGGCGGGTGTCGATGGGGTGACGTGGGATGCGTATGGTGAAGAACTGGAGCGCAAGCTCGAAGACCTGCACGATCGCATCCATCGCGGTGCCTACCGGGCGCAACCCTCACGGCGGGTGTTCATTCCGACGCCGGACGGGCGGCAGCGGACTTTGGGCGAGGCTGGCCAAGGTTCCGACGGCGCAGCCGTAGGAATGCCAGACGAGGGATCGCCGCGCTGGAAGACAAGATCGTCCAACGGGCTCTGGTGGAAGTGCTGAACGCGATCTGGGAGGAAAATTTCCTGGGTTTCAGTTATCGCTTCCGGCCAGGGCGCGCCAGCATGATGCGCTGGACGCGTTGGCGGCCGGCATCACCCGGTGCCGAGTGAACTGGATATTGGACAGCGACATCGCCGGCGACCCCGGGTCAAGCCCAGGGGCATGCTTCGACACGGTGGACCACGAGCACCGGATGCGCTTTGTGGAGCATCGCATCGCTGACCCGCGCGTGTCGCGGCTGATCCGCAAATGGCTGCAAGCCGGGGTGATGGAAGACGAGGCGGTGACACCGGGAACGGTGGGCACACCACACGGTGCGGTGATCTCGCCCTTGCTGGCCAATATCTACCGGCACTTCGTCTTCGACCTGTGGGCGGAACAATGGCGGAAACGCCACCCCTCCCCTGGCATTCCACCAGCTTACGCCGGCGGAACCTTTGCCAGTGTCGCCCGCGGGACCGTCATCATCGTGCGCTACGCTGACGATATTGTCGTTGGTTTCGAGCACGAGGCCGACGCCAGGCGGTTCCTGGATGAGATGCGCGAGCGACTGGCGGCGTTCGCTTTGACGCTGCATGGAGAAAAGACACGCCTAATCCGTTTCGGCCGCTCCGCGGCTCGGGATCGGAAAGCGCGTGGCGAGGGCAAGCCTGAAGCGTTCAACTTCCTCGGGTTCACCCACATCTGTGGGCGTAATCGGGCCGGTGGCTTCCAACTGAGACGGAAGTCGCGACGTGACCGTGTGAAGACGCGGTTGCTGGCGATCGGAGAAGGGTTGCGCAGGCGGTTGCATCTGACGGTCGAGGAGCAGGGCAACTGGCTGCGGCAGGTGGCTTCTTTGCCTATCACGCCGAGCCGACCAACAGCAGAACCCTTGTGGCGTTTCGCTATCACGTGACCCAGCTATGGCTGAGAACGCTTCGGCGACGCGGCCAGAAAGATCGGACCACGTGGCGACGGATCACCGAACTGACCGAACGTTGGCTCCCCAAACCACGCATCACACACCCCTGGCCGGACGCACGCTTCGCCGTCAAATACCCAAGGTGGGAGCCGTATGCGGGAAATCCGCCCGTACGGTTCTGTGCGGGGGGCGCGCAGTAATGCGCGTCCCTACCGCGATAGTAAGATCAAGGGCCACGGAGGCGCCCTCGATGCTGGGCGGTCAGACCTGAACGTGCCGGGGAATCGATTACGGCGGCGGCCAGAAATCATCGCGGCTGTTGTGCGTTATTCGATTGCGTTTCCTGCGCTTTCGAGCGCTTTGGTGAACCGGCAAGACATAAAACGGACATGAAGTTTCACGAAGCTCTCAAGAGATTGCACGAAGTCGTTTTATTCTGTCGTGCTGCGAGTTCCGGATAGACGTCAGTGGCCCTCCGCACTTCCTCGTTGTTAAAAATAGCGGATGCGCCGACGTCACCGGCTATGCCAGACTGTTTCCTCTGACCAGGCCGATCGCCAACATCATCGACGCGTAGAGCGCCATTCCGACAAGGCCATCCGGCCAAGCTCTGGACGCGCCGGTTCGGGCAGCATCGCAATATACTCCAGGGAATGACCATCGGGATCGTCGAAATACACGCTGGCCGCGGGAATCCAGGCAATCACCTCCGGTTCGTCGATCGGCACCCGCGTGCCCGAACGCGGTGACAGCCCGGCCTTGCGCAACGCCGCGACGGACGCGATGACCGTATCCAGTTCGACCTGAAACGCGAAGTGCAGCCGCAAAGCCAAGGGCGAGGTGCCGGTCGACCATAACCCCAACATCGCCTGCCGCGGCGCGCCGATCCAGAAGAATGCGGCACCGCGTTCCGGCACGCGATGGGCCAAGGTCAACCCGATCACGTCGCGGTAGAACACGATCGAACGTTCCAGGTTGCTGACAGTCAGATGGGTTTCCCACAGCCCCTGGACCGGAACGATCGCCATCGTGTCCTCCCGCTACATCGTCGATTGCATATCGGCATCGACCGCGATCGCCTGGCCGCTGATCGTGGCGCCGAAGGGGCTGGCGAGATACAGCGCCATGTTGGCGATATCCTGCTGGCTGACGAAGCACCGCAGGCTGGTGACGGCCACGGTGCGCTCCGTCATTTCATTTTCCGAAATCCCCGCCGCCAGCGCTTTCGCTTTGATCACCGCTCTGATCCGGGAACCATCGACCGGCCCGGGCAGGATCGCATTCACCCGGATAGCGTCGCTGCCAAGTTCGATCGACAGCGATTTGGTGAAACCGATCACGCCCCATTTCGCCGCCGAATAGGGGGCGCGCAACGGAAAACCGAAGCGCCCCGCGGCAGAACTCAGGTTGATGATGGCGCCGCCACCGGCCGCCCGCAACACTGGGATTGCACGTCGCGCGCAATGAAACATCGAGGCGAGGTCGATGCGCAGAGTGGCGTCTAGCTCCTCCGGCGTCACCGCTTCGACCGGCGCGGTGGGGCCGGCGATACCGGCGTTGTTCACCAGCACGTCCAGCCCGCCCAGATGGGCGACGGCCGCGTCGATGAAGGCCTCGCAATCGGCCGGCAGGCCGGCATCGGCCCGCATCCCAGGATGGCCGCAGGACACGAGCGCCGTCGGGTCCACGTCGGACACGAACACCGCGGCACCGCAGGCGGCAAAACTGTCAGCCATGACCTTGCCGATGCCATTGGCGCCGGCGCTGATGGCGACGCGCCAGCCGCCGAGATCGACGGTCAGCGGGGTGCGGGCGCCACCGATCATCGGCGGTTCCTCGGGGTTGCGGGCATGGGTCACATTTCCTTCCTCGGCAGGTTATACTCATCCGACCGAACGCCATGGGAGGCAAGGGGATGATCACGCCGGAATCCGCACACAACGTCGACTTCGTCGGCCACACCGATCAGGGGGGGCGCGGCGACGGCGTGCAGGTGATGGTGGCGCGCGGGCACGCCTATATCGGCACGCGGGTCAGCCGTGGCGTCATAGTCACCGACGTCCGCGACCCACGGAACCCGAAGCCGGTGAATTTCATGCCGATCCATCCGAACTCCTGGTGCATGCATTTGCAGACGGCCGAGGATCTGCTGCTGTGCATCGAGGAGCTCGACCTCAAGGCACTGCTGTCGCAGAAGGATTATTACAGCCGTTCCAATCAGGTGGATTCGGCGCGCTATGGCAAGCGGGGTGTCGATTTCTCCGCGGGGATGCGGGTCTATGACATTTCCGATCCGGCCAATCCACGCGCGATCGGTTTCATGGCGGTCGAGGGCCTGGGCCTGCACCGCATCTGGTGGACGGGTGGTCGTTACGCCTATGCCTCGGCTTTGCTCGACGGCTACCTGGACCATATTTTGATCTGCATCGACATGATCGAGCCGACGAAGCCGGTCGAGGTCGGGCGCTGGTGGATCCCCGGCATGCATGCGGCAGGCGGTGAAACGGCGGGTTGGAAGGGGCGGTACGCGCTGCACCACGCCGTGGTGGCGGATGATATCGCCTATGGATCGTGGCGGGATGGTGGTCTCACCATCCTGGACGTGAAGGACAAGACCGCACCAAAGCTGATCGCGCATCGCAACTGGTGTCCGCCGTACGGGGGTGGCACGCACAGCGCCCTGCCGCTGCACGACCGCGGCCTGCTGGTCGTGGCGGATGAGGCGACGATGAACATCGATCAGGAGCCGTTGAAGCGCACCTGGGTGTTCGATATCCGGGAGCAATCGAATCCGGTGTCGATCGCCACCCTGCCGACACCGGCCGAACAGGATTACATCGCGATGGGCGGCCAGTTCGGGCCGCATAATCTGCACGAGAACCGCCCGGGATCGTTCCAGTCCTCGACAACGATCTTTGCCACCTGGCAGAGTGCCGGGGTGCGGGTGTTCGACATCGCCGATCCCTACCGCCCGGCCGAGGTCGGCCACTTCGTCCCGCCGCAGCCGACGACGTGGATGGAGCCGATGCGCGGACGGGCGAAGGTCCGTCACACCGCCGACCTGTTCGTTGCCAGCGACGGACTGATGTATGTGACCGATTACGATGCCGGGCTGTATATCCTGCAATGGAAGGGGGCCTGAGCCGGGACAGTCTGTTTCTTGATTGACATCGTGCACATGGCGCTTCAAAGTTTCAGCGCATGATGTTTTCCGAGAGGCCTGATCGATGGCGGGGTTTGCCGGGTTCGACATATGGGGGTTTCCCAACCAGCCGATGACGGACTGGCTGCGGGCCAACACCAATCTGGTATGGTGCGGCTTCTATCCCGGCCAGCAGTTCAGCGGTGCGCATTCCAGCCCTATCGCGAACGGCCTGCAAGGCACGACCGATGGCGCGCAGGCGGCCAACCCGACGGCGCAAGCCGGGTTTCCATCTCATAGCTGCGTCTACCCGGACCTGGAGGATGGGCCGCCGCTCAGCGCGCCACGAACCGACTATGGCGCGGCCCCGGTGACGGCGGTCAAGGCTGGCCTGTATCGCTCCGGTGATCATTGTTCGCATGCCATTGCCGCGAATGTGCAAACCCTGTGTGGTGCTATCCCGATCTGGGCCTTCAAGGTGCCGACCACCGACCAGACGATTATTTCCGGAACGCAGTTCCCCGACCCCGGTGCCCCACCGTCCGCGGCGGTTTGACCGTGGGCTGCCCGGAATGATCGCGGCGATCAGCCTGATGCGCCGCCGCGACGATGTCCCTCTCGCAGGATTTCGCCGCCACTGGTTGGATGTCCATGGGTCTCTGGTCTGCCGCTTTGCCGGCCTGCGGCGTTACGTGCAGTGCCACGCGCTCGACTCGCCCGCCATGAATGCAACAGCCCGAGCCCTGCGGATCGATGGGTTTCCGATGTTGTTTTTTGACGACGATGGGGACCGCAGGTTGGCGCATGCCTCACCGGAGATGGCGGCGTGCAACGTCGATTCACGCCTGTTCATCGGCGCCGTGTCGCGCGTGATCACCGAGGCGGAGGTTGTCGTCCCACCTGCGACCACCGGTTCCCGGTTCGGATTGATCGCGCTGTCACTGGAACAGGATGGCGGGGAGGTGGAGGCCCTGCGGCGGCTGCCGGGACTGCGTGGCCTGACGCGATATCGTGTGCGAGAGCAGGGCGCGGCACCGAACAGTACGGTGCCACATCTGTCCGTGACCGTCGGCGGCATCGCGCAGGCGTGGTTCGACAGCCTGGTCGATCTGGAATGCGCGGTTACCGCCTGGGCCGCGCCGGCGCTGGCGCTGTTTGTGGTTGAGGAGCACAGGCTGGTGTGACCCGGCCGCAGAGCCTGTCTGCGGGCAATGCCGTCATGAAGCGTCTTTGCCCGTCCGATAGGCTCGGCTTGAGCCTGCCGCCGTCCCGTCGCACACTGCGTCCCCAATCCGGAGGAAACCAGGATGAAAATCGGATTTATCGGTCTTGGCATGATGGGTGCCGGCATCGCGTCCAACCTGCAAAAGGGCGGCCACGACCTTGTGGTGCACGACCTGACGCGTCAGGCGGCGTCGAAGCATTTGAACGCCGGCGCGACCTGGGCGGACAGTCCGCGCGCTGTGGCGGAAGCCTGCGATCTGGTCTTCACGTCGCTGCCGACGCCTGCCGACGTGCAGAAGGTCGGCCTGGACGAGAATGGGCTGATGGAAGGTTTCCGCCCAGGTTCGGCCTGGTTCGACCTGTCAACCAACGCGGTCGATGTCGTGCGATCGTTGCACGCGACGTTCGCGGAGAAGGGGATCGACTTCCTCGACGCGCCGGTCAGTGGCGGGCCGCGCGGGGCGAACAGCGGCAAGCTCGCGGTCTGGGTCGGCGGCGACAAGGCGGCGTATGACAAATACAAGCCGGTGCTGGATTCGTTCAGCGACCAGAACCGCTATATCGGTCCGATCGGTGCCGGATCGATTGCGAAGCTGGTGCACAATGCCGCCGGTGCCGCGGTCGGTGTCGTGCTGTCGGAGGTTTTCACCATGGGTATCAAAGCGGGTGTGGGGCCGTTGGAACTGTTCGAGGCTGTCCGTCAGGGCGCCGGCGGGCGGGCCCGGCTGTTCGACCGGATGTCGGGCCAGTTCCTCACCGGCGTGTATGATCCGCCGGATTTTGCGCTGCGGCTGCTGCACAAGGACGTGTCTCTGGCGTGTCAACTGGCCCGCGAGGTCGGCGTGCCGATGCGGCTGACCACGCTCGCGCACCAGGAACTGACCGAGGCGCTGAACCGCGGCTGGGGCGGGCGGGATTCGCGGGTCGGCGCGCTGTTGCAGCAGGAACGGGCGGGCATCCCACCGATCGCGGTGCCGCCCGAAAAGATCAAGGCCGTGCTCGACGCGGACAAGACGTAACAAGGAGACACCGGCATGCAACTTGGCGGGCTTGCGCCCTTCGGCGACATCGGCGGCGATCCCGCCACGGTGCGCGACTATGCGCAGGGCATTGAAGCCCTGGGCTATGACTTTCTGGAGGTGCCCGACCACGTGCTGGGCGCCAACGTCGATGCCGCAACCCGAGCGACCGGCAATGTGACGATTGCTGATCATTTGTATCATGATCCGTTTGTCGTGCTGGGCTTCCTGTCCGGCTGCACGAAGACGCTGGGTTTCTCCACCGGCGTCTTGATCCTGCCGCAGCGGCAGACCGCGCTGGTGGCGAAACAGGCGGCGTGTCTCGACGTGCTTTGCGGCGGACGGTTCCGGTTGGGGATCGGTGTCGGCTGGAATCCGATCGAGTTCACTGGGCTCAACGAAAATTTCTCCAACCGCGGCCGGCGGTCGGAGGAACAAATTCAGGTGATGCAGGCGCTGTGGGCCGAACCGCATATCACCTTCAAGGGCCGCTGGCATACGATCGAGGATGCCGGGATCAATCCGCGCCCGGCCTCGGGGCGTGTGCCGGTCTGGTTCGGCGGCCATCACGAACACACCTTGCCGCGGATCGCGAAATGGGGCGACGGGTGGATGCCGAACGCCTATCCGCCGGACCAGACCGCGCTCGATGTCTTCGCCCAACTGCGGCGCCTGACGGAAGCGGCAGGGCGCGATCCGGCCGCGATCGGCATCGAGGTCTGGGTGTCCTGCGGTGCCGGCACCGAGGCCGACTGGCGGCAGGAGGCTTTGTTCTGGAAGCAGGCGGGTGCCTCGCATCTGTGCCTGACCACGACGTTCAACCGCCGGCATCACACGCGGATTGCCGGAACGGGCCTCGCCGACCATCTTGCCGCGCTGCGCCGCTATCGCGACGCTGTCGCTGACGTTCTATAACGGGGAAAAACCATGGAAATTGGCGCTTCACTGGCCGTGTCCGATATCGGCACGGGTCCGGCGGTCATCCGCGATTACGCCCAGGCGGCCGAGGGCCTGGGCTTTCACTACTTGCAAGCACCGGATCACGTGCTGGGCGGCAATCCGGATGGACATAAGGACAAGAAACGAGTCGGGACTTCTGCCAATGCCTATCACGACCCTTTCGTGCTATTCGGATTCATCGCCGGCTGCACCGACAAGATCGGGTTCGCGCCGGGGGTACTGATCCTGGCGCAGCGGCAGGCCGTCCTTGTTGCGAAGCAGGCCGCGTCCCTCGATGTGCTGTCCGGCGGCAGGCGGTTGCGGCTGGGCGTCGGGGTTGGCTGGAACGAACTGGAATTCACCGGTCTGAATGAAAATTTCTCCAACCGCGGCAAGCGGTCGGAGGAGCAGGTGCAGGTGATGCAGGCGCTGTGGGCGCAACCGCATGTGACGTTCAAGGGCAAGTACCACACGATCGACGATTCCGGGCTCAATCCGCGGCCGGTGTCGGGGCGGGTGCCGGTGTGGTTCGGCGGCCACGTCGATGCGACGTTGCAGCGCACGGCGAAATGGGGCGATGGCTGGATGCCGCTCGCCTATCCGGCGGATGACACCGCGCTGGCCGCCTTCGACAAATTGCGCGGCCTGATCAAGGCAGCCGGGCGGAAGGAATCGGATGTCGGCATCGAGGTCTGGATGTCGCTGGGCAACGGCGATCCCGATGCCTGGCGCAAGGAGTTCACGTTCTGGAAGAATGCCGGCGTGACGCATGTGACCGCGCATACGACCTATGCCAATGCGCATCACAAGCGGATCGCGGGTCACACGATGGCCGATCACCTCGCCGCGATCACGGCGTTTCGGGACGCGGTCAAGGACCTGGTGTAGCCCGACTTCGCCCGATACCCGGGCAGGAGATAGCCATGAGTGACTTCGAACTGGTCTGGGACAGCCGCTGCGGTGTCGCCGAGTCGCCGGTCTGGGACGCACCCAACCGGCGGCTGCTGTTCTGCGATATCAATGGCCGGAAGATCAACGCGCTCTCGGTGGATACGGGTGCGCGCAGCACCCGGGATCTGCCCGAGGTCGTCGGCAGCTTCGGTCTTTGCGCCTCCGGCCGCCTGGTGGTCGCGCTGCGTCACCACGTGGTGCTGTTCGAGTACGAGACCGGCCAGCTCACCGACCTGACGCCGCCGGTCGATGAACCCGCGACCAACCGGCTGAACGACGGCAAGGTCGGACCGGATGGTGCCTTCTGGGTCGGCAGCATGGACGAACGCGCACCCCGCCAGCCGACCGGGTTTCTGTATCGCGTCACCGCCGATGGCCGGATCGAGCGGCGGTCGGGCGGTTACGCGGTCTCGAACGGGTTGGCCTGGGCGCCGGACGGGCGGACGATGTACCACTCCGATTCGACGTCGGCGATCATCGAGGCCTGGGACTTCGACCCCGCCACCGGCGCCACCGCCAATCACCGGCGAATTGCGACGCTGAGCAACGAGGAAGGCCGTCCCGACGGTGCGGCCATGGACGCGGCGGGCAATTACTGGTCCGCGGGGCCGTCGGCCGGCTGCATCAACTGCTTCTCGCCCAGTGGAAAGCTGCTGCGGAAACTGCCCTTCCCGGTCCCGGGTCCGACGATGCCGTGCTTCGCTGAGGGGCACATGTATGTGACCTCGCTGCGCGAAGGAAAATCGGCCGAGGTCCTGGCGCAATTTCCAACGCTGGGCGGGCTGTTCCGCATCGCGTCGCCGGCGGTTGGCGCGCCGGTCGGGGTGTTTGCCGACGGGTAGGATGGCCGGCGCATCAAACCGCGAGGCTAATCCGGAGTTCCTTCGGCGTCTGCCGCGAAACCCTTGGGTGCGCGCGGCCTGAGCCGTTGTCCTGCGACTTCGGTGCGGTGGGCAACCGTTTTTTTTGAAGCCAAATGAAGGGGATGAAGAGTGATGAAGGGGATATTCGTGCGGTCGGGCGGGTTTTGAGGCATAAACCCGCAAACACCGGGCCACGATCAGGGCATCCCCTTCATCACACTTCATCCCTTTCATCCAGCTTAAAAAAGAATGGGTCGGGCCCCAACCGGATGTTGCAAAGGTTCGGCTGAATTGAACCGATTCAATTCCCAAACCTGGCTGGCCCCAATTCCGTCAATGACAGAGACGAGGCTGCCTCTCAGGATGGCCGGCGTCCGCGGATCGCCGCGGCCAGGGTGCCATCGTCCAGCACGTCCAGCGCGCCGCCGATCGGCACGCCCTGACCCACGCGGGTGACCGCCACATGCAGCGGCCGGAGACGGTCGGTCAGCCAGTGTGCCGTGGTCGCGCCGTCCACCGTCGCGCCCAGCGCCAGGATGACCTCGGTCACCTCGCTGGCGGCGATGCGGGCCAGAAGGGGACTGACATTCAGATCATCGGGGCCGATGCCGGACAAGGGCGAGAGCGTTCCGCCCAGGACGTGATACAGGCCGCGATGCACGCCTGCCCGCTCCAGAGCCCACAGATCACCCACGCTCTCCACCACGCAGATCACCCCGGCGTCGCGGTGCGGATCGGTGCAGATGGCGCAGGGATCGCGGCTGTCCAGGTTGCCGCATAGTCCGCAGGGTCCCACCGCCCGAGCGGCCTCGGCCAGCGCGGCGGCGAGCGGCAACATGCGGGTTTCCGGGTGTTGCAGCATTTTCAAGGCCGCGCGACGCGCGCTGCGCGGTCCCATGCCGGGCAGTTTCGCAAGCAGGCTGATCAAATGCTGGATTTCCGGACCACCCATCACGGCAGGACGGGACCCGAACTGTTGCGGGATGGCTTTCCAACCCCGTCCTGGCCGGCCTTGTGCCGGCCAGGATGATACGCGGCAGCTTCGCGCTTGCCTGGACCCACGGGCGTGGTCCGCCTGCCTCGTCTCACCATCGAACCTTCATCCGCTGTGCTTGCCTCCTGGCCAGGGTCACAGTTTACAGAGCGCGTCAGCGGCGCGATAGCAGCCGACATCACGCGCCCGTTGACCCGCCCCCCGCCGCCGCGCAAGGATAGGGCACCATGATCCTGCTCATCGACAACTATGACAGCTTCACCTTCAACCTGTTTCACTTCCTGGGCGACGTTGGCGCCCAGTGCGAGGTGTGGCGCAACGACAAGCTGACGGTGGCCGAGGCCCTCGCCCTCCGGCCGGAGGCGATCGTGCTGTCGCCCGGCCCCTGCACGCCGAATGAGGCGGGCATCTGCCTCGACCTGATCGCCGCCGCCGCGGGGAAAGTGCCCGTCCTGGGCGTCTGTCTGGGTCACCAGGCGATCGGACAGGCCTTCGGCGGGCAGGTGATCCGCGCGCCCGAACCGATGCACGGCAAGGTCAGCCGCATCACGCATGCGGGGACCGACATTCTGGCCGGCGTGCCGAACCCGTTCCGCGCCACCCGCTACCACAGCCTGATCGTCGCGAAAGACGGGCTGCCCGACGTGCTGGTCCCCACCGCCTGGACCGATGACGGGCTGGTCATGGCGATGCACCACCGCGCCTTGCCGATCTACGGCGTGCAGTTCCACCCCGAGAGCATCGCCAGCGAGCACGGCCACACCATCCTCGCCAATTTCCTCGCCATCGCCCGCGGCACCAACCAACCCGTTCTGGCTGCATAACGAACGTGTCGAACAACCTCAAACCGACCATCGCCCGCCTGGCCGCTGGCGAAACCCTGTCGGACGTCCAGGCCGAGCAGGCCTTCGACATTATCATGTCGGGGGAGGCGACGCCGGCGCAGATCGGCGCCCTTCTGATGGGCATGCGCCTGCGCGGGGAAACCGTGGCGGAAATCACCGGCGCCGTTCGGGCGATGCGCGCGCGCATGACCGCGATCGAGGCGCCAGAGGGCGCGATCGACGTCTGTGGCACTGGGGGCGACGGGGCGGGCACGTTGAACGTGTCCTCGGCCGTCACCTTTGTGATCGCCGGGTGCGGCGTGCCGGTGGCCAAGCACGGCAACCGAGCCCTGTCATCACGCACCGGCGGAGCGGACGTGCTGACCGCACTGGGCGTGGATGTCGATGCGCCGATCGACCGGCTGTCGGATATCCTGCTCGCTGCCGGCTGCGTGTTCCTGTTCGCGCCGCGCCACCATCCCTCCATGCGCCATGCCGCCGGCCCGCGGGTCGAGCTTGGCACCCGCACCATCTTCAACCTCCTGGGTCCTCTGGCCAATCCTGCTCGTGTGCGGCGGCAATTGACGGGGGTGTTTTCGCCCGAATGGACGCTGCCGATGGCCGAGACTTTGGCCGCCCTCGGCCACCACACGGCCTGGATCGTGCATGGGCTTGGATTGGATGAACTGACCGTTGCGGGCGAAAACCACGTGACCGCGCTGGCCGATGGCGTGATCCGCAGCTTCACGGTGACGCCGGAGGACGCCGGTCTGCCGCGGGCGCCGGTCGAGGCGATCAAGGGCGGCGATGCCGCCTTCAATGCCGGCGCGCTACAGGGCCTGCTCCAGGGCGGGTGTGGCCCCTACCGCGACACGGTTCTGCTGAACAGCGCCGCCGCCCTGATCGTGGCGGGTCGCACAGACGATCTGCGCGAGGGTGTGGCCCAGGCGGACCGCGCCATCAGTTCGGGCGCAGCGCTGGAAACGCTGGAGATCCTGCGGCGCGAAACCGCCGTCCGCTGAGGAGAGCCGATGTCGAACGATTCCGACTCCGACTCGGACGTACTGGCGCAGATCTGCGCCAATACCCGCGCCGAGGTGGCCGCCCGCAAGGCCAAAACCACCACCGAGACCTTGCGGCAGGCGATCTCTGCCCGCGGCAACACAGTGCGCGGCTTCGGCCAGGCGCTGAAAGACGCCACGGTGCATGGCCGCTATGGGTTGATCGCCGAGATCAAGAAAGCCTCGCCGTCCGGCGGCCTGATCCGCCCGGACTTCGATCCGGTGGCCTTGGCGCAAGCCTACAAGGCGGGCGGCGCCACCTGCCTGTCGGTGCTGACTGATGAGCGCTGGTTCCAGGGCAGCGCCGAGCATCTGAAAGCGGCGCGGGCGGCGGTGGATTTGCCGGTGTTGCGGAAGGATTTCATGCTCGATCCCTGGCAGATTTACGAAAGCCGGGCGATGGGGGCGGATTGCATCCTGCTGATCATGGCCGCGCTGACCGACACCCAGGCGCGGGAACTGGAGGCGGTCGCGCGGGGCCTGGACCTCGATGTCCTGGTCGAAGTGCATGACCAGCGCGAACTGGAGCGTGCGCTGGGGCTGGAAACGCAGTTGATCGGGATCAACAACCGGAACCTGAAGACGTTGACGACTGATCTTGCGACGACCGAGGCGCTGGCGCCGCTGGTTCCGCCCGACCGGTTCCTGGTGGCCGAGAGCGGGATCCGTGACACCGCCGACCTGCGCCGTCTGGCGGCGGTCGGCCCACATTGCTATCTGGTCGGCGAAAGCCTGATGCGCCAGGCCGATGTCGCTGCGGCGACCAGAGCGTTGCTGGGGCACGCGTGATGGGGGGAAGGCACCGGATACAGGGGCTGGTGATGGCAGCCATTCTCCCCCTCGCCTTAAGGGAGGGGGTTGGGCAAGCTCGTCCGCCCAACGCGCCAGGTCGCGCCATTCTCCCCCTCCCCTTGAGGGAGGGGGTTGGGGGGAGGGGGCTCCGCAAGTCGAAGCTCCGGCCCCTCAGGCAGCCTCTGACCGACCCCTCCCCCCAACCCCCTCCCTCAAGGGGAGGGGGAGTCCCTGCTTCCGTCCCCGTCCCGGTCCCTGTTCATCGTCACGCGTCCCCCCCATCCCGATGACCGGCTTCACCCATTTCGACGCGGCCGGCAACGCGGCCATGGTGGACGTGACGGCGAAACCGGTCACCGACCGCATCGCAACCGCTCGGGCTCGGGTCGCGATGCAGCCGGAGACTCTCGCCATGATCCAGGCCGGGACCGCGAAGAAGGGCGACGTCCTTGGCGTGGCCCGCCTTGCCGGGATCATGGCGGCCAAGCGCACCGCCGATCTGATCCCGCTCTGTCACCCGCTGCCGGTCACCGCGGTCACCGTCGATCTCACGCCCGACCCGGCGGCCAACACGGTGGAGATCGCAGCCACCGTCCGGACCACCGGCCAGACTGGGGTGGAGATGGAGGCGCTGACCGCCGCCAGCATCGCCGCCCTGACGGTCTATGACATGTGCAAGGCGGTTGACCGCTCCATGCGCATCGAGGGCATCCGGGTTACCCAGAAGGCCGGCGGCAAATCGGGCGATTTCGTCCAGGCTTGATGCGTCGCGTCCAGGAAACAGTCCCAATGATCAGCGTCGAAGAAGCCCGCGACCGTATCCTCGCCGACCTTCGCCCGACCCCGGCCGAGGTCGTTGCGTTGGCCAGTGCCTGGAGCCGGGTCACCGCGGAACCCCTGCGCGCGCGCCTGACACAGCCGCCGGCCGATGTCTCAGCCATGGATGGCTATGCGCTGCGGGCCGCCGACGGCGGTCTCGGTGCCACTTTGACGGTGATCGGTGCGGCCCCTGCCGGCCACCCCTTCGCGGGCCAGGTCGGTCCCGGCCAGATCGTGCGCCTTTTCACCGGCAGTGTCGTGCCAGCGGGGGCCGACTCGATCCTGCTGCAGGAGGACGCGACGCGCGACGGCGACACTGTCCGGGTGAATGAAGCGGTCACCGCCGGCCGGCACATCCGCCGCGCTGGGCAGGATTTCGCCCTGGGCGACATCGTCATTGCCGCCGGCCGCCGGATGACCGCCCGCGATGTCGGCCTGGCGGCCGCCGCCAACCATCCGTGGCTTGCAGTGCATCGACGGCCGCGCGTCGCCATCCTCGCGACCGGCGACGAAATCGCGATGCCGGGCGAGCCGATTCCGCCCGGCGGCATTGTCAGTTCCAACTCGCACGCATTGGCCGCGCTGGTGCGCGCCGGCGGAGGGGAGCCGGTGGTGCTGCCCGTGGCCGCGGACACCACCGCGGCGATCGCGGCCGTCGCCGATTCGGTTCACGGCATGGATATGCTGGTCACCACCGGCGGCGCCTCGGTTGGCGACCACGACCTGGTTATCTCGGGATTGCAAACCCGGGGCCTGGTGGTCGATTTTTGGCAGATCGCCATGCGGCCGGGCAAGCCGCTGCTGTTCGGACGCCTGGGGCCGGTTCCGGTGCTGGGCCTGCCGGGCAATCCGGTCTCCGCCATGGTTTGCGCCATCCTGTTTCTGCAGCCGGCACTCGCTTTGATGTCCGGCCTGCCGGCCGCGCCGCCGCCCACCACACGCGCGATCCTGGGTTCGGCGCTGCGTGCAAACGATCACCGCGCCGATCATTTGCGGGCCACGATCGCGACGGATCCGGATGGCACCCTGGTTGCCACGCCTTTCCCGATTCAGGACTCGGCGATGCTGCGGCGCCTGGCCTTGGCCGACGGGCTGATTCTGCGCCCGCCGCATGCGCCGGCCTTGCCTCAAGGCGCTGAAGTCAGCCTGATTCGCCTCGATTCGATCGGCCTTTAACCAATGCTTAACCCAATTTTCCACAGAATGCTTGACGCGGAGAACGGAACCAACATAGAACGCAACCGGTTGCCGGTTTGTTCCGGGATTGCCAGGAAAGATTAAGCCATGCTGACCCGCAAGCAATACGAGTTGCTCGTCTATATCGAGAAGCACTTGAAGGACACGGGATTTTCTCCGAGCTTTGAGGAGATGAAGGATGCATTGCATCTCAGGTCGAAGTCGGGGATCCATCGGCTGATCTCGGCGCTGGAGGAACGTGGCTACCTTGGCCGGCGTCACCACCGCGCGCGCGCGCTGGAGGTCTTGAAGCTACCCGACAACATGACGGCGCGGATCGCGGCGGCGCTGCCGGATGCCGAGGATGAAGTCATGACCAGCTTCAAGCCCAACGTCATTCAGGGCGATTTCACCGCGCGTCTGCAGGGGGCGCTGACGGCGTCTGATGCGCCGGCGGTGAAGTTGCCGCTGTATGGTCGGATCGCCGCCGGCCTGCCGATCGAGGCGCTGCGCGATAACAGCAACATGATCGACGTTCCGGCATCGATGTTAGACAGTGGGGAACATTTCGCGCTGGAGGTTGCGGGTGACTCGATGATCGATGCCGGCATCATGGATGGCGACACGGTGCTGATCCGCAAGGCGGAAACGGCGGAGACCGGGGACATCGTTGTGGCGCTGGTGGAGGACAACGTGACCCTGAAGAAGTTCAGGGTGAAGGGCAAGTCGATCGCGCTGGAACCGTGCAACAGTGCTTACGAGCCGCAGATTTTGCCGCCGCACAAGGTGAAGGTGCAGGGCAAGCTGGTCGGGCTGATGCGGAAGTACTGAGGGTCCGCTCAGTCCGCGCCATCGACCGTCGCTGGCGGCAAGGTGGGTGCGGCATGCGCTCGCGGCGTCGGCGGTGGCGGGACCCAGGGGCGGACTCCGCGTTCGGTCCGGTCCGTCAGCATCACGGCGCCGGATGGGTTCAGCCAGATCGCGGTGGCGCCATAGCGCCAGACGGTGAAGCGATCGACCAGGTGCGGCCAGGGGTGCGGGCACAACCCGCGCGCCGGTTCGGCGGACACGATAATGGCCGTTTGTGTACATCCCTCCGGCCGTTTCGTCCCGCGCGCCAACATTGCCATGCGCACGTCGGGCCGTGGCCGCAGCAGGCAGACATCGGTCTTGCATGAAATGGCGCCGTTCGCGACGACACCGTCGTCGGGGAGTTGCCCGGCCGAGGGCGCGTCCCAGTATTGCAGCCAGGCGTCGCGGACGAAGGCCGAACCGCCCTGGCTCTGCTGGAAGAACACGCCGGCGGCGGTTCGCACGGCGATCAGCCTCGCGTCGTCTGATATCAGGATATCCGGGGGATGGTCCCAGATTGGCGAGACCACGCCCAGGCCGATCGCGACCAGCCCGGCCAATCGCAGCCTGGTCCGCCAGATTCCCAGCCAGGCGATGCCGCCGGACAGGACCGCCAGGCCCCAGGCCGGGATATGCGGCACCGGCATGGTCGCCGCTGGCCATCCGGCGGTGGTGCGGGCGACCCAGAGGATCGCCTCGGCACCCCAGCCCATCGGCACCAGTGCCAGCCAATCCAGTCCCAGCGGCATCAGCGGCAGCGCGATCAGCCCGGCCGGCATCACCCAGAGCGCGGTCAGCGGCACCGCCGCCATGTTCGCGATGACGTAGTAAAGCTGGACATGTCCGAAATGATAGGCGCCGTACGGCATCGACGCGGTGCCCGCCAGCGCACTGGTCAGCGCGAGCGCGACGAGATGCGCGGCCAGACGGCGATACCAGCTTTTGCCGTGGAGGTCGCGCAGCCAGGGGCGCAAGGCCTCGTAGCCGGCGATCAGCGCCAGCACGGCTGAGAAGCTCATCTGAAACGAGACATCGGGCACCTGATGCGGTTCCACCAGCATCAGGACCACCCCGGCCAGCCCGAGGCCTCGCAAGGAGACGGCGCGCCGTCCGGCGAGCAGCGCGACGGTCACCAGGCAAGCCATGGCGAAACTGCGCACGATCGGCAGATGCATCCCGGTCAGCACCATATAGGCGCCACCAGCGGCCAGGGCTGCCATCGCGGACAGGGCCTTGGTTGGCCAGAACAGGCTGGCGCGTTCGGACAGGGCGAAGCCGATACGGGCCAGGGTGAAGGCGAACCCCATGACGATACCGATATGCAGGCCGGCAACCGCGAGCAGGTGCGCCAGGCCGGAATCGCGGAACGCCGCATGGTCCGCTTCCGGGATGCCCATGGAAGCGCCGGTCAGCAGGGTCACCGAGATGGTGCCCGCCGCGCCGGGGATGACGGCGAGGACGTGGCGCGCGATCTCCTCGCGCAGGCGTTGCACCAGCCGGGCGGGGCCGGCGGGCGTGGTGCGCGCCAGGACCTCCACAGTACCCAGCGCATAGCCCGACGCACCGAGGCCACTGTAGTAGGCATCGCGCTGCAGGTCCCAGCCGCCCGGATAGCTTGGCGGCGCCGGCAGCCGGATCAGGGCCCGGATGCGCACCGTGTCGCCGGTTGCGATCAGGGTGTGATCGTTGGATCGCAGGCGGACCCTGACCTGCCGGACCAGCGGATCGGCGGCATCGTCCAGATGCGTGCCTTCCAGGGTGATGCGGCGGCCGTCCGGCAGCGCCTCGACCGCTTTGATCACGCCGGTTGCGACCGTCGCGTGGGTGGGAAGGTCCGACAGCAGCGGCGGGGCCCGCGCGGTGGCGAACTGGCTGGACCAGAAGCCCAGGGCGGTTGCGGCCACCGGGAACAGGAAAAGCCGGCCAGTCGGCCAGCGGCGCGTGGCCGTGGCGAGGCCGATCGCGGGCAGCGCGGTGGCCGGTCCAACCCAGAGTGGCGGTTCGGATCGCAGGGCGTAGTAGGTCAGGACGCCAACCGCCATGAACACCGGCAACCACAGGGCGAGCCGGTCTCGCTCTGCGTCCAGAGAGAGCCAGGCCGGCCACAGCGCCCGTATCCGGTATAGGATGGCAACTTGCACCCGCATGCGGGCAGCGTAGCGGCGAAGTCTCTACAGAGTGTGAACGCGGGTGCTGAATTCGGTGCGGCGAACCAGGTGTCCCTCGGTGCAGCGAAATGAGTCCGAAGCACGAATACACTGGAAGTTCACAACCGGGAAGGCAGGCTATAAACTGGCATGCGCCTTCCCGGAAATGAGCGAAGACTCAAAACAGGCGTGCTCAAACTTTGTCACCGCGCCGCCTGCTCAAGCTTCACCAGCTCGCCATGTTGACAATGCGTGCCACTCGAAACCGGGTATGCCGCGGGGGGTCTTGTGCTATAAAATCGGTGTTTTCGATCGACCTGGAGCCGACACGCATGAGCAATCATCAGCTTCACGAGCAGGACTTCTATGCCTGGGCCAACGAACAGGCCGGGTTGCTGCGCGCCGGCCGGCTTTCCGAGGCGGACATCGAACACATCGCCGAGGAAATCGAGAGCATGGGCAAGAGCGAGAAACGCGAGCTGGTCAGCCGGTTGACCATCCTGCTGCTGCACGTGCTCAAATGGCAGTTCCAGCCAAGCCGCCGCAGCGCATCCTGGCGCGCCTCCATCAACAACGCCCGCGATGATATCAGCGACCACCTGGACGACAATCCAAGCCTCCAGTCACAGCTTGCGGCGTCTGTGGCCGCTGGCTACCGGCGTGCCCGACGCCAGGCCGCGGCCGAAACCGAGTTGGACGAAGAGACATTTCCGCAATCCTGTCCTTGGTCCTTCGACCAACTGATGGACCCGGGTTTCTGGCCCTCTGCCGCCTGATGATCGGGCGGAGCATAGCCCCGCCACGAACACGCCCCACCGGGTCGATATCCTCGACCCGGCATGGCGCACGGCATCAATGCGCCTCGACCGCCCCGCCCATCGCCGGTTTCGCCAGGAACAGCGTCAGCGGCAGCGCCACAAAGAAAGCAACGGCCATCATCATCAGCACGTCATTGTAAGTCAGGGTCAGCGCCTGCTGCCGCACCATCAGCGCTACCTGCTTCAGCGCGGCAAGGCTGGCCTCGGTCCCCTTGCCCGGCGTCATCGCCTGAGTCAGGCCGTTGATGAAGTTCATCGCCCCGGGGCGCGACCAGGTCACCTGCTCGTCCAGGTGCAGCGTATGCACCGCCAGCCGAGCGGTTGCGGCGGTGTTGATCATCGCCAGCCCGACCGCGCCACCCAGGTTGCGCATCAGGTTGTACAGCCCGGACGCATTCTTCAACTGCGCCGCTGGCAAACGCCCCAGGGCGATCTGGTTCACCGGCAGCATGATGAACATCATCGAGAACCCGCGCAGCGCCTGCGGCCCGAACATCGCCCAGAACGCGGAATCCACCGTGAAGTGCCCCAGCCACCACAGCGAGGCGCCGAAGCCCAGCAAGCCCATGGCCAGCATCACGCGCATGTCCATCCGCCGCGACAGCATCCCCGACAGCGGCGCCGAGATGAACATGAACGCGCCGGTCACAAACATCGTCTCGCCGATCTGCAGGCTGTCGTAGCCGCGCACCCGGCCGAGGAACAACGGCACGAGATAGACCGATCCATACAATCCGAGGCCGAGCACGAAGCTGAAGACGGAACCGAAGGCGAAGTTGGGGTTGCGGAAGGCG
>Ga0302202_10002028_pt1 | contig 24153 bp, 26 predicted proteins | sample II_Bog_N3_3_FD_194579 | JGI IMG/M metagenome (GOLD analysis project Ga0302202, IMG submission 194579) | Peat permafrost microbial communities from Stordalen Mire near Abisko, Sweden - II_Bog_N3_3 | ecosystem: Environmental > Terrestrial > Soil > Wetlands > Peat | place: Sweden: Abisko...
CGTTGAATTCTTCCGCGGTCAGCATCCGGCGCATGGTGCGGCCATCGAGCAGCTTCAGTTTGTCGGTGACGTCGCCCAGCCGCAGCTTCTGCCGCAGCCGCACTCGGCTGATGGCTTCCAGCCATGGCCGCACCCCCATCTGGACGTGTCGCTCCGGCGGCAGCGCAGGGGGTTCCTCGGTTCGCTGGCAGGCCAGCCAGGCGGATTCAAGTCCCTCGAACCAGCCGACATAGGAGTTTTCACACAGGATCGGCGCCGGCAAATTGCTGTCGGTGTAGGGCAGGGCGCGGCTGAAGACGCCGACCAGCCCCGAGCAGACCGCCTCCAGAAGCTTGATGTCGCTCTTGCTGTTGATGAAATTCAGGGTTGCCGGGTCTGCGTCCGTCTCCAGCGGGCAGGCGATAATGGCCGGCGCGAAGGAGCGCAGCAGGTTCAGGTAACTGCCGTAGGGAATTCGCGCGATATGATCGATCTCGACCGGAGAATCGGCGAGCAGGTCCGGGGGCGCCGAGCCGATGCAGACAAGTTTCAGGTGACGCGCCAGACAGAAATCCCGGACAGCCTTGACGATGGGAAGGCGTGACCGGGTGAGCGCCGGCGTGTCGGTCGATGCCCAGACCAGACACCGCGGGGTGCCAGCGGGGCGCCGTCCGGGCAAGTCCCGGGACAGGTTGGGGGTCACCACCACCTTGCCAACCAGATGCGCCATGGCCGGATCCTGCAGAAGCTGCCCAAGCCGCGGCGTCGAGCAGGACAGCACCGCGCAGGACCAGAGCAGATTTCGCGTGGTCTGCACGCTTTCGATCGAGAACGGCTCCCGGTAGCTGGGTGAGACCAGCAGGTTGTCGTCGAGGTCGAAGACAAACGGACGTTGCAACATCCCGATGGCAAGTGCGACGTCGGGCGTAACAACGCGCTGCGCCCAAATCGCATCGAACGGCTGCTCATCGACATTGCCGCTGGTCGTAAAAACGACGCGGTCGCGGCTCAGGATGGTGTAGCCGCTGATCAATTGCCGTCCGTGCAACGCTCCGAACGGCAGTTCGATACGAAGCCGGGTCAGGTTGTCCGATTCGTTCGTCAGCACCAGCAGGTGCCCCTGGCATGCCACATCGGGCCTTGTCGTCAGCCAAGACCGTCTGCGCCCCGCGCGGCGGCCGATCGCCTGTTCGATCGCGTCGCAAAGCCCTTCCGCCGCCGCATCCGCGTCGAATTCACGTGCGGCAAAGCCGCTTGCCGCTTCGGACATGCGGCCGAATTCGTCCGCTGGCAGGGCTGCCATCTGGTCCAGGGCGGCTTCAAGCGCGCCCTCGCCAGTGCCGGCGGCCACAATGGCAGCGCCTTCCCGCTGCAGCCGGCGCGTCAGCACCGAGCTTATCGTCGTCAACACCGGAGCGCCGACGGTCAGGGCGTTCACTGTCCGGATCGGCACCGCCAGGCGCCGTTCCACCGTTGGCTCATAGAGATCCAGGGACAGACTTCCTGCCTCGTATCCCGCCATCGCTTCCGCGAATGAAACCTCCCCGTGCGTTTCGACGCCGTTGCGTCTGGACAGCCTGTTGAACTGCGTGATCACCGACCGGTCGGTGGCGCCGCCGGGATCGGTGCCGGCGATGATCGAGAGCGTGACGTCACCGTTGCGCTCAGCCCATGCGGCCACACGATCCAGCAGGCCGACCGACGTGCTCCAGGCGTAGATCATCCCGGTCAGATGGAGTTTCGCGAGACGGGATTTGCCCGAGACGCGCGCGCAGCGCAGCGTGTTCGGCATTGCGTACGGCACAACCATGCCCGGAATGTCCAGCCCGCTCCGGCTCAGTTCCGCCGTCCAGAACCCATGCTGCTCCTCGGAACCGGTCAGTATCAAATCGGCGCCGGCGCAAAGATTGGTCAAGCGATCCCGCATCGGCCGCATCAAACCGGCCGAGCCCATCGACGCCTCGACATGCTGCAGGCCAAGAAGATCGCAGACGTGGATCATGTCGGTCAGGCCGCCCAGCGGAACCTGGCGGATAAGCGGCGGCAGCCACAGGACGACCTCCGGACGCTTGTCCCGCAGTACTTCAAGCTGATTGTGCTGGTCGTGCAGGGTTAGTTTCCGCAAGGAAGGATTGTCGCGTCCTAGCCGCCGGACCGTTCGGCAGTTGGCCGGGATCGAGATCGAGACCTGATGACCGGCCGATCGCACCGCTTCGGCGATCTGCAGGCTGCGCAGGCCCCCTCCGCTGGCGACTTCGTTCGCCGTTGGAATCCAATCGATCGCGAAGATGTGGACTCTTGCCATGAGCGATGGTCTCAGATCAGCTCGTCAATGATCGACATCAGTTCGCGGATTTGCCCGTCCTGCTGGCGCATCATGTCAAGAAACTGATCGAAACATCGATAAAGCGCGTCCGAGGGACGCAGCGGAATCCCGTCTACGTGGCCAAGCGGCGGCAGGCTGGCCACGATCGCGTAGTAGTGGTCAAGCAAGATGCGGGCAGCACCGAGTTCCGTGTCGCCTGCCGCCACGCGTTGCTCAAGCAAGTCGCCGACCAGGCGGGTCGCCTGGTCCAATCGCTGCTCTTCCAGCCTGGCGCGGACGGCGAGCGGCAGATCGGAGTCGCGCGGTTCCGGCGTTTGCGAGACGGTTTCAGTTGGTTCCGGTTTGCCGTTCGGTTTTCGGCGCGGGCTGAACGAGATGGCCTCAGCAGCTTTGGCTTCGGCGGGTCGGCGAGCCATCTGGCGACCTGCCTTCTTAATACAGGTGAGACTGAATTAGAAAGGCAACGATTGCATGGGGCTTGCCTATGGTCAAGGGAGATCAAAGGTTGAGGCCAGGGGCTCCGCCCCTGGACCCCGCCAAGGGCCGACGGCCCTTGGAACCCCCGACTTTTTTCAGGTCATCCGCGCCAGCAGGCGGTCCCGGCGGATGAAGGTGTGATAGATCACGCCAGCTACGTGCAGGGCGATCAGCAAAACCAGTAAGCCGGCGACCACGCCGTGCGCGCCTTCCAGCAGCTCCGCAACCTGGTCGCTCTTGCCGATCGCCGCCGGGATGGTGAACAGTCCATAGACCGATAGCGGGTAGCCCTTCGCGCCGCCTACCAGGTAGCCGATCACCGGCTCCAGCAGCAGCAGCAGATAAAACGCGTAGTGGTTCGCGTGTGCCAGCCTGGAAACCAGGCCGGGCGTGCCCAGCGGCAAAGGCGGTGCGCCATGTCGAAGCCGCGCCGACAGGCGCCACAGCATGACCAAAAAAATGACCAGGCCGGTGCCGCCGTGCAGTCCGTAGATCTGCGCCGCGTAATCCGCGTCGTTCGGCGGCGCGTTCGCCAGCAGCGCCCCGAGCACGAGCTGCGTCAGGACCACTGCGACAATCAGCCAGTGCAGCCATCGCTGCTCCGGCGCATAGCGGTTGTGCATGGACAGTTCCTCATTCCGAGCGGTGACGGATAAGACGGTAACCAGGAATGCCGCTCCGCTTCTATCACAATTGCGCATCGTGAAGAGGCCGGGTCGATCGGGACCCGCACGGACCGGGCAATGCGGGTCCCGCTGTCAGTCACGGGACGCGGGCAGCAATGATCTCCAGGCCCTTCGATGCCTCATGAGGCCGGCCTAATCCGTCGATCGCACGCACCGCCAAGCGGTAGGTGGGCTCTTGGGTCGCCCGTAGCGCCTCCTGCCGGGGGCCGGACCGGATACTGCCCGCTGACTGTCGGAAGGCGGTTCGGGGACAGCGACGCCGTCCCCGGGTTGCTCAACGTGAGTAGTACTCGACTTACTTACCGCGAGTAGTACTCGACGACCAGATTGGGCTCCATCTGCACCGGATACGGCACGTCGGACAGCTTCGGCGCCCGCGAGAACCGACCCTTCATTGCGCGGTGATCGACCTCCAGGTACTCGGGCACGTCGCGCTCTCCGCTCTGGGCCGCATCCAGCACCATCGCGAGCTGCTTCGACTTGTCCTTCACCTCGATCGTATCGCCGTCCCGCACCAGGTAGGACGGGATGTTCACCCGCTTGCCGTTCACCAGCAGGTGGCCGTGCGAGATGAACTGCCGCGCGGCGAACGGGGTGATGGCAAACTTCAGGCGGTAGCAGACCGCGTCGAGCCGGCGCTCCAGCAGTTCGATCAGGTTCTGCGAGGTGTCGCCCTTCCGGCGCACCGCTTCCTCATAGTACTTGCGGAACTGCTTCTCGCTGATGTTGCCGTAGTAGCCCTTCAGCTTCTGCTTGGCCATCAACTGCACGCCGAAGTCGGACGGCTTCTTGCGCCGCTGCCCGTGCTGGCCGGGGCCGTATTCACGCTTGTTGATCGGCGACTTGGGCCGGCCCCAGAGGTTTACCCCGAGCCGGCGGTTGATCTTGTACTTGCTTTCGGCGCGCTTGGTCATGGTCCGCGCGGTACCCTTCATCATGGGTTGTTGTTGCACCGGTAGGCCCTGTGGATAACCCACAGGACGGGGCGGACCCTCCAAGGTTTCCCTTGGGGTCCGTCCGCGTTCCCGGCAGTAAGCGCGCGGCTATAGGGGAGGGGATGCCCCGCTGTCAAACATCATGCCGCGCGGCAGGTCCTGATGCCGAGCAGCCGGTACGCCGGGCAGAAGCGAATCACGGCCGAGGCAATCGGCACCAGTCCAAGCCAGCCCCAGGGCGTGTGCGGGCCGACGAACACCAGGGAAATCAGTCCCAGGCCAACAAGGATGCGCAGCACGCGGTCAAGTGAACCGATATTGGGTGTCATTGTGACGTTCCTTCAGGTTGTTGCGGGTGTCAGGCTGACGCGGCAGGGACCTGGAACTCGTCGAACGCCTCGATCGCCTTGGCCGCGTACATGACGCTCGGGCCGGCGCCCATGTAAACGGCCATGCCCATGGCCTCCATGACCTCCTGGCGTGAGGCGCCGTGCTTCACCGCGCTTTGTGCGTGGAACGCGATGCAGGGGTCGCACCGCGTGGCCACGGCGATCGCCAGCGCGATCAGCTCCTTTGTCTTGACGTCGAGCGCGCTGGGCTTCAGCGCCGCCTGGGCGAGCGACGCAAAGCCTTTCATCGTGTCCGGCGCACCGCCGCGCAGCTCCTTCAGCTTGCCGGAATAGGCCGTCGTCATTGCCGTCCAATCGCCGTCCATGCGAAACCCTCATTCGTTTGCGACGGCTTGAATCTAGCGGTCCTTCCTATATTAGTAAAGTCTCAAACAGGACGCGAGGCGCGACCATGGCTCCCGACGGCTCGGTTGGGCTGCAATACGATGAATTGGAAGCCCGGGCGGGCGAGGCAGAGGCGTTTCTGCGATCGCTCGCCAGCCGGCACCGGCTGATGATCTTGTGCTCGCTGCTCCCCGGGGAGCTGCCGGTGGGCGAGCTTGGCCGGCGACTGGCGTTGACCCCGTCGAACCTGTCACGCCACCTCGCTTCGCTTCGCGCGCAGGGGTTGGTCGCGCCGCGGCGCGCGGGCGCGGCGATCTTCTACCATATCGCCTCGGCGCGGGTGCGGCCTGTCCTGACGGAATTGTGCCGGTTGTTCTCGGCCGCCGGCGCGGCGGAGGCGGCGCAATGATCGGCGAAGCGGCGCTTGGCGGCGCTCTCATCGGCGCGGCGGTCGTCGTGCTGTGGCTCGGCGTCGGCCATATCGCTGGCATCTCGGGCATTCTGGCTCGCGTGCCGGCGGGGTGTTCCCGGGGACGCGGCTGGCGGCTCGCCTTCCTGGCCGGGTTGATCGCGCCGCCGCTGCTGTACGGGCTTGTGGGGGGGCCGGTGCCGGTGCCGACGGTGACGCACAATTCTTGGCTGCTCGTCTGCGGCGGTCTGCTGGTTGGCTTCGGCAGTCAGCTTGGCAGCGGCTGCACCAGCGGCCACGGCGTGTGCGGCGTGGCCAGGCTGTCCCGCCGCTCCCTCACCGCCACGGCGACGTTCATGCTGACGGCCGTCGCCACCGTGTTCGTTTCGCGCCATCTGCTGGGGGGCTGAGCGCTATGGCTGCAAAACTCGTCGCGCTGGCTGCGGGCCTGCTGTTCGGGCTGGGGTTGACCCTGTCCGGCATGATCGACCCCGCCAGGATCATCGGCTTCCTGGATGTCGCAGGCGCCTGGAACCCGACCCTGGCGGTGGTGATGGCGGCGGCCGTCGCGGTGGCGGCTGTGGGGTTCGCAGTGGCGCGTCGCCTGCCTCACCCGGTGTTGGGGGCCGCGTTCCATCCGCCGGGGCGAACGGCGATCGATGCGCGACTCGTCGGCGGGGCGGCGCTGTTCGGCATCGGCTGGGGGCTGGTCGGCTACTGTCCTGGGCCGGCGCTGGCCAGCCTCGGGCTGGGCTTGCGGCCGACCTGGCTGTTCGTCGCGGCGATGATGGCGGGCATGGCGGTTGCCGGGGTGGCCGGCGAAGCCCGGCGGCGGTGGTGCCCGGGCTGACGCGGGCAGCCTGCTCTTGCAAGTCTGCTGCAGGCGGTTACATCAACGTTTCGTGTTCAACGATGCCCATGTTTCGTTAAAGTGTGCTCAGGTCTGAAAACTTTGGCTAATGTAAATCCTCATCGGCCGACTAAAGCGTTCTGTCGCGTTGAGGGACGATATGACAATCGAACTTTGGGGGACATTCTCGGTTCTGGATCATCTTCTTGAACGGGCTTTCGTCGCCGAAGTCCTCCTCTATGACCGGTTGGTTATCCCAACTCTGCCAAAAGATACCAAAGAGGACGCTTGGCCTGCCTCCTGGGATCTGGCCAGGCAGCGACGGGCTCTGGGCGATCTCGAGGAAGTCGCGATCGGCATTCCCTGGACCGACGATCGGAGGGCGCAGTGGCAGGCGCGCTTTGATGACGTCATTCCGAAGGTTCGGATGCGCGCCCGAGCTGAAGCAACGCAATTCGTCGAGCAAGACGTCAAGGCGGCTCGAGACGCGGGGGCTGACCGGGTGCACCTCAACGTTACCAGAAGCCTGCTTCAAGACTATGTCAACGGTGATGCCGACGACGCGCTTTTTCGCAGCGTACGAGCAACGGAAAAACTCCGCCCTGGTTCGACCCTGGAGGCGGTTGCGGCCTACCCGAGTTACGACGCTTTCGCGACCGACGTTAACCTTGTGACCCATCCAGACACGGTCACAAACCCGAACGGTCATATGCTTAATCCGACGTCAGTTTTCGGTTGGACGTTCTTTGTCCCATACAGCGCAGAGCAAGGCGAAGACGAGGATCGCAGGCTCCTTGCGAAGGCCGTCAAGCTGGCGCGCAGAACGGACTACATCGAGCTGCGCGGCGAGTTCTACAAGTAGATTGCCGATATGTCCGCAGCCGGCATACCTCCGGCCGCGGCGAGGGCCGACATGGAGAAACGGATCGCTGAACTCGGCAAGCTCATGAAGGGCCAGGAGTGGAAGGCCGTTGCCCGCCGCGCTATCAAGGTGGCGGACGCGTTCAGCGGAGGGCTCGGTTTGGTCAATGAAATCGCGGCCGCCGGGGCAGAGGCTTTTCTTGGCAATGCGGACATCATCGCAGATGATGTTCTGAGGCCGGGAGAGGCGTCGCCACGCCTGAAGGTGGCCGCGGTCTTCCACGAGTCACGAGCCATGTTTGGGTAGAAGCCGCCGCCGGCCGCGCCATAGTCACGGTTTCGAACGGAGGTGAGCCACTCGGCGCTTCCGACCGCTTTATCGCATCGGACGGATGGAGTGTGGTCGGGGGCGGTATTGTGTCGGCCTCCCGGGGGCCCTACCACTGCCGCCATGGTAAGTCGCAACGATATTGTTTGGCTCGGGGTCTTTGCCGGCGTCTCCGGCTGCCTGCTTGGCGGGATGATGCTGGGGATCGGGATGGACCTGATCGTCAACGGCCAGCCCCTGGGGTGGCTGCTGATGCTGCCCGGCGCGCCGGTCTCGGCTGTCCCGGGCTGGGTGATGGCGCGGCGCCTGGCGCGGCAGCTCTAGCTGATCCGGCCATTGGTGATGTCCGACCGTCGGCAGCCCGCGCTCGGCACACTATGTCGGACGCAACCGATGGAGGGGGCAAATGCTTGCTTTGATCGTTGGCGCCAACCGCGGCATCGGGCTTGGCCTCGTGCAGGAGCTGTTGGGACGGGGCGGCTGGGACGTGATTGCGACCGCACGGCGGCCGGAGCAGGCGACAGCGCTGCAGGAGCTGGCCGCGTCGTATGAGGGGCGGCTTTCGATCGAGCCTCTCGACATCGACGATTCGGTGCAGGCCGATGGCTTCGCCGCGCGGCTGGGCGGCCGGTTGCTGGACGTGGCGCTGATCAATGCCGGCGTTGCGGGACCTGAGCACCGCAGCGCCCAGCAGGCGACGCGCGAGGAGATCGGTGCCTTGATGCTCACGAATGCGGTCGCGCCGATCCGGCTTGGGCGGCGGCTTCTGGACCATATCCGCGACAAGACCGGCATCCTGGCCTTTACCAGCTCGGTGCTGGGCAGCATCGGGGGCAACGATGCTGGCGGGCATGAGCTGTATCGCGCCAGCAAGGCGGCGCTCAATTCGTTGACCCGCAGCTTGTCGGCCTCGTTGGGCGAGCGGCATATCACCGTACTGACGCTGCACCCTGGCTGGGTGCGCACCGACATGGGCGGTCCGGGCGCGCCGCTCTCGGTGCAGGACAGCGTCCGCGGCCTCGCCGACGTGTTGGAGCGCGAACGGGGGAGCGGAGCCCACCGGTTCCTGGATTACGCCGGCCACGAGGTCGCCTGGTAAATCGCGCCCTGCGCCGATCCCTGGGCTCCCTTTGGGCTCTGAGGTTCCCCCCTGGGGCGGATAAGCGGAGCGCCGTCCGCCGCTGCGGTGCCGCGGGCGGCAATGGCGGAGGGCGCTCCGCTTTTCCGCCCTACCACGTCGCCGGATGGCCGGTCCCGTCTTAACCCTCCTTTGACCTGACTGCACGAGCATGCCCGGCATCTCGCAGCAGGAGGGTTTGCGTGGGTACCACGGACCTTGCACAGCGTTTGCCGTCATCCGCCACACGCAGGCGGCTTGTCAGGGTTGCACCGTGGCGGGCGCCTGACCTCCCGTCCAGGCCGGCAAGGTCCTGGCTGCTGCGGCAGGCAAAGCGCGCGGAACGTGTCGTCTGGTGGACGTTCACCCTGCAGCTCCACACCCAGTTCGGCTACTGGCTGCGAGCACGGCGCCAGCACGACGTGCCGGCAGCGGTGGCGCAGCCCGCGGCCCCGCCTGCGCTGGTACGCTTTGCCGACCCGGCACAGATCGTCCTTCCACGTTGCGATGCCCCGGTCGTTTCGGTCATCATACCGTGCTACGGCCAGCTTGGTCACACGCTCCGTTGCCTCGCATCGATCGCGGCGCATCCACCGGCGGCGCCGATCGAGGTGATCGTCGTGGACGACGGCTCGCCGCCGGCCAGCACCGCGGGCCTCGAACGGGTCAACGGCATCCGGCTGATCGTCAACCCGCGGAACCTCGGCTACCTGCGAAGCTGCAATGCCGCCGCGCGCGTCGCCGCCGGCACGTTTCTGCTGTTCCTGAACAACGACACGGAGGTCCTGGCGGACTGGCTCGACCCCATGCTGGCGTTGTTTGGCGAACGCGCCGATGTGGGCGCGGTGGGCGCCAAGCTGCTCAATCCCGACGGCACGCTGCAGGAAGCCGGCGGGATCATCTGGGATGACGGCTCAGGCTGGAACTACGGACGGGGCGGCAACCCGTCGGCACCGGCGTTCAACTATGTGCGCGAGGTGGATTACTGCTCGGGCGCGGCGCTGCTGGTGCCGAGCGAATTGTTCGCCCGGATCGGCGGCTTCGACGAGTTCTATGCGCCGGCCTATTACGAGGACACCGATCTCTGCTTCCGGTTGCGACAGCGCGGACTGAAAACGCTGTACCAGCCGCGCGCCGAAATCGTGCATTTCGAGGGCGCGTCGCACGGCACCGACCTGAACACCGGGGGCAAGGCCAGCCAGGCGGTCAACCGCAAGCGGTTCGTCGCGGCCTGGCGGGACGTGCTGCAAGCGGTGCATTTCCCCAACGGGCAGCATGTGCTGCTTGCATCCGAGCAGGCACGGCACCGCCGGGTCGTGCTGGTGATCGATCATTACGTGCCGGAGCCCGACCGCGACGCCGGCTCGCGCTGCATGATCAGCCTCATGCGCGCCCTGCTGGCCGAGGGCATGGTGGTGAAATTCTGGCCGCAGAACCTGCGCGGTACGCCGGCCTACACCGCGGCGCTGCAACAGATGGGCGTGGAGGTGTTTCACGGCCCGCATGCGCCGTCCTTCTCCGGCTGGATTGCCGAACACGGCGCCGAATTGGATTGCGTGCTGGTCAGCCGGCCTGACGTGGCCGAGGCGTTCCTCCCGGACCTGCGCCGCCACGTCGCGGCGCCGCTGCTGTATTACGGCCATGACCTGCATTTTCGGCGCATCGCCCTGGAAGCCGAGCAGCTCGGCGACGGGACGATGCGGCGCGAGGCGTCGCGCATGCAGGCGCGCGAGCGCGCGATCTGGCGGCAGGTCGATGCCGTGCTTTATCTTTCGGACGAGGAGGCGGCGATCGCCTCGGCGCTCGAGCCCGGGATCACGGCGCGCGCGGTGCAGCCCTACGGCTTCACCGACTTCGCCGCGCCGCGTCCGGGCGTGGCGGGGACAGACATTCTGTTCGTGGCCGGCTTCGCCCATCCGCCGAACGAGGACGCCGCGGTCTGGTTCGTCGAATCGATCCTGCCGCTGATCCAGGCCCGGGTGCCGGAAGCACGGCTCGCGGTCGTCGGCTCCAACCCCTCATTGTGTGTGCGCGCGCTGGTCCGGCCTGGCGTGACACTGCACGCAAACGTCGCCGAGGCGAGCCTGTTGGATTGCTACCGGCGCGCGCGGGTCGCGGTGGTGCCGCTGCGTTTTGGGGCAGGGGTCAAGCTGAAGGTGGTCGAGGCCTTGCGCGAGGGCGTGCCGCTGGTCACGACGCCGGTGGGCGCGCAGGGGCTGCCGGGACTGGCGTCGGTCGCCTCGGTGGCCGTCGGCGCGGAGAGCTTCGCGGAAGCGGTGGTCGCCCTGTTGCAGGATGACGCACTCTGGCGGGCTCGCTGTGCCGGGCAGATCGATTACGCACGCGCAAATTTCAGCGAGACCACGCTGCGCCGATCCCTGCTGGCGGCAGCCGGTTTAGCCACAGAGCCGCGCGGAGGGCGTGAGCCATGACGCGAATCGGGCGCGTGCTGCGCTGGGCGGCATCCGGGCAGTTGCCGAAGCATTTCGCCGCATGGCGCCGGCTCCGGCGCGACGCCCGGCTGATTGCCGCCTCCGCACTGTTCGACGCGGCGTGGTACCGTGACGTCTATCCGGACGTGGCCGGCGACCCCGCGCTGCACTACCTGCGCTGCGGCGCAGCCGAGGGCCGCCGTCCCAGCCCCGGTTTCGATGGCGAGGCCTATTGCCGGCTGCATCCGGAGGTGACGGTGTCCGACGAGAACCCGTTGCTGCATTGTCTGAAGCGCAACGCCGGTTCGCACCCACACGCGTTCGCGCCGATCGGAGCACCGTCTTCGCTCCCGCCGTCGTTGCCCCCGCTGCTGATGGCGCGGCTGCCGCTGACGGATGAGACCTACCGGCGCTGGCTGGCTGCGTGCGGGCATGGGTCTGCGGCGGTTCGGCCGTTGGCATCGGGGCCACGCTTCGGCATCGTCCTGCCAGGTCCGGATGGCCCCGACCCTGCGACCGTCGCCTCGGTCAAAGCGCAGACTTATTCTCGTTGGCAATGGGGCGAGGCGGCCGACTACGTGCTGTTTCTGGCGCCGCGCGCCCGGCTCGCTCCGCACGCGCTTGCCAGCTTTGCCGAGGCCATCGCCGTGCAGCCGGCCGCGGAGCTGCTGTATGCCGACGAGGATCGCGTCGATGCGGCAGGCCTGCACTGCGACCCCTGGTTCAAGCCGGAGTGGGACCCTGAGCAGGGGGGCGCTCTGGTCGGCAGCGCCGGGGTTTATGCGCGGACGCTGCTCGACCGTGTTGCCAAGGGTGCGGACGGGGACATGGCGGCGGACCTGGCCCATCGCGCGGTCGCCGCGACAGCGCGGATACGCCACCTGCCCGATGTCCTGGTGCATGTGGCGGGGTCTGCATCCGATCCGATCGTGGCCCCTCCGCTTGCCAGCCTTGCCACGCCGCCGCTGGTCTCGGTGATCGTGCCGGCGCGCGACCGTGCGGCTTTGCTGGCGCGATGTGCGCAAGGCGTGCTGCATGGCACCGACTACCCGGCCATCGAACTGCTCGTGCTGGACAACGGCAGCCGTACCGCCGGGATGCGGCGCCTGCTGCGCCGGCTGTCCCAGGATATTCGGGTGCGCGTTCTGGACGCTCCCGGGGCGTTCAACTGGTCGGCGCTGAACAACGCAGGCGTACGGGCGGCGCGCGGCGAGCTTGTGGTACTGCTGAACAGCGACACCGAAGTCGCCGATCCGGGCTGGCTGCGCCGGCTTGTCGTGCGCGCGCTGCAGCCGGGCGTCGGCGCGGTGGGCGCGAAGCTGGTGTACCCCGATGGCACCGTGCAGCATGCCGGCATCTCGCTCGGCCCCGGTGCCCGGGCGGGGCACCTGATGCGCCACGCGCAGGCCAACGATCCGGCGCATCGCGGCCTGCTCGCCAGGACTCGTTCGGTCGCTGCCGTCACCGGTGCCTGCATGGCGCTGCGCCGGTCACTGTTCCTGGCGGTCGGCGGGCTCGACGAGGCCCTGCCGGTCACCGGCAGCGACATCGAACTCTGTCTCAGGCTGCGCAGCCTCGGCTGCCGGGTGGTCTGGTGCGCCGACGCGGTGCTGGTCCATCATGAATCGGCGACGCGAGGCCTTGATGCATCGGACGCCGCGCGGACCCGCATCGCCGCGGAGCGTCGCCATCTGCTCCGCCGCTGGGGGGCGCTTGCGGAGCGTGACCCGTACCTCAGCCGCAACCTGACGGTGGTGGGCGAGCGCCTCGCGCTGGCCAGCCCCGCCACCGCCACCACGTTGCTTCCTCCCGCGTTGGAGCCTGTAATGGCAGCCTAATAAACGGGGGGAACGGGCCATGCTCAGCATCGCGGTCATCGGCGCCGGGCGGCTTGGCAGTATCCATGCTTGCAACATCGCGAGCCATGCCGGCGCCCGGCTGGATGGCGTGGCCGATGTGGACGCCGTGGCCGCCGCGCGCCTTGCGCGTGCCTGCGGCGCGCGGGCGCTGACGCTGGACGAGGCGTTCGGAGCCGACGCCGTGGTGATCGCCTCGCCCAACCCGACGCATGCCGGCTACATCGAACGCGCGGCCCGCGCCGAACGTGCGGTGTTCTGCGAAAAACCGATCGACCTGTCCGCCGACCGCGTGCGGTCCTGCCTCGACGCTGTGCGGCGTGCCGGCGTGAAACTGATGGTGGGCTTCAACCGCCGCTTCGATCCGCATTTCGTCGCGCTGGAGCGCCGACTGAGGGCCGGGGAGATCGGCGAACTCGAACTGCTGACCATCATCAGCCGCGAGCCGGAGCCGCCATCACCAAAGTACCTCGCCGTTTCGGGCGGGCTGTTCCGCGACATGACCATCCAGGATCTGGATATGGCCCGCTTCCTGATGGGCGAAGACCCGGTGGAGGTTCATGCCGCCGCCTCCTGCCTGGTCGATCCCGCGATCGGCGCGGCGGGCGACGTCGATACGGCGGTGGTCACGCTGCGTACAGCGAGCGGTCGGCTTTGTACGATCTCGAACTCCCGGCGCGCAACCTATGGCTATGACCAGCGCATCGAGGCGCATGGCTCGGCGGGTCTGCTGCGGGCCGGCAATGTCACCGCGACCACGGTGGAACTGGCGACCGCACATGGCTTCGTCAGCGATCCGGTGCTGCCGTTCTTCCGCGAGCGCTATGCGGCGTCATACCGAGCGGAGATCGACGCCTTTGTCAGGGCGGTTGGGGCTGGCGCAACGCCGCGTCCCAACGGCGAGGACGGGCTGAAGGCGCTGCTGCTGGCTGAGGCAGCAGAAAAATCGGCCCGGGAACGCCAGATCATTCGCGTCACCTTGGACTGAGCGACGCGAAACGGATTGCTGCGCCGGCCGGTCGAGGCAGATCAATCCGCGGTGCAGAATTCGACCGTCTCGTAGGCCTGTCGCTTCACCCGGTCCAGGTTGATGCCCTCGATCCGCAGGAGCCGCGTCGGACCTTCGCGCAGCGGCGAGTGCAGCGCGCCGGGCTCGTAGAGCATGGCCATGCCGGGGGTCAGCGTGTAGTCGCGCAGATGCCGCACCTTGCCGGGAGCGGTGTCCGTTGGCGCTTCCACCAGTTCCCAGTCGGTCATGATCGTCTCGCCGTCCACCTGCCCATAAATCGCCCAGCCGGGGCCATGGTCGTGCGGCCTGGACGACCTCGGTCCGTGATAGGCATGCGCCACAATGGCGAATCCCAACTCGGCATCTTCGTACAGCACCTGGCGTTCCGGCGTCTCCGCGGGAATGTAGGTCGCGACGAAGCTGGGGTCCCTCAGCACCTGGCGCACCAGCGCGCAGAGCTGTTGACGGCCCGCCTTGCCCGGTTTTGCCTTCAGCGTATCGTGGCACTCGGCCGCGAAATCTTCGAGACTAAGGCACATTGCTCGCCTCCTATGTTCCGAATTCGTTACCGACGATACGGGTAGCACTGCGCCCGCTCCAGCGGGATGCCGAAATGCTTCGACAATGCCTCGATCGCGTCGCCATGCTTCGGGTAAGGATCGTTGTTGCTGGGGCCGACCAGAATGCAGCCGAATGACCTGTCGGGCTTGCCGCTGGGCGGCATCATCGCCGTCACCAGCGGCACGCCGTTCTGGTCCCGCAGGGTCAGGAACAACGGCATGTTCCTGGTGATATGGGCCTCCTTGCCAATCTCCTGTTCGATGAAGGCGCTGGAGATGGGACGAAAGCTTTGTGCTGCCTTTTCCCGCTCCCGGCGGAAGTACTTTTCAACAGCGTGCCGCATCACCTGTGATTCCTGCTCTGCCTCGGATTCCGTGACAAGTTGGAACCAGGTCCGGCCACAAGGTGCGTCGCAGACATACTTCATGCATCCTCCGGCACGACTTGGCCTGCCCTCAAGACCGAGGCTAGGATACGGCGGCACGGCAGGTCAACGCTGGTGCAGTTAAGTAGATTGGGTCGCGCAAGGCAAGTGACCAACACGCGACGCCGGAGAACCCGGAAGCGACAACAACGCGTTGCAACAAATCGAGGGGACGGGCGTGGGCGTTTTCAAGAGTACAGAACGATATATTGCCTCACGAGATTTGGAGGTCGCGGTGAACGCGGCGGTGACGCTGCAGCGCCCGCTGCTGGTGAAGGGCGAGCCTGGCACCGGCAAGACCGTGCTGGCGCACGAAGTCGCACAGGCGCTCGGGCTGCCGTTGATTGAATGGCACATCAAGTCCACCACGAAGGCGCAGCAAGGACTGTACGAATACGACGCCGTGTCGCGGCTGCGCGACGGGCAGTTGGGCGATCCGCGCGTGCACGACATCGGCAACTACATCGTGCGCGGCAAGCTGTGGGACGCCTTCGATGCGCCCGATCCCGTCGTTGTGCTGATCGATGAGATCGACAAGGCAGATATCGAGTTTCCCAACGACCTGCTGCTGGAACTCGACCGGATGCAGTTCTTCGTCTACGAAACGCGGCAGACGATCACGGCCAAACGCCGGCCGATCGTGATCATCACGTCGAACAATGAAAAGGAACTGCCCGACGCGTTCCTGCGCCGCTGCTTCTTCCACTACATCCGCTTCCCCGATCGCGAGACGATGGAGCAGATCGTGCAGGTGCATTATCCGGACATCCGCAAGGACCTCGCGCGCGAGGCGTTGACCGTGTTCTTCCAGGTGCGCGATGTGCCGGGGCTGAAAAAGAAGCCGGCGACCTCGGAATTGCTCGACTGGCTGAAGCTTCTGATGGTGGACGACATGCCCGCCGAGGCGTTGCGGACACGGGACAGCCACATTGCGATCCCGCCGCTCTACGGTGCGCTGCTGAAGAACGAACAGGACGTGCATCTGTTCGAGCGGCTGGCGTTCCTGGCGCGGCGCGGCAGCTAGGCGACAGGCGATGTTCGCGCAGTTTGTGCTCGCGTTGCGGCAGGCCGGACTGCCGGTCTCGATCACCGAGTACCTTACGTTGCTCGGCGCGATGAAGGCAGGCACTGCGGCGTTCAGTGTTGAGGATTTCTATTTTCTCAGCCGCGCCGCGCTGGTGAAGGATGAACGCCACCTCGACCGCTTCGACCGCGTGTTCGGCGCCTGCTTCAAGGGCGTTGAACCGCCGGAAGGCGTTGCGCCAGGGGACATCCCGGAGGAATGGCTGCGCAAGCTCGCCGAGAAACTGCTGACGCCGGAGGAAATGGCCGAGATCCAGTCGCTCGGCGGGTTCGAGGCGATGATGGACCGGCTGCGCCAATTGCTTGACGAACAACAGGGGCGGCACCAGGGCGGCTCGAAATGGATCGGCACCGCGGGCACGTCGCCGTTCGGCGCGTATGGCTACAATCCCGAAGGCGTGCGCATCGGCCAGGATGAATCGCGCCACCGGCGCGCGGTGAAGGTCTGGGACCGGCGGGAGTTCCGCGACCTGGACGACAGCATGGAACTAGGCACGCGCACCATCAAGCTGGCGCTGCGCCGGCTGCGGCGGTTCGCCCGCCAGGGCGCGGCCACGGAACTCGATCTGCCGGCCACGATCCGCTCGACGGCGAAGAATGCCGGCACACTCGATCTGAAGTTGGTGCCGGAGCGGCACAACACGGTGAAGGTGCTGCTGTTCCTGGATGTCGGCGGCTCGATGGACGAGCACGTGCGCGCATCGGAGGAACTGTTCTCGGCAGCGCGGTCGGAGTTCAAGCACCTGGAGTATTTCTACTTCCACAACTGCCCGTACGAGCGGGTGTGGCGCAGCAATCGCCGCCGCCACGAGCAGCAGATCGACACGCATGAGGTGATGCGCACCTACGGCCCGGATTACAAGCTGATCTTCGTCGGGGACGCCGCGATGAGCCCCTACGAGATCAGCGTGCCCGGCGGCAGCGTCGAGCACTGGAACCCGGAAGCGGGCGGGCTCTGGCTGCAACGCCTGTCATCGCAGTATCGCAGCACGGCCTGGCTCAATCCCATGCCGGTGCGCATCTGGGGCTACACGCGTTCGGTCGGCATGGTTCAGGACCTGATGGCCGGTCGGATGTTTCCGCTGACGCTGGCCGGAATCGATGCGATGACGCGCGAACTCAGCCGCTGACGGAGGACGATGTCGTGTTGTTGCCATTCGATGGGCGTGTGATCGCCTATGACCTTGTGGGACCGGGTTTGGGGCCGGTGGTGTGCCTGACCCACGCGCTCGCCGCCGATGGCGGGATGTGGGCCGAGCAGGTGCCCGCGCTGGTGCAGGCCGGGTTCCGGGTGCTTCGGATCGACATGCGCGGCCACGGCGGCAGCGATCCCGTCGCCGGCGGGTACTCCATGAGCGCGCTGGCGGCGGATGTCGTCGCGGTGCTCGACCGGCTGTCGATCGCGCGGGTGCATTATGTCGGGCTGTCGATCGGCGGCATGATCGGCCAGGCGTTCGCGCTGCAGCATCGGGACAGGCTGATATCGGCGCTGTGGTCCGACACGCTGCCCAGCGCGCCGGCAGGCGCTGCGGATGTCTGGGCGCAGCGTGAGGCGGCGGTGCGGCAGGCCGGCTCGCTGGCCCCGCTGGCGGACGGGACGATGGAGCGCTGGCTCACCGAGTCGTTCAAGCAACGAAAGCCGGGCCGGTGGCAGCAGATCCGCGACACGATCCTGGGGACGACGCCGGCCGGGTTTCTCGGCTGCGCCGCGGCGCTTCAGGCGTTCGACTTCGTGCCGAACTTGCCGTCGCTTGCGCTGCCGGTGCTGGTCGTGTGCGGGGCGGACGATGCCGGCACGCCGCCGGACGAAAACCGCCGGCTCGCCGGTCTGGTGCCCGGGGCGCGCTACGAGGCGATCGCGGCAGCCCGCCATTTGCCGAATATCGAACAGGCGTGGGAGTTCAATCGGGTTCTGCTGGGATGGTTGGGGGTGCAGCGCGGCCGGTCGTGAGTGGCGCGTTGCCAGGCCACGAATCCCGCATCGCGTGAGTCGTCGCTGTCGTCAGTTGGTTGGGAGGCCGCCGCGCCTTTGGACCTTGTATCAGCCGGAGTTACGGGGAGAAACAAAACGCCCCTGGTGCGTTTCGTTCGTTCCGACTAGAGTGGGCGCCGTCGCAATACGGAGGCCGCTATGAACGTACCGAAAACCACCGCGAAGGCACTGCGGCTGGCTGGGTCGATCTGCCTGGCGCTGCTGCTCTCGGGCTGCGTGATCGTACCGTACGACCCATGGCACCCGCACAGATATGGCTACTGGCGCTGATGGCGTGAGCGATCTGGCCCACCCGCCGCGGAACGGCTTGGCCGACCCGCCGCAGAGTGACAACGGAGCCGACCTGCCGCGTGGCGGCCGTCCCACGGCGGCGGCGGCGGCCCGTCTCGCCGATGCCATCGTCAACGCCGCCACGATCGCATTCCTGCGCGACGGCTACGCCGCAACAAGCATCGAGGCCGTCGCCAGGCAGGCCCGGGTCGGCAAGCGCACGCTCTATGCCCGCTTTCCAGACAAGGAAGCCCTGTTCCGCGCCGTGCTGGAACGGTTGATGGCCCGCTGGCTCGCCACGCCCGACGTGCCGCTGTCCGAGCCGGCGCCCGGCCAGATCGAGCCGGTGCTGGTCCAGCTCGCCGAGCTCATGCTGGCCGTTGCGCTGCAGCCCGAGGCGCTCGCGCTGCACCGCCTGCTGATCGCCGAAAGCGGCCGGTTTCCCAACATTCCGGTGATGCTGCACAACGCCGGCGCAAGTGCGGGGGCAACACGCATTGCCGCCATCCTGGCCCGGGAGGTGGCGGCCGGCCGCCTGACGCCGATCGACCCGGATTTCGCTGCGGAGCAGTTCATGCACCTTGTCATGAGCGGCCCGCGGCGTCGGGCGCTGGGACTCGGGCCGCCGCTCGATCAAGCCGAGTTGGGCCGGTGGGCGCGGCGGTCGGTGGCGCTGTTCCTCGATGGCTTCCGTCACGGGGCGTTCACGACTTGATCCTTGGACGGTTCGGTGCCGGCCTGTTACCATCCCCCTCAATTGATAGTGATCAGCCGGCCTGACGGCCCGGCCTGGGCAGCACTGAGCCTGAGGGGATCCCTGCCGAATGAAGTTGTTGCTGACCGGAGGTTGCGGGTTCATCGGCTCCGCCGTGATCCGCCATTTGATCCGCCAGACCGGCCACGTCGTGGTCAACGTCGACAAAATGACCTACGCCGCCTCCGAGGATGCGCTCGAGGAGGCTCGGCACCATGACCGCCATGTCCTGGTGCAGTCCGACATCGCTGATCCCGCGGCGATGCGCCAGGTGTTCGCCACGTACGACCCCGACGCGGTGATGCACCTCGCGGCCGAGAGCCACGTCGATCGCTCGATCGACGGTCCGGCCGATTTCATCCGGACCAACATGGTCGGCACGTTCGTGCTGCTGGAGGCGGCGCGGGCGCATCACGCACAGCTCGATCCGGTGCGGCGCGCGGCGTTCCGCTTCCACCACATCTCCACCGACGAGGTGTTCGGTGCGCTGGCGCCGCATGATCCGCCGTTCACCGAGGACACGCCATACGACCCGCGCAGCCCCTATTCGGCAAGCAAGGCCGGCTCCGACCATCTGGTGCGTGCCTGGTTCCACACCTACGGCCTGCCGACCATCGTCAGCAACACGGCGAACAACTACGGACCGTGGCAATTCCCGGAGAAGCTCGTTCCGCTGATCACGCTGAACGCGCTCGAAGGCAAGACGCTGCCGGTGTACGGGGACGGGTCGAATTGCCGTGACTGGATCTACGTCGATGACCACGCCGAGGCGCTGGTGCGGGTGCTGGAGCGGGGGCAGCCCGGCGGCACGTACGCGATCGGCGCCCGCCAGCCGCGGCGCAACCTGGACGTGGTGCGAGCGATCTGCGCCGAGATTGACCGCCGCGTGCCCGACCCGGCCGGCCCGCGCGAGCGGCTGATCACCTTTGTCAAGGACCGTCCGGGGCACGATTTCCGCTACGAGATCGATCCGTCACGCGCCGAGACGGCGCTGGGCTGGACGGCGCCGCACGATTTCGAACGCGGGCTCGCCCGCACGATCGACTGGTATCTGCAGCATCGCACCTGGTGGGAAGGCGTCCGTGTGGCACGCTACGCCGGGCAGCGGCTTGGTGTTTCCCCAGGGGGAGTTTCCCCAGGGGGAGTTTCCCCAGGGAACGTTTCGTTAGGAACAGCGGCATGAGCAACATGAAGGGCATCCTGCTTGCCGGCGGCTCCGGCACGCGGCTGCATCCGATGACGCTGGCGGCGTCCAAGCAGCTCCTGCCGGTCTACGACAAGCCGATGGTCTACTACCCGCTGTCCACACTGATGCTGGCGGGAATCCGGGACATCCTGGTGATCTCGACGCCCGATGACCTGCCGCAGTTCCGCAGGCTGCTCGGAGACGGATCACGGTTCGGCGTTCGCTTCGCCTATGCCGAACAGCCGAAGCCGGAAGGCATTGCGCAGGCCTTTGTGATCGGGCGCGACTGGATCGCCGGCGCGCCCTGCGCGCTTGCGCTGGGCGACAACCTGATCCACGGCGACCATCTTTCCGCACTGCTGCGGGCCGCGGCCGCGCGGCCGCAGGGGGCGACGGTGTTCGCGTATCAGGTGCGCGATCCGCAGCGCTACGGCGTGGTTTCGTTCGATGCGGCGGGCCGGGCGTGCGAGCTTGTCGAGAAGCCGATGGCGCCTGAGTCGAACTGGGCGGTAACCGGGCTGTACTTCTACGACTCCAATGTCAGCGACATCGCCCGGGACATCCGGCCATCGGCGCGTGGCGAGTTGGAGATCACCGACCTCAACCGGGTCTATCTTGAAGCTGGCACGCTGCATGTCGATCGGCTGTCGCGCGGTTACGCCTGGCTGGATGCCGGCACGCCGGACAGCCTGCTGCAAGCGGCGACCTTTGTGCAGACCATCCAGTCGCGCACCGGAATGCTGGTGGGTTGCCCCGAGGAAGTGGCGTTCCGTATGGGCTATATCGACAGCGATGCATTGGGGGCGCACGCCCGTGCGCTCGGCAAAACGGAACTGGGTAGCGTCCTGAGAGATATGTGTGACGGAGTTTCGGCATGATCGCGGAGCCGCTGGCGATTCCGGAGGTCAAGCTGCTGACGCCGCCGCGTTTCGCGGATGCGCGCGGCTTCTTCTCCGAGACCTGGAGCGAGGCGCGCTACAGGGCGCTCGGCGTGCCAGGGCCGTTCGTCCAGGACAACCACGTGCTGTCGCGCGAGCGCGGTACGGTCCGCGGACTGCACCTGCAGATCGCGCCGTTCGTGCAGGGCAAGCTGGTGCGCGTGGTGCGCGGCGCGATCTGGGACGTGGCGGTGGACGTACGCCGTGGCTCGCCGACCTACGGCAGGCACGTGGCCGCGGTGCTCAGCGCGGAGAACTGGCAGCAGTTCTGGGTCCCCGGCGGCTTCCTGCACGGCTACTGTTCGTTGGAGCCGGACACCGAGGTGATCTACAAGGTCACCGCCCTTTGGGATCGCGCCGCGGAGCGCGCCGTGGCCTGGGACGACCCCGACCTGGCGCTGCCTTGGCCGGTCTCGCCGGCGGAAGCGGTTCTGTCCGATAAGGACCGGGGGCTGCCTCGGCTTCGTGACTGTCCGGAATGGTTCAGGGTCTGACATGACGATCCTGGTGACCGGCGGCTCCGGTCAGCTCGCGCTTGCCCTTGACGCGGCTGCTATTGCATCCGGCGTGCCGGTGACGCGGGTTGGCCGGCCCGGCTTCGACTTCGATCACCCTGCCACCATCGGCGATGTCTTCGCCAGGGCCGCGCCTTCGCTGATAGTCAATGCCGCGGCCTACACCGCCGTCGATGCGGCGGAGGACGATGCCGAGGCCGCGTATCGGGCCAACCGCGACGGTCCGGCCGCACTGGCACAGCTATGTGCCGAGGCAGGGGTGCCGCTGGTCCACGTCTCCACCGACTATGTGTTCGATGGGACGAAGGGCGCGCCGTATGTCGAGACGGACCAGACCGCCCCCACCGGCATCTATGGCGCGAGCAAGCTCGCCGGGGAGCAAGCGGTGCTGGACGCCTGCCCGCGTTCGATCGTGCTCCGCACGTCCTGGGTCTATTCGCCGACGGGGAAGAACTTCGTCCGCACCATGCTGGCCGCTTCACGCAAGACGAACCGGCTGCGCGTGGTGGCCGACCAGACCGGCTGCCCGACGACGGCGGCGGACCTCGCCGGCGCGATCCTGGCGATCGCCGCGCGCATCGGCCGCGATGGCTGGCAAGACCGGTTTGCCGGCGTGTTTCATGCCGCCGGCACCGGCGCGACCACCTGGCACGGGCTCGCGGTCGCTGCCTTCGAGGAAGCGGCGCGGCACGGTCTTCCCATGCCCAGCGTTGACCCGATCGCCACCGCCGACTGGCCGACCCGGGCGCGGCGGCCGGCGGATTCCCGGCTCGACTGCGGCAGGCTTGCCGCGGTGTTCGGCCTGGCCCTGCCGCCCTGGCGGGCCAGCCTGGCGCCGGCCGTCGATGCCATCATCGCATCCGGGTAGGGCTGGATGACGCAGCCGACGCCGGCTTCCGGGCCGGTCGCGATTTTGCTGTCCACGCGCAACGGGGCGGCCTACCTGCGTGAACAGCTCGATAGCCTGTTGGGGCAGACCCATCGGCAATGGGTGCTGTATTGGCGCGATGACGGATCGTCGGATGAGACGAGGCTGATCATGCGCGGTTTTCTGGACAGGCTCGATCCCGGCCGCTCGGTTGCGATCGAAGACGGCGACTCCATCGGCTGCGCGGCGAGCTTCCTGCGCCTGCTGCGTGCCGCGCATGCCGCGGATGCTCCCTGGGTCGCTTTCGCCGACCAGGACGACGTCTGGCTGCCGGAAAAGCTGGAGCGGGGGGTGCGTGCGCTCGCCACTGTGCCGTGGCGGACGCCCGGGCTGTATTGCGCGCGGCAGGTGCTGGTGGATGCGGCGCTGCGGCGTGTCGGGGAATCCCCCAGGCTGCGGCGCCCCGGCGGCTTTCCGGCGGCGCTCACGCAGAACATCGCCACCGGCTGCACGGTGATGCTGAACGGCGCCGCGGCTGGGCTGATCGCCGACAGCCACCCGCCCGCGGGCACCGTGCACGACTGGTGGTGCTACCTCCTGGTCGCCGCGGCCGCCGGGCAGGTGCTGACCGATCCGAAGCCGGTGGTGCTGTACCGGCAGCACGACGCCAACCTGATCGGCGCCCCGGTCTCCGCGCGGCGCCGGGCGGTGGCGGCTCTGCGGCGAGGGCCGGGGGCGTTCATGGCCATGCTACGCGCCCATGTCGCCGCGCTTGTCGCGCAGCCCCATCTGCTGGCAGCGTCGGCGCGGCGTGACTTGGCGGCGATCGACCGATCGCTGTCGCGCGGGCCGGCGGCGCGGCTCAGGGCGCTGTTCCTGCCAGGCCTGCACCGGCAGAATCCGGCGGAAACCCTGTTGTTCCGCTTGTGGTTTTTGACGGGCTGAGCGCCATGCGGTCCAGGCCTGGTCGCCTGACGTATCGGCGAGAGCAGGCAACAGATCAGGCGCTTGGCTGGGGGACTTGGATTCGAACCTCATACGGCAAGTCCGTGGATTAGATGTAGACTCGTAAGCGAATCACGAGTCGTTCCAAAGGAGCCTTCCTGTCTATGGTCTCAATTGTGGAGGAGATTCAACGAGATGCCTTGAACAGCGGTACGTCGTTGTCCGACCTGCTGAGAAAGGCTCGCGTCGTCGCGTCAAAGCTAAACCAGATGCAGCCGCTGGAATGGGTAGATTCGGAATTGAACGGTTATACGGGCGAGGTTCCAGATTACCGGATCCTGTATGGCCAAGCGAAGATGAGAAACCCCTACCATGGTTGGCAGCCATTCATGATCGGTGACGGGGATCTTCAAAAATCGGTCTGCGGAAGGCATATTCAAAGCCCGATTCGGGAGCTTGAGCACTTCGTCTCGTCCGAAGGTGACATGGCCGTCCCGCTTTCCGATGAACAATCTTGCATATTGTGCCGGATGGCAGGTGCACCAACGCTTCCGATCGTCATCTTCTTGCCGAAGAACGGTGCCATCCGAATCCTCGACACCGTGCGGACTAAGATC
>Ga0302202_10002036_pt1 | contig 24087 bp, 18 predicted proteins | sample II_Bog_N3_3_FD_194579 | JGI IMG/M metagenome (GOLD analysis project Ga0302202, IMG submission 194579) | Peat permafrost microbial communities from Stordalen Mire near Abisko, Sweden - II_Bog_N3_3 | ecosystem: Environmental > Terrestrial > Soil > Wetlands > Peat | place: Sweden: Abisko...
CGCACCCATGTCGCCACCGTTACTGGCGGCAAGCGTCCAGAGCGCGACCGCGGCGCGCCATTCTTCAACGTCAATACGCTGATCTCCAATCTCAGCACCGCGCTGAAGGCGACTTACAAGGTGTTCTTGCCCAAGCATCTGCCCGACTACCTCGGTGCTTTCTGCTGGACCACCAATCACCGGCGCAATATGCGCGGCATCATCGGCGCGCTATGCAGCGCTGCCGCAAGCTCCTCCCGGCTTACCCGGCGGTCTGTCTACGCATAGCGGGCTAATTGGTTGATAAGCGGGGATGCTTAGCACTCCGTAATTAGATTTGATTAGGTCGCGTAAGCGCTTTAGCTTACGAATAAGCTGCGCAGTCGAATCATCGATGATCTTACTATCTTCAAGCCATTTTATCGTGGTTATCGGTGTCAGGCGGTTAGCAGAAATCATGCCAGAGTTCTTGCCTAGTTCCCATATAGCACGTCTCACCGAATACCACGCTCTGTTAACCATCGCTTGAGGCGATGAAACCCCGGCCGATCGAGTCGTTTCGGCCTTTTGCTCTACTGAATGAGGTAAACTCTCGCCTTGTTCCGCTATTTTCTCTTCTATCCTGCTGAGGGTCCGCTCGACCTCAAATCTGACCTCCATCTCTTTATACTTAAAAGTGCGAAGGCTACGGATCACCCTTCTCAGAGGTTCTCGAAATAATAGCAATGCAATGATCAAAACCACCGGCCATGCAGTGGCTTTGACGACTGCGGCGATGAACTCGAACCAGCCCAACTCAAAACTCCGTTGCCACGAGTCGATTTGATTTCAAAAAAGCCATACCGTCAACTGAGGTGACGGCCTACGCCGGAGACGGAGCCGAAAAGGGTGCAACAATTATACTGGCAGCGCGCTGTTCGGCCTGCCAGGTATCGTATTGAAGTTGGAGATCAAGCCAGAAACGGATGTCCGTATTCGGGAACGCCTTGGCGAGACGGATCGCCATATCCCGCGAGATATCGGTGTGCCCATTCACCAACTCCGACAACGCCTTGCGCGTAACGCCCAGCCCTTCGGCGCCTGCCTTCACTGTCAGGCCCAGCGGCGTGAGATACAGCTCGCGGAGGATTTCGCCGGGATGCGGCGGATTGTGCATGTTCATGACCGCTCTCCTGCTCAGCGGTAGTCAACAAGATCGACCGCGGTTGCGTCCTCGCCGTCGAACTCAAACACGATGCGCCAGTTACCCGACACCGACACCGCGAACTGCCCTTTGCGATCACCCTTCAAGGAAGCGAAGGCCCGGCAAGTCCATCATGGCTGGCAAGCGGGCCACATTGAGCTGCGCCAAAATCAATTGAATCCTCCGCGCCTGCTGAGCCGACACGCCGCTCGCGCTGCCGGTCGTAAATAGCTGCTCAAGCCCTTTATGCCGGAAACGCAGTATCATCCCAATGCGTAACCCGATGGGTTACGCGCGTCAAGTTGGCTCGCGTTCGCTTTCCTCAGCGGGCTTCGGGTCCGGCGCAATGAATCGGGCATATTCAACAGTCGGGAGAGTGATTACGCGACTGTGGCGAGAAGCACTCCGTTGCCGGATTCGCCCCAACCCAAGAGGGGCGAAGCTCCGCGCCAGTTTCGACGGTGAGTCTCTCAACCGCCTCCCGCTCCGTCATGCAGGATCACGGGCCACCGGCCCCATTCCCGCCCCCGAGCCCATCCGCCGCATCCGGTGCGCCCGGCGGGACAGCCGGGGCCACCCGCCGAGCGGTCAGCGCCCGCGTCAGCGGGTTCGCCGTGATCCCGTGCGCGACCACGCTCAGCAGCACCGTGCAGCCGACGGTTGCCATCAGCGTGTCGTTCCCCGGAAGCTGCGCATCGAACACCATGATGGCGAACACGATGCTGGCGAGCCCGCGCGGGCCGAACCAGCCGATGAACAGTCTTTCCCCGGTCCCGACCGGCGTGCCGAGCAAGCAGAGAAACACCGGCAGCATGCGGATCACCGTCAGGCTCAGCACCGCATACAGCACCACCGGCACGGTCAGCCGGCCGTGCAGCGGCGCGACCACCACGGAGCCGAACGCCAGCCATGTCAGCAGCGCGAGCGTCTCGCCGGTGTTCTCGGCGCCGCGCAGCAGCGCGTGCTTGCCCTCCGGCATCAGACGGCCCAGCAGCGCCCCGCCGGTGAAGCACGCAATGAACCCGCTGCCGCCCACCGCCTGCGCCACCGCGAAGCAGGCCCCCGCGAGCGCGACCGCCGGCACCTCCGCCCAGGCCTCGCTCGCCCAGCCGCGCGCTTTGGCCACTCGCAGCAGCAGGACGGCGGCCCAGGTCAGTGCGGCCCCGACGCCCAGGCCGATCCCGATCTCCTCGGCCACGACCCCGGCGACATGGGAGAGTGGGTCATGGTCGATCTGCGTGCCGACCGCGAGCCCGAGCAGGATCACGACGATCGGCACGCAGATCCCGTCATTGAGCCCGCTCTCGACGTTCAGCGACTCGCGCGTGGCCGCCGGAACCGTCTGGTTGGTGACCACCGGCTTGCCGAGCGCCGCGTCGGTCGGCGCCAGCATGGTCGCCAGCAGGGCCAGCTCCAGCACGGCGAGGCCCGGGAAGACGAGCCACGCCACCGCGAAGCCCAGCAGGATGGACAGCGGCAGCCCGACCAGCAGCAACCGCTCGGGGAGCCCGAGATTGCGGCGCACGACGCGAAGATCGGCGTTCGCGGCATCGGTGAACAGCACCATGGCAAGCGTCGCTTCCGCCAGCAGGCGCAATCCCGCGGCGGCGACATCGAGATGCAGCGCGCCGAGCACCGGCGGTCCCAGGATCAGCCCCACCGCGGTGAAGACGATCGGGCCGCTGATCCAGGACCGCTCAACGCGCCCTGCGACCGTGCTGTAGAGCAGCAGGAAGACGGCGAGAACCGCTGCGTTCTGATACATGCCGGGTCGTTCCGTCGCGCGAGGGTGTCAGCCTCGTATTCTCATAACACAGCCTTACCCGCCGACCGCCTCGTTCGGCAGCGTGCCCCAGACCTGCGTCCGCTTGAGATAGCCGCGATACTCGCCCACCTGGACCTGGCACCAGTCGGAGGTCGCGGCGCACGACAGAAGGCGGCCGATCACGCCAGGCTGCAGCACCGCCACCGCCTCGGCGGTGTCCTGCGGGTCATGCCGCAGTGTCGCGTCCGAGCCCTTGATGATGATGCTGCGCCGCCCGGTCAGCGTGGCCTGGTGGACCCAGCCCTTCACGCCTTCGGGGTCCTCGACCAGACGCCAGACCTCGAACTCGCGCTCGATCTCCACGGGCAGGTCGCGGCGCTTGTAGACCCATGCGACCGGGTAGCGCGTGCCCGGCCCCTTGCGCATGTTCACTTCGTCCGATCGGAGCGAGACAAACCGCGGCAGCGGCTGGCCGGTCGACGAGCCTTTTTCGGCCTCCGGCTGGACCGGCGGAACGGCGGGCGGAGGTCCGGCTTGCGCCGGCTCGGGCTTCGCAGGCGGCTTCTGCGCTGCCGTCCCGGGCTTCTGCGGATGGGACGGACCGTGCGGCTTCACCACGGGCGTCGGTTTGACGACCGACGCCGGCTTGGCGACGCCCGGCTGGTGGACCGGCTCATGCGGGGCGGGCTGGACCTTCAGCGGCGGCTCGGCCGGCTTGTGCGCCGGCACCTGCAGCGTGCCGGACGGCGGCGGCGCTTGCGCGTTGGCCGCGGCGGCGAGCGCAAGCAGTCCCGCGCAGAGCGTCAGGCGGTCAAGGAACGGCTTGGCGGGAAGCAACATACGCGCATGCGTGCCAAGCGAACCCGAATCGGGTCAAGGGCTGATCCACGCGGCCAGCGGATCGGCCGGCGCTGAGCTACTTGAGCCGATCGCCGCCGGAGAGCCCTCTGTATTCAGGCTCGGCACAGGTCGCATTGAGACTCAGCGGGGCGCCATTCGCCGTGCGGTGCTGCGGGCGGCAATGGTGGACGGCGCTTCGCTGGTCCACCCTTGTACGTTCCTGGCGTCCGGCGTTGATATGATGGTGCTGGATAGCCAGGGAAGCGGAGAGCCAGTGTCCACGGGGGAGCAATCTGTCCCCCTCCGCAGAGCCGGCGGCCGAATAGCGTTGGGTCCAGCCGGTTTCCACGCATGCGCTGCGTGCCGTTCCGCACAACCGCAGCGATCAAATCGACACGATCTGCCCGGTGCCGACCGCACTCAGGAACGTGGCGATGCCCGCCACCTCGACGCCGGGCCAAAATCCGGCATCGTCGAGGCCTTCGGCACGCAAACCCGCTTCGCAGACCAGCAGCCGCGCGCCGAGCTCTCGGGTTGCGTCCCGAAGGGTGTCCAGACCCGCCACCCCGGCGGCGCGCACCCGCTCGTCGCGGCCGGCATCGGTCAGGCCCGACCAGTCGGCCAGCAGCGCGCGGCACCCAGCATTGGTCGCGAACAGCACGACCGCGCGTCCCAGCGCGGCGGCGCCCGCGGCAACCAGGAAGGCGGCATGCACACGATCGTGCTCGCCCGACAGCAACAGAATGCCCAGCGGCGGATCAGACGGCACAGGCAGGCGCCGGAACGTCGCCGTGGCGCGACAAGTTGGTGATCGTGGCATGCTGCCCGCACAGCGCGCAGTCCGGGTCGGGACGGAGCCGCACGGTTCGGAACCGGGTCGCCAGCGCGTCCCAGATCAGCAGCCGGCCGGACAGCGTCTCGCCGATGCCCAGGATCTCTTTCAGCACCTCGGTCGCCTGCAGCGTCCCCATCACGCCGGTCACGGCCCCCAAGACGCCCGCTTCGCTGCAGGTCGGCACGAGGCCGGCCGGTGGAGGCTCGGGGTAAAGGCAGCGGTAGCACGGACCGCCGGCGTGCGGCTTGAACACCGAAAGCTGGCCCTCGAACCGCAGCACCGCGGCCGACACCAGCGTGCGGCGGCCCAGCGCGCAGGCGTCGGCAATCAGAAAGCGCGTGGCAAAATTGTCGGTGCCGTCGCAGACGATGTCGTAGCGCTCGATCAGTGCGGCGGCGTTTTCGGCGGTGAGGCGCGTGGCGTGGCCCTCCACCAGGACGCCGGGATTGACCGCGCACACCGCCTCGGCCGCGGAGGCGACCTTGAGCGCGCCGATCCGGGCGGTGGTATGCGCGATCTGGCGCTGCAGGTTGGACAGCTCCACCCGGTCGCCGTCCACGATCCCGAGCGTCCCCACGCCGGCCGCCGCCAGGTACAGCGCCAGCGGCGATCCCAGCCCGCCGGCGCCGACGATCAGCACTCGCGCCGCCTGCAGCCGCGCCTGTCCTGTGCCGCCCACTTCCTTGAGCAGGATATGGCGGGAGTAGCGTGTTATGTCGTCTTCGCTGAAACCGAGGTCCATGGCGCTACGATATGGTGAGCGCCCGATCCGGCGAAGAGGACTCATGACCGAGCTATCCGACAACCATGCAATCGTCCTGTTTTCCGGCGGGCAGGACAGCACCACCTGCCTCGCCTGGGCGCTGGCGCGGTATGCGCGGGTGGAGACGGTGGGCTTCGCCTACGGCCAGCGTCACGCGGTAGAACTGACCTGCCGCGCGCCGATCCGTGCCGCGCTGGCGGGGTTCGGCGATTGGGGCAACCGGCTCGGGCCGGACCACGTGGTGGACCTCGCGCCGACCCTGGCCGCGATCGGGGAAACGGCGCTGACCAGCGACGCCGCCATCGCCATGACGGCGGAGGGCCTGCCCAACACCTTCGTGCCCGGCCGCAACCTGCTGTTCCTGACCGCCGCGGCGGCGATCGCCTGGCGGCGCGGGCAGCGGCGGATCGTGGCGGGGATGTGCGAGACCGATTACTCCGGCTACCCCGATTGCCGCGACGACACGACCAAGGCGATGCAGCTCGCGCTGAACCTCGGGATGGCGCGCCGGTTCGTGGTGGAGACGCCGCTGATGTGGCGCGACAAGCCGGCGACCTGGGGGATGGCCGACGCGCTCGGCGGCGCGGCGCTGGTCGAGCTGATCCGGACCCAGACGCACACGTGCTATCTGGGCGACCGGACGGTCCTGCACGACTGGGGCTACGGTTGCGGCACCTGCCCCGCCTGCGCGCTGCGGCGGGCCGGCTGGGAGGGGTGGCGCGGACGCCCCGTTTCGGCTTGAATCGCTGCCTTGCGTTAACGAGGAACCCTTGCATGCGTACTCGATCGCTTGCCACCGCCGCGCTGGCGGCCGTGCTGCTGCTGCCCGCCGCCGGCCGCGCCGCGCCTCCGCCGGCCGTGACCCTGCAGGCGCGCACCGCCGGGGACCTGGCGGAACTCTGCGCCGCCAATCCGGCCGACGCCCTGGGCGCGGTGCGGGCTTCCTTCTGTCATGGCTTCGCACAGGGCGCGATCGACGACGCATTCCGCCGCACCGGAGACAAGAAGCCGTTCTGCTTCCCGACGCCGACGCCGTCGCGCAACGCCACGCTGGGCGAGTTCGTGAGCTGGGTGCGGGCCATGCCCGACCGCCGAAATCAGCCCGCGCTTGAGGGGCTGTTCCAGTTCATGGCCGAGCGGTTTCCCTGCAAGCCGTGATGGACCTTCCGCGTTTCGCGACATCAGTCTGGCTTGGCGATTCGCGGTAGGGCGGTTCAGCGAAGCGCCATCCGCCGTTGCCGCCCGCCGGCCGGCCGTAAAGCGGCGGATGACGCTCCGGTGCGCCCTACAGATCGGCCACGCCGCTCGGCGCACAAGCATGCTTTGGGCGGGATGGTCTAATATAACTCCGGCACGGTGAAACCATCCTGCCCCGAAGCAAGCCGTTACGATAGCAGGGGTGATGAGGCCAACTCCGTCAACGCCTTCAGAACCGCCGCTTGAGTCAACCCGGTCAGCGAACCGTCGCAGCAGGCGCAACCGATCACCGAGCCGCTGCCGTCGTCAGCGAACAAGGTGCGCGCCTGAGCGTCCCGGCGCCTGAATCCAGGGAAGGTGTCGTTGGCGCCTGACTTCTTCTGCGGTGCCGTCGGCGGCAACGGATAGATCGTGCTGCCTTCCTTGAACGTCTGGACGACCGTGATGTGGCGGATGTCATCGACAGGAACCTCCAAAGGATTCCTGTCGAGTATCACAAGGTCAGCGAGCTTTCCCACCTCGATAGAGCCCTTGGTCGCCTCTTCCCGATACTGCCAGGCGGGAACAATGGTGACCGCTTTCAGCGCCGTCATGCGGTCGGCGCGCTCGTCGGGGCCAAGGACCACGCCGTCCTTCGTTTGCCGCGCCACGGCCGTCCAGACCATCAGCATTGGATCCACCGGCGTAACCATGAAATCGTTATGGTTAGAGAACCGAATATCTTTGGCGCTGGCACTGTTCATTGGGCTGATGAAGGAGGCGCGCTCCAGCCCGAGATTCGCGAGATGCACATCGCCCCATAAAAAGACGTGCGCGGTAAAGAACGACGGCGACAATCCGAGCCTCGCGTAGGAGTCCAGTTGGTCGGGACGCATGCATTGCGAGTGGATGACGACGTGCCGGCGGTCGTCGGCGGCCTTGACACCGGCCCCATCGGCGGCTGCGATCACCATGTCGATGGCGGCGTCGCCATTGGCATGCGACCAGACCTGAATCTTCTGCTTCGTAAGGCCGGCGTAGACCGGGTCGATGATGGCTGCCGGAACGGCCGGCATGCCGACCCATTCAGGCTCATTGGAAGGTCCGCCGGTGAGCAGCGGTTTCGTCCAATAGGCGGTTTTCCCCTGTGGCGAGCCATCGAAGATGAGCTTGATCCCGCCGAGCTTGACGCGGTTCTTGTAGTGGCCAAATTCGCTTGAAGGATCGCCAATCACCACCGGTTTGCCGTTGTAATCAGTATCCAGGTAACTCTTGAAGATCGCGGGGACGTCCGTGGCCAGCGGCAGCGATACGACATCGAGGTATAGCCTGCTCTGCTCCCCGGCCGTACGCAGGAAAGCAAGTTCGTCGGCCAGGGTTGCGCCCTCCTGAGCCGTCGTCACGCCCTTGCTCGCGTACATCTGCTGCGCGGGCTTCAGGAGTTCCAGCATTGTCGCTTCGTCGGGCTGCGGCATCTGTTCGAAGACCGCGATGAACGGCCCCTCCATCAGGAGGCCGGCCGGCTCCCGGGAGTTCGGTTCGCGTGTGATAACGCCATTATCGGGATCCGGCGTTTCGGCGGTGATCTTGAAGTGTCGCAGCGCAGCCGTGTTGAGCACCCCGCCATGGTTCGAGACGTGAATAGCCATCACCAGATTGTTCGGAAAGGCGGCATCAAGGTCATGGCGAGTCATTTCTCGTTTGTCGGAAAGGCCGGAACCGTCGTAGCCATAGCCGATCACCCAGCCGTCATCGGGGATATTCTGCGCGGCCTTGTTCTCCTGAAGGAGACCAATGATATCGGGAATCTTCTCAACTGTTCCGACTGGCCGCAGCGACACATTTGCCCAATTGACGATGCGCGGAGCGTTCACGAAGTGACCGTGGGCGTCGATGAAGCCGGGCATCAGCGTCTTGCCGCCGAGATCGATGATTCTGGTGCGGGACCCTACCCATTTCGCCCGTATGTCGCTCGCGGCGCCAACCGCGACGATCTTGCCGTTCTTGACGGCGACCGCCTCTGGCGTCGGCTGGGCGTCGGTCATGGTCACGATTGGGCCGCCGTAAAAGACGATGTCGGCCGACGTATCCGCTGCGGTGGATGTATCGGCGGCGGACGCCCGCCATGCCATTCCGCCGATGGCCGCAACCGAGCCGCCCGCGACCACCATTCTTCTGGAAACGGTCATGTACTCCCCCTTATTTTATATGCTAATTAGACAGCCGGCGTTGCTTCCGATATTCAGATTAAGTTCAGTTTCATAGAATGTTAGTTTTGACCAGCGGCTGTCGCAATGCCCGTTCGATCACGAACCCGCGCGGCGCGTAAATAGCCGGGATCGTCGAGATTCCGATCTGCAGTCCGGCATTTTGAACAGGGAACACTCGTTCAAGACGCGATCTGCAGTTCGGGAATGCTGAAGGTTTTCTGGACGGCTCTACGTTGCTTGCGTCAGCGCATCCGCGGACAAAAAAATGGATCGTATCGAAAATCGGTAAAACTGGGAATTTCGGACTCACGCCCCCTGACAGCATCCAGAGTGAGCGAGTATGAGGAGGGCGATCAGCACCGAGCTGGCAACGGGCGAGCCGCGGTGACAGCGCCCGGGACGCCCTGAAAAGAGAATCTCTCGTTTAACCGTGGCCTCAGCCGTCTGGACTGCGATCGACCGGTCGCGGCGGATTACCGGGCGACCTCGGAGGTCTGGTGCCCTTCCTCCGGACCTTGGCCACGTGGCGTGGGGAACAGTCCGATCCTGCGCCCGGCGACCGGAGTCAGCCCCCTGACCGCTCCTGCCGCTCCTGTGCTTCGATCGACAGCGTGGCCGTGGGCTGGGCTTCCAGTCGCTTGAGGCCGATCGGCTCCCCGGAGTGCTCGCAATACCCGTAGGTGCCGTTCTCGATCCGGGCCAGCGCCTGATCGACCCGGCCCAGCAGCATCCGGGTCCGCTCGCGGTTGAGCACCTCGAACTCCCGATCCACCTCGGCACTGGCCTGGTCGGCCTGATCGCCGTCGCGGACGGTTTCCTCGACAACGGGAATGGCTCCCAGCTCCCGCAGCAAGGCGGCCCGAGACGCCAGAAGCTTCTGGCGGAAATACGCCACCTGCAGAGGGTTCATGAACTCCTCCGTGGGCGAGGGCCGGTAGCCGGGTGGGATCTGGATTGTCATACCGATCACGCGAGCTGCCTGATAGACTTGGACTCGCTACCCTAGCCCGTTGGCGCTTGCTGTCCAGCTCATGTCGGCTTCACTTCGTCCATGTCCGCGTGGCCTGTTCAGGATGAGGGTTACGTTCCCCTCGACGCTATCCCGGAAACACGGACGTTTGGGCAGGGCAGGTAGGCCCGACGGCCATCGGCGCTTGCCGCACCGCAGCGGTGGATGGCGCTTCGCTTATCCACCCTACCCCATACCGCCCTACCCCATACCGCGGTTTCGAACGGTCAGCCGAGACGGCCGACAGCCAGGATGGAGCAATACAAACTGCTCCATCCCTTAGCCGTCAGGGCGGTGTTGGGCTCAGGCCGTGACGGCGCGCAGGCGCGGTGCCTTTGCCATCCGCAGTTCTTCGTAGACGTCCACGTAGTCCTCGGCCATGCGCCGTGCGGTGAAGCGCTTGTCGAACTGCGCGCGCACCCGGCGGCGGTCCAGCTCCACTGCCTTCTTCACGGCAACAACGGCGGACGGCTCGTCATGCACGATGAAGCCGCTGACCCCGTCGTCGATCACCTCCGGCACCGAGCCGCGGTTGAAGGCGACCACCGGCGTGCCGCAAGCCATCGACTCGATCATCACCAGCCCGAACGGCTCCGGCCAGTCGATCGGGAACAGCAGGGCGTGTGCCCCGGACAGGAAGGCGGGCTTCTGCGCATCGTTGATCTCGCCGATGAACTCGACGTGCGGGTTCTCCGCGATCAGCGGCGCGATGTCGTTTTCATAGTACGCACGGTCGGCGTTATCCACCTTCGCGGCGACCTTCAGCGGCAGGCCCACCTCGCCGGCAATGCGGATCGCCTTGTCGAGCCCCTTTTCGGGCGACACCCGCCCGAGGAACGCCAGGTATTCCTGTTTCGCAGGTTGCGGCGTGAGCAGCCCAGCCGGGTTGCCGTGCAGCACGGTGCGCACCCAATTCAGGCGCGGGATCGGCTTGCGCTGGCTGTTGGAGATCGAGACGAACGGCGCATCCGGGAACAGTTCGTAGATGTCCTTGAACTCGGGCAGGTCGAGCCGTCCGTGCAGCGTGGTGACGAAGGGCGTCGGCTGGCGTCCGAACAGCGACAGCGGGAAGTAGTCGGTGTGGAAGTGCAGGACGTCGAAGTCGTCCGCCTGGCGGTAGATCAGCTCCATCATACGCATATAGATGGCGATCCAGTCGCGCACCGTGGGATCGAGCCGCAGCGCTTCCCGCCGCATCGGCGCCAGCTTGGCCGACGTGATGGAATCGCCGCTCGCGAACAGGGTCACGTCATGACCCATCGCGACCAGCTCCTCGGTCAGCGAGTACACCACCCGCTCGGTACCCCCGTACAACTTGGGCGGCACCGCCTCGAAGAGCGGCGATATTTGAGCGATACGCATTGCGGCAGGCCCCACTTTTCTGAGGGTTTACTTAAAATATTAGCGGCTCTTCTTCACTTGACTTGACACCGAAGGGCCGATATCACATTGTGGTTATAGAATTTGAATGTGGCGAAAAATCGGCGCGTTTCTTGCTGAAAACGAGAATCGAGGCCGGGTCCGCCTGGAACCCGGGAAGGGGATGGCTTGATGGCGACGTCGGAGTGCGTAGCAGAGCCGGGAGCGGCGGAGCCGAGGGCGGCCTCACCGTCGCCGGCGGGGACACGCCCCATGCGGTTCCTGGCGACCTACGCCAGGCGGCGGCCGATCGGCCACCTGACGGTGGTGCTCGCCGTTCTGGTCGCGGTGATCTGCAGCGTGTCCACCCAGTACGGTCTCAAGCATTTGATCGACATTGTGTCGCACGGTCCGTCAGCCGGCGCGCCGGTCTGGGGGGCGTTCGCGCTGCTGTGCGGTCTGATCGCCGCCGACAACCTGACCTGGCGCATTGCCGGCTGGTCTGCCGCCTACACCTTCGTCGCGGTCACCGGCGATATCAGGCGCGACCTGTTCGCTCATCTCGCCGGCCATTCGCCAAGCTACTTCTCCGAGCGCCTGCCCGGCGCGCTCGCCAGCCGCATCACGGCGACCGCGAACGCCGTCTATGCGGTGGAGAACACCGGTTCCTGGAACGTGCTGCCGCCCTGCGTCGCGGTGGTATGCGCCATCGTGTTCATCGGTGCGGTGCATCCGGCGATGGCGGCGGTGCTGGTCGCGCTGTCATCGGTGCTGGGCGTGCTGATCTACTATCTGGCGCGGCGCGGCAATGCGCTGCACACGAACTATGCGACCAGGGCCGCGGCGGTGGATGGCGAGCTGGTTGATGTGATCGGCAACATGCACGTGGTGCGTGCGTTCGGCGCAACGTTCCGGGAGCGGGGCCGCATCGCCGACACGATCGAAGCGGAGCTGAAAGCACGGCGCGGCAGCCTGCTGTATCTGGAGAAGTTGCGGCTGACCCATGCGGTGCTGACCGCGCTGTTGAGCGCCGGCGTGGTGGCATGGGGGATTGTGCTGTGGCAGCACGGGCAGGCCAGCGTCGGCGACCTGGTGCTGATCACCGGGCTATCGTTCACCATCCTGCACTCGACCCGCGACCTTGCCGTGGCGCTGGTAGACCTGACCCAGCACGTGGCGCGGCTGGACGAAGCGATCGGTGCCCTGTTGACGCCGCACGAGTTGCCGGACCAGCCGGATGCGCCGTCGCTGGTTCCGGGTGCCGGCAGGGTGACGTTCGAGGGGGTGGGCTTTGCCTATCCTGGCCGCCCGGCGGTGCTGCGGGATTTCGACCTGACGATCAAGCCGGGGGAGCGCGTCGGCCTGGTGGGGTTCTCGGGTGCCGGCAAGTCCACCGTGCTGGCGTTGTTGCAGCGGTTCTACGATGTTGGAACCGGCCGGATCCTGATCGATGGCCAGGACATCCGGCAGGTGACGCAGGAGAGTTTGCGTGGCGTGATGGCGGTGGTGCCGCAGGACATCAGCCTGTTCCATCGCTCGGTGCTGGAGAACATTCGCTATGCGCGTCCCGATGCGCCGCAGGTGGCGGTGCTGGCGGCCGCCGACATGGCGCATTGCCGGGACTTCATCGAGGCGCTGCCCGACGGATTTAACACGATGGTGGGCGACCGCGGTGTGAAGCTGTCAGGCGGGCAACGCCAGCGGCTGGCGATCGCCCGTGCCTTGCTAAAGGACGCCCCGATTCTGCTGCTGGATGAAGCAACAAGCGCCCTGGACAGCGAATCGGAACAGGCGATCCAGGCGGCCCTGGACGAACTGATGCGTGGCCGCACGGTGATCGCGATCGCGCACCGGCTATCCACGCTCCACCGGTTCGACCGGATCATCGTCATGGATCGCGGCCGGATCGTAGAGGACGGCCCCCCTGCGGTGCTGGCCGCCCGAGCCGGCCCTTACCGAGACCTGCTACGCAAACAAATCATGGACCCACTGCCGGCCGCGGCATGAAGAAGTCGGGGGTTCCAAGGGCCGTCGGCCCTTGGCGGGGGTCAAGGGGGCAGCGCCCCCTTGCCTGCTTATCGCAATGACCCGCCTGGTAGTCGTCTCAAACCGAGTAGCCCCGATCCAGGAAGGCGAACCCACCGCAGGCGGCCTGGCCGCCGGCGTGCTGGACGCCCTAAGAGCAAAGGGCGGCATCTGGTTCGGCTGGAGCGGCGAGGTTGTAGCGGCGGACCCAAAACCTGCCTCCGAACACACGGTAGGCCCGATCTCGCTGTTCACGGTCGATCTGTCGCGGGCGGACTACGACCAGTTCTACCGAGGGTTCGCCAACGGGACGTTATGGCCGATCCTGCACGACCAGATCGGCCACGCGCACTTCGAATGGGCGGATTTCGCCGGTTATCGCCGGGTGAACGAGTTGTTCGCCCGGTCGCTGGCGCCGCTGGTGCGTCCGGACGATCTGGTCTGGGCGCACGATTATCATCTGCTGTGCCTGGCCGAGTCGTTGCGGAGGTCGGGGCTAAGCAACCGGATGGGTTTGTTCCTGCACACGCCGTTTCCGGCGCCCGCGGTGTTCATGACCAACCCGGCCCATGGAGAGTTGGTACGTGCGATGTGCCAGTTCGATCTGCTGGGGTTTCAGACCGAGACTGACCGGGTTGCCTTCGTGGACTACGTGCTGCGGCAGGCCGGCGGCGTGGCGGCAGGTGCGGATCGCATCAGCGCTTTCGACCGCGTGGTCAGGACCGGCGTTTATCCGATCGGGGTGCATGTAGCGGAGGTTCGCGCACACGCCGAGATGCCGGCGAACCGGCGGCTGGCGACAAGGCTGCGGGCCAGTCTGCCGGAGGGCGAGATGATCCTGAGCGTCGACCGGCTGGACTATTCCAAGGGGCTGACCCGGCGGTTTGCCGCGTTCGAGCGGTTTTTGGAGATGTTCCCGCAACATCAGGGGCAGGTGACATTTCTGCAGATCGCACCCCCGTCGCGCTCGGATGTCGAGGCGTATCGCGAGATCCGCGCCGAACTGGAGGGGCAGGCCGGGCGGATCAACGGCCGCTTCGCCGAGGTTGATTGGACGCCGCTGCGGTATCTGAACAAGGGGTTCGCGCGCAACGTGCTGATGCCGTTGTATGCCCAGGCGCAGATCGGGCTGGTGACTCCGCTGCGCGACGGGATGAACCTGGTGGCAAAGGAATATGTGGCGGCGCAGGACCCGGAGGACCCGGGTGTGCTGGTGCTGTCCCAGTTCGCCGGCGCGGCGCGTGAGCTGGATGCGGCGCTGCTGGTAAACCCATACGATTCGGCGGGGATGGCCATGGCGCTGGACCGCGGCTTCAGCATGGCGGCGGAGGAGCGCCGCGAGCGGCATGCGGCCATGCTGGCGGTGATGCGGCGCAACAGCCTGGACGCGTGGCGCGACCGGTTCGAGGCGGACCTGCAGGGGGTGTAGGTGTTGATCGCAGGGCTGGCGGCTGACCTGACCGGGTGACGCGACGAGTGCTTCGCGGCTCCGGTTGCGACGCACGGCAGCAAGCCCTCGTTCAACGCGTCCCTTGGGAAATAGGGCAACCGCAGATTGTCCCCAAAGGGCATTGCCATTTATGCCCATGCCCACGAAAATATGATAATCTCGAATTAATGGTTCGTATGGCTTCTCATGGGGTGGCGGATGGCCCGAGCCATCGCTGTATTGGAGATTCGGCCTGAGGGCGTTGGCTTGTTCGCGTCCATGATGTCCCGTTCAGATGAGGTTGCCATCGTCAGGCTGACAAATTCCGATCCCATAGCAGTTCGGCCGCGTTCCGCGCATATCAGACCCGCACCGGCTGCGGTTATTGGGTTGCCGGCCGGGCGCCCCCGGCGGCCGCTGCGCGGGGCTCGCCCCGGAGTCGGATTGCCAACGAAGTTCCTTCCAGCGCGAGGCCGCCGTCATGGATAGGCTGCAAGTTCTGACATCGATGTTCGACGCATCCGGTGTCGGGCTGGAAATTGGCGGCAGCATGTCGCCGTTGCTGCGCAAGCGCGACGGCTATCGGATCGAAACGCTGGACCACGCCTCCGCCCAGGACCTTCGCAACAAATATAAGGACGACCCACGCGTGGACGTCGCGCGCATCGAGGACGTGGACTTTGTGACCGACGGCAGAAGCATCGCCGATACCGTCCCCAGGCGGCGATTCTACGACTACATCCTGGCATCGCACGTGGTCGAGCACATGCCGGATCTGCTCGGCTTCCTGAAAGACTGCGCGTTGCTGCTGAAGGACACCGGCGTCCTGGTGCTGGCCGTTCCGGACAAGCGACGCTGCTTCGATGTGTTTCAATCGACCACAAGCACGGGCCAGATCTTGCAGGCTCATCTGGAGAAGCGGACACGCCACACCGCCGGTGCAATGTTCGACCATTGCGCCAACCATGCGATGCGCAACGACGAGATCGTCTGGGTGGCGGGCAGCGACGCACCGCTGCGCCTGGTCTACGACCTCGATTTCGCCTTCTGGCGCTATCGCACCGCCAGGGACAGCTCCGACTACCATGACGTCCATGCCTGGCACTTCACGCCATCAAGCTGGCGCCTGATCGTCAGCGACCTCGCCTGGTCCGGCGATTCGCCGCTGAAGGAGAAGGCGTTCGCCGAAAGCGAAGGCTGCGAGTTCTATAGCAGCCTCTCGCTCACCGGTGACGGCTGCCCGCTGGACCGGCTGACGCTGGTCACGAGGGCGATCGCGGAGCAGCGGGAGGTCCAGGCCGGCCCGGCGGCGGATGCCGAGGCCCCGGCCTCGGCTCTGGAACAGCTCGAACGCCGCGTTCGCCGTCTTGAGGCGGCGTCCTCGCCGCTTTCCGCCGGGAAATAGGGACCGCATCCATGTTCCTGTTTCAGCCGGCGCCTGTAAACTATACCGATCCGTGGACAGAGACCCGATCCGATCGGTTGACGGCGCTGTCGGCCCGGCCGATCCGCATCGCCTATTACCACGAACGACCGGACAGCAGCAGTTTCCGCTACCGCGTGTATAATATGGTCCAGGCGATCAAGCTTGGGAGCCGTTGCCTGTCCGCATCCTATTTCACGGCGGAGGATGCGGATATTTTTCCGACCTTGTCGGAGGTGGCGGACGTCATCGTGCTGTGCCGGGCGCCCTACACCTCGCAATTGGAAATGCTGGTGACGCGGGCGAAGCGGCTGGGCAAGCGAGTGTTGTTCGATGCGGACGACCTGATCTTCGATCCAGCGTATTTGCCGCTGTTTCTCGACACGATCGGTGGCGCCGTCCACCCGCCGGACGTGCTCGATCATTGGTTCGCCTTGACCAGCCGCCTGCAGGCAACGCTGGGACTCTGCGACGGCGCCCTGGTCACCAACGACTACCTTGCGGATTGCATGCGGCGCTCCGCCAGCATCCCGGTCGGGGTCATCCCAAACTTCATGAACCTGGAGCAGGTGACTCTGTCGCGCAGGATCTATGCGCGCAAGCTCGCATCCGGCTTCGCCTCCGTGGGCGGCCCAACAATCGGCTATTTCAGCGGCAGCCCCACGCATGATTGGGACTTCCAGCTCGCCGCCACCGCAATTCGCGAGCTGATGGACGAGGTGGCGGACCTCAATCTGGTCGTGGTCGGTTACCTGAACCTGCCCGCCGTGCTACAGGACCGCGCTGACCGGATAAAGACCCATCCCCTGCAGGATTTCATGAGCTTGCAGAACCTGATCGGTTCCGTCGAAGCCAACATCATCCCGCTGCAGGACAACGTCTTCACCAACGCCAAGTCGGAGCTGAAGTATTTCGAGGCGGCGGCGGTGGGAACGATCACCGTCGCCTCGCCGACGCACGTCTACAAGCGGGCCATCGATGACGGCGTGAACGGCTTCCTGGCGCGATCCTACGAGTGGAAGGCCAAGCTCCGCGCTGTCCTGGGGCACCGGGACGGCTATGCGGCACGGGCGCGGGCGGCGAGCGAGCACGCGATTTCACATTATGCCTGGTCCAACCAGATCGCCGTCATCGAACAGGCGCTGTTGGGCGACCCGGGCCCCGTGGCGGTAAGCGCGAGCACCGGACGGGACAGCGCGCCCACCGAAGTGCTGGCTGGCCAGGGATTGGCGTGCCAGACATAACGACATCGCCCGGGACAGGCCGATCATGAGCTCTCAATCGAAACGTGGGCACCCTGACAACGCGCAATCAGTGCTTGAGGCCGCGCGTGCGACCCCGCGCCGCCGCGCTGACAACGTAAAGAAACTGCAACGCAAGCCGCTGGATGCTGGCAAGGTGGTTGCCGGGTGCGCCAGCGGACCCAAAGCGACACACAATGCCGATGAGCCGACAGCCCCCCGCGCCCAATCCCGGCCCGACCTCCCCGGCACGCGGTACCCGGCTGGTCCCGGAAGTCCTGCGCCATCCACGCGCGTGACGACGGCCCTGCCAATGGATTCGCCCGCGCGTCGCAGTGGCCTTTCGGAGCACGCTCTGGCCCTGCTGCGCGAGATCGCACGGACAGACGACCTCTGGCCGTCGCTGCACGTGTTCGGGGCGCCGTCGCGGCGTGGCCGGGTGACGCTGGTGAGCGAGTCGATCCTCCCGGCGCGTTCGACCGGACGCACCGAGGCCGGCTTCGCCCTCGCGGCCCTCCTGGCGCGACGGCTGGACCACGATCTTCGCTTCCTGTGCCGGCAGGCGCGCGAGGGTGCCGATGCCATGCAAACCCTGCTCGACATCACCGATCTGGACTGGGACGCGGACATCGACTTTCGCGTCGATGGAACGCGGGGTTTCGACCTCTGCCAGTCGGACCTGCTGGTGACGACGTCCTGGCAAAGCACGATCGCGGTCGCTCGCGCCTTCGATCCGCGACAGATCGTGTTCCTGGTCGAAGACGATGAACGGCTCCTGGGGGTGTCGGATAGCGACATTGCCGGCTTTGCCGCCGCTCTGGATCTGCCTGGGCTGCACTGTGTGGTGAAGTCCCGCTCGCTTGGCGCCTATCTCGCAGCGCAAGACCTTGTCGCGGCCGATGCGGCGAGCTGCTTTGAACCTGCCTTTCCCAACAGGCTGTTCTACCAGCGTCCCCGGCCGGCGGCGTCTCGCACCCTGACGGCGTTCGCCAACCCGGCGTGCCTGGACGACATGCACGACCTGGCGACGGTGGCTTTGCGAACGGCAATCTGCGCAGGCGTGCTGCCGCCGGACCGGTGGACGGTGTGCCTGTTCGGCACGGACCCGACACTTCCCATCCCGCGGCTCCCGGCGAACGTCGAGGTCGTGCAAGATACCGGCCCGCTCGCCCTGGCCGAGTTGGCGGGGCGCACGGATATCGCGCTCTGCATGAACCGCAAACCCTATGCGTCGTATCGTCCCCTGGAGATGGCGGCCGGCGGCGCGATGGTTGTCGGCAACGTCTCGGACGATCTCCAGGTTGACGCAATCCGAATAGCGCCGGACGTGACATCGATCGTGCGCGGGATCGCGACGGCTGTCAGCCTCATCCCGGACGGCGCAATCAGGAAGAACCATGCGATGGACGCGACTGTGCACCGGCGATGGTCCGACGCGCTCGGCGCAGCGGTGGAGGTCGTGGCCGATTGGGTTGAAGCGGGGTTTGCGGTGGCTGGCCGCCCGACGCATCCGTAATATTTTGAGTTTTCAATGGAGGCCCTGCGATGTCGGCTGGCAGGATTTCCCTGTGTCTTTCAGGGACCGATCTGCACCTGCTGTATCTTGATCTGGACGGCTTCCCGTATGAGCGCCTGCAAACGCCCGACAATATCTGGCATGCCAGGCACGCGGTGCCCAACCCGAACCGAACCACATTTCAAGCGGTGAAGCTGGTCCAGGGCGCGGGATCGCTGCTGTTCGTCATCGGGCTGGATACAGCGGGTCGCCTCTCTTGCATTGCCAGCGACGAAGAAGGCCGCTGGGCAGGCGATTTTGCACGCCTGCCGAACCAGTCGGGAATCGCCTTTACCTGCTTTGACGCGGTCGGCGTTGGCGACGGAGGGATCGTCGTCGTAGCGGTGAGCACCGGTCAAGTGGCCTATACCCAAACGACGCTGGACGGGGTTAATTGGTCGCAGCCGGGCTGGAGCAATCAGCCCACGTCGTCCTACCCTTATCCGTCTGATCCTTACGGGGTTTCCGAAAACTACGAGGCCCCCTTTCCGCCCACGTTCATGGCTGCATCGATCGGAAGCAGCCAGCCCTGGGAAGATGGCCTTGGTGCGCCCGTGATCGCAGGCCTCGCACCGGGACCGCACGAGAATTTTCCGGTTGTCCTCTGCACGGACGAGAACGGGGATTGGCAGTGGGGTGACGTGCCCTCGATTTCCGAAACGACCTACCACCGTGGGACCGGCAAACAGATAACGATCAAGTCGCTGCCCTATCAGGCCATTATCCGCGATCTTTACTTCGGCCCGATATTGTTGCTCCTGGGTGCCGACGGGAACATCTATTGCAACATCCCGACTGACGACCTTCTGTGGGACTGGACCCACCATGGCGAGGCGTTGCCAAATCCGAATGGTTTGTTTTTTACCAAGGCGGTCGTGGCGGCTGGTTATCCGAACAGCCCCGACCACGCCGAAAAGCTCCAGGTGATTGCTGTTTCAAAGCAGGATCAACTTCCATACCTCATCTGGCACGATGGAACGGATGCGCATTTCGGCCGAAGCGCCTGGAATTGGGCCGGGCCGTTGCCCATGCCGTTTCCGGCCAAAAAGGTCACTGATTTTGACGTCGCCGGCGGCGCTACGGCCCTCGTGGTCGCCTATCTTGCAACGGACGGCACGTTTTTCACCAATAGCCAGGATCAGCAAGGGGCCTGGGACGTGTACGGGCCGCTGAATTGACCGGACCGATACCTCTGAGGCGACACATTCGGGCGAACGGAATCCCGATGCCAGCACGCATGACAATCGCCGCGGTCATTCCGCTCTACAATGGAAGCAAGTTCATATTTGACGCGGTCAGGAGCGTTCTCGCCCAGACGCTGGCGCCGCAAGACATTATCGTCGTGGATGATGGATCGACGGACGATGGGGCCGCCATCGTTGAGCAGCTTGCCGACGAGCACCCCATCCGACTGCTTCGGAAGCAACATGGCGGCCAGTCCTCGGCCCGGAATTTCGGCGGGGCACACGCCGGGACGGATCTGATCGCGCTGCTCGATCAGGACGATATCTGGTATCCTGACCATCTTGACGAACTGATCAAGCCGTTCCTGGGACCCTCAGCCGATCTTGGCTGGACGTACTCCGATATCGATACGATCGATGAAAACGGGTTGATGACGGCCCGCGCCGCATTGTCGGTTGCAGGGAACGCTCACCCGAAACGCGATATCGTATCGTGCCTCCGGGACGACATGGACGTGCTGCCCTCGACCACCTTGATCTCTCTTGCGGCATTCAAAGCGGTCGGCGGCTTCGACGAATGTCTATCGGACTACGCAGACGACGATCTGTTCCTGCGCCTGTTTCGCGCCGGCTACGACAACGTCTGGATCAAACGAGCCCTGACCAAACGCCGAATGGTCACCAGCAGATCCACGCCATCTGCAGATGAGGCGCAAGGCGCTTCCCTCTATGCCCGAAAGTTGATCGCAGAATTCGGCGGCAATCCGGTCCATGGGTATGTGCGCGATATCCTGGCGCCGCGGTTTCGTACGCGGATTGCAGCCGAGTACAAGAACGCTCTGCGTAGCGGGCGCCAAGACCTGATCCGCGTGGCCGGGGAGAACCTCAGCTTCATCAAGGGCCTGCTTCCGCCCAACCGCCGTAGCACCTGGACTCCGCGCAACGCCACCATCAGTGTGGTCATCCCACTCTACAACGGGGAGCGGTTCGTCGAGCAGGCGCTCCGGAGCGTCATGCAACAGAGTTTGCCGCCCGAGGAAATCATCGTCGTGAACGACGGTTCATCCGATAGCGGGCCGCAGATCGTCGAGCGACTTGCCGCGGAGCATCCTATCAGACTGTTGCACAAGGAAAATGGGGGCCAGGCGGCCGCGCGGAATTTCGGCATTGCGCATGCCGGTGGCGAGCTCATCGCACTGCTTGACCAGGATGATGTTTGGTATCCGAATCACCTGGCAGAGCTCCTGAAGCCGTTTGCAAAGCCGGGGGATCGGGTAGTTGGCTGGGTCTACAGTAATCTCGACGAAATCGACGAGCATGGCAATACGGTAACCCGCTCGTGCCTCTCCAAAATAGCCACTCAGCACCCAAAACGGGACCTGTTCGTATGCCTGGGGGAAGATATGTTCATTCTGCCTTCGGCCTCGCTGTTCTCGCGCTGGGCGTTCGACGCCGTGGGTGGCTTCGATGAGCGGCTGATGGGCTACGAGGATGACGACATCTTCCTGCGGATGTTCCGGGCCGGGTTCGATAACGTCTATATCGACAAGGCACTGTCCAAGTGGCGGATATTTCCGGGCAGTGCGTCCTACGCGCCCCGCATGAACCGCAGCCGCGCACTCTATGCCAGGAAGCTGGCGGCGGCGTTTCCGGATGATCCCGATTTTGGACGCTACCCCACCCGCGATAGGCTTGCCCCCCGCTTCCTTCCGCAGATGATCGGCGTTTATTGCAATACGCTGCGCGCGGGCCATGCTGAGCGCATCCGGGAAGCCTGCGACGATATCGCCTTTATCTCGCGGCTCCATCGGCCAAAGGTGCGCAGGCTGATGACGCTCCTGTTGCCCCTGATGCGTGCGCATCGGCTATCACGGCCGCTGCTGCCGGTTGCGGTGGCTTTGCGCCCGGGTATTCGCCGGTTGCTGCGCTAGCCGGCGCAGCAAAACAACGCGTGGGGCCATAGTGGATGGATCGCAAAGCCCGGCTGCTCAGCACGTCGGATCGGTCGAGTCGCATCGTCGAGATCGGACCTTCCTACAACCCGGTCGCGCCAAAGGCCGACGGATGGCGCACGCACGTGGTCGATTGTGCGGACCGCCCAACGCTGCGTGCGAAGTATTCCGCCGCTGCGGTCGATTTGGATGCAATCGAGGACGTCGATACGATTTGGCAAGCGGGGGCGCTGGACGAAGCAGTGCCCAGCGATCTCCGCGGCCGGTTCGATACGCTGATCGCCAGCCATGTGATCGAGCACACGCCCGATCTCGCCGGCTTCCTGCTGGCTGCACAACGACTGGTCACGCAAGGCGGCAGCGTGGCGCTGGCCATTCCCGACCGGCGCTTCTGCTTCGACTGCTTCCGGCCCCCCTCATCCACCGGCGACGTACTACAAGCCCACGCGGCCCGGCGAATCCGGCACACGCGACGCACCGCCTGGGACCATACTGCCTATGCCGCAACGATGGCGGGCGCGCTCGGCTGGTCGGACCAGTCGAACGGAGAACTCGCGTTCATGGAGAGCTTCGCCTCGGCCGCGGCGGCGCATGCCCGGTTCGACGACGCGGCCGCGGCGCCCTATACCGACTTCCACGCTTGGCAGTTTACGCCGGCGGGGTTTGCCCTGGTGATCCTTGAGCTCGGCCAGCTCGGGATCACGGATTGGCGCATCGAATCGCTGTACGGGCCGGAGGGATTCGAGTTCTTCGCCTTTCTGCGACGAGGCGCGGAGACCTTCCCCGATTCCGCCGCGCTGCAGGCGCGGCGCATGGCGCTGTTGCTGCAGCAGTCGGAAGAGCAGTTCCGCGCCGGGGGGACCACGGCCGTTGCCGGCTCACTGTTCGATCGATCGGTTGCCACTTGTGCCGCAGTGACCGGCGAAGGGGAAGACGGCTCCGGAATCGAGTCCATCGCTTCGCGTTATTACGCCGAGGACGGCACGCGCAAGCCACGCCTCTATTTGGCCGAATATGAGAAGCTGTTTCGCGGCATCCGGGACGCCCCGATCCGAGTCCTTGAACTCGGCATATTTTCGGGCGCATCGCTGCTGGTCTGGCGCGACTACCTGCCCAATGCCGTCATCGTGGGCGTGGACATCAACGACAAGCCGAAATGTCTGGAAGGCGAGTCGCGCATCCGTACGATCCGTGGGAGCCAGGACGACCCCGCTGTACTTGACGAAGCGGCCCGCCTTGCCGGCGGCCCGTTCGACGTGATCATCGACGACGCCTCCCACATCGGCTACCTGACCAAGCGCTCCTTGTACTACCTGTTTCCGCGATGGCTGAAGCCAGGCGGCCACTACGTGATCGAGGATATCGGCACTGCGTTCCTGCCGGATTATCCCGATGGAACCGCTTATGCCGATCCACCCTGGGACGATGCATCGTCGCAATCCCGGGACTTCGAGAGCGTTCAATCCGGCATGGTCGGGGTCGTCAAGCAACTTGTCGATTACACGCTGACGGAGTTGAGCACCGGCAAGCGGGCCGCATTGGACATCGAGCGGGTCGTGATCGTGACGAACCTCGCTTTGATTACAAAAGCCAATAAGCCCCCGGACACGGCACCACGGCCGATGCCCGGCGGCGGACCAAAGCGCCGGGAAGCGGCCGACCCTCGCTTCCAATTCGGCACCACGGCAGCCAAGCTGAAGGTCGAGTCAGCGATTGGTCGCTATCCTGATCACGCCGCGAACGAGCGCACATTTCTGGACTGGATACGCACGGCGATAACGATCGTGGCATTCGGCTTCGTTGTTGAAAAACTCGACTCGCTCCTGGAGGTCGCGACGCATTCGATTGCAGGAGGACCACCGCCTGCAAGCAACCAGCTCGCCGGCGATGTCGGTGGACTTCTGCTCCTTATGCTCGGCGGTGCGCTGATGGTGATTGCCACAGTCCGATTCCGCCGGACCACGCAGGACATCGACCAGGCCGAGGTCCGACCCGCGAGAGGCCGCCGGATGGGCATTGCCCTCACTCTGCTTCTTCTCGGCCTCGGGGGAACGCTGCTCGCCTATTTGCTCTATACCGTGTTCCGCCGGATGTGGTGACCGTCAGCGGCTGTCGCCGGGTGGTCTCAGGATCAGCCGAAATGGATGGCGAGCCAGACG
>Ga0302202_10002042_pt1 | contig 24026 bp, 18 predicted proteins | sample II_Bog_N3_3_FD_194579 | JGI IMG/M metagenome (GOLD analysis project Ga0302202, IMG submission 194579) | Peat permafrost microbial communities from Stordalen Mire near Abisko, Sweden - II_Bog_N3_3 | ecosystem: Environmental > Terrestrial > Soil > Wetlands > Peat | place: Sweden: Abisko...
GGCTGTCGCTCGCGCCCAACCCCTCCGAAATGCGCGACAGGATGTCGGACAGCAGCGGCCCGCTCGCCCCCGAGCGGGTCTCCGATCCAACCTCCTCGTGGTCGAAGGCCGCGAACACGACCGTCGAATCGAGATCCTCCGGCAGTGCGAGAAACGCGAGCAGCGAGGCGTGCACCGACGACAGGTTGTCGAGTCGGCCCGCAGCAAAGAACGCGTCATCGAGCCCGAAGACCGCCGGCGGCTGGGTGTCGGCGACCGAGATGTCGTAACCCGTGACATCCTCGCCGGTTCTGCCGGCAAGGTTCGCCAGATGCCCGACCAGGTCCGCATGGTCGACATCGCCAAGGCCGATCACCGGGTTGAGGTGCCGCTGCGGGTCAAGCTTGAGTCCATCGGTGTTGACCCCGCGATCCAGGTGCACCGCCAGCTGGGGAAAGCGCAGCAGCGCGCCCGTGCGCACCAGCGAGACCGAACCGTCGCGGAACGCCAGGCGTCCTGCGAACTCCAGTTCCCGGTCGAGCCAGGAGTTGAAAAGCGGCCCGCCGTAGACCTCGACACCAGCCTGCAGCCAGCCGAGCGAGCCCGTCGTCGGCTGCGGCTTGAGTTTGAAACCGGGCGAATCGGTGTGCGAACCCACGATGCGGTAGGGCGTGGTCGAGGTCGCCGAGGGAGACTGGCGCCAGGCGACAATCGCGCCATCACGAATCACAAAGTACGACCCGGGGCCCGCAAGCCACGCGTCGCGCTCATCCCGCACAACGAATCCGGCCCCAGAAAGCTGCCTCGCGGCCTCCGCGACCGCATGAAACGATGACGGGGATGCGCCGATGAACTCCGACAGGGACTTCAGGTGCGATGGTGTGGCCACGGGGTCAATTCAAGCAGGCGAAACCCGAGTGCGAGCATGCTAGCGCTTACGCCGCTCCCGAACCCGCATGTTCACGTTGATCGGACTGCCCTCGAACCCGAAGATCTCGCGCAGGCGACGCGTGATGAAGCGCCGGTACTGCGGGTCGAGGAAGCCCGTGGTAAACAGAACGAACGTCGGCGGGCGGGATGCGGCCTGCGTACCGAACAGGATGCGCGGCTGGCGCCCTCCCCTGACCGGGTGCGGATGCTCCGCCGTGAGCTCAGCCAACAGGGCGTTGAACTTGCCGGTCGGGATGCGGGTATCCCACGATTCGAGTGCCGTCTCCAGTGCAGGAACAAGCTTCTCCATGTGCCGACCTGTCTTGGCCGAGATATTCACCCGAGGAGCCCAGGCGACATGGCTCAGGTCCTGTTCGATCTCGCGCTCCAGGTAGCGGCGACGCTCGTCGTCGAGGAGGTCCCACTTGTTGAACGCGAGCACGAGCGCCCGGCCCGATTCGAGCACCAGGTCGATGATCTTGAGGTCCTGAACGCTGATGGGCTCGGTGACGTCGATAAGCACGACGGCCACCTCCGCCTTCTCGAGGGCCGCGGTGGTTCGAAGGGTCGCGTAGAAGTCGGCGCCCTGCGCCAGGTTGACGCGGCGACGGATACCCGCGGTATCCACGAAACGCCAGTACTTGCCCGCGATTTCGACCTGCTCGTCGACCGGGTCACGAGTCGTGCCAGCGAGGTCGTTGACCACCACACGCTCCTCACCTGCAGTCTTGTTGAGCAGGCTCGACTTTCCGACATTCGGGCGACCGAGGATCGCGACGCGACGCGGCCCGCCCACCTCTTCCTTCGCGACGGCCGAAACCTCGGGAAGAACGGTGAGCACCTTGTCGAGCAGGTCGGCGACACCGCGACCGTGCAGGGCGGAGACGGGCCACGGCTCGCCGAGCCCCAGGCTCCACAGAACGGAGGCGTCGGACTCCTGGCGAGCGTCATCCACCTTGTTGGCTACGAGGATGACCGGCTTCTTCGATGCGCGCAGCATCCGCACCACGTGCTCATCGGTCGACGTGGCGCCGACCGTCGCATCCACCACGAAGAGAACCGCGTCGGCGAGGTCGACGGCAACCTCGGCCTGGGCTGCGACCGAGGCGTTGATGCCCTTGGCGTCGGGCTCCCAGCCGCCTGTATCGACGATGGTGAAGCGGCGGTTGTTCCACTCGCCCTTGTAGTTGACCCGGTCACGTGTGACACCGGGGGTGTCTTCGACAACAGCCTCGCGCCGACCGATGATGCGGTTGACGAGCGCGGACTTGCCGACGTTCGGCCGCCCGACGATCGCCAGCACGGGAAGTGCCGGCAGAAAGACGATCGCATCGGGGTCCTCGGTGACCGACTCGAGAACGTCGAGGTCTTCCTCATCGAGCTCATACTCCTGCAGGCCCGCGAGCAGCGAGGCAGCACGCTGGGCAGCGTCCTCCTCGGACAGCGAGTTCAATCGGTCGACAATGGCGGTATCCAACTCGCCGAATTCGTCGGTGTCGTCGTCTGCCATTGCTGTGCCCTGCGTTCTCTTTGTGTGCGCGCTCAGCGCGTAAGTTCTAGGTGCCGGTCGCGGTACGTACGAGCGCAACCACAGCGGCCACCGTCTGGTCGAAGTCGAGATTCGTTGAGTCGAGCGTTGTTACGCCGTCTGCGGCGTTCAAAAAGTCGACAACCTTCGAATCCTGGGCATCCCGTGAACTGAGCTGCCGGGCGGTCGACTCGGCCGATTCTCCCTGGAGTTCAGCCGAACGCCTGCCTATTCTAACCTCCTCAGACGCCGTGAGCAGTATCCGCACTGTCGCATCCGGGGCGACCACCGTTGTGATGTCGCGTCCCTCAACAATAATTCCGGGCTTGATGCTGGATGCGATGATGCTGCGGAAGAGCTCGACGAGGTACGACCGAACGGCGGGGATGCGCGCGACACTGCTCACCGCAGCACTCACATCCGGTTCGCGGATGTCATCGGTGACGTCGATGTCGTCGACCCTCACGAAATAGTTGTCGGGGTCAACCCCGATCGCGTAGTCGAAGCCGGGGAGCTGTTCGATCACGCGGTCGGGATCCGCGAGATCCACGCCCTCGGCGATGCACGACCAGGCGAGAGCGCGATAGGCGGCACCCGTGTCCTGGTAGTCGAAGCCGAGAACGCGCGCGGCCGCCCGGCTCACGCTGGACTTGCCTGACCCAGCGGGACCATCAATGGCGACCACGGTCACATGGGAGGAGGTGGGGTTCGAGTTCACTGTCGTGCCATTTCCTTCATTGCTCTGGTTGCGCCCTAGTCCTGGGCGCCGGCGATCTTCCAGCCGAGTCTCTCAAGTTCTGCCAGCAGGTGCTGCTCGGCCTCGGGAACGACGCTGATCTCAGCGAGTCCGAACTGGGCCCCGGGCGAATGTTCGAGCCTGAGGTCTTCGACGTTCACCCCGATCGAGCCGATTTCGGTGAGCAGGCGCGCCAGTTGTCCCGGAACGTCATCAACCAGCACCACGAGTTGGGAGAAATGCTTTGCCTGCCCGTGCTTTCCGGGGATACGGGCGACACCGGCGTTGCCGCTGGCGAGCGACTCAGCAACGGCACGCAGGGCCCCCGGCGCCTGCGGGTCGGCGAGCGCACCGATCACCTCGTCAAGATCGGCACGATAGTGCTTCAGGATGTCGACCACCGCGGCCGAGTTCGCCCCGAGGATCTGAACCCAGAGCTCGGGCTGGCTGCCGGCAATGCGGGTAGTGTCCCGCAAACCCTGCCCGGCGAGACCGACAGCCGCATCGCTCGACTCGACCAGCCGCGCGGCGAGCAGCGACGAAATCACCTGGGGAACATGGGACACCAGCGCGACGCTGCGGTCATGTTCGGCGGCATCGAGCTCGACGGGCACCGCCCCCAGGTCGAGAGCCAGTGCTTCAAGCGCGGAATCGGCCGCACGCCGGTCCGCAATACGGTCGTGATTCGCGATGACCCAGGGCCGGCCGACAAAGAGATCAGCGCGGGCTGCGATCGCTCCCCCGCGCTCGCGCCCCGCCATCGGGTGCGAGCCGACATACCGCGAGATATCGGCGCCCAGCGACTGCAGTTCGCCCAGCGGCGCAAGTTTGACGCTCGCAACATCTGTGACGAGGGCGTGCGGGTAGGCCGCCAACTCCGCAGCGACGCTGCGAGCGACCGAATCCGGCGGAACGCAGACGACAATGAGCCGGGGTGAATCCCCCGCGACGCCAGCGCGCCCGGCGCCATAATCGACGGCCAGACGAACCGCCGAGGGTGAGATGTCGTCGAGGATCACGTCAACCCCGAGCCTGCGAAGCGCAAGCCCGATGCTCGCGCCGAGAAGCCCAGCGCCCACGATCCGCACCGGGCCGATGGTCCTGGCCCTGACTGGCGCCGGTGTCATTCGTCGCCTTCCGGTTGCTGTGGATTGGGATCGGTCATGCGTTCGCCGGTCTCCCTCGATGCGCGGGACAGGGTCAGCAACTGGCCAAGCTCAACCTTAGTGAGATCGCGGATCTGGCCGATGCCGAGCGAGCCGAGATGAAGCGGGCCGAACTGTCGCCGCACCAGTTCGACCACGGGGTGACCGACGGCCGACATCATCCGCCGCACAATTCGATTGCGCCCGGAATGGATCTCGATCTCAACCATCGATTGGCCCCCGGAGGGCCGCCCGATGACCTTCACCCTGTCGGCCGCGATGGGTCCGTCGTCGAGGTCGACACCGGAGGTCAGCTGGGTGAGAATGCGGCCGGTTACCTCACCCTGCACCTTGGCAACATAGGTCTTCGAGACGCCGAAAGACGGATGCGCCAGAACGTGCGCGAGCTCGCCATCGTTGGTGAGCAGCAGCAAACCGCTGGTCTGCGCATCCAGGCGACCCACGTTGAAGAGGCGCTCCTCATAGTTCCGTGTGTAGCGGCTGAGGTCGGGGCGACCGCTCTCATCAGCGAGTGAACTCACCACGCCGAGCGGCTTGTTCAGCATGAGGTAGCGCCTCGACGGATCGAGCTGGATGGCGGTGCCATCGACGGCCACCAGATCAGTCGGGAGCACGCGGCGGCCCAGCTCTGTCACGACATCGCCGTTAACCGTCACGCGACCCGCGCTGATCAGGTTCTCGGAAACGCGCCTGCTCGCAACACCCGCGGCCGCCATGACTTTCTGCAGCCGCTCCCCCTCGGCACCGGCCGTATTCGCCTGGCCGCTATCGAATGTCATCGAACCCGGAGAAGCCGTCCTCAAGCAGCGGCGAAATGTGCGGCAGCTCGTCGATCGAGTTGATGCCGAGCTGCACGAGCAGCAGGTCAGTCGTGGCGTAGTGAATGGCACCCGTCTCGCTGTCGGTGTACGCCTCGGTGATGAGGCCGCGGCCGAGAAGGGTACGCACGACGGAGTCGACATTCACCGCGCGAATGGATGCGATCGAACCCCGGCTGATCGGCTGCTTGTAGGCAATCACGGCGAGGGTCTCGAGCGCGGCCTGCGACAGCCGGGTCGGATTCTGGGTCAGCACGAAGTCCCGCACGACATCATCGAATTCGCCGCGAACGTAGATGCGCCAGCCGCCGCCGACCTCGCGCAACTCGAACCCGCGCCGAGGGCCGTTCGACCTTCCGTCATAGTCGTCGACGAGGGCCTCGATCGACTGCCGCACGGCCGCGATCGGAGCACCGACCGCAGTGGCCAGCGATACCAGGGTTTGCGGCTCGTCGGCGATCATCAGGATCGCCTCGAGCGCGCGCGGGATATCTCCCGTGAACGTCGGCGCCGCGCCGCTCTCATCGGCGAAGGTATCCAGGGTCTCAGGCATCGTAGTCGGCTCCCAGGTCGGCGAGGCTGTCGTCTGACCAATGCTCGGCGGTCCAGCGCAGGGTCAGCTCACCGAGCGGCTCGATCTGGTCGTATCCAATCGATCCCTGACGGTAGAGCTCGAGCACCGCGAGAAACCGGGCGATGATGACTCCCTTGACGGCCGCGCCCGCGATCAGTTGGCGAAAGGTCATCGGCTCCCCGCCGCGCAGCAGGGCGACGACGTGGGCCGCCTGTTCACGGATGCTCACCAGGGGCGCGTGAAGGTGGTCGAGTCCGACGCTCGGCAACTCCCGCGGGGCGAAAGCGAGCGCCGCCATCGCCGCGAAATCCTCGACCGTGAGTGTCCAGACCAGTTCGGGCGTCTGTCGCCGGTACTTCTCTTCGAGGCGCACCGAACGGAAGTGACGGGTTGACTCCCTCTCGAGTCCACTCGCGAACCACTGTGCCGCCTCCTTGAAGGCGCGATACTGCAGCAGGCGCGCAAACAGCAGGTCGCGCGCCTCAAGCAGTGCGACATCCTCGGCATCCACCAGTTCACCCTGCGGCAGGAGCCCCGCGACCTTGAGGTCGAGCAGGGTGGCCGCGACGACGAGGAACTCACTGGCCTGGTCGAGCTCCTCCGCAGAATCGAGCCCCCGCAGGTAGGAAATGAACTCGTCGGTCACCCGGCTGAGCGAGACCTCCGTGATGTCCAGCTCGTGCTTGGTGATGAGCGAGAGCAGCAGGTCGAACGGACCGCTGAAGTTGCTCAGGCTGACAGAGAACCCGGCATCGGCAGGATCGATCGCGACAGCGTTCGACACATCCGGCTCGGTCGCGGCACTACGCGACAGCGCCACGGGAGATCAACTCTCGCGCAAGCTGGCGGTATGCCTCGGCAGCGGTCGAGGTCGGCGCAAACACCGTGAGAGGCTCCCCTGCAACGCTCGCATCCGGAAACTTGACCGTGCGGCCGATGACACTCTCGAGCACGTCGTCGCCGAACGTGTTGACCACCCGTTCGAGCACCTCGCGCGTATGCAGGGTGCGGCCGTCGTACATGGTGGCGAAGATGCCATCCAGTCTGATCGCGGGGTTCAGGCGGTCCCTGACCTTTTCGATGGTCTCGATCAGCAGCGCAACACCGCGCAGCGCAAAGTATTCGCACTCCAGCGGAATCAGCACGCCGTGGGCCGCGGTCAACGCGTTCACGGTCAGCAGGCCGAGCGACGGCTGGCAGTCGATCAGGATGACGTCGTAGTCGTTCTGTACCGGCCGGAGAACCCGGGCGAGGATCTGCTCTCGCGCCACCTCGTTCACCAGGTGCACCTCGGCCGCCGACAGGTCGATGTTGGCAGGCAGTACATCAAGTCCCTGCACCGCGGTGGGGAGGATGACCGACGCGGTATCTTTCACCGTGCCGAGCAGCAGGTCGTAGATTGTCGTCACATCGTGGGTCGGAACGCCGAGGCCCGCCGAGAGCGCTCCCTGCGGGTCGAAGTCAATGGCCAGCACCCGGCGTCCGTACTCGGCGAACGTCGCGCCGAGGTTGATCGTGCTCGTCGTCTTGCCGACACCGCCCTTCTGGTTGCAGAGGGCGATGATGCGCGCGGGACCATGGCCCCTGAGCACGGGCGGTTCGGCAAACTGCGTACGCGGCCGGCCCGTGGGGCCGAGGGTAGCGGCCCCGAGATCCTCGAAGCCGGTGAGCACGGCTGAGTCATCCTGCGGCGTCGTCATGGTAGGCAAGTCTACTTTGAGCGGAGCCCAGCCCCCGCGAGCCCTCGCGGCGTGTGTGCGCGATCACCGCGCCCGGGGGTGCGCAGTCGTGTACATGTCGCGCAGCGTGTCTGCCGTGACGAGAGTGTAGATCTGCGTGGTCGCCACCGACGAGTGCCCAAGCAGTTCCTGCACGACACGCACATCCGCCCCTCCCGCCAGCAGGTGGGTCGCGAACGAATGGCGAAAAGTGTGCGGCGAGATTTCGATGCCGAGCTTCGCCCGTTCGGCCACCGCGCGAAGGATGAGCCAGGCATTCTGCCTCGACACGCGCTGGCCCCGGCTGCCGAGGAACAGCGCCGGCGTCGACAACCCGCGCGCCGAGAAGACCGGCCGCGCGCGCACCAGGTAGGCATCAATCGCGTCGCGGGCGTAGCTCCCCAGGGGCACGATCCGCTGCTTTCCGCCTTTGCCGAACAGCCGCACGACGTCGCCGTCGATCACGTCGTCGACGTTGAGGTCGACCGCCTCCGAGATGCGGGCACCCGTCGCGTACAGCAACTCGAGCAGGGCCGTGTCGCGCAGTGCCTGGGGAGTATCACCCCTCGCGGCATCCAGCACCTGGGCCATCTGCTCGATCGAGATCGCCTTAGGCAACCGGGTTCCCAGCTTCGGGGGTTTGGTCGAGGCCGCGACATCCGCCGGCACCTGGTCCTCGTCGAGCAGGTAGCGGTGGAATCCGCGCACCGACGACAGCATCCGTGCCGTCGAGGACGCCGTGAGCGGCGCCTCCGCGCGGGTGCGAAGCTCCCGGGAGAACGCGGAGACGTCATCCTGGCTCACGGCATCGGGAGTCATGATGCCGCGCCGCAGCAGGAAGTCGAGATAGGTGGTCAGGTCGCGGCGGTACGCGGCAACCGTGTTGACGGCGAGACCTCGCTCGATCGAGACATGCCTGAGGTAGCGCTCCAGGCTTTCGTCGAGAGTGCGGTCAGAGGCGGGCATGGGCGGCCAGCACCGCGATAGCGACGATCGAATTGCGCAGGCTGCCGCCGAGCACGCCGGCGACGACCTCATCGAGCGGCACCCAGCGGATGACGATATCCGCCTCCTCCTCCGTGCGATCGAACGAGTGCGGTGTCGCCGAAATCCCCCGGGCAAGGTAGACGACGATCTGCTCATTACTTCCGCCGGGCGACGAGTAGAACGTCACCAGGTGCGACCAGTCGGAGGCGGTCAGATCGACCTCCTCCGCCAGCTCACGCTTCGCCGCGACGAGCGGCTCCTCGCCGGCGATATCCAGCAGCCCCGCAGGGATCTCCCAGTCGCGCGACCGGATCGGATGGCGATACTGCTGGATCAGCAGCGCCCGCCCGTCATCGTCGAGCACCAGCACGGCGACCGCACCCGGGTGATCGATGTAGTCGCGGGTCAGCTCGTGGCCGTTGTAGTCGAAAACATCGCGCCGGACATCCCACACTCGACCCGCGAAGTCCAGCTCGGTCGAGACAATGGTCGGGCTGAACGGCTCGTCGGCGAGCGACGAATCAGGCATCCGCTGGCTCCGGCACCTCGAACAGGCGGCTCGCCTGCTGGCGCTCGAGAGCCGCGCCAACCAGTCCCCGAAAGAGCGGGTGCGCATGATTCGGACGTGAGCGCAGCTCCGGGTGAGCCTGGGTGCCCACGTAGAAGGGGTGGACATCCCGGGGCAGCTCGACATACTCGACCAGCGTTCGGTCCGGAGAAATGCCCGAGAATACAAGCCCCTTGCCGGCCAGTTCATCGCGATAGGCGTTGTTCACCTCGTAGCGGTGACGGTGGCGCTCAAAGGATTCGGGCGCGTCGTAGAGCTCCTCGACGAGAGAGCCGGGGGCGAGCGCCGCACGGTAGAGACCGAGCCGCATGGTGTGGCCCATGTCGCCAGCGGCAAGGATGTCGACCTGTTCGGTCATTGTCGCGATGACCGGAAACTCGGTGTCGGGGTTGAACTCGGTCGACGATGCACCAGGGAATCCGGCCACGTTGCGGGCAAACTCGATGACCATGCACTGCAGGCCGAGGCAGAGTCCCAGCGACGGGATGCCGTTCTCGCGCGCAAACCGCAGGGCGGCGAGCTTTCCCTCGATGCCGCGAACACCGAAACCGCCCGGAACGCAGATGCCATCGAGATCGGAGAGCAGGCGCGAGGCAACCTCGGGCGACTCGCACTCATCCGAGGGCACCCAGCGCAGGTTGACCTTCGCGTGGTGCGCGAAACCACCCGCCTTGAGCGCCTCAGTGACGGAGAGGTAGGCATCCGGGAGATCGATGTACTTGCCGACAACACCGATCGTCACCTCGAACTTCGGGTCGTGCACGGTGGCCAGCAGCTCGCGCCAGCCGTCCCAGTTGACGGCTCCGGCCCGGTGCAGGCCGAGCTGCTCGATGATGTAGGCGTCAAGGCCCTGGTCGTGAAGCATGGTTGGGATGTCGTAGATCGAGGGCACATCGATCGCATTGACCACCGCATCCTCATCGACGTCGCACATGAGCGCGATTTTGCGCTTGTTGCTCTCGGAGACGGGACGATCGGAGCGCAGCACGAGAGCATCCGGTTGGATACCGATCGAACGCAGCGCGGCCACCGAGTGCTGGGTCGGCTTGGTCTTCTGCTCCCCCGACGCGTTCATGAATGGAACGAGCGAGACGTGAACAAAGAAAACGTTCTTGCGACCCAGCTCGTGACGCACCTGGCGCGCGGACTCGATGAACGGCTGGCTCTCAATGTCGCCGACCGTGCCGCCGATCTCCGTGATGATCACATCGGGCTGAGGATTCTCGTCGTCGAACGGCCCCGCCGCCTGCAGCCGCATGCGTCGCTTGATCTCGTCGGTGATGTGAGGGATGACCTGGACAGTGTCGCCGAGGTATTCACCCCGACGCTCCTTGGCAATGACCTCGGAGTAGATCTGGCCGGTCGTGACATTCGCCGCCTGGTCGAGATTGATGTCGAGGAAGCGCTCGTAGTGGCCAATGTCGAGGTCGGTTTCTGCACCGTCATCCGTGACGAACACCTCACCGTGCTGGAACGGATTCATGGTGCCAGGGTCGACATTGAGATACGGATCAAGCTTCTGCATCACGACGCGAAGGCCGCGCGCGGTGAGCAGGTTGCCGAGGGACGCGGCAGTGAGCCCCTTGCCCAGGGAAGAAACAACTCCACCGGTAACAAAAATGTGTTTTGTCACGGAGCGCTGGTGGCCGGTCACCGCAGGTTCGGAGCTGAGAACCGAAGTTTGGAGGCTGGGATTGACCGTTTGAGAATTATCCACCACGGGATTACAGCCTATCCCGCGCGACTCGGATTGTGCTCGGAACGACCCGCCGCCCGGCAGGCTTAACAGGCTTGTTACGCGGGCGACACGAACATGACTTACGTTCCGTCGGCGCCGGGGCCGAGTTCACGAACGAAGTCGATACGCGACTCGGTGTGCGGGAAGCCCACGGCGCGGAAGGCCGCATCCATCGGAAAGTTGTCGTCATCGGTCTCACCGATGAGCACCCGCGCGTTCGCGGCCACCAGGCGGTCAGTCATGAACCCCAGCAGCTGGGCCCCATAGCCGTTGCCCCGGTGCCGATGCGAGACGCCGACGAACGAGGCCACACCGACGTCCGGGCTGCCGCGTAACCCGCCCACGACCAGCCCGACGATCGCATCGGCGGGATCGATCGCCAGGAAGAACGAATCCCACGGGTCACCCTCGAGAAACTCTGCAGCGGTCGCGCGCGCGGCAGTCTCGAGCGCTACCTCTTCCAGCTCGGCCCGTGCCAGCGCGGCCGTCTCCAGGTCAGCCGTCGCCAGCTCGGCCCGTGCCAGCGCGGCCCTGTCGTGCGCATCCAGGCTGCCAACCAAGATCTCCGCGAGGATCTCGGGAAGTCGAGGATCGGACTCGGACGCAAGCGACTCGAATCGCAGCCGCGTTCGAGGAATAAACAGGGGCGACTCCCCCACGACCAGGCGATAGCGCCGCCGCCGCACCAGGAGGCCAAAGCCGGAAGCCGCCAGGGTGTGCACCAGCGCCGAGAGGTCGGGATCATCGAGCCGGGATTCCCGGGGAATGAAATGGATCACTTCGATACTCGCGCGCCCGGGCTCGGCCGAGTCGGCGACCGCGCGGTCGAGCAACGCCGAGGCAACGACAGGGTCTGCGGGAAGATCGAGGACATCGAGGATGGCCGGCGTGCTGCGGCCGGCCGCACCCCACCCGGCCACGACTCCGAGCACCTCACCTTCAGCGCGGTCGGCTCCCGGGTCGGCCACCGCAAACCAGGTCCACGACGGTTTGCGCAATCCCAGCCGGTACGCCCTGGCTATCTTCTCGGCAGAAAAGCTACCGGCCTGCGTGAAGCTCGAATTCGGGGGCGTCGCGCCCAGAAGAAGAGCCCTCGCCTCCCGCACCGTGGCGGCGGCCGCCACGGTGAACCCTGTCATGCTCCGCCGGAGAACGGGATTCCGAGCGCCATCTCCATCCGCACATTGGAATGGGCAAGAGCCGAACCAGACAGTTCGAAGCCGATACCGCGGTAGCCGCGGATCGCGGTCGAGTCGTCCTGGTGCACGGTCAGCGTGATCAGGCTGTGCCCTGCCTCGCGCGCCTTGGCAACGAGCTTCAGGATGATCGCCCGTCCGAGTCCCTGCCCCCGCTGTTGCGGACGGACGGCCAGCCGAGCCAGCCGCACCCGCTCAGCAGTCTCCGCAACAAGTTCGCCATGGCCGATCGGCAGGTCGCTGCCAGGAAGCACGGCGGTCCAGGCGGTCACGCTGGGGTCGATGCGGATGCTGCGCCACTGGCCGGCGTCGAGCGGCCAGATGAACCGGGGCCCCGCGAAATAGCGCAGTTGTCCGGCGTCGGTGAACCAGCTGGTCACCTCAGGCTCGTCGTCTTCGACGAACGGACGCAACTCCAGCGTGGCTGGATCGACCTCTGGCATTTGTACCCCCGTAAGTAAAGGTGCCGGTACAACGCTAGTGCCGGAATCAGCGAAATCCGATCGATCTGCGCTATGGCGTGGCGGCAAGTTGTACCCCAAATCGGGCGTCAGCGCACAGCCTCGCGAGCGAGATCCAACAGTTCCCGGGCGTGCGTAAGCCCACTCTCCGAGTCGGGAAGGCCGGACAGCAGCCGGGCCATCTCGGCAACCCGCTCCTCGCCGTGCAGCTGACGCACGCTGCTTTCGGTCACGGATCCTTCACTGTCTTTCACCACGCTCAGGTGGTTGGTGGCAAACGCGGCCACCTGGGCCAGGTGAGTGACGACGATCACCTGGGCGGACTCGGCCAGGGTCGCGAGCCGACGGCCGATTTCTGTCGCACTGGCGCCCCCGACACCCGCATCCACCTCGTCGAAAATGAAGGTGGGCACGGGATCGGTTGCCGCAATCACGACCTCGATCGCCAGCATGACCCGCGAAAGCTCACCACCGGATGCGCCCCGACCGAGCGGGCGGGGTTCCGACCCCGCATGCGGTCGCAGCAGGAACGAGACCTGGTCTTTGCCGTTCTGCGAATAATCGGCCCTGTCCGTCACCTCGACCGTCAGCTCCGCCCCGCCCATCGCAAGCGCCGCAAGCTCCGCCGTCACCCGCTGGGACAGCTGCGCCGCGAAACGAGACCGCACACGGCTCAACACTGCCCCCAGTTCGACGATGCCCGCACGGTCGGCCTCCACCTCGGCGTGCAGCGCCTGGATGCGATCGGAGTCGTTGTCGAGTTCAAGAAGCCGGCCCGAACCACTGTCCAGGTAATCGATCGCGTCGTCAAGAGTCGGACCGAACCGGCGCACGAGCCCCACCAGCTCTGCGCGACGCTGCTGAACCGCCTCGAGCTCCTGACCGGCATCGGCATCCAGATCACTGAGATAGCCGGCCAGTCCGGTCGAGATTTCTGAAACCAGGATGGTCGCGCTGGCCAGCGACGCGGCGATGGCCTCGAGCGCCGGATCGTGGCCTGCGGCCCGTTCCAGTTGCCGGCGCGCCGAGTCGAGCAGCCCCAGGGCATCGTCGGTGTCGTCTCCGGTCTGCGACGAGACCAGTTGCTGCGCCCCGGCAGCGGCAAGCCGAAGTTCTTCGAGGTTGCCCAGGCGTTCCGCCTGCTCGGCAAGCTCGACATCTTCGCCACGTCGCGGAGCAACCCGCTCGATCTCCTCGATGGCCGCGCGCAACTCGCCGGCCTCCTGCGCACGCCGGTCGCGCTCGGCAACCAGAAGGTCGAGTTCGCTCTGCGCCGCCTGCCAGCGCGAATAGATTGCCTGGTAGTTGCCCAGGGCCGCCGCAAGTTCGGAGCCGGCGAACCGGTCGAGTGCTTCGCGCTGCGCGGTCGCCGAACGCAGTCGCACCTGGTCGGACTGTCCGTGAACCACCACCAGTTGCTGGCCGATTTCGCTCAGGACTCCGACAGGTGCAGCACGACCACCGACCGCGGCGCGGCTGCGCCCGTCCGTGGAAATCGACCGGCTGAGCAGCAAACCGGCGCGGTTCGAGCCATCGATGGCATCCAGGTCTCCGCCCGCATCCCGGACACGATTGGCGACGCCGCCGTCAGACTCCACCAGCCAGTGCCCCTCCACAACAGCCTGGCTCGCACCCGCGCGGATCGCCGCGGTGTCTGCCCGCTCGCCGAGCAGCAGCCCGAGAGCCGTCACCACCATCGTTTTGCCCGCACCCGTCTCACCCGTGAGAGCGGTAAAACCCGGACCGATTGGCAACGTTGCTTCGCCGATCACTCCCAGGCCACGGATGGAGATCTCCTCGATCACGGCCGACCGGCTCCCTCACCCCGCCACCCGGCCACGGGAAGGTTGAACTTATGAACGAGGCGGTCGGTAAACGGCCCGGCCGACAGCCGGGCAAGCCGCACGGGGATCGGTGATCGCCTCACGACCACCCGTGCGCCGCGCGGAAGGTCGTGGGTGCGCCTGCCGTCAGCCCAGAGCACGCCGGTGCCCTGTGTGCGATCCAAAACCTCGACAGCCAGCGACGATTCCGGCCCGACCACGAGAGGCCGACCGAAAAGCGCGTGGGGGCTGAGCGGAACCAGCAGCATCGCGTCGACGCTCGGCCAGACGACCGGACCGCCCGCCGAGAACGAATACGCCGTGGAACCCGTGGGGGTCGACATCACGACGCCGTCGCAACCGAACGAGGAGAGCGGGCGGCCATCCACCTCGATGACAACCTCGAGCATCCGCTCCCGGCTCGCCTTCTCCACCGTGGCCTCATTAAGGGCCCACGTCTCGTACACGACCTCGCTGCCGACCTTGACGCGAACGCTGAGAGTCATGCGTTCCTCCACCTCGTAGTCGCCCGCGAGAACGCGACCGATTGCGGCCGTGAGGTCTTCGCGCTCACTTTCGGCAAGGAAGCCGACATGGCCAAGGTTCACACCGAGCAGCGGCGCATTGCAGCCGCGGGTGAGCTCAGCGGCGCGGAGGATGGTGCCATCCCCGCCGAGCACGATCACCAGCTCCAGATCGGAGATGGCCACCTGTTCGCCGAGCATAGCGACGGGGGCGAGCGACGGCGCGTACCGCAGGATGTCGTCGTATTCGTCGGAGGTGAGCACGGGCGTAACGCCCGCGGACTGCAACTGCCGGCAGACGGCAACGGCCGCCTCAAGCGAGTCCTCGCGGCCCGTGTGGGCAACGATCAGAACGTGCCGGTCTGCGTCTTGGCCCATGGGTCCATTCTCCCTGATTCGGTTGTCGACCGGGGCTCACGTGACTGCGTGTGCAAAATGACTGCGGCGATGCGGCTGTGGACCAGGCGGCATGCGTCAGTTGCTGAGTGTGAAACCGGGCTACGCACGGGTCTAGAGGCGGGTCAGGCGAGCGCAGCGACCGTATCGATCCACTCGGTGGGGTTGCTGCCCGCCCGGCCCAGCCATACCAGGTACTCGCGGTTGCCCGAGGCCCCCGGGATCGGCGAAGGGATGATTCCTGCCGTCGGCATCCCGAGGTCCCAGGCCGCCCAAAGGACATTCGTCACGGCATCCTGCCGCAGGGCCCTATCCCTGACAATGCCCTCACGGATCCCGCCGCGTCCGACCTCGAACTGCGGCTTGACCAGGAGCACGAAGTCGGCGGATGCGTCAGCAGAGTCGCGAAGCGGCTGCAACACGAGACCCAGCGAGATGAACGACAGGTCCGCCACCACCAGCGTCGGTAATTCAGGATTCTCGAGCCACGCCAAAACCCGCTCCCGCGTGAGGTCACGGATGTTGAAGCCCTCCACGACCGTGACAGCACGCGTCGCCTGAATTTCCGACACAAGCTGGCCGTGACCGACGTCGATCGCCAGAACTCGCGCAGCACCGCGCTCGAGCAAAACCTGGGTGAAGCCACCAGTGGAGGCTCCCGCGTCGAGCGCGATGCGTCCGGCGGGATCGATACCGAACCCATCGAGGGCCGCGATCAGCTTGTGCGCGGCGCGACTCACGTAATGGTCCGCACCCGCCACCACGATCCGGGCGCTCACGCCGACCCGGAAAGACGGCTTGACCTGGGCGACGCCGTCGACCGTCACCAGCCCGTCGGCGATCAGCTTTGCGGCGTGGGTGCGCGATCGCGCCAGCCCACGCTCACCGAGGGCGGCATCCAGCCGGGAATCCGACACCGCGCCAGAGGCCGGCCCGGCAGAGTCTGGCCCGGCAGAGGCTGACGCAGCAGAGGCCCCTGGAACCGGCCCGCGCAACGACCCGGGCAACGACTCAGGCAACGACTCAGGCACCGGGCGACGCTGCGTCCCCGCTGTCCAGCCGTCCCTGCAGCTCGTCATAGATCTGCGCGAACGCGACGGCGCGCGACTCGAGCGGCTGGTCCTCGATCACCCGGAGACGCGACACCAGGGCGTCGGTCTCGCCCGGGGCATCCAGGTCATCGTCATCGGTCACGGTTCAAGAATATAGTTCCACGGGAATTTCCAACGCGTAGACCGCCTTGCCCGACATCCACACTGCTGCAGCGCCCGCCCGGATGAGGTTGATGCGGCTGTCACCCGCGTCCTCGATCAAGATCGTCGAATCGCGCAGGCGAACGATCGCACCGCCAACCCTCGTGACACTCGAGCCGTCGACATCCTGGCCGGCCTCAATGATCGGATACGGCTCGCCCAGCCCGCGGAGGTCCTCAAGCAGGAAATGCGGGCGCGAATCGGGCGCGGCCGCGATCACCTGTTTGGCCCCATCGATCCCGGTGAGCACCATGATCGACGTAATCCCGGCGCGATTCGCCCCGAGAATGTCGGTGTCGAGCCGATCGCCCACGAAAACAGGATTCCGAGCACCGAAGCGGCTTTTGGCCTCCTCGAAAATCGGCGTCTCCGGCTTACCCGCCACCACAGGGAGAATGCCGACCGCCGTATGGACCGCGGAAACCAGTGTGCCGTTACCCGGTGCGATTCCCCGCTCCTGGGGGATCGTCCAGTCGGTATTGGTCGCGACCCACGGGATACCGTTTCCGTCGGCATCGCGCGCGAGCGCGTACGCCGCCTCGGCGAGCTGCGTCCACCCCACCTGCGGAGCAAAGCCCTGGATGACCGCCGCCGGCGAATCCTCCGCAGAGTTGGTCGCGACAAACCCCGCCGCCTTCACAACCTCCGCCAGCCCGTCGCCACCAACCACCAGCACAGTCGAGCCGACCGGAACCAGGCTCGCTAGCAGCTTCACCGCCGCCTGGGGCGACGTCACCACGTCATCGGCCCGGACGCGCAGGCCGAGACTCGACAGGTGCTCAGCCACCGAGGCGGGCGTGCGGGATGCGTTATTGGTGATGTACCCGACCGGGATCGACACCTGCGCCCGGTTAATGATCTCGACCGCGTGCGGGATGGCATTGCGGCCCGTATAAATGACGCCGTCGAGGTCCGCGAGAATCAGATCGACGCCGTCCAGCGGCGTACCCTCAGTCATCGGACCCGGTTGAGTCGGCAGGGTCCTCGACGGCAGGGTCCTCCTCCAGTTCGATCACCTCGATGACATCGACGTCCCCCGGGTTCTCCGCCTGGTCGAGGGCGTCAGAAGCCCGCTCGCTTCGCTCGAACCACACCTCAGCCTCGGCGTCGCGACCCAGCTCCTCAAGCACTGTCGCATACGCATCGAACAGGGCCGGGCTGTAGCTGAACGCAGTCAACGGGTCGAGTTCGGGAATCTCCAGTTCGGCCAGCGCCTCCTGGGTCTGGCCGAGATCGAGCCTCGCCCCAGACATCGCGATAGCCAGCTCGACGCGAACATCCACCGGCAGAGACGCCCGAGGAACCGAGCGTCCCTCCTCGAGAGCCTTCTCAGGACGCCCCAGTCCACGCTCGCTATCCACCATCATAGGAAGCTGATCGTCGCGCCCCGTGATTCGACGGAAAGTGCGAAGCTCCCGCAGCGCGAGCGCATAATCACCCGTCGCATACGCCGTGATCGCCAGGGTCTCGCGAACCACCCCAATACGACCGGCACGACGCGCGGCCGAGATCGCGTGTTGGTGCGCCAAAGCCGGATCCGACTCGATCAACCGCGCAGCCATCACCAGGTGCAATGCGACACCCTCCGCATTCTCCTTGCTCAAAGTCTTCAACTCGTTGCGAGCGATCCGGTCCAACTCGTTCGCCGAAACGCCCTCCGGAATGAGCGGGTCATCATGACGCGACCGCACCGACCGTGTGCCGAAAGGATCGCGATCCTCCGGAGACTCCCGCTCACGGGCGTCCCTGTCGCCGCGCGCCGGGCTGCCGCCCCTCGTCCACAGCCTCTTCTCGCCATCACGCGCCGCCGGCTTACCATCGCGGAAACTCGGCTTACCACCGGACGCCGGCGAAGCCTTATACGGACGCGAAGCATCGCCCCGGGCACCCGTCGGACGGCCCCCGCCCGGACCCGCACCCCCCGGCCGGCGATCGGAACTACGCGCACCGCGGTCAGCTGAGTCAGACATTGTGCAATTCTCTCTCGTTTGTGGGGATCTCGATGACGCCGGGTTCGCGCGGGGTCTCGATGACGCCGGCTCGTTCCTCGCGCGGCTACTCGACCTTGTCGGCTTCGCGCGACAAGTCTCGATGACGCCGGCTCCTTCGTCGCGCTAGGTCTCGATAACGCCGGCTCGTTCCTCGCGCGGCTACTCGACCCGAGGGGCTTCGCGCCCCCGCTCGACCCGAGGGCTGCGCTCCCGCTCGACCCGAGGGGCTTCGCGCCCTCGCTCGACCCGAGGGGCTACGCGGCCCCGCTCGACCCGAGGGCTACGGGACTTAACGCGAAAAGGCCACCCGAGAGCCGCTATAAATAGCAGCCCTGGGTGGCCAATTCACAAAGAAGTCCGGCGGTGTCCTACTCTCCCACAAGGTCCCCCTTGCAGTACCATCGGCGCAGAGAGTCTTAGCTTCCGGGTTCGGAATGTGACCGGGCGTTTCCCTCTCGCTATGGCCGCCGAAACACTATTGATTTATCAGTAGCAATTCGAAGACATCACGAAGTGATGTGTTCTGATTCCCGACCGTAAATCGGGAACCACAAAGTGGACGCAAGCGCATGCCTTTTTAGGGGCAAATCTTCTCATTTATTCTCGGGCTGGCCAACATAAATGCTGGTCAGCACTGGAATGAAGTGTTATCAAGTTATCGGCTTATTAGTACAGGTCAGCTACATGCGTCTTTAGTCCGCACTTCCACATCCTGCCTATCAACCCGGTAGTCTAGCCGGGAGCCTCTCCCCCTAAGGGATGGAAATCTCATCTTGAAGACGGCTTCCCGCTTAGATGCTTTCAGCGGTTATCCGGTCCGAACGTAGCTAATCAGCGGTGCTCCTGGCGGAACAACTGACACACCAGAGGTTCGTCCATCCCGGTCCTCTCGTACTAGGGATAGATCTTCTCAAATTTCCTGCGCGCGCAGAGGATAGGGACCGAACTGTCTCACGACGTTCTAAACCCAGCTCGCGTACCGCTTTAATGGGCGAACAGCCCAACCCTTGGGACCTACTCCAGCCCCAGGATGCGACGAGCCGACATCGAGGTGCCAAACCATGCCGTCGATATGGACTCTTGGGCAAGATCAGCCTGTTATCCCCGAGGTACCTTTTATCCGTTGAGCGACAGCGCTTCCACAAGCCACTGCCGGATCACTAGTCCCGACTTTCGTCCCTGCTCGAGTTGTCACTCTCACAGTCAAGCTCCCTTGTGCACTTACACTCGACACCTGATTGCCAACCAGGTTGAGGGAACCTTTGGGCGCCTCCGTTACTTTTTGGGAGGCAACCGCCCCAGTTAAACTACCCACCAGGCACTGTCCCTGAACCGGATTACGGTTCGAGGTTAGATATCCAATATGACCAGAGTGGTATTTCAACAATGACTCCACATGAACTAGCGTCCACGCTTCATAGTCTCCCACCTATCCTACACAAGCCACACCGAACACCAATACCAAGCTGTAGTAAAGGTCACGGGGTCTTTCCGTCCTTCTGCGCGTAACGAGCATCTTTACTCGTAGTGCAATTTCGCCGAGTTCGCGGTTGAGACAGCTGGGAAGTCGTTACGCCATTCGTGCAGGTCGGAACTTACCCGACAAGGAATTTCGCTACCTTAGGATGGTTATAGTTACCACCGCCGTTTACTGGGGCTTAAATTCTCAGCTTCGCCTTGCGGCTAACCGTTCCTCTTAACCTTCCAGCACCGGGCAGGCGTCAGTCCGTATACATCGTCTTGCGACTTAGCACGGACCTGTGTTTTTAGTAAACAGTCGCTTCCCACTGGTCTCTGCGGCCTTCAAACGCTCCAGGAGTAAATCCCTTCACGCCTCAGGCCCCCCTTCTCCCGAAGTTACGGGGGCATTTTGCCGAGTTCCTTAACCACGATTCTCTCGATCTCCTTGGTATTCTCTACCTGACCACCTGAGTCGGTTTGGGGTACGGGTGGCTAAAACCTCGCGTCGATGCTTTTCTTGGCAGCATAGGATCACTGATTTCGTCCGTGAGGACTACCCATCGGGTCTCAGGCTATGTGAACGACGGATTTGCCTATCGTTCGCCCTACATCCTTAGACCGGGACAACCATCGCCCGGCTCAGCTACCTTCCTGCGTCACACCTGTTAATACGCTAACCGCACCAGCATAGGGTCGTGTGCTAGGCCCAACGCTTCACCCCGAAGGGATCCGTCAAAGGGATTCAGACACTTAGCATTACTGGATTAGTTTGGGCGGTTTTTCGCCAGTACGGGAATATCAACCCGTTGTCCATCGACTACGCCTGTCGGCCTCGCCTTAGGTCCCGACTTACCCAGGGCGGATTAACCTGGCCCTGGAACCCTTGGTCTTTCGGAGGACGGGTTTCTCACCCGTCTTTCGCTACTCATGCCTGCATTCTCACTCGTGTGGCGTCCACGGCTGGATTACTCCGCCGCTTCACTCGCCACACGACGCTCTCCTACCACTCCGTGCGCCTGGACACCCTTGCGGATGCCTAGCTAATACACGAAATCTACAACTTCGGCGGCGTGCTTGAGCCCCGTTACATTGTCGGCGCGGAATCACTTGACCAGTGAGCTATTACGCACTCTTTTAAGGGTGGCTGCTTCTAAGCCAACCTCCTGGTTGTCTGTGCAACTCCACATCCTTTCCCACTTAGCACGCGCTTGGGGGCCTTAGTTGGTAGTCTGGGTTGTTTCCCTCTCGACGATGAAGCTTATCCCCCACCGTCTCACTGCTGCGCTCTCACTTACCGGCATTCGGAGTTTGGCTAACGTCAGTAACCTTTTGGGGCCCATCAGCTATCCAGTAGCTCTACCTCCGGCAAGAAACACGCAACGCTGCACCTAAATGCATTTCGGAGAGAACCAGCTATCACGAAGTTTGATTGGCCTTTCACCCCTATCCACAGCTCATCCCCTCCATTTTCAACTGAAGTGGGTTCGGTCCTCCACGACGTCTTACCGTCGCTTCAACCTGGCCATGGATAGATCACTTCGCTTCGGGTCTAGGACCAGCGACTAAATCGCCCTATTAAGACTCGCTTTCGCTACGCATACCCCTCAACGGGTTAAGCTCGCCACTGATCACTAACTCGCAGGCTCATTCTTCAAAAGGCACGCTGTCACCCCTACTAAGGAGGCTCCAACGGTTTGTAAGCAGACGGTTTCAGGTACTATTTCACTCCCCTCCCGGGGTACTTTTCACCTTTCCCTCACGGTACTTGTCCGCTATCGGTCATCTGGGAGTATTTAGGCTTACCAGGTGGTCCTGGCTGATTCAAACGGGATTTCTCGGGCCCCGTCCTACTTGGGATACTTCTCGCGCCATTGCTACATTTCGATTACGGGGCTGGCACCCTCTGTGGCTGGCCTTTCAATGCCATTCATCTATATAACGTTGTAACGCTTGCTGTACGGCAGTAACAGCAGAAAAGTCCCGCTACCCCGACCATGCAACGCCTGCCGGCTATCACACATGATCGGTTTGGCCTGTTCCGGTTTCGCTCGCCACTACTAACGGAATCACGGTTGTTTTCTCTTCCTGTGGGTACTGAGATGTTTCACTTCCCCACGTTCCCTCTACCCGCCCTATATATTCAGGCGGGAGTCACTGGGTCGTCTTGCAACGCCCAGCGGGGTTTCCCCATTCGGAAATCCTCGGATCAAAGCTCTATTATCAGCTCCCCGAGGCTTATCGCAGATTTATACGTCCTTCTTCGGCTCCAGATGCCAAGGCATCCACCGTCTGCTCTTAGAAACTTGATTTCACATGAGTATGAATCGATCGCCAGCTTGGCGCTGTAAACAACGCTGCGCTGGAGATAGACCAATGGTGACTCGATCCGAAGATCGAGCCGTCATTGTTTTATGTGATACCCGTCGCCGACACACCAATCGCTAGGATCGGGATGATTTTGACGGGCATCTAAGATGCTCGCGTCCACTGTGTAGTTCTCAAAATACGGGCGGTATCCCTCGCGCCTGGGCCAGGCCCAGTCGGCAAAAGGATCCAGAGGTCCGTTCAGCCGCCGCGCTCCAAAGAAGCTCGGCGGCAGGTCCGGTCCCTCAGGACCCAACAGCGTGCAAAAGACCAGGAATTCCTCCGGTATCTGTTCCAGTCGACTCGCCAACTAAATGACGGGAAGACGTACTGGGATACCAGGATTACGCCTGGTCACAATGTCAATGTTCCACCCATGAGCGTCACCGGGAAACAGATGTTCCCGAAATGACTTGGCAGTTATTTCCGGCGAGGGGATGCCTGTAAACAGGGCACCATCATCCGGACTGCACGTGCTCCTTAGAAAGGAGGTGATCCAGCCGCACCTTCCGGTACGGCTACCTTGTTACGACTTAGTCCTAATCACCGATCCCACCTTCGACGGCTCCTTCCTTACGGTTAGGCCACCGGCTTCGGGTGTTACCGACTTTCATGACTTGACGGGCGGTGTGTACAAGGCCCGGGAACGTATTCACCGCAGCGTTGCTGATCTGCGATTACTAGCGACTCCGACTTCACGGGGTCGAGTTGCAGACCCCGATCCGAACTGAGACCGGCTTTAAAAGGATTCGCTAAGCCTTGCGGCATCGCAGCCCTTTGTACCGGCCATTGTAGCATGTGTGAAGCCCTGGACATAAGGGGCATGATGACTTGACGTCATCCCCACCTTCCTCCGAGTTGACCCCGGCAGTCTCTCACGAGTCCCCGCCATTACGCGCTGGCAACATGAGACAAGGGTTGCGCTCGTTGCGGGACTTAACCCAACATCTCACGACACGAGCTGACGACAGCCATGCACCACCTGCACACAGGCCACAAGGGAACGCCTATCTCTAGACGCGTCCTGTGCATGTCAAACCCAGGTAAGGTTCTTCGCGTTGCATCGAATTAATCCACATGCTCCGCCGCTTGTGCGGGCCCCCGTCAATTTCTTTGAGTTTTAGCCTTGCGGCCGTACTCCCCAGGCGGGGTACTTAATGCGTTAGCTACGGCACGGATCCCAAGGAAGGAAACCCACACCTAGTACCCACCGTTTACGGCGTGGACTACCAGGGTATCTAATCCTGTTCGCTCCCCACGCTTTCGCTCCTCAGCGTCAGTTACTGCCCAGAGACCCGCCTTCGCCACCGGTGTTCCTCCTGATATCTGCGCATTCCACCGCTACACCAGGAATTCCAGTCTCCCCTGCAGTACTCTAGTCTGCCCGTATCGCCCGCACGCCGAGAGTTAAGCCCTCGGTTTTCACGAACAACGCGACAAACCACCTACGAGCTCTTTACGCCCAGTAATTCCGGACAACGCTCGCACCCTACGTATTACCGCGGCTGCTGGCACGTAGTTGGCCGGTGCTTCTTCTGCAGGTACCGTCACTTGCGCTTCGTCCCTGCTGAAAGAGGTTTACAACCCGAAGGCCGTCATCCCCCACGCGGCGTCGCTGCATCAGGCTTGCGCCCATTGTGCAATATTCCCCACTGCTGCCTCCCGTAGGAGTCTGGGCCGTATCTCAGTCCCAGTGTGGCCGGACACCCTCTCAGGCCGGCTACCCGTCGTCGCCTTGGTAGGCCATCACCCCACCAACAAGCTGATAGGCCGCGGGCCCATCCCACACCGCAAAAGCTTTCCACCACAACCCAT
>Ga0302202_10002050_pt1 | contig 23883 bp, 19 predicted proteins | sample II_Bog_N3_3_FD_194579 | JGI IMG/M metagenome (GOLD analysis project Ga0302202, IMG submission 194579) | Peat permafrost microbial communities from Stordalen Mire near Abisko, Sweden - II_Bog_N3_3 | ecosystem: Environmental > Terrestrial > Soil > Wetlands > Peat | place: Sweden: Abisko...
TATCGAGGCCGTGCGCCAGCAGGCCGGGGCAATACAGGTCGCTGGCGGGAGCGATCCAGACCACCGGCCTTGTGGGCGCAATGCGCGCCAGCAGATTGGCGGCGAAGGCCGCCGGCAGGGTGCCGGTCTCCGCGTCCAGCGCCGCCGCGCCGATCTCGTGCAGATGGCCCAGCGGCAGCCCGCCACCGGGCAGGCAGGCGTCGATGCGTGGGTCGCCGAAGGGCAGCCGGGCGCCGGACAGCGGCCCCGGACGCAGGCCGTCGCGCAGTGCCGCCAGATGCGGCGGCAGGGTGCGCCCGCGTCCTGGCAGGGGAATAGCGGGGGACTCCCCGTCAGGGGGGCGAGCGATGTAAGCTGGGGTGAGCATGGGTGCGTTCGCAATTTGTTCTCACACCCCGGCGGAGTCAACGACTCGGTATCGTCTGTTTGAACGCCTGCGCGGTCGGCCGTCACCCGCTACAAAAACTGACCTCCTCCGAGTGACCCGTCAGGGCGCAGCGTCGAGCAGGCTGGAGTAGATCCACCCCCAGGGTGTCTCATCGCCGACCTGGACCCAACCCGCACTGCGCCCATGGACACGAAGGACCGTTCCCTGCGGTGCTATCCGTAGAACACTCGCCGTTCCAACCGGGGCGCTTCGGACGTTCGCGCTCTGGCGTGTCACCATCCGATCACCTTCCGCCTCAGCGACTGGTGCCGCAGTATGGGTATGTGCAGTCTGGGTTTGTATCGTTTCGTTCGGGGCAGATTGAACGGGGGTACGGGTCGCTTCCTGAATGGCCGGGGCGTGCACCGTTTCCGGGGAAGCTGAGGGTTGCCTTAGAGTCGGCGGGAGCACACGGGCGGCTTCTATCTGCGGCAATGGAGTGGGCAATGGACGCGCCGGGGGCTGGACGTATGCTGGCACTGAAGTCTGGGGCACTTGCCGGGGCGCCTGGCCAGCTTCCTGCGTGAATAGAACAAGGGCAAGGGTAACGGCTGCCAGGGCAAGCAGCCGCTCATGCGCGATCTTGCCCTTGGGCACGACACTCGCGTCAGCAAGGGCTTGCGCGTACTTTGGCAAAAGTTCAGCCGCACGGCCCTTGAGCGCCTGACGGCGGGCATTCGCGGATTCTGGTATCTTCTTGAGTCGGTGAAGCCCCGTTGCGACCTCGTGCTCTAGCTTGGCCCGCAACATAGCGATGTCGCGCTCGACTATGGCTATGTCGGAGGAGGAAACCCCCCGGCTCGGGTCGAAACGGAATGTCCGCTCGTGAGAGTGTCTCCAGGCCAGCAGCTTGCCGACCGTGGCCGGGCCGAAGCCGGGCACTCTGAGGACCCTCGCTTCGACGATATCGCCGGCGGTGTCGATCCCATGGCTGGCTAACATGGCGACTTTGGCAGGCCCAATGCGGGATATCTTGGCCGAGGCAATTGAGAATCGGTCGAGATGCTCCTCCATCTGCTTCTGCCTGATCTGCTCGGACAGTTGCTGCAGCCGCTTCGCCCTTTGCGTGGGCAAGCCATCGTACTCGGCTTTGAGCGTGTCGAGGCCACGTCGTATATCTGCAAAAACGGGTTCGAACGCGGGCGCATGCCACGCCGCGCGAAGCACCTCCCACTCCCGCCTGACATCGCTAAGGCGATCGTGCTCAGGGCTCGCCCCAGTAGTCCCCGGAGTCTTAAGGATCACCAAGGAAAGCACGCCGACTATAAGGACGAACAGCCCACACATGGCAGGCGGCGCGAATGCTATTACAGCGATAAGCGCTGTAGCGATTGCACCGTAGGCCGCCACCTTGAGCCGTTGGCCACGTTGTGCCGTTGCCAGCGCATCTTCGGATGGCGCTGCTCTCATATCGTGGGGGTCCTGAAGCGGCGGCAGGGGTGGCGGCTCGCCTACCCCAGTGACCTCCTGCCATAGGGCGACCATGCCGCCGGGCTGGGCGACGAAGACCACAGGGAACAGCAGCGCTCCGCTTGCCGTCTCGATCTCACACCAGGGGCAACTGGGCAGCCTGGATAGATAACGGTGCGCTTGGTTTCTGGGACACTCGCGCACACTGGAGGCCAGTTCCTGCAGCGCTCCTACCCACTGGTCACCAGTCGGCCTGCCACCACGAGCTGCTGAGGGGGCAAAGGCGGCTTCAAAAAGGTCTTGCAGCTCGCGCGTAAGCGCATCGATCGGCAGGCAGCCCGGGGGCGGCGCCATCAGTGTGCGCTTCTGATCGCGGGAATAGGCGTAACGCGAACTGGCTATTGCCTCCTCGATGGACGGTTGCTCGCCCGGTCCGAGGTAACGCCCCGCAAAAGGGTGCCGGGCTATGCACAGCAACTGAAAGATGATGATGGCAAGACCGAAGTTGTCATGGTTGGCCGTCCGAGTTACACCCGCGTAGCTAACGACGCTTTGCATCTCGGGTGGCTGGTGAGTACCTACACCGACCTCGCAGAACCAAATCCGCCCGCCCCTTGTGACCTGGAAGCTGTCGCAGTCGATAAGTCGGACCGTTGCGTCCTGCCCCACGACAAGATTGCCGTGGTTCACATCGCCAATGACCAGCCCCGCCGAATGGATCGTGGTGAAGGCACGCGCTGCGTTGGCCGCGGCATGGATCAGGAATCGCCAATCGGCCTTCGGGAACTCCTGTAGCCGCGGCTTCGGCCCGTAGAGCTTAAACACAGGGCTTTGCCCCGTGAATTTCGGCATAAGGAAGCCAACGGTCGTGCCGGCTGGTCCGCGTAGGGTGCCTGTAGGCAACGCGGCAAGCCGCAGAAGGTTGGGCTGCGCCATTTCGACCAAAGCCGACAACTTGGTTGCGTGCTCGGAACTGGTCGGATTGAAGTAGATCTTAGCGACGGAGTCTGAACGCCCTTGGACGTTGTAGACTGCTCCCTCGCCGCCATGGCCAATTTTGGCACCCAGTACGACGGGCTCTCCCTTGCCGTCAAAGATAGGCGCCATCGGCTTAGGCCAATGGCGCCCGGGGCTCTGCCCGCGTGGCCATGACAAGGGTTTTGTCGTCGTCGGTCCTGCCGTTAACGTGGTCTGAGGCAAGATAGGCAGTCAGCACCTCAGAAGGCCGGTCAATGTTGGCCGGCTCGGTCCCCCCAAGCCACTCGAATACGGGCCTGAAAGCTGGCGAATGCACTGTCGCGACCGACATATCGAGCACGAGGCGCTCTATGCCGTCGGAGAACATAGCAATTTCGTCCACGGGTGGCCCAATCTCGAAAAAAAGAGCCTCGGCTGCGCCCTTCTGAGTGAGGAAGTTGGTGCTGTTGGCATATTCGCCGTGCTGCGGCCAAAAAATCCACGCGAACTCGCCGGTCTCCTGATCTGCGACAACGATAGCTCCGTCGCCGATTTGCAAATAGGCCGCACCCGCGGGGCCTATGACCGCGCCCAGCAGAGTGCAGGCGTAGTCGCTGTCTTGATTACGTTCCGCGGCCGCCAGCTCGGTAATCGCACCGCGCACCTCGCCAAGCCACCCGTCCACGAACGCTCGGTCGACAGAGGCGAGTTCTGGATCTGAAGCGGCGACTTCGCCGAAAACCCGCAGGAAATAAGCGACAGCGAGTTTGGACCCAGCGTCGGAGTGGCTAGCCGTTCCCGCGCCATCAGAAACTGCGGCGACGAGCATTTCACGTCCATCTGAAGTCGTAACGACTATGCAACCCCCTGCGTCCTGACAGGGTGAGCCAGTCTTGGAATGCGAGGTACCGACGACAGATGCGTAGGCTGTCCGCCAGCGCCTTTCCCTCATCCGACGACCGACCACCCGGATGGCGGCGGAAGTGCCACTAACTGTCCGGGCTGCGACCGCGCGACCCCGCCGAGGGAACTCGATAGCCAGGAGAACAGCTCACGGAAGCTGAGACCCTTGAGCTTCATCGGAGAACGGTTCGGGCTACAAATCGCTGCCAGCGTCTCCATATCGGCGCCCTCGACGCCAATCGCGAAAAAACTGAACGCCTTGCGCTCCTGTGTGTCCCCCGCCCGGACCCGCTCAGCCGCCTGCTGCCATTTGTCGGTTGGTGCGCCGTCGGTGATCAGGAACACCCAAGGCCGATAGTATCCAATGCCTGCTTGCCTGTACATCGACTTTCTGACCTCGAGCATGTCGAGGCCCTGCATGATAGCGGCGCCCATTGGCGTGTCGCCGGTGACATTCAGGGTAGGAGGCCGGAATAGATCGGCAGTTTGAAACTCCGAGAGAACCTGCACTGGCCCGAAGGTCATCACGGCAACCTCCACGCGCTGCACGGCCATGTGGTCGGAGGTCAGCTCCTCCTTGAAGATCTGCAGTCCGGCATTGAGTTCCGCGATCGGCCTTCCGTTCATCGAGCCAGACGTGTCGAGCAGGAGGAGGCATGGACACCGGGGCTCAGGGTTCGTCACGAACTCAGGAAGAGTAAACGGGATTTGGTCACTGAAGCTCATGGCGATGGCGCCCTCGACTGCCTGCGTGATGAGAGAGGATATACCCTTGTTGCGGACTTGCACCAGCGTTGGGTGCGCCTCAATCCGTCCGGGCATGATCTCCTGGTTGCCGCCATCGCAAGGGTATCGGCAAGCAACGACACCGCTACGGTGAGTCGGCCAAGGCATATTCCCGAGCCAGCAGCCCCCCGAGGGCCAGATGATCGAAGTCCCTCGAACAAGCCGGGATTTTCCCTACAAATTTCGAGTGCCCTGGCCAGATGAAGCTTCGGGAGGCGTCCCAGACGGCGCCGCGATCTCGGTCACCCGCGCCGCACGCAGCACCAGATCGTCCCGGTATTGTGCCGCGGCGATTTGCACCGACCGCGGCAGGCCATCGGCCCCCAGCCCCAGCGGCACACTGATCGCCGGCTGGCGGGTCAGGTTGAAGGTGAAGGTCCAGGGCGCCCATTCAGTCCATAGCGCCTCGACTGGTCGGCAGGTGGGCCTGTCGGCAAGCGGCGGCGGTCCCGGCACGGTCGGGCACAGCACCAGGTCGAACCGCTGGTGCAGCAGCGCCATGGCGTGGGCGGCGGCGACGCGCAGGGTCTCGGCATCCATGAACTGAATTGCCGACAGGCCCTCACCGCTGGCGGCCGCCTCCAGCAGCCCCGAGTCAAGCAACGCGTGCTGCTCCGCCGGAAACGACTGCACCAGCCGCGCCAGTGCCGCGCCCCAGACGCGGGCGAAGATCCCACGCGTGTCGGGCAGGCCCGGATCGGCCTCGTCCACGCTGGCCCCCGCCTCGGCCAGCAGCGCGGCGGCACGCTCCACGGCGGCGACCCCGCCGGCATCCACCGGGGCATCGAAGCCGGGGTTACGCAACACGCCGACGGACAGGCCCGCAACGCCGGCCTCGATACCGTCGCGCCAGTCCCGCCCGTCATCCGGCACGCAGAACGGATCGCGCACGTCGTAGCGCGCCAGAGCGGACAGCAGCAGCGCCGCGTCGCGCACGGTGCGCGTCATCGGCCCCAGGCAGGACACCGAGGCGAACGCGCCCGCCGGCCATTGCGGCACGCGTCCGTAGGTCGGCTTTAGCCCGACCAGCCCGCACCAGGCCGCCGGGATGCGGATCGAGCCGCCGCCGTCGGTGCCGACATGCAGCGGCCCGAACCCCGCTGCACCTGCCGCGCCGGCGCCGGCGGATGACCCGCCGGTGGAGTAGTCCCGGTTCCACGGATTGCGGGTGATGCCGTGCAGCGGGCAGTCACCGGGGGATTTCCAGCCGAACTCGGTGGTGGTGGTCTTGGCGATGATCACCGCCCCCGCAGCCTTCAGCCCCGTCACCGCCGGGGCATCGTCCGCGACCGGCGCCGCACTGGTCAGCCGGCTGCCGCGCCGCGTCGGCAGGCGTGCCACGTCCACCAGGTCCTTCACCGTGCACGGCACGCCGTCGAGCAGGCCGAGCGGCCGGCCGGCACGCCAGCGGCCGGCACTGGCGCCGGCCGCATCGAGCGCGCGCGGGTTCATCACGGCGAAGGCGTTCAGCCCGGGATTGAGCCGCGCCACCCGCTCGGTGATAGCCTGCAAGACCTCGACCGGCGAGAGCGCCCGGCGGGCAAACAGGCCGAGCATCTCCTCGGCGGTCAGCAGGGCGGGGTCGGTTCCCGGCATGGCGTGTTCCGTGTGGCTGTTCGACGCGCACCATGAGCGACCGCGCCAGTCGGGGAAACCCCGAACAAGTTGTCAGTGGTCAGTGGTCAGGCGGCGCCACACCTTTCTCCTGACCGCTGACCACTGTTTCAGGGCCGGGCGGCAACCGCAGTTGGCGGCCCCAGGGGGGTGACGAACATCTGATGCGTGGCGAACGCGAGCCAGACCCGGCGTCCGAGCAGGAAGTCGCCGCCCACCAGCGCGTCGCCGAAGCTGGTGTCCACCGGCACCACGGGCAACACCGGATCGTGGATCACCGCGGGACCGACGCGCAATTCGGCAAAATGGTGGACGTGCACGGGCACCGAATTGGGCGCGGCACCGTGAGCGATCGCCGTGAGATCGGTCGCCAGCATGATGTCGGTGACCCCCGCCGAGCGGGCAAAACCCAGGCTGACCGTGGTTGATTGCGCGCCGGTGTCAAGGACGGCCTGGCCGGCGGCGCCGTCCAGCACGATCGGCAGCAGCATGCGGTCACGCCGCGAACCCACCCCATCGATCTCGACGGAGGGCACGGACCACGGCGGCCTGGTCCGTCCGCAGCGCCGGGCGCGCCACAACGTCATGCGCCCCGCCGGAAGGTTCAAATCCATGTCGAACGCGAGCAGAAGGTCGGCGCCGAGCAGCCCATCCGGGGGCGCACCGGGGACATGATCGATGGCGAAGTGTCCGACCGCGACGCGGTCCACCGGGAACCGCGTCCCGCCCAGCGTCAGCCCATCCGGCAGCGGGGCATCCATGTTTGTGCTCGGACCGCCGATGCCGTAGGTCTGGGTGACATAGCGCGGATCGCGCTTCAGGCCGAGCCGCGTTACCGCCGCCTCGGTCAGCACCGTTCGCTCGGCGCCGGTATCCAACATCAGCGTCACCGGTTGGCCGGCAATCCTGGCGGGCACGAACTGCAGCGTTCCGCGCACGTCAAGCGGCGTTTCAGCCAGCTTGATCAGGGCACAGTCGGAGATCTTCGGGTCGCCGCCAGCGCAGGCGGCCAGACCCAGAACCAGCCCGAGCGTGAGCTGACGGAGCCGCCTCACGGCTTCACCGCCGCGCGCACCAAACAGTGCGTCGGCTGGACCATTGCCGCCGACAGCAGCGCGAACCGACATGGCGACCTATCCCCTTGCGCTGAGAAGCCCGCGCCCAGCCGCCCGCGGTCTCAGCATCCGCGGCGATCTGCGGTCAACGGCATTATTCCTGCTGCCATCACCGTAACCAAGCTCAGGTCCGGCGCAAAGCCTTCGACAGCCAGAAGATCGCCCCCGGGGCCGACGGGAGATTGCAGCGCAGCCGAAACGGCCCCGACCCGTCACTGCCCCTGCTGTCGCTCCAGTTCCCGGATCAGCAGCGCGAGCCGCACGTCGTTCGGATACAGCCGTGCCAGCTCGTTGGCATAACGCAGGGCAGCGGCAACGTCGCCCTGGTCCCGTGACAGCGACACCAGCCCCAGCAGCACGTCGCGGTCGAGCGGGGCCGCCGCGTGCGCCCGGCGCAGCACGGCCAGCGCCTTGTCCATGTCGCCGCCGGAACTCAGCGCGATGGCATAGACGTAGGCGTAGCGCGGGTTGGCCGGCGCCAGCTCGGTGGCGCGACGCAGTTCGGCGCGCGCCTCGGGATATTGGTGCTGGCGCACCAGCAGCAGGCCGAGCGCGTGGTGGGCGTCGGCGTTGTCCGGTTCCAGCGCGACCGCCTGGCGCAGCAGCGCGGTGCCCTGGTCGTCCAGGCCGCGCCCGCGGTCCAGGTCGGCCAGATTCACCATCGCGGGCACGAACCGCGGATCGAGCCGCAGGGCGGTGCGGTACTCGGCCTCGGCCTGATCCGTGTGGCCTTCCCGTATCTCCAGCAGGCCGAGATTGAGATGCGTCTCCGGCCGGTCGGATGCGGTGGTTTCGGCCGCGACCAGTTCCAGGGTGGCGGCGGCAAGCGCGCCGCGCTGCTCGGACGACAGGCGGTCCGGCGCGGCGCCCGCCAGTGCGCGGGCCGCCTCGATGCGCACGCTGCGCACGGGGTCGCCGAGCAACGGGGCGGCCAACTGGACCATGGCGGCGGAGGGTGACGCGGGCAGGCCCCGGACGGCGCCCAGGCGCATCAGCGGATCGGGATCGCTCAGTGCCGCGCGCCAGGCCGGCACCGAGGCTTGCGTCGCCAGCCGGGGCAACAGCAGCAGCGCGCTGGCCCTGGCGATGGCGGGCTGGCTCGGGTCGGCGATCAGCGCGTCGAGCAGCGGTTCCGCATCGGCGGCGCCGGTGCGCCCGGCGTGCAGCGCGATCCCGTATTGCGGCGTGGTCTGCCGCCCGCCCGGAAACCAGGTATTCACCGCCTGTGCCGCCCAGGCAGCGGTCTTGTCGGCGTGGCATTGGGTGCATGCGTTCGGCGTGCCGAACTTGTCCGACAGGTCGGGGCGCGGCACGCGGATGTTGTGGTCGCGCCGCGCGTGCACGACCATGTAGGTCTTGGTCGGCATGTGGCACGCCACGCACTGTGCGCCGGTGCTGCCCGGCTGATGGTGGTGGTGCGACGCCGCGTCGAATTTTCCCGGCAAGTGGCATTGGGCGCACATTTCGTTGCCTTGGGCGCGAAGCTGCAGGCTATGCGGCTCGTGGCAGTTCGTGCAGGTCACGCCGGCAGCATGCATGCGGCTTTGCAGGAACGAGCCGTATTCGTAGACCTCGCCGTCGATCTGCCCATCGGCGTGGTACAGGCCGGGTTCCAGCAGTGCCGGCAGGAAGTTGTCCAGGAATGGCGTGCCGGGGACGGGCGTGCTGGTTAGTTCGTGCCGGCGGGCGTGGCAGGCGGCGCAGGTGTCCAGTTCGGCGGACGCAAGCGGCTGGGTGCGCCGGGCGATGCCGGTGGCGGGGTTCATCGCCCAATGGCCGCCGTCGGTGGCTTTCAGCCAGGCCACCAGGCCCTTGTGGGGGTCGTCGGTCGGGGTCCTGGCCCAGGCAAGATGGCGGGAGCCCGGGCCGTGGCACGACTCGCAGCCGACATTCACGTCGGTCCAGGTGGTGGCGTAAGTATTGGCCGCCAAATCGAAGTTCTTCCGCAGATTGGTCGAGTGGCAGAACGCGCACTGGTAGTTCCAGGTCTGGTCGCGCCCGGTCCAGTGCAGGCGGTCCCCGGCGGTGATTTTCTGGTCGGGATAGAGGGAGAACCAGCGTTGCCCCCCCTGCTCCTTCGGGCGCGAGTCCCAGGCGATGCCAAGCGCCTGATAGCGGCCGCCGGGGAAGGCGATCAGGTATTGCTGCAGCGGAGCGACGCCGAAAGTGTAGGCGACCGGATAGGTGTGGAGCGCGCCGTCGGGTCCTTCGGTCCGCACCTGGAACGTGTCCCCGGCGCGCGAGAAGGTGGTGATGACGCCGTCATGGTCGAACCTGGCGGCGTTGAAGTCGCCCAGCACCGTCTGAGCCGTTGCGGGTTGCATGGCGAGCGCGTGGTGGGAGTGGCCCCACGCCTCCGCCTGCACCGCATGGCAGCCGGCGCAGGCCTGTGCGCCCACGTAGGCGGCCTGGGGTTCGTCGGCACGGGCCTGGGGGACGGAAAGGACCACGGCGCATAGGGCAGCCGTGGCGATTGCCGCCGCGCGTTGGATGAAGGTCATGGGGGCACGATAGGGCATGCGGGCCGGGGCCTGAAGATTGTTTGTTACGATATAGGAATATTACCCGGGAATCGTGACCCAACAGGAAATGTCGATTGCGTGCGCTTGCGTCACGCCCCGCCGGGCAGGCACGCTGCCCCGGAAGATTTCCGTGGGGTCCGATGCAGAACGACACACTCGGCGCTGACGCTGGCGCGGGCCAGACGCCTGACGGCGGTGCGCCAACCGCCACCTTGACATCCGCCGGCTCAGTGCCGGACGAGGCGCCGGCCAACGATCAGGGACCGCACCGAACACGGGACACGACCCGCTCCGCACCCGGTCAGCCAACCGGGAACCTGGCCGCGCTTGCGCTGACCTCGATCGGCGTGGTGTTCGGCGATATCGGCACCAGCCCGCTCTACACGCTCAAGACCGTCATCGAACTGGCAGGCGGCTCGCCCAGCCCGGACACCGTGCTGGGCCTGCTGTCCCTGCTGGTCTGGACGCTGATCATCATCACCTGCATCAAATATGTGACCTTCGTGATGCGCGTGGACAACGACGGCGAGGGCGGCATTCTCGCGCTGATGTCGCTGCTTGGCGTCAAGAAGGCGAAGCGGCCGGTGATCGTCGCGGTCGGGCTGTTCGGCGCGGCGCTGATCTACGGTGATGGCGCCATCACCCCGGCGATCTCCGTACTGTCGGCGCTGGAGGGCCTGGAACTCGCCACGCCCGCGATCACCCCCTACGTTCTGCCGGCGGCAATCGCGGTGCTGCTGGGCCTGTTCGCGATCCAGCCGCTGGGGACGGCGCGGATCGGCCGGCTGTTCGGCCCGGTGATGACGCTGTGGTTCGTGACCATCGGGGCGCTCGGCGTCTATGGCGTCGTCCAGCACCCCGCGGTGCTGGCCGGGCTCGATCCCCGCTATGCCGTCCTCGCGCTGGTGAACGGCGGGGCGAGCGGGTTCCTGGTGCTCGGCGGCGTGTTCTTGTGCGTGACCGGCGCCGAGGCGCTGTATGCCGACATGGGGCATGTCGGCGCGAGGCCCATCCGCTTCGCCTGGTTCGGCCTGGTGCTGCCGACGCTGGTGCTGAACTACGCCGGCCAGGCCGGGCTGCTGTTGGACGGCTCGCCGACCAGCGGCAACATCTTCTACCGCCTGTGCCCGGCGCCGCTGCTGCTGCCGCTGATCATCCTGGCGACGCTCGCCACGGTGATCGCCAGCCAGTCGATCATCACCGGCGCGTTCTCCATGACGCGGCAGGCGATCCAGCTCGGCTGGTGCCCGCGGGTGCGGGTCACGCAGACCTCGCGCGAGGGCTACGGCCAGATCTATGTCGGCACCGTCAATTGGCTGCTGATGATCGTCACCATCGGGTTGGCGCTCGGGTTCCGGAAGTCCGACAACCTGGCCGCGGCCTATGGCATCGCGGTGTCGCTGACGATGGCGCTGACCACGATCCTGCTGTTCATCGCCATGCGCGAGATCTGGCGCTGGAACCTGGCGCTGGCCGGGCTGGTGGCCGGGTGCTTTGGCGTAATCGACTTTGCGTTCGTCGCGTCCAACAGCATGAAGATCGCCGACGGCGGCTGGGTGCCGCTGGTGCTTGCGATGATCGTCTGGGGGGTGATGGCGATCTGGCATCGCGGCACCAACGCCGTGGTGGCCAGCCTGTGCGATGCCGCGGTGCCGTTGCCGACGTTCCTCGCCGACATCGCGGCGAAGACTATCCCGCGCGTGCCGGGGACCGCGGTGTTTCTGACCCGGGCGATCAGGGACACGCCGCCGGTGCTGCTGTGGCACGTGGCGCACAACCGCGCGCTGCACCGTTCGGTCATCGCAGTGACATGCCTGACCGAGTCCATCCCCTATGTCGATGCGGCGCACCGCGTGGCGCTGGAGCAAGTGGCGCCGGATTTCTGGCGGATGATCGCGCGCTACGGGTTCATGGAGCGGCCCGACATCCCGGCGCTGCTGGCCGAGGGCCACCGGCACGGCTGCACCCTGCCGCTGGACGACGTGACGTATTATGTCGGGCACGAGACGGTGGTGCGCCGCGCGAAGGGCAAGCGCATGCCGATGTGGCAGGAAATGATCTTCAGCTTCATGATCCGCAACGCCGCCACGGTGGCCGGCGTGTTCAGCCTGCCGCGGGAGGGCGTTGTGGAGATCGGGCGGATCGTCGAGATCTGACCGCGGGTGCGGGGTTTCGCCGGCCGCGCGGGTCTGCTAAAGGTTGAGCGCGTTTCCTTTAGCGGTGGCCGGCGTAATCCAAGGATGCTTTAACAGGTGACGGAACCAGGGCCATCGCGCCGCCTGGGGCGGTTCGACCTGACGAGCGTCGGCGGGGAGCAGGTTCGCGCGTTCGTCCCGCCGCCCTTGCCGCCGGACCCGCCGGTAGAACTGCGCACCATACAGCGTGCGCTTGAACAGGCCAACCAGGCGCTCGGCCGGCTCGATGGCGTGGCGTCGATCCTGCCGGATACCCCGCTGTTTCTTTATATGTATGTGCGCAAGGAGGCGCTGCTGTCGTCGCAGATCGAGGGCACGCAGTCCTCGCTCTCCGATCTGCTGCTGTTCGAGGCTGAGGAGGCGCCGGGGGTCCCGCTCGACGATGTGCGGGAGGTGTCCAACTATGTGGCCGCGATGGACCACGGACTGAATCGGCTGCGCGGCGGCTTTCCCCTGTCGCTTCGCCTGATCCGGGAAATCCACGGCATTCTGCTGGCGCGCGGGCGTGGCGAGGACAAGGCCCCGGGCGAATTCCGCCGCAGCCAGAACTGGGTGGGCGGGTCACGGCCCGGCAACGCGCTGTATGTGCCGCCGCCGCCGCATCTGGTGGTGCCGTGCATGAGCGAACTGGAAGGCTTCCTCCACGCCGATACGCCGGCGCTGCCAACGCTGGTGAAAGCCGGCCTGATCCATGTGCAGTTCGAGACCATCCACCCGTTTCTCGACGGGAACGGGCGTCTCGGGCGGCTGCTGATCACGTTCCTGCTGTGCGAGCGTGGCGTGTTGCGCGATCCGCTGCTGTATTTGAGCCTGTATTTCAAGCAGCATCGCCAGACCTACTACGCACTGCTGCAGGACGTCCGCGAGCGCGGCGCGTGGGAGGCGTGGCTGGACTTCTTTTTGGCCGGCGTGACCGAGACCGCCAACCAGGCGGCGGAGACAGCGCGCCGCATCCTGGCACTGTTCGATGGCGACCGGCGGCGGATCGAGGGGCTCGGCCGGCCGGCGGCCTCGGCGCTGCGGGTGCATCAATTGCTGCAGGGCAAGCCGCTGGCGACGATCCCCGGCGCCGCGAAGGCGTTGGCACTGTCGCAGCCGACGGTGACCAAGTCGCTGGAGCATCTCGGGGCGCTTGGGGTGACGCGGGAGGCGACCGGCCGGCAGCGCGGGCGGGTGTTCGTGTATGACCGGTATCTGAGCCTGCTCAGCGAGGGGACAGAGCCGCTGGCGGAGTAGGGAGCCGCGTTGTCAGGAACGCTCGGTGTTGCTCGGGGGCAGCGGATCGTACCCTGCTGCCGCATCCACGATCGCATAGATCCGCATCATCGCCGCGGCGAACTCGGTCCGCAGGGCGACGGCCTCGGTCTGCGGGAGCCAGTTCGTGATGGAGTTGAAGCGCAGTTCCGCCAGCGTCATCCGCGTCAGGTTTGGCCAGGGCAGACTGTTCGCCGTGCGGACCATCGCAAGTGTCGCGAGCAATTCGTCGCGGATGCGCTGGATGAAGTCCTCCGACGGAGGCTCTTCCATCCAATACACAGGGTCGTTGCCGCCGGACTGATCCGCCTGCGGAGCAAACAAATCGGGCTGCTGGGCGACTCGGGCACGTGCCATTGGGATAGTGTGCCCGGACAGCGCGGGCAAGGCAAGGGCTTGCGCCCATGCGCCCCGAAATCGCACTATAGGTTGATGTCAGACCGCCCGGCGCAGCCCCCCTCGATCTGGCGGCAGCACGATTTTCCCGACCTTGCCGCCGCCCTGGCGACCCGCCCGGGCCATGAAGCGGTCCGCACGATGGTCGCGGACATCCTGCGCAACGCGTTCGGCGCCGACTACCTGGCGCTCGACCACGAAGTGCGGATGCCGGAGGTGCATGGCCGTGCCGACACGCTGTTCGGCGCGACCGTGTTCGAATTCAAGCGCGACCTGCGGCAGGAGATCCAGGATGTCCGCGCCCGGCTGCCCGACTACCTGACGGAACGCGAGACTCACACAAGCCGCCGGTTCCTCGGCATCGCCACCGACGGCGCGACGTTCATTGCCTACGAGTTGCGCGACGGCGCCATGGTCGAGATCAACCGGCACGAGACCCGCGCCGACCGGGCCGATGCGCTGCTGGCCTGGCTTGAGCCGGCGCTGTCGAGCCGCGACGACCTGCAGCCGACGCCGCTGATTGTCCAGCGCGAGCTTGGCCGCGATAGCCTGACCTTCGCACGCGCACGCGGCGCGCTGGACAAGCTGTGGGACGCGCTCAAGGCGCATCCCGAGGTCGCGCTCAAACGACAGCTTTGGGACGGGTTGCTGCGCGAGGTGTACGGCACGCAGGTCGGCGACGATTCGCTGTTCCTGCAACACACTTACCTGACGATCGTGGCGAAAACGATCGCGGCCCGCGTGCTGGACCTGCCGCTGGACGACGCAGCCGCGATCCTGTCCGGCCGCGCGCTGGCGGAGATCGGCATCCAGGGCGCCGTGGAAAGCGACTTTTTCGACTGGGTACTGAAACTGCCGGCGGGCGCCGACCTTGTCCTGCGGATCGCCCGCCAAACAGGCCGCTTCCGGCTGAACGACGTCGAGGCGGACGTATTGAAGGCGCTGTACGAAAGCCTGATCGATCCGGCACAGCGGCACGACCTGGGCGAGTACTACACGCCCGACTGGCTGGCGGCAAAGGTAGTGGCCGCCGCGGTGACCGAGCCGCTGACGCAGCGCGTGCTCGATCCGGCCTGTGGCTCCGGGACCTTTCTGTTCCATGTCATCCGCCGACTTCTCGCCGCCGCGAAAGCGGCGGGCTGGTCGGACCAGCGCGCGGTGGCAGCCTGCGTTGCACAGGCACGTGGGCTGGACGTGCATCCCGTGGCAACGATCATCGCGCGTGTGACCTGGCTGCTCGCGCTCGGCAGCGCGATCACGCACCGCCCGTCAGAGCTGCATGTTCCGGTCTATCTTGGCGACGCGCTGCAGTGGAACCTGATCGAAACCGGCGACATGCGAGAAGTCGAAGTCCGCGTTCCGAGTGATGACAGGCCTCTGCTTATTCCGGCCGCTTTCGCGGAGGATCAGGCAAAGTTCGAAGCGTGCCTCCACGCACTCACGCAAGGTCTGGGAGATGGCCAGACGCCCGATAGCATTGAGCGCGCGTTCCGCCGCATCGCCGGTGTCGAAGCGGGCGCCGAGGCACCGCGCCGTATGGCTGAGACGTACGCGCATTTGCAGACGCTTTATCGCGCCGGACGCAACGGCATCTGGCCCTTCGTGCTGCGCAACATAAGGCAACCCCTTTGGCTATCTCGGCCTGACCAACGTGCCGACGTCGTCGTCGGTAACCCGCCATGGGTCGCCTACCGGCATCTGAGCCCGGAACTGAAGACGCGACTACGCGGCGCTTGCAGCGCGATGAATCTATGGGTCGGTGGCGTGCTGGCGACCCAGCAAGATCTCTCCGCACTGTTTTGGGCGCGTGCGGCAGAACGTTACCTGAAGTTCGGCGGCACTATCGCCTTTGTCCTTCCTTACGCGGCGCTGAACCGACCCGCATTCGCGGGTCTTCGACGTGGCGATTTTCGCAGTGCCGCCGTTCGCATCAGAGAGGCATGGAGTTTCGACGAGACGGTCCAACCACTCTTTCCGGTGCCGGCTTGCGTCATCATTGGCAGCCGTGCCGTTGCTGGACGGCTCCCTAAGCGAGTGACGCGGTTCTCCGGCAACCTGCCAAGGCGCGACGCGTCCGAAATAGAAGCCGACAAGCACTTGAAACGGAAAATCGACCTTTGGCCGCCAATACCGACGCTTGAGGGTTCATCTCCTTACCGCTCGCGGTTCAGGCAAGGCGCCATCATCGTTCCGCGTCGATTCTTTATTGTGGAACGGGATTCGGACGGCAGAGTGGGGCAGAATCCTGCTGCACCAAAGGTCCAGGGAAAGGAGGGGCGGCTAGATAAGCGCCCGTGGCGCAACGTTGTCCCACCCCATGGCCCGGTAGAAAGCCAGTTTTTGCGTTCCGTCATCCTTGGCGAAACCGTCGCGCCATTCCGCCTGCTGCCGCCTGCACTCTGCGTGGTGCCAGCCGTTGAAAAAGAGATTTTGGATGCCGATGCCGCCTTGGACGCGGGGTATCGGCATCTGTCACGGTGGCTCCGGTATGTGGAAGCCAAATGGTCCGAATTCTGCTCGAAACGGGTCGATGGCACGCCGAGAATGACGCTGGTTCAGCAAATGGACTATATGGGAAAGCTCTCTGCGCAACTGGTCGTGCGGCGATCACGCTTGGTGTACGCCGCGTCGGGCACGCTTCCCGCTGCAGCAATCCTCGATGACCACCACGCAATCGTTGAACATGCTGCGTATTGGGCCTTGATGCGCAGCCTGGACGAAGCTCGTTATCTGATGGCTGTCCTTAACAGTGAGACCGTGCGGCGCCGTGTGGAAAATGTTCAGGCTAAAGGCCAGGGCGGCGCCCGTCATTTCGACAATCTGGTCTGGGAGCTGGCGATCCCGGATCACGACCCCAGGCAGACACTGCACGGCGACCTCGCTGCGGCCGCAGGCGAAGCCGAGCGCGTTGCCGCGGACGTGCCGTTGGACACGGCCGTCTACTTCACCGCCAGACGCCGCGCGATCCGCGACGCACTGGTCGCCGATGGCATCGCCGGACGAATCGAAAAACTGGTCGCGCGCCTGCTGGACGACTGACCGCGCCGTAAGCATGTCCCGGACGGCTTCCGCCCTACGCCGCAGGCGGTTCCGTCTCCACGGCGCTCGGCCGGGCCGCAACCCGATCATACCACTCAACCAGATGCGGCGAAGCCTGCAGCATCGCGGCGCTCTCCGGTTTCAGCCGCATGAACCAGATCAGCGGGAACAGGAACATGTCGGCCAGCGAGAACGCCTCGCCCGCCAGATAAGGCCGCGCCGCGAATACGCCCTCCAGCACGTCGAAACACGCCTGCATCTTCGGCAGCAACGCCTCGACCGTCGCGCGCTCCGGCACCCCGCCCGGCGCGTTCAGATACGCAACGATATAGCTCCGGGCGAGCACCGGGTCGATCGTCGTCAGCACCAGCGCGATCCACTGTTCGGTCACCGCCGCGCCGACCGGATCGCGCGGCACCAGCGGCGGACCCTCGAACGCCTGGTCGATATAGGTGCAGATCGCGCGGCTCTCGCACAGCGCCAGGTCGCCGTGGCGCGCGCACGGCACCTTGCGGAACGGGTGGATCGCCGCGACCTCCGGCGCGTTCGGGCGCACGACGGTCAGCGTGTAGGGCACGCCCTTCTCCAGGCACGCCATCCGCGCGGTGCGGACGAAATTGCCCCACGGCGCGCCGATGATCTCCAACGTAGCCATCGTCCCTCCGGTTCGTTGCACCCCTACCCGCCCCGCTCTGCCCGCAGCTTCGCCCACACCGCGAGCCGCTTGCCGATCTCGCGCTCGAACCCGCGGTCGCGCGGCGCGTAGAACACTTCCCGCGCCATGCCGTCCGGGAAATAGTTCTGGCCGGAGAACGCATCCTCCGCCTGGTGGTCGTAGGCGTAGCCGGCGCCGTAGCCCAGCTCCTGCATCAGCTTGGTCGGCGCGTTCAGGATATGCGCCGGCGGCATCAGCGATCCGGTGGCCTTGGCCGCCCGCCGCGCCGCGCCCAGCGCCGTGTACACCGCGTTCGATTTCGGTGCCGTGCCGAGATAGACCACCACCTGCGCCAACGCCAACTCGCCCTCCGGCGAGCCCAGCCGCTCATAGGTCTCCCACCCCGCCAGCGCCTGCGGCAGGGCGCCGGGGTCGGCCATGCCGATATCCTCGGCGGCGAAGCGCACCAGGCGGCGGGCGATGTACCGAGGGTCCTCGCCGCCGGTCAGCATCCGTGCGAACCAATACAGCGCCGCGTCCGGGTCCGACCCGCGCAGCGATTTGTGCAGCGCGGAAATGAGATTGTAGTGCTCCTCGCGATCCTTGTCGTACAGCGCGGCGCGGCGGGCCAGCAGCGCGGCCAGCGCCCCGGCATCCAGCGGGGGGGTATCAGGGGGCAGCGCGGCGATCTGCTCCGCCATATTGAGGATGTAGCGCCCGTCGCCATCCGCCATGGCGCGCAACGCGGCCCGGCCCTCCGGCGACAGCGGCAGCGAGCGGCCCAGCTCGGCCTCGGCGCGATCCAACAGCAGGCCGAGCGCGGCGTCGTCCAGCCGGCGCAGCACCAGCACCTGGCAGCGCGACAGCAGCGCGCCGTTCAGCGAAAAGGACGGGTTCTCCGTGGTGGCGCCGACCAGCAGGATGGTGCCGTCCTCGACCACGGGCAGAAACCCGTCCTGCTGGGCGCGGTTGAAGCGGTGGATCTCGTCCACGAACAGCAGAGTCCCCTGCCCGGCCCGCCGGCGGCGCACCGCGTCCTCGAACGCGCGCTTCAGGTCCGCGACACCCGAGAACACGGCGGACAACTGCACGAAGGCCAAGCCGGACCGGGCCGCAAGCAGCCGGGCAATGGTGGTCTTGCCGGTGCCCGGCGGCCCCCACAGGATCAGCGAGGCCAGCGACCCGCGCGCCAGCATGCGCGTCAGCGAGCCCTCGGGGCCGAGCAGATGGTCCTGCCCCACAACCTCGTCCAACGTGCGCGGCCGCAGACGGTCGGCGAGCGGGCGAGGGCCGCGCGCGGGCTCGGCGCTGGTATCGTCGGCCGGCGGGCCGAACAGGTCGTCGGGGGCGGAGGGTTGTCGAGCGGGTCTGGGTGTCACGGGCGGAGCATAGCAGGGGGATGGCGTACGGACGGAATCACGGAGCGGACTGGAGACCGCGGCCGCTGCCGCCCTTACGTCATAGCAACATCCGCAGCACGGCGGGCACCAGCAGCGCGGTCAGCAGCGCGTTCAGCCCCATGGCGATCCCGGCAAACGCGCCGGCCAGCGGGTTCTCCTGGAACGCGCGCGCCGTGCCGATGCCATGCGCCGCCAGCCCGGCGGCAAAGCCGCGCGCCCTCTGGTCGCGAATGCGCAGCGCGTCCATCAGCGGCGTGGCGATCACCGCACCCAGAATGCCGGTCAGGATCACCAGCACGGCGCTCAGTGCAGGGTCGCCGCCGAGCTTCTCGGCAATGCCCATGGCCACCGCCGCAGTCACGGATTTTGGTGCGATCGAGACCAGAACCGGCGCCGGGGCGCCGAAGGCGCGGGCGATCAGCACCGCCGACACCAGCGCCGTCGCCGACCCCGCCAGCAGCGCCGCGGCCATCGGCAGCAGCGCGCGCATCACGGCAGCACGGTTCTGGTACAGCGGTATGGCGAGCGCCACGGTCGCCGGCCCCAGCAGGAAATGAATGAACTGCGCGCCCTCGAAATACGTGCCGTATGGTGTGCGTGTGACCGCCAGCAGCAGCGCCATCAGGCAGATCGCGAGCAGCACCGGATTGGCCAGCGGATGCCGCCCCAGCCCCGCCGCGACCCGGTCGCACAGCGCATAAACCAGCAGCGTCGCGGTCAGCCACAGCAGCGGCGAGCGCGCAAGGTAGACCCATAGCGAGAAGTCCGGCGCGGTCATGGCACCGCCAGGGGAAAGGCGTCAGCCGCCGCGGGCATCAAAGCCGCCCCAGCCGCCGGGTGAGCCGGTCCACCCCCGCGAACACCACGGCGGTCACCGCCAGGCCCAGTACGGTCGAGACCACCAGGGCCAGCACCAAGCCCACGCCATTGGCCGCCAGAATGTCCAGCCGCTGCACCACGCCGACGCCGGCCGGGATGAACAGCAGCGAAAGGTTGGCGAGCAGCACGCCAGCGGTACGCTCGACCGTGCCGTCGCGAAGGTCTGGCGGCACGCGGGTTGGGAAACGCGCGGTGAGACGGTCGCGAAGGGCCAGCAGTGCGACGCAGATCAGCAGGCCGAGCACCGGCCCCGGGAACGGCAGGCCGATGCCGCGGGCGGTCGCCTCGCCGAGCAATTGGCACAGCAGGATCAGGCCCAGGGCGAGGATCATGGCGGCGTCCACAACGAAGAGGGCGGGTTCGCACCCGCCCTACGAGCTCGTCCCGTCGGGACAACCGGACTCCGGCCGGCCAAAGTCCTGTTGGGAGGCGACCGCGGCCGGGGGTATCGCAACGTCCCCGGCACGAGGACCGTGTGGCCAGTCCCGGAGCGGCGAAACGCTACGCCGCGGCTTCTTCTTCCGCCTGCTGCTCTTGCTTCGGTCCGCTGTCCACGCCCTTTGCAGTCAGATCGCGATCCACCAGTTCGATGACCGCCATGTTCGCCGCGTCGCCGTAGCGCACGCCAGCCTTCAGCACCCGCGTATAGCCGCCGGCGCGCGCCCGGTAGCGATCGGCGAGCGTGCCGAACAGTTTCGCGACGATGGTGTCGTCGCGAAGCTGTGCATAGGCCAACCGCCGGCCATGCAGACCGCCGCGCTTGCCCAGCGTGATCAGCTTCTCGGCCACCGGCCGCAGCTCCTTCGCCTTCGGCAGCGTCGTCGTGATCTGCTCATGCTTGATCAGCGCCACGGCCATGTTGCGGAACATTGCCTGGCGGTGGGTGGACGTAACGCCGAGCTTCCGGCCGGCAACCCCGTGACGCATCTCTCAAACCCCTGTGGCGCGACCTGGACCAAACGGCGCAGCGCGTACCTCGATGAACGAACGAAGACGGCGCCTTCCTTAGCGGAAGAAGGCGCACGCCGAAAGTTTGCTTAGAACGGCTCTTCCAACCGCTTGGCCAGATCCTCGATGTTCTCCGGCGGCCAGCCCGACACGCTCATGCCGAGCGTTAGGCCCATCGCCGTCAACACCTCCTTGATCTCGTTCAGCGACTTGCGGCCGAAATTCGGCGTGCGCAGCATTTCCTGCTCGGACTTCTGCACCAGGTCGCCGATATAGACGATGTTGTCGTTCTTCAGGCAGTTCGCGCTGCGAACGGACAGCTCCAGCTCGTCCACCTTGCGCAACAGGTTGCGGTTGAACGGCAGGTCGTCCTGCGGTTCCTCGGCGCGAAGCTGCTGCGGCTCGTCGAAGTTGATGAACAACTGAAGCTGGTCCTGCAGGATGCGGGCGGCCAGCGCCACCGAATCCTCGGGCGTGACCGCGCCGTTTGTCTCCACCTTCAGCAGCAGCTTGTCGTAGTCGGTGACCTGCCCCACGCGGGTCGGCTCAACGCGGTATGAGACGCGGCGCACCGGCGAGTAGATCGCATCGATCGGAATCAGGCCGATCGGCGCGTCCTCCGGCCGGTTGGCGCTGCTTGCGACGTAGCCCTTGCCGAGATTGACGGTGAACTCCATGCCCAGCTTCACGCCGTCGTCCAGCGTGCACAGCACCAGCTCGGGGTTCATGATCTCGATGTCGTGGCCGGCCTGGATCTGGCCGGCGCGCACCTCGCCCGGGCCAGTGGCGGTCAGCGTCATGCGCTTCGGCCCCTCGCCGTGCATCCGCATCGCGAGCTGCTTGATGTTCAGCACGATGTCGGTCACGTCTTCCCGCACGCCGGGGATCGAGCTGAACTCGTGCAGCACGCCGTCGATCTGCACCGCGGTGACGGCCGCACCCTGCAGGGAGGACAGCAGGATGCGGCGGATGGCGTTGCCCAGCGTCATGCCGAACCCGCGCTCCAACGGCTCGGCAACCACGGTCGCGACCCGCGAGGGATCAGCGCCCGGCTCGACTTCCAGTTTCTCCGGCTTGATCAGCGACTGCCAGTTCCGCTGGATGACCAAACTCTGCCTCATGGCAACTCCTCTTTAACGGCAGACACCCCGGAGGCCGCCTACCCAGACCCGCGTACGGGCGGACCAGAAAGGTGCGCCCAGTTGGACCGTCCGCAGGGACCGTTTGTTGGGGCCGCCCGTTGGAGCCAAACCCATCTAAGCCAAACCCTCCGAGTCGGGCGCTACGACCAACGCCCCCGACTCGGGGAAACTTCCGGCGACCCGGTCCCGAATGCCTCCCGCGGCCGGCCAAACCCCGCCTACCCGGCGGGAACCGTGGCCTCGCCCGTGTTCGCGTCAGACCCGCCGGCGCTTGCGGGGACGGCAGCCATTGTGCGGGATCGGCGTCATGTCGCGGATCGCGGTCACCGAAAACCCCACCGCCTGCAGCGCCCGCAAAGCGCTCTCGCGACCCGAGCCGGGGCCGCTGACTTCGATCTCCAGCGTCTCCATCCCATGCTCACGCGCCTTGCGCCCGGCATCCTCGGCGGCAACCTGCGCCGCGTACGGGGTGGATTTTCGGCTGCCCTTGAAGCCCTGGCTGCCGGCCGACGACCACGCTATCGCGTTGCCCTGCGCGTCGGTGATGGTGATCACCGTGTTGTTGAACGTCGCCGCAACATGGGCAACGCCGGAGCTGATATTCTTGCGCTCCTTCTTGCGGGTGCGGGTGGTGGTGGCGGCTCTCGCCATGGTCTCGGGTCCTGTTCCATATTAGCGCCGCGCCGTGACCCGCTTGAGGGCCTCGGAGCGGCGTGCTGCAATTCCTGTCTGGCGTTCGGGCTGGAGCCGACTGCTACTTCGTCACTTTCTTCTTGCCGGCGATCGGCACGGCCTTGCCCTTACGGGTGCGGGCATTGGTGTGGGTGCGCTGGCCGCGCACCGGCAGCCCGCGGCGATGGCGCAGGCCGCGATAGCAGCCGAGGTCCATCAGGCGCTTGATGTTCATCGCGACTTCACGCCGCAGATCACCCTCGACGCGGTATTCTCGGTCGATCAGCTCGCGGATGCGCAGCACCTCCTCGTCCGAGAGCTGGTTCACGCGGCGGTCGTCCGGGATGCTCAGGCGATCGCAAATCTGCGCCGCCTTCGCCGGGCCGATTCCATAAATATAGCGCAGGCTGACAGTCACGCGCTTGTTGGTCGGGATGTTCACGCCGGCAATACGCGCCACGCCCTGTAACTCCTATCGGCCCGGCATGACTGCCGGGCTGTGACTGCCTCGAAAGGCGGAAAATACCCACGCGACGCCATCCCATATGGGAGCGCACGGAAGCGGCGGACTATACCGGCAACCCAAACGGAGTCAACGCCGGCCGATCAATTCTTCGCGAGGCCAACCGCCGGCTTAGCCACCCAGCCTGGACAACACTTCATCGATTTGCCGCGTAACCTCGTCGATGTCGGCCATCCCATCCACCGTGTACAGCCGGCCCTGGGCAGCGTAGTGCGGCAAGATCGGCGCGGTCTGGCGGTGGTAGGCGTCGAGCCGGGCGGCCACCGTCTCGCGGTTGTCGTCGGCCCGGCGCACGAACTCGGTGCTGCCGCAGGCGTCGCACGTTCCCGCCGCGTGCGGCGGCTTGAACGTGTCGTGATACCCGGCGCCGCATTTGGCGCACGAAAAGCGGCCGGCGATGCGGTCCACCAGCGCGCCGTAATCGACCTTCAGCTCGATCACCGCGTCCAGGTGCAGCCCCTTTTCGGCCAGCAGCCGGTCGAGCGCCTCGGCCTGCGGCACGGTCCGCGGGAATCCGTCCAGGATGAAGCCCTTGGCGCAATCGGCCTGCCCCACCCGGTTGCCCAGCATGCGGATGATGATGTCGTCGGAGACGAGTTGCCCCGCCTCCATCACCGCCTTCGCCTCACGGCCGACCGGGCTGCCTGCGGCAACCTCGGCGCGCAGCATGTCCCCGGTGGAGATCTGAGCGATACCGTAACGGTCCTGCAGACGCTTGGCCTGCGTGCCCTTGCCCGCACCCGGCGGGCCGAGAAGAATCAGGTTCACCGGCGTCCCTTTACCTTGGCCTTGCGGATCAGACCTTCGTACTGATGCGCCAGCAGGTGCGACTGGATCTGGGTCACCGTGTCCATCGTTACCGACACCACGATCAGGATCGAGGTGCCGCCGAAGTAGAACGGCAGACCGTAATTGCTGATCAGTATCTCCGGCAGCAGGCAGACCGCGACCAGGTAGATGCCGCCAACCGTGGTCAGCCGCGTCAGCACCCGGTCGAAATAGTCGGCCGTCGCCTTGCCTGGCCGGATGCCGGGGACGAAGCCGCC
>Ga0302202_10002060_pt1 | contig 23808 bp, 21 predicted proteins | sample II_Bog_N3_3_FD_194579 | JGI IMG/M metagenome (GOLD analysis project Ga0302202, IMG submission 194579) | Peat permafrost microbial communities from Stordalen Mire near Abisko, Sweden - II_Bog_N3_3 | ecosystem: Environmental > Terrestrial > Soil > Wetlands > Peat | place: Sweden: Abisko...
GGTGTGCTTGAACTCGTTGAGCTCGGGGTGCTCGCCGATCAGGCCGAGGACCCGGTCGACGGTGGCGCGGGCTTCGGCGCCGTCACCCGCCGGGCGGCTCATCAGCCGGGCGAACACGGCGTCCTCGCCCACGATGAAGGTCGGCACCCCGAAGACGTCGAACTCTTCGACACACCGCTGGTGCTCCTCGCGGATGACCTTGGCCGGCCAGCCGGCGTCGACCTCGGCCAGCACGGCATCGGCATCGACCCCACCCCGGGCCAGGGCGGCGTGCACGACAGCGCGGTCACGCAGGTCGTTGGCCTCGTCGTGCCGGGCGGTGAAGAGGGACCGGTGCACGGCGAGGAAGTGCTCGGGGAACCGGTCGCGGACGACCACGCCGGCACCCAACGCCAGCAGGTCGGCCTGGTGGTCGGCGTCGTCCCAGGTGTCCTGGCCCTCGTTTCCCATCCCCTGGTTGAGGAAGTAGGGAACGAACGTCACGTCCCATTCGGCGCCGGCCTCCAGGCCGTCGAGGATGTGCTCGTGCCCGTTCCGGGCGAAGGGGCACCGGTAGTCCCAGGTGACGGCGAATGTCTGCGGAGTGCTCACGGGAGGGTAAACGCTACCTGACGGGTGTCCATTCCCCGGCCGCCGAGGTGTTCGGCGGCCGATTCCGTGCCGTGCTCAGCGGAAGCGCTTGACGACCAGCCCCAGGGCGGTGCCGATCACCACACCGCCGACCACGTCGGAAGCGTGGTGGGCCCGCAGATGGATGCGGCTGACGCCGACCAGCCCGGCCGCCGTGTAGAGGAAGGCGTTTCCCGCCCGGTCACCGGGTCGGCTCAGCACCGTCGCCGCGGTGAAGGCGGCCAGGGTGTGTCCGCTCGGAAAGCTGCTGGTCCTCGGCTCACGCACCGGGACGCCGGAGTTGGAGATCCGAAGGTCCGTCCGGTCGGGCCGCTCGCGGTCCACGACCTGCTTGATCCCGGCGTTGAGCAGCGCCGCGGAGACGCCGGCCACCCCGAGGGCCCGGACGGCCGCCCGTCGGGCGGGGCCCGACCGACGGCCCCGCCACATCGCCACGCCGGTCCACAGCCAGCCGTGATCACCGATCCCGGTGATCACCTTGGCCGCCGTGTCGACCGTCGGATTGCCGCGGAGCGGCTCGAACAGGCGGTCGACGCGGTCGTCCAGCCGGTCCACGACGGATGCCGGCCCGCTGCGGGACGAGTCGTCCGGTGTGCCCTCGGTGCCGGTGCCGGGTGCGCTCATGCCGCACCCCGGTCGGTGGCGCCCAGCGCCGCGGCGGCCAGGGACGGGTCCCCGCCGTAGGCCGGACAGAAGTCGCGGAACCGGCAGAACCGGCACAGCGGACCCGTCTTCGGGCGGAAGTCCTCGTCGCGGCACGCCCGCTCGATGGCCGACCACACCGCGAGCGCCTTCGAGCGCTGGCCGCGCAGCCCCTGCTCGGACGGCTCGGCGGTGATGACCGTCGGCTCCTTCAGGTGGAGGAGTTTGACCTGGACCGGGCGGCGGCCCAGTACCTCCTGGCACAGGAGGGCGTAGAGCTGGACGCCGGCCAGCTTGGACTGCTCGTAGGCCGGTGCCGGCGCCCGGCCGGTCTTGTAGTCGACGACCACCAGTTCGCCGTCAGGTGTGCGGTCGAGCCGGTCGAGGATGCCCCGCAGCCGGACGTCACCGAGTCGGGCCTCCAGGGTGAGCTCCACGCCCACCGGGGTGATCTCGTCCGGATCCTCGAGCCGGAAGTAGTTGGCCACGAGCTGTACGGCGTCGGCCCGGAACGACTCGGCGGCGACGGGGTCGAGGCCGAGCGACAGGTAGTCGGCGTCGTCCTGGAGCACCGTCCACGCCGCATCGAGCTCGGCGGCCGCGGCGGCGGGTGAACGCCAGCCCTGCGGATGGTTCCAGAACAGCTGCTCGAGGGCGCGGTGGACCAGGGTGCCCTTGACCGTCCAGACCGTGGCCGGGTCGGGCAGCCGCTCGATGGCCGTGAACCGGAAGGCGAGCGCGCAGTCGCGGAACGACGAGACCTTGGACGGTGACAGCGACCGGGGCGGGGCGAAGGGCACCTCTAGAGACTACGACCGGGCTGTGTCGTCGGGGGTGCCCAGCACGGACCGGACCCGGCCGGCCACCCGCCCGGGCCGTTCCAGTGGGCCGAAGTGGCCGAGCTCCTCGAAGGATTCGACGGCGGAGACCGGCACCCGGGCGGCGTCGGCCGCCATGGACTCGGGGCCGAAGGAGTCGGTCAACGAGCCATAGGCGAAGGTGACCGGACAGCCCACCTCGCCGAGGTGCTCGAAGGCGCCGTTGCCGAATCCGTGGATGTAGACCTCGGCCTCGTCCTCCCGGGCGCACCGCAGTCGGATGGCCCGGCCGTCCCCGCCGTCCTCACCGGGGATCGGTTCGAAGCCGTCCTCCACGTAGCGCAGCAGGACATCGGGATCGAGGGTGGAGAACGGTGGCTTGGACGAGAAGTTGACGAAGGCGTCCTCGGTGTTCGGGAACGTCTCCCGCCTCCGGCGGGCGCCCTGCGAGAGGGGGTTGTCCGCCAGCGCGAAGGGAACGGGCTGATCGGGGACGATCACCGGCTCGAACACGTAGAGCGAGCGGAAGGTACCGGGTCGGCGCTGCTCGGCGAGGAGGAGCGACGCCCCTCCGCACGAGTGGCCGAAGGCGACCGGACGGACGAGGCCCATCGCGTCGGCCGCGGTCAGGACGTCGGTGGCGAAGCCGGACCAGGCGAAATCGCCGTCGAGCGGCCGGCCCGAACGGCCGTGGCCCCGGAGATCGAGGGCCAGGCAGTGGAACCGGTCGTGGAGCGCCCGGGCCATGGGCTCCAGCACACCGGCGCAGAAGCCGGTGGCATGCACCAGCAGGAGATCGTCGCCGGTCCCCCCGAAGTCGTACAGGGCGAGTTCGACGCCGTCCGGGGTCGTGGCCGCACCGAAGGGGTCCGCAGTGGGGTCCGGTCCGAGAGGCACGGGGTGACGGTAGCCCAACCGTCGGGACGGCCGTCCGTCCACCGGGCCGGCGGCCGCGGGCGCCCACCTGACGAACACCTGACGGGGGCCACCCGTTGGCGCCATCGGTCGGGCCCGAGCGACTAGACAGGACCCGACATGACCAACTTCCTCTACAACTACAGCTACTTCGCCATCTTCATCCTCAGCTTCATCTCGTCGATGGGGCTGCCCGTCGGATCCGAGCTCGCCATCATCGGTGGTGGGGCCCTGGCGAGCGGCGAAGTCCACAAACTGGCGTCGAACGGACAGGCACTGCCTGATGAGGTCTTCCACCTCTCGCTCATCGCGGTCATCCTTCTCGCACTGGCCGGCGAGGTCCTGGGATCGCTGGCCGGGTACCTGATCGGTTATTTCGGCGGTCGCCCACTCGTCGACCGGTTCGGCAAGTACGTACTCCTGACCCACAAGGATCTCGACCGGGCGGAGGCATGGTTCGATCGCCACGGCGAGCCGCTCGTGCTCTTCGGCAGGTTCATCCCGCTGCTGCGCTCGTTCGTGTCGTTCGCCGCCGGCCTGGCCGAGATGGCGATCGCCAAATTCGTCATCTTCACCGTGATCGGTTGCGCCGTCTGGTGCACGGCACTCGCCCTGCTCGGCAGGTCGCTCGGATCGAGCTACGACCACGTGCAGAAGTCGTTCAGCTACGCCGGCTACGTCGTCCTGATCCTGGCCGTTGTCGCCGTGGCGCTGCTCTTCTGGCACCGGATGAGGACCCTGCGCGAGGAGCGGAACTGAGCCGCAGCCCCACGTCCGGGGCCAGGAAGGCCGCCCTGCGCGCCTCTGCGCACCTCGAGCGCTCCGAGTCGTGGAACGGGCTGCGTGCCGGCGACCCGGTGATCATCAGCGGCCTCACCATGCGCGGTGCCACCTGGGCCTTCCGGGCCTACGTGCACAACCGGAACAACGGCACCGAGTCCGTCGAGGTCGTGGGTGGGCGTCCCGGGGACCGCGCCATCCGGTCCTTCGAGCCCGAGCGGGTGTTCGCCGTCACGTCGGCGGGGCGCAGGCGCAGCGCGGCCAAGGCCACCGCGGGCGAGCTGTCCCTGGCCGAGGCGCCCCAGCTGCCGCTCGCCTGACCGTTTGCCACCCGGCTGAACCTTCCCCGTCGTCCCGGTAGGGTGCGGGCAATGGCCACCGTCACCTTCTTCCACGCCCATCCCGACGACGAGGCGATCGCCACCGGCGGCACGATGGCGGCGCTGGCCGCGGCGGGCCACCGTGTCGTCCTCATCACCGCGACCCGGGGCGAGCTGGGGGAGGTGGCCGACGGGTTCCTGCGGCCGGGTGAGACCCTCGGCGAGCGCCGGACCGTGGAATTGGCTGCTGCCGCGGCGATCCTCGGCGTGGAACGCCAGGTCGTCCTCGGGTACCACGACTCGGGTATGGAGGGCGAGGACTCCAATGCCCGCGACGACGTGTTCGCCACGGCGGACGTGGCCGAGGCCGCCGGGCGGCTCGCCGCCATCCTGGCCGAGGAGGCGTCGGACGTCCTGGTCACCTACGACGAGCACGGCGGCTACGGCCATCCGGACCACGTCCGGGTCCACGACGTGGGCATGGCCGCCGCCGTTCTGGCCGGTACCCCGGTGGTCTACCTGGCCACGATGGACCGCGACTTCATGCGGGCGCTGCGCGCCGAGGCCGCCGCGTCGGACTACGGACCCGAGGACAACCTGGAGGGGGCCGACACCATGGGCGAGCCCTCCGAGCGCATCACCACCGAGGTCGACGTGAGTCCGTGGGTCGACGCCAAGCGCGAGGCGATGCGGGCCCATGCCAGCCAGATCACCGAGGACAGCTTCTTCCTGCAGATGCCCGAGGACGTGTTCGCCCGGGTGTGGGGACAGGAGTGGTACATCCGCGTGCGCCCCGAACCCGAGGGCCTGGGTGGTGGGATCCGCGAGCCCGGCCTGCTGGTGGCGCCGGGCGGGGACCTGGCGGGCGGCAGGTCCACCGAGGGAGCGGTGGAGTGATCCGCCACAAGGTGCTGCGTGTCCACGGTGGGCGCCTGGTGTCGGCCGAGCGCCGGGTCGAGCTCGAAGGGGCCCTCGACGAACTGGCCTCCCAGGGGTACACACTGGTCGATTCGTTCGCCGTCGACGACAACGTCTACCTGGTGTTGGCCTCCGACGAGGCCTGACGGGCGCCGGACCGCGCGTGGCCGGCGGAGCGAGCCCCGGGCCGGAACGGGACCCGGTGCAGGTCCAGGACCTGGGGTAGGTCTAGGACTCGGTGTAGGCGGCGATCGAGACGACCCGGTCCCGGCCCGAGTTCTTCGCCTGGTAGAGGGCCCGGTCGGCACGGTCGATGAAGGACAGCGGGTCCTCGATCCCGTCCCAGCTGGTCAGGCCCACCGACATGGTGACCCCGAGGTCGGTGGTCGACTCGCGACCGCCGTTGCGCAGGTGGTCGAGGATGTGATGGCCGCCGAGCAGGTCGGTGTCGGGCAGGACGAGGCAGAACTCCTCGCCCCCGTAGCGCGAGACCAGGTCCTGGTCCCGCGTATTGGAGACCATCATGGCGGCGACCGACCGGAGGACGGTGTCCCCCACGACATGGCCGTAGCGGTCGTTGAACTCCTTGAAGTGGTCGATGTCGATCATGGCGACGCTCAACGGGGTCTCGGCCCGCAGGGCGTGGGCCATCTCCATCTCGATGCGCTCCATGAGGCTGCGCCGGTTGGCCAGGCCGGTCAGCGGATCGGTCCGACTCTCGGTGTGGAGGCCGTTGACGAAGTTGGCCCGGCTGGTGACCCGCAGGAACGCCGCAGCCAGTAGCCCGACCTCCTCGGCAGTGCGGGCGTCGACGGAGCCGGCCGGCACCGAGCGCTCGATGACCATGACCAGCTCGCCGTCCTGGGCGTATCCCACGGGGAGCACCGCGTGCCACGGGTCCAGCTCCACCGCGTTGGTGGCCAGGGCCTTGGCGACGGCGGGGAGGTGGGCCAGGTCAGCCGAGTTGGCGCTGAGGTCGGGCCACGACGCGAGCAGGGTGTAGCGCTGGAGGGATCCGTTGCGCACGAATACGGCGACCCGCTGGGCCGGCAGGATGGAGGCCGCGTAGGGGAGGCCCCGCGAGAAGATCTCGGCGAAGGTCTCCGAGGTGGGACGGGCGGCGTCGACCCCGACCTCGTCGAAGCACTCGTTGAGGGAGTCGAGGGCCTGGGAGAAATTGATCTGGTCGGTGAGGGACCCGACGGTGCGGGCGCAGATGAAGTTCACGACGGCGATGGTCGAGGCGTAGATGACCATCGACACCAGGAATTCTGCGCCGCGCAGCCCCTGGACCCATCCGATGAGCGCGATGAGCGCCAGGGCGTAGAGGTCGACCACCAGCTGCATACGGCGGTCCCCGACGATGGAGACGAAGATGACCCCGACCAGCATGGCCGGCGTGTAGAGCGCGGCCGGCGTCTCCGTCGACAACTCGATGCAGGCCAGGCCGGCCAGTGCCAGGCAGGCGATCACGAACCACGAATTGGCCTGGGACCGGATGCTGGCCTCGCCCCGGGTGACCAGGGTGAACACCCCCTGGTAGACGATGGAGACCACGACGCACGCCACGGCGGCGACCATGTAGCCCCAGTGCACGGTCGTGTGGTTGACGAACGTCAGGGTCAACAGGACCGGGATCATGATCGACTCGGCGATGAGGCCGCAGGTCACCCCGTCGCGCAATTGCCCAGATGTCGGGTGGACGAGATCGAATCTCACACCGGCACTATCGGCCGACGGGGACCACTTCTTTACCGTCTTCGGGGCATGCGACCACCGGTGGTACCTCGGTCCCCGCCGATCGCCCTGTCCGCAACCGCACTTGCCGGACTGGTGGCCACCCTCTTGCGATCATCAGTGGCAATCACAAGTTGCAGACCGGGGTCATCCCGGCGCCCGGCGATGGCGACGTCGGGGCCCACCGCCGGGCGCCGCACCACCCGACAGGGACTGGGTGGGCAGCATCCGGGCGAAGAACATGGCGACCACGATGACCAGGGCGACCACCGACAGCGCCACCCGCAGGCCGACCAGCCGGGCATTGGCGTTCTCGTCGACGATGGCCTGCTGGGCCTGTGGGCTCAGGGTGGTGGTGGCCAGGTGCTCGCGCAGATCGGCATCGGACACGAACGGGATGCCGGCCTCGAGGGTGGTGCTGGCCGCGGACGCGACGGAGGCAGGGATGGCCGGGTTGGACGACACGCCGGCCACGAACGTGGTGCTGAGGCTGCCGATCAGGACGGCCCCCACCAGCGCGGTGCCGAGCGACGCCCCGAAGTTGGTGAAGGTGTTCTGGAGACCGCCGATCTCGGCGCTCATGGAGTCGGGGAAGGCCGAGACGGTGACCGCCCCGAGCTGTGAGGCGAGTGCGCCGATACCGAGGCCGATAAGCGCCATCGGGATCAGCACGACCGCGGCGTTGGCCCCGGGCGACAGCCCGGACACCAGGACCAGGTCGCCGACCAGGATGAGCAGCAGCCCGATGCGGACGACCCGGCGGGGCGAGGCGTGGGGGGCGAGCTTGGGGACGGCGAGTGCCGACACCAGGAGCATCACCGACAGCGGCAGGAGCCGCAGGCCGGTCTGGAGCGCGTTGAGGCCGAGCACGACCGACAGGAACAGCGGGATGGTGAAGAAGATCCCGGACTGCACGAAGAATTGGAAGAAGAACGCGATGAGGCCGCCGGTCATCTGCCGGTTGGCGAACATCGAGGGCCGGAAGAGCGGCTCCCGGTCCGTGGCCACCCGGTGCGACTCCCACTCCACCAGTGCCCCGATGAGGAGCAGACCGGCCACCACCAGCCAGAACACCAGGGAGATCCCGCCGATGGTGGGTGCATCGCCCACCGGTCGGACCCAGCCCCAGGTGCCCGAGCGCAGCACGCCGTAGACGAGCGCACTGAGACCCACCACCGACAGCACGGCGCCCACCAGGTCGAACGGCTTGCGCTCCTCCGGTGGGGTGTCGTGGATCCGGGAGATGAACAGGAGGATGATGCCGACGATCACCACCTCGCCGACGAACACCCACCGCCACGAGGCGAAGGTGGTGACGGCGCCGCCGATGAGCGGCCCGGCGGCCACGGCGATGGCACCCGCCGCGGCGATGAGGCCGTAGGCGGCCGAACGGCCCTCCTTGGCGACGTTGCCGGCCACCAGGGCCACGATGGCCGGAAGGATCAGGGCGGCTCCGAGCCCCTCGAGCAGCGACCAGCCGATGATCAGGACCGTCAGGTTGGGGGCGATGGAGGTCACGAACGAGCCGCACGCGTAGACCACCAGGCCGATGCCGAACGCCTTGCGGCGCCCGATGAGGGCGCCGATCTTGCCGCCGGTGATCATGAACGCGGCCATGACCAGCGTGTAGAGGGTGATGGCGGTCTGGATCCCGGTGACCGTCGTGTGGAGGTCGTTGGCCACCGACTGGATCGACACGTTCATGACCGAACTGTCCAGGGTCATGAGGAACTGTGCCGATGCCAGGATCAGCAGCACCGGCGATCGACCCGTGCCGCCCCCGGCGGAGGTGGGCGCCGGTGTCGCGTCCTGGTCCGGGGAGGGGGCCACGGCACGACGCTACCCCCGCGGCCGGCCTCCGCCGGTGAGCCGGTGCCGCCGGCACCGGATGCCGCCGGCCCGAGGGCGTACGATCGGCGCCGACCCCGGCCGCCCGGGCGGGTGCGTGCAGAGGAGGAGCCATGGGCTACCGAGTGATCCAGTGGGCGACCGGTGCCCAGGGCGTCGAGTCCATCCGCGCCGTTGTCGGCCGGGACGACCTGGACCTGGTCGGCGGCTGGGTGCACTCACCGGAGAAGGACGGCGTCGACCTGGGTGTGCTGGCGGGCCTCGACCCGGTCGGTGTGGCCGCGACACGTGACATCGGGGCACTGGCGGCCCTGGATGCCGACTGCGTGGCCTACATGCCGCGCCAAGCCTCGCTCGACGAGGTGTGCGCCCTGCTGGCGAGCGGGAAGAACGTCGTGACCACCGCGTTCCTCTTCTTCCCGGGGGCGTTGCCCGAGGCCGACCTGGCCCGACTGGCCGCGGCGTGTGAGACCGGCGGGACGTCGGTCCACGGCACCGGTCTCAACCCGGGGAATCTGAGCGGGGTCCTCCCGTTCGCCCTGTCGGGCATGTGCCGCACCATCGACCGGGTGACCCTGCAGGAACGCGCCGACTGGTCCTTCTACGAGAGCACCAACATCACCTTCGACAACATGCGCTTCGGGCGCCCGGCCGAGGAGGTGACCGAGGAGGCCAGCGAGTTCCTCCGGTTCAACAGCGGAATCTTCAAGGAGGAGGTGGCCCTGATCGCACACGGGCTACATGCGGCCATCGACGAGATCACCACCGAGGTCGACCTGGTCCTCGCCCAGCACGACCATGAGATCTTCGGCATCCGGCTGGCCGCCGGCACGGTGGCCGGGCAGCGGTGGCACTGGCGCGGACGCCGGCAGGGGCGGACCCTGGTCGAGATCGACGCGCTGTGGACCGTCGGCGGCGAGTACCCGGCCCACTGGCCCACGCCCCAGGACGGCTGGACGCTCACCATCGAGGGCGACCCGTCGGTCCGGGCCCATCTGCTCACGCTGGCCAGCTACGAGCGGGACGTCCCCCTGGCGGAGCACGTGCGGGCGGCCAGCGTGGCCACGGCCATGCAGGCGGTCAATTCGATCCCGGCGCTGTGCGAGGCGGACCCGGGGATCCGGACCATGGCCGATCTGGGCCTGGTGCGCAGCGGCGTCGGGTTCGGATTCGCCTAGGCGCCCGGGTCGTCTACTCGCAGGTCCGGAGCCCGAGCCCGCCGGCCGCCTCCCGCAGGGCGTCTCGGGCCCGCGGGTCGGCGGCATGTTCGATCAACAGCCGGGCCTGGTCGCCGGTGGTCCGTCCGAACACTTCCGCGGCACCGTGCTCGGTGACGATGACCGAGTGCTGGAACGAGGTGACGGGGTCAGGGAGCAGGGGGACCACGCTCGACGATCCGGATCTGTCGTGCCACGAGCGCAGGGCCACGACGGCGTGGCCGCCCGTCGAGTGGAGCGCGCCGATGACGAAGTCGGGCTGGCCGCCCAGTCCGGAGTAGATGTGCGAGCCCACGTAGGAGGCGTTGGCCTGGTCGAAGAGGTCGACCTGCAGGGCGGTGTTGATCGACAGCATGGCGGGCTGGGCGGCGATCCGGGACGGGTCGTTGACCACCTCGGTCCGGCGCATCACCACCTGCGGGTTGTCGTGGACCCACTCGTAGAACTCGGGAGAACCGAAGAGGAACGATGCGTGCAGCGGTCGGTCGGGGTCGAGCGCCCCGGACCGGGCCAGCCCCAGCACGCCGTCGCTGATCATCTCCGACCAGATCCCGAGGCCGCGGCGCCCCTGCAACTTCGACGCGGCAGCATCCGGGATCCGTCCGATGCCGAGCTGGATGGTCCCGCCGTCGGACGCGTAGCGGGCGGCCTGCTCGCCGATGGACGCGCACACCGGGTCTTCCGCGTACGGCGGTGGGGACGGCAGCGGGGCGTCGGCCTCCAGGCCGAGGTCGATGTGGGCCACGTCGATCAGGGCGTCGCCCCGGGTGAAGGGCATCCGGGGGTTGACCTGGGCGATGACCGGACCTCCCCGGGCGCGCACCTCCTCGATGGCCGCCGGCAGCAGGTTGACCTCGATCCCGAGCGACACCTTTCCGTCACGGGGCGGCGTGGTCTGGACCAGGACGGCGTCGGGCGGGCAGTGGAGCTGGAAGAGGCGGGGTACCAGGGAGAGCCGCATCGGCAGGTAGCGGATGCCCGGGTCACCCCGGACCCCGGGCCCGACGAACGGGGTCTCGGTCACGAAGCCGGGGCGCCGGGGCCAGCCGGCCTGGATGTTGAGCGAGAAGGCCCGGCAGCGGGGGAGTGTGGTGTCGAGGATGCGGACCAGCTCGAGCGGGGCGGCGAAGTTTCCGGCCACCACCACGCGGGGCTCGTCGCCGGGGAGCCGGGCCAGCCGGTCGCGGACGACAGCCTCGGTCACCATGCGCACGCAGCGACGCTACCCGCGCCCGCAATCGGCACGGTGCCGAACGTCGGGTGAACAGTTGGTGACAACGGGCGATCGGACCACGGGTCGGGTGTCTCGGCTGGAAGAATCGGGCGCGCCGGGGACAAGGTCTGATGACGCGATCGGGGTGCAGCATGTGGCGGACGAATAGGCGGACGAATAGGCGGACGACTGGGCGGACGACTGGGCGGACGGTAGCCGGGGTGGTCGTGGTGGTGGCGACGGTGACCGCCACGATTGCCGGGGCCGTGCCGGCCGGAGCCGCCACCCGGCTGGTCAAGATGCCCCCTGCTGCCCCCATCGGTGTCGTGGCCACCACCGGCAACGCCTCGTCCCCCGTGTCGTGGTCACCCGTGACGCCGCCGGCCGGCGAGACCGTCACCCGGTACCTCGCCTTCGCCTCGGCCACCTTCGCGTCGACCAAGCACTGCAAGGCCGCTCCCGGAGCGACCTCCTGCACCATTCCGAAACTCACCAACGGGGTCAGGTACACCATCCGGGTCGAGGCGTACGCCGGCCTGCTGGCGAGCCCTCCCTCGTCGCCGGTGACGAGCGAGCCGGGACTGCCGGGTGCGCCGACATCCGTGCGCGCCACCATCGGGAACGGGCAGTCGACGATCTCGTTCACCGGCCCGACAGCGCCGGACTTCCCGGTCGCCTCCTACACCGTGACGGCCGCCGACGCCACGACTCCCGTCAACGGCGGCCAGTCCGCGGCCGGAGCGACGAGCCCCATCACTGTGACCGGGCTGACCGTCGGCGACAGCTACACGTTCACCGTGGTGGCCGTCGACCGGTACGGGTCGGGCCCCGCATCGGCCCCGTCGCCGCCGGTGGTGCCGGTGCCGGTCCCGGGCACCCCCACCGGCGTCACCGCGGTGCCGGGATACGGCCGGGCCACGGTGAGCTTCACCCCGCCCACCGGCCTGGCCTACGGGTTCACGGTGACGGCGACCGACCTGACGACGCCGGGTAACGGAGGCGAGTCCGACTCGGATGTGGCCAGCCCCATCACGGTCTCCGGCCTGAACGGTGGGGACAGCTATACGTTCACGGTCACCGCCTACAACGGTCCGGTCGGGGGGCCACCGTCGGCACCGTCCCCTGCCGTGGTGCCCGAGACCGAGGTGCAGCTCAGCGCGACCGGGTCGACCTTCGCGGCCGTGGCGATGGAGCAGTGGGCCGGGCAGAGCTACCTGCTCTCGGACTTCCTCGTCAACTGGCAGGTGACGACGTCGGTCACCGGGCTGGACGACTTCGCCCAGGGCGATGTCGACTTTGCCGCATCGGACCTGCCCTACAGCGCGCGGCAATCGACGTACTACCCGACCCAGCCCTACCAGTACCTCCCTGATGTCGGCGCCGGCCTCGGCCTCATGTTCAACCTGACCGGCACCGACGGCCAGCGCATCACCGACCTCAACCTGACCCCGTCGCTGATCGGCAAGATCTTCCTGGGGGAGATCGCCCGGTGGAACGACCCGGCCGTCGTCGCCGCCAATCCGGCGTTGGCCTCGCTGCTCCCGGGCACGCCGGTGATCCCCGTGTACCGCAACGATGCCAGCGGGGAGAACTACCTGCTGACCGACTACCTGCTGCACCTCGACACGGTGGACATCACCGCGGCCCAGACGGCCTTCGAGGCCGGGGTCCCGGGCCAGCCCAGCGCCACCTGGCCGGTCCCGGCAGCCGCGGCGTCCTACAGCCCCACGACGTACCCGGGTTGGACCGCCGGCTACCCGGTGGGGCAGTACGGGTCGGACAACGCCGCCAACTTCGTATCGGCGCTGTCCAGCCAGGGGTCGATCACCTACGTCGAGGTCCCCTATGCCGTCGAACACGGGTTTCCGGTGGCCAGCGTGGCCAACACCAGCGGAGCCGACGTCCAGCCGACATCGCGCAACGTGTCCACCGCACTCCAGTCGGCCACGTTCAACGCCGACTGGAGCCAGAACCTGGCGGGTGTGTACGCCAGCCCCCGGGCCACCGCCTATCCGCTCTCGTCCTACAGCTACCTGGTGACGCCGTGCTCACCGGCGCAGGCTGCCGGGCAGGGATCGACCTGTGACGGGCCCGGCACCCCCTCTCCATTCGATCCGGCCAAGGGTGCCGCCCTCGGGCAATTCGTCGACTTCGTGGCCTGTGCGGGCCAGCAGGGGATGTCCGTGCTCGGCTACGCGCCGCTGCCCCCGGCACTGGTCGAGGCCGACTTCGACGCCATCGGCAGGATCAACGGAGCGGTCCAGCCGCCGGCCCCCACGGCCGCCACCTGTGCCAACCCGTACGTCGACGGTCAGCTGACACTTCCCGACGGGTGATGCCGGTCCCCGTCGATCCGGAGCAGGATCCGGATCGTCGTGGCACGATGGCGGTGTGGAACGTGTGACGGGAATCGGAGGGTACTTCATGCGGGCCGCCGACCCGGCCGCACTGGGCGCGTGGTACCGCGACTGTCTGGGCCTGGACGCCGACGACAACGGCCTGTGGCACCAGCAGGACGGGATGACCGTGTTCGCGACGTTCGAGCCGGAGTCCGGATACTTCGGGTCCCGCTCGCAGCAGTCCATGATCAACTTCCGGGTGAGGGACCTGGATGCGATGATTGCGCAATTGCGAGCCAGGGGGGCGGACGTCGCTCCGGAGACTCAGGACATGGAGGGTGTGGGTCGATTCGGCTGGGTCACCGATCCGGAGGGAAACCGGGTCGAACTCTGGCAGCCCGCCTGACGTCGGTGCCGGCGGTCGGCGCCGTCCGAGGCAGTGGCGTGGAACCCTCTCCGGCGCTAACGACGGGGTCACTCTCACAGTCGGTGGTGTCAGGCCTGTGGTTCCGGTGGGGTTCCCGTGAATCCCAAGCGTCTCAGAATCCACAATCCGGCCCTGGCCGGCCGCTCCGCGGCGACCGCGGCCACCGCTTCGGCCTCGTGGTCGTCCGTGACGTGGAACGAGTAGGTCGAGTACCCCTTGCCGTAGCTGCGGCTCCTGGACATCACGCCAGCTCCACCTGCTAGTCGTCCATGACCGGCTCGACTACGTCATCGGCACCCGGAGGGACATCGTCGGCCAGGAGGAGCTTCCGGACAGCATCCAGCCCGGCCACGCCGATGGACCGCTCCACCGCCGCCGGGAAAGGCGTCGCGTGCCATGGAGCGACCCTACGCCCGCGGCTCGGAACCGACACCGCCGATTGCGGGTACGCCACCCGGGTCGTCCCACGTGTCGTCCACTTGCCCCGGAGCGCGCCACCCGTTCGATCGCGGCCACGAAGTCACGGGCGGACGGGCCCCACCCGGCATTCCGGTCACGCCCACGTGGAGCGGCTGAAGGGGATCGAACCCTCGTCATCTGATTGGAAATCAGAGGCTCTACCATTGAGCTACAGCCGCGGGACTGCGCTGGTGACTGTAGCAGTGGACCGCTGACCAGGGGGTTTGCCCCGGGGGTCGACCCGTCTGGAGCGTGGGCCGGTCAGTCCGGGCCGGGCGACCAGAGGGGCGTGTCCACCGTGAACCCGATGGGGCCTCCCCACCGGTTGCGGTATGCCACCTCCTGCACGGGACGTCGCTTGGCCACCCCCCACCGACCCGTCGGATAGCCGAAGCTGACGCAGCACGCCATGATCCAGTTTTCATCGGTGGGCACGCCCAGGATCTCGAAGGTCTCGGCGGGGTGCCAGAACCCGAGCACGGCGGTGATCGAGCTGCCGACACCGTGGGCCCGGGCGGCCAGCTGGGCGCTCCATACCGCCGGGTAGATGGACCCACCCGTCGGATCGCCCTGCACGAAGGCGAACAGGAAGAGGGGCACCTCGGCGAAGTGGTCGCCCAGCCAGTCGGCCGAGGCCTGGACCTTCAGGAACTGGACGCTCTCCGGGTCGTCCGGCGCGTCGCGGGCGGCGGCCAGCCGCCCGGCGTAGACGGTCTCCCACAGCTCGTCGATTGCGTGGCGGTAGAGCGGCGCGAGCTGGCCGATGACGTCCTTGTCGTCGACCAGCAGGAACCGCCAATTCTGGGTGTTGCCCCCCGACGGTGCCCGGATGGCGGCATCGAGGATCTGCGCCTGGACGTCCATCGGGACCGGGTCCGGGGCCACGCGGCGCATGGCCCGTGTCGTGTAGAGCGCCTCGAAGATGTCCACGCGTCCCTCCCAGGGGTCACCCCGACGCCCGTTGACGGCCGGTGGGCCTTCACCGTACCGCCGGCGGGGGAAGCCGGACCGGATCGACGCCGTGGGCGGCACCGGCGGCTGCCGGTGCTAAGAACCGGGCATGGTCACGCCCCCTTCCGTGCCGGACGACGTCGTCGAACTCGAGGTGGATGCCATCGCCGCCGGCGGGGGCTGTGTGGCCCGCGGCCCCGACGGCCGGGTCGTCTTCGTGCGCCACAGCCTGCCAGGCGAGCGGGTCCGGGCCCGGGTGACGTCGGAGACCACGTCGTTCCTCCGCGCCGACGCCATCGAGATCCTGGAGCCGTCGCCCGACCGGGTGGAACCGGTCTGCCCCCACGCCGGCCCGGGCCGGTGCGGCGGATGCGACTTCCAGCACGTCGCGCCGGAAACCCAACGCCGGCTCAAGGAGGATCTGGTGGCCGAGCAGCTGGCCCGGGTGGGCGGGATCGACCTGCGGGTCGAGGTGGAGGACGTCGGCGGCGCCCCGGGCGGTCTCGGCTGGCGGACCCGGGTGGCCTTCGGAGTCGACCGTGACGGTACCGTCGGGTTCCGCCGCCACCGCAGCCACGACCTCGAGCCGGTGACGACGTGCCCCATCGCCACCGACGCCGTCAACGCCGCCGCCGTGGGTTCGGTTCGGTGGACCGGCGCCCGTCAGCTCGAGGTACTGGCGTCGCCGGACGGCGGCGTCCCGGTGGTGCTGGTCGAGACGGGCAAACAGCGCCTCGACGGGCTGCCGGCCCTCGATGTCGGCCTGGTGTGGAAGGGCCGGACGCTCCGGGCGCCGGACCACGTGGTGTTCGAGGTCCTGGGCAACCGGTTCGACGTCCACGCCGGGGTCTTCTGGCAGATCCACCCGAGGGCGGGCGCGGTGTTGACCCGTGCCGTCCTGGAAGGGCTCGGCCCCCGTCCCGGCGAGCGGGTGGCCGACCTGTACGCCGGCGCGGGCCTGTTCACGGTGGCGCTGGCCCGGGCCGTGGGCCCGACGGGTGTGGTGACGGCCGTGGAGCGGAGTGGGCGGGCGGTCGCTGACCTCACCCGCAACACCTCCGGGCTGCCCCACGTGGAGGTGGTGCGGGGGGACGTTCGGCCCGCGCTGATCACCCGCCGGCTCGGCCGCCCCGACCTCGTGGTCCTGGATCCGGCGCGTGCCGGTGCCGGTCGCGAGGTGCTGGAGGCCCTGTGCGGGCTGGATCCCGCCCCGCGGCGCCTGGCCTACGTGTCCTGCGAGCCGGCACCGTTCGCCCGAGACCTGAAACAGCTGCTGGCGGCGGGGTGGCGACTCGGGTCGATGCGGGCCTTCGACCTGTTCCCGATGACCGAGCACGTCGAGCTCGTGGGGATCTTCGAGCGGCCGGCGGGCTGACCCCGGCACCCCCGTGCGGCCGCACGGCCGGGGCCCGCTGGTACTGTCGCCCCGTGCGCCCTCGGTCCCTCGGTGTCCTCGTCGTGGCCGGGCTCGTCGCCACCGGGTGCTCGGGTGTGACCACGGCGTCCCCGGCGACCACCGTGCCCCGGCCCGCCGGCGCGCTCCCGTCGCCCATCTCGGTGCAGGTCTGCTCCCACGAGGCCCGCCAGGAGATGGCCAGCGCACTGGGCGAGCAGGCGACGGTCTCGACCCCGACGTGGGTCGACCACCGCTACTCGTGCACCTACTCGTACCCGGACTCGACGCCGTCCGGATCGTTCACGGTGTCGGTGACGGAGCTGTCCAGCTGGCCGGAGACCTACGCCTACTTCGATGGCGTGGCCGCGGCCAAGGGCAGGTCACGCGACCTCGAGGCGCTGGGCCAGGGCGCCTTCCAGACGACCGACGGTACGGTCGTGGTCCGCAAGGACTGGAAGGTGCTGGAGGTCGACGCCTCCGGGCTGCCGCCCCAGTTCGGGGTCCCGCCGACCAGCGCGTCGGCGGTGGCCGTGACCGTGGCGGACGTCATCCTGGGCTGCTGGGCCGGGGACTGACCGGCCGGTCGTCCGTCAGCTCCGAGCGCCGGGTCCGTCAGCCGGCGTAGATCCCGTGGACGGCGCCGATGATGGCCAGGCACATCTCGTCGGACGAGCCGTCACCCCACACCGTGAAGTGCGGGGGCAGCTTGCGCAGCTGCGGCAGCTCCTGGGCGAGCGACGGGTCGTACGTGCAGGTGACGCCGATGGTGTCCCCGGGCTTCGTCACCACCGGGTGCGCCAGCGTGTACGTCTTCTGGTAGTCGAAGTTGTAGTTGGTGACGTCCAGGAGCGTCTGGGCGCTCGGGGTCCCCGGGTCGAGCACGACCTGCATGGCCCGACCGGTCAGATGCATGTGGGCGGTCACCTGGAGGAGGCTCTGCCCCGCGCCGATCGGCCACACGCACGTGGTGGAGGTCCCGACGGGGGGTGCGCCCGGATTGCGGCCGCACACCTGCTCGATGATGTTGTCGAAGAAGATGGCCTGGGGACCGAAGCGCTGGCCGATGTTGGCGAGCTCCGCCGACCGGCTGCACAGCGCGCCGGTCACCCCGGCCGCGCACGGGACGTCCGGCGGTGCCACAAGCAGGTTCAGGTGCAGCGCCTGCAGGTGCGTCGCCGCCGGCACGGTGTGGAGGACGAGCTTGGCCTTCACCGGCTTGTCGCCCCGGAGCAGGTTGTAGTGGATCTGCATGACCACGAGGCTGCCGGCCGGCAGCTGCACGCCGGTGCCCGTGGGCATGTAGGAGGCGCCGTGGCCGGGGGCCCACGCCGTGAGCCACGGCGTGTTCGAGATCTGGTTCTGGAAGTGGCTCCCGCCCGGCCCCCCGGTGACGGCCGCCGTCTTGGTCACCGGTGCGGCGCCGCCCGACTGGGTGGGGAGGGAGTTGGGGAGCGCCGACTCGCCGAAGCAGGTCCATCCCTTGCCGCCCTTGTCGTCGGCCTTGGCCGTGGCGGCCAGGCTGGGCGGGATGAGGAAGAGGATGGCGTGGTGGACCTCGATGCTGTTCGGGTAGAAGTGGGCCGACACGATGTACGAGTCCCTGGTCACGTGGGGGTTGACCAGGGTGCAGTGGTAGTCGTCGGTGCCGCCGGACGCCGCCTTCGGGGTGTACGACGCCCCCTGCAGGGCGATGGTCGTCTGATGCGGCGTCGCCGCACCGGCGCCGGTGGCCGCCGCCCCGACGGCCAGGCCGGTGCTCAGGAGGACGGCGGTGAGGGCGAGGCGCGCGGTGCGGGAGCTCATGGAGGTCAGGCTACTCGTCGCCACGTGTTGACGCCGGGTCATGCAACCCGTGTTGCCACCTGGGATCGCATCCCGTCCCGACCGGCGTCAGCGGGGGAGGGCGGCGAGTTCGTCGTGGCGGACGGACAGGAACGCCGCGGCGTCGCCGACGTCCAGCGGCCGGGCCATCAGGAATCCCTGGCCCTTCGAGCATCCGAGCTCGACGAGGCGTTCCAGCTGGTCCGGGCGCTCGATCCCCTCGGCCACCACGTCGAGGCCCATGGTGTGGGCGAGGCCGATGATGGTGCTCACCAGGGCCGTGCTGGCCGGCTCGGAGCGGTTGAGGGGTTCGATGAAGGCGCGGTCGATCTTGAGGATGTCCATCGGGAACCGCTGGAGGTAGCTGAGGGACGAGTACCCGGTGCCGAAGTCGTCGACGGCGATGGCGATGCCGATGGCCCGCAGTTCGGCCAGGGCGACCGTGGCCCGCTCGGGATCGTCCATGAGGACGTTCTCGGTGATCTCCAGGGCCAGCTGTGCCGGGTCGATGCCGGCGGCGGAAATGGCCCGGCGAACGTCGTCGGCCAGGCCGGGGGAGGTCAGCTGCCGGCGGGACAGGTTGACCGCCATGCGGAGTCCCCACGAGGTGGCGTCGGACCACTCGGCCAGCTGACGGGTGGCCTCGTCGAGCGCCCACCGCCCGAGCGGCACGATGAAGCCGGTCTCCTCGGCCAGCGGGATGAAGGTCGACGGGGGGACCGGGCCGAGGACCGGGTGGTCCCACCGGGCGAGGGCCTCGAATCCGCACACGCGCATGGAGTCGAGGGCGAGGACCGGCTGGTACAGGAGGTGGAACTCCCCGCGTTCGAGCGCGCCGCGGAACCCGTTGGTGACCTCGATCCGCTCGGTCAGCCGGGCCCGCATGGAGGGATCGAAGACCTCGATCCGGTTGCGGCCCCGCGACTTGGCCTCGTACATGGCGGCGTCGGCCTCGCCGATCAGCTCCTCGGGGTTGGTCGCCGAGTCGGTGATGGTCAGGCCGATGCTCATCGAGATCCCGGACTGGGTGCCCTTGGCACCCAGGTCGTCGTCGAGGGCGACCACGATGCGCTGGGCGATGTCGACGGCGATGCCCTGGTCCCGGACGTCGGGCATCAGGACGGCGAACTCGTCGCCCCCCATGCGCGCCACCGTGTCGCCGGGCCGTACGTTCGCCGAGATGATGTCGGCCACCCGTGCGAGCACGCTGTCCCCGACGTGGTGGCCCAGGGAGTCGTTGACGGCCTTGAACCCGTCGAGGTCGCCGAAGCACAGTGCGACGGTCCGGCCCGTGCCCGCGAGTCCGGCCAGGGCCAGCCCGACCCGCTCCTGGAGGAGGGCGCGGTTGGCCAGGCCGGTGAGCTCGTCGTGGTAGGCGAGATGCCGGAGGTCCGCCTCGAGCGTGTCCCGGGCGGCGTGGGACTCCTCGAGCTGGTGGGCATGGTGCTCGAGGTCGGCGGCCTGGTCGCTGATCCGGGTGAGCATCCACAGCATCCTCATGGCGATGACCGCGAAGACCGCCAGGCAGAGGACGGACACCGCCGTCACGTTGACCGACGTCCCGGACAAGGCGGTGGCGACCAGGAGCAGCGGGGGGATGAACGCGGCCAGCGCCACCAGCGGGAGCCGGCGCCCCGTCTCGGTCCGCTGCCAGTCGACCTCGTGGAGGGAGGTCTCCGGGTCCGGTGCGACGTGGGCGAGCTCGGCGTCGTCCACGGCGCCGACCGACGGGTGCAGGGCCGCCACCGCCACCAGCACGTACTCGATGAGGAAGAAGGCGTCGCAGAACTGTCCCGTGTAGTACGCGTTGTGCAACACCAGGAGGTCGAAGCTGAAGTCGGCCACGAACATCACGGCCATCGATGCCATCAGCCACAGGTGGTAGGTGCGCCGGATCGAACCGAAGACCACCGACTTGAACAGGACGAACACCAGGGCGACGTCCATGATCGGGTAGGCCATGGCCACCAGGCGGCCGAGGGTCGAGATCCCCTGCTCGTGCACGTACGGGTTGAGCAGGAAGTGCCAGGCGAGGGTGAGGCTGCCCAGGGCGATGATGGCGGCATCCGCGTAGTCCTCGCGACGGGCCCGCTGGTACGGGTTGCGGCTGAGCCGGCTCACCCCGACGAAGAGGAACGGGTAGCCGAGCAGGTAGAAGAGGTCGGCGATCGACGGGACCGGCGTGGCCTGGTGGACGATGTCGGTGAAGTAGTCACCGGCCAGGTCGCCGAGCGAGAAGCACAGTCCGGCGGCGGCCACGAGGTACCAGGCGAGGCGGTCGGGCGGGCGGTTGATGCGGATGCCGACCAGGATCAGCGCGAACGAGCCCATGCCGATGGACAGGTACACGGTGTCGTGGCCGAGCTGGCTGGGCATCAGGAAGAACAGCCCGACCAGGCACAGACCGACCACCAGGGCCACCGCCCACGCCCGTCGCCTCAACTCCATCATCGCCTCGACCTCATGCGTCGCCCCGATCCTGTTCCGCGCACCAGCGTGTACTCCTTGTCCTCATCGGTACGCGGGCTGGCCAAGTTGAGCCAGGATCCGAGCCCCGGGGCGCCGGGCGCCCGGGCCACGGCCTGCCGCTACGGTTGGCGCATGCCGACCATCGTGGACAAGAAAGCTGCCGTCGACCTGCTCCGGAACGAGTACGCGGCGCTGGCCGAGGTCTGCGCCGACCTCTCGCCCGAGCAGTGGGACGCCCCGACCGCGCTCCCCGGGTGGAGCGTGCGGGATGCGCTGAGCCACGTCATCGGAGCGGAGGCGATGCTCCTGGGCGAACCGGCACCGTCGGTCGACCTGTCGCACCTCACCCACATGCGCAACCCGATCGCCGAGGCGAACGAGCTGTGGGTCGAGTCGCTGCGGGGCACCCCTGGACCGGGGATGCTCGGTCGCCTGGAGGACGTGACCTCGCGCCGCCTCGCCCTGCTCGACGCCATGACCCAGGAGGAGTTCGACGCGCCGTCGTGGACCCCGGCGGGCCGGGACGAGACCTACGGGCGCTTCATGCGGATCCGCCACTACGACTGCTACCTCCACGAGCAGGACATCCGTCTGGCGCTGGGCCTCCCGGCCCGGGAGACGGTGGCGGACCTGGCCTCGGCGCTCGACGAAGTGGCCACCGGGCTCGGCTACATCGTGGGGAGGCGGGCGGCATTGCCCGAGGGGTCCCGGGTGCGGATCGAACTCACCGGACCGCTCCCGCGGACGTATCTCGTCCAGGTCGACGGGCGGGCCACCGTGGTCCCGGAGTTGGACGGCGAGCCCACCGTGGGGATCGCGCTGCCGGCCATGCGCTACCTGCGGCTCACCGGCGGCCGCCACGACCCGGGGGTGGACGGAGAGGAGGGCATCGGGTTCACGGGCGACCGCGAACTCGGCGGCCGGCTGGTGGCCAACATGGCCTTCACGATCTGAACTGGGCCGGAGCCGGACCCGGCACGTCAGGTGCCGTCGACGCCGACCCGCCGGTACCCCGTCCACCTCGGCATCGGATCGGCGCCGATCGACCGGGAGAAGGCCCCGGCCCACTCGTTCCCGTCGAGCACCGAACAGTGGATCCGTGGATTCGGTGAGCCGAACATGAGCCCAGACCGAGACCACCGAGACCCCCGAGACCTGTTCCCCAGGTCGAAGACGAAGTGACCCCCAACCAGGCACATCGGGGCGTGTGGATGACCCTGCCGTTTGCCTGGCCGGCCTCCTCAACGCAGAGAGCCAGAGTCAGGCTCGGGTCTGCCGCACCATCCGGTGGCAGGATCAGTTGTGCCGACTGCGTTGCCGGCAGGGCCCGTGACGACGGGTCAATACCAGCTGTGAACGTTCACGATAGGGGAAGTGATGTTGCAATCGGAGTTTGAGCACGGGGTGACGAATGACGAGTGACGAGGGGCGCCGTTTCCTCGGGGCGCCGCAGCCTGACGGGGGCCTGCTCCATTCGGCTGCCGAGATGTTGGGTGTGTACCGCCAACTCGACCGGGTCTTTTACGAGTCGGCGAAGCGTGTGAGCGGCGTGGAGTTTCAGAGCATCTTCAATCCCATTCCACCCGAGGCAATGAGCGCCGTGCCCAGGAGAGATGCGATCAACCACGACCAGGCGTTCCTGCGGTCGACTCCGATGTCGTGGGCCGATACTGAAAGAGCGCTCGATCTGCTGGAGATCCTGCACGGAGACTTCGCTCGATCGAACATCGAGGTCTTCGCGAAGTTCGCCGAGAGGGAGAAGTTGTTCGAACGGCTAGTAGGCGGACAGTCGTTCATCTTCGTGGGGTCTCATCTGGAATTCCAGGACGTGGGCTTCAACCTGGGGTATCTGACCCGTGCGGCCCTGCAGCAGGGCTTTGACCGGCTCGACACCCGTACGACCCTGATGATCGGCCGATTGCTCGGTTACCTGGAAGTGATGGGATTGAACGTAATTGACGACATTCTCCGAAAGGCCGCCAACGTGTTGAAGACCTTCCCGGTAAGCGGCGGAGAGGCCATCAACGAAGGTGACATCACCGATGAGGATCTCAACCGTCGGGTCAAAGCATTCCGGCGACGGCAGAATGCTTGGACACGCTCCGAGTTCATGAATCTCATGACGTCCGATCACGGTCACATCGTGATCGAGGCCGGCAGTGGCTCGCGCGACGCGAAGGACACGAATGGATTCGTGGTGATGGAACCGTTCGCCACCGGAACACGGGAGGACCTATGCGATGCCGTTCGAGCCGGCGCGGCCGTCTATCCGGTCTTCTGTGACTACGGCGACCGTGCCGAGCCGAGCATCGTCGAGTTCGGTCCCGAGGTCCACCATCTCGATAGCCCTCACGATGCGCACGCCATAGGTGAGATGATCGCCGGAATCGGAAACCGAGCGCGGGGCATTGCGTCAGAGAAGTACCCTGGGGTCCATCGGTTCAAGACCCCAATCAGGTATGGGAGTTACGAAACCTAAATTCATCGCCGCTCTGATTTCCGACAGAAACCCGGTCGACCCTGCACTTTTGGCCGACCCCGACGTGGACCGGGCCAGCCTGGCTGAGTAATCGAGCTACCGGCACTACCAAGGGCAGACACCGCGGTGTCAGGCATCGAACCAAGGCCCGCTGCTCGTCCGCCGTCGAGCATTACCTGGGTTGAGTTGGTGGCACACCACCATCTCGGAAGCTGAGCGGAGCGGAGGCCGACGAACCACTCGGTGTCTACGTCGTTGACCGCAGGCGTATCCCACAACGCCGGGTGATGGTCAGTGTGATAGCGGGACACCAGGTGGGAGAATCCGGTCCTGCGAGCGCCTTCGACGTTTGATCAAGTGCGCCATCCCGATCCCGCCCGCAGCCGCTCCGGCGACGACGATGGCAAGCAGCAGCCAGCGCCACGGACT
>Ga0302202_10002066_pt1 | contig 23764 bp, 19 predicted proteins | sample II_Bog_N3_3_FD_194579 | JGI IMG/M metagenome (GOLD analysis project Ga0302202, IMG submission 194579) | Peat permafrost microbial communities from Stordalen Mire near Abisko, Sweden - II_Bog_N3_3 | ecosystem: Environmental > Terrestrial > Soil > Wetlands > Peat | place: Sweden: Abisko...
GGTTCATAAATGTTTCCGGCTTGGCCAGGACCACTTCGCGTCCTGCTATACGGCAGGTTGCGGTAACGGCCTTGCATCGCCGGTTTTGAACCACAACGCCTTGTTGCTGGGCGATGCGGTCGATTGCCATGAAACCCGCGTTATGCGGGGTCCATGAGTACTCCGGACCAGGGTTGCCAAGACCCACCACCAAAAACGGGCTGCGGTGGTTGCCGGACTCGCTTTCCTCAGGCAATGTCTACTTCTTCGCCTCGGGCTTCTTGGCCTCGGCCTTCTTTGCACCTGCGGCTGGTGCTGCTTCGGCGTCGGTCTTGCCCTTCTTGGCCACTTCCGGCTCGCCGGTTGTTGCTGCAGCAGCCACGGCATCGGCCGCGGGCGCTGCTTCTTCGCGGATGGAGATGACGTGGGCGACGGTTGCATCCTCGGCATTCAGGAACTTGATGGAACCGGTGTGAGGCAAGTCCTTGATTCGCAATGCATCCCAAAGTTGCAGGTTGCTGACATCCACATCGATGTGGCTGGGAATGTCGGCGGGGAGGCACTCAACTTCGACTTCGCGCAGGATTTGATCCAGAATTCCGCCTGTGGCTTTCACGCCGACGGGCACACCGAGCAGCTTGACGCGCACGCTGACCTTGATGGCCTTATCCATTGCGATGCGCTTTAGGTCGATGTGGATCAGCTGGTCCTTGATGGGCTCGCGCTGCCAGTCAACGATCATGGCCTTTGCAGTGGGCGCGCCGGTAATCTCGACATCAAAAATCGTGTTGTGTCCGGACTCTGAAAAGAGAATCCGGGAAATCTGCTTGGGGTCCACTTCGACGGCAACGGGCGTATGACCGGAACCATAGAGTACTGCGGGAATTTTGCCCGATACGCGCACGCGGCGCGCGGCGTTCTTGGTGAACTTGCCCTCACGGGGCTTGGCTACGACAACTTCTGGCATTTGTTCTCTCGTTTCCTTGTATCGGGCACGGGGTTTAGGTCCGCTCCCTTTGTGAAGGCCAGCCGGCAGCTCACAGCTGACAGCTAACAGTTAGTTGAACAGCGAACTTACGCTGGTTTCTAGGTGAATGTTCTCAATGGCCGTACCGATGAGTCCGGCGATTGAGAGCACTTTAATCTTGGGCAACTTGTTCGGCGCATCGGCTGGGGGCACCGTGAGCTTCTGCGCCGCTTCGCGCAGCGGAACTGTGTTGGTGACGACGAGTTGTTCGAGGCGCGAGTTGGCAATGCGATCAATGGCCGGACCGGAGAGCACGGCGTGGCTGGCGCAGGCGAAAACTGTAGCTGCTCCCGATGCGTAGAGCGCGTCGACGGTTTTAACGAGTGTGCCAGCGGTATCGACGATGTCGTCGATGATAAGACAGGACTTACCGGCTACATCGCCGATGACATTCATGACCTCGGCTACGTTGATGTCGGTGCGGCGCTTGTCCACGATGGCCAGCGGGGCACCGATTTTCTGTGCAAAGAAGCGAGCCCGCTCCACACCGCCCGCATCCGGAGAGACCACAATCAGATTGGGCAGGTTGAGCTCGCGGAAATGGCTGACGAGGACGGGGCTGGCGAAAAGATGATCCACGGGAATGTTGAAGAAGCCCTGGATCTGTGCAGCGTGGAGGTCACAGAAGAGGGCACGATCGGCACCTGCCGTGGTGAGCAGATCGGCGATGAGCTTGGCGCTGATGGCAACGCGGGGGCGGTCTTTGCGATCCTGTCGGGCGTACCCGTAGTAGGGCACCACTACCGTGATTCTGGCCGCCGAGGCCCGCTTTAGCGCGTCAATCATCACCAATAACTCCACCAAGTGCTGGTCCACCGGGTAGCAGGTGGGCTGCACTACAAAAACATCCACGCCGCGCACATTTTCAAGCAGCTGGAAGTAAACTTCACCGTCTGCGAACCGCTGCAGCTTGGCGTCGCCCACCTTTACGCCGATGTGCAGGCCGATTTCTTCAGCCAGGGGGCGGTTGGCGGTGCCACTGAAGAGCTTGAAGCGGCGGTCTTCGCTTAAATTGCGGGTCCGCTTGCGGTCGGGGGGTGCTTTGCCGTCCTTCGCCTTGGCCGAATCCTGAGCCTTTTCAGGATCCTTTGGAGCGCCATCGCGCGGTTGGCCGGGTGCGCTCTCTGGTGGCTGCTTGTCTTCCGCTAACGCTGTCAATCGTTCCACTTCCATTTTCCGAAGACTCCCAAGCTGGTTGGCTTTGGCTGGTTGGCTTTGGCTGCTTCTAACCCGTGATCGGTGGACAGTGGACGGTGATCGGTAAGTACCCGAAACTGACCATTGCTCACAAACCGCTGGAGACTTGGCTGGGCGACTAGGATTCGAACCTAGACAAGTGCCTCCAAAGGGCACTGTCCTACCATTAGACGATCGCCCAACTTTGCAACCGAACGCGAGTTTCTCTCGCAGGTCGGCTGCCTGTCAACATGCTTTTATTGCAGAAGCATATCGCGCCAGTAGGCTTGCCGGGGCAGGGTGCGGGTAAGGATGGTACGCACTTCCATTGCCTGCAAGCTACTCATAATAAGCGACTTAGCTGCTTCAGCATCCCCGCGGGCCTGGTACAACCCGAAGAGAGCCGAACCGGATCCGGACAGCGAGGCATGGAGGGCTGCCTCCGGTGTACCGGTACCCACGAGGATGCGCTTGATTTCTGCAAGGGAAGGATGCTGGGGAAAGACGACCCGTTCAAAGTCGTTTTGGATCCAGCTACTGATCCCGGTGCGGACAAGCGCGGACTCTAACGGTCCGGCCAGGTTCTCGTCATTTGCGAGAACACCGGAGGAGCCGGTTCCCTGCTGACCTTCCAGAAAACTCACGTTTTCTACGAAGGCGCTGGCATAGGCGCGGCTCAACTCATTTAGTTTAGCGTGGCTTGCGTCCTGGGTCAAACCTTCGGTGGCGCAGAGGGCGTCCCAGTCGCGAAAGGCATGGGGGGTAGAGACGCCGATTGAGGGAATGGCGAGCAGGCACCAGGTTGGCTCTATGTCGCTGAGGGGAAGCACCTTCTGGCCGCGATCCAGGCCGAGGACGGAGCCACCGATGAGGAAGAGGGGGACGTCTGAGCCTACCTGGGCGGCTAGGTCTAGACGTTTGGATTCCCAGGTCGCGGGAATACCCTCCCCGGTCCCCAAGTGCGAGGGACCGGGGGCACCCAGCTTTTTGTTTTTGTAAAGTTCTGATTCCAGGCCTATTAGAGCAGCTACCGCGTTGGCGGAGCCGGCGCCGAGGCCGCCCTGGATGGGGAGGCGCTTGTCGATGTGGATCTGGACTTCGGCGGTGATTTTGAGGGATTCGAGTGCGAGGGCGACCATCTTCCAGGCGGTGTTGGTGCGGTCGGTTGGTACGCGTATGTCATTGGAAGTAATGGAGATGATGGTAGAACTCGAGGGGCGGGCGGAGACGGTGACTACGTCGTAGATTTCGAGGGTCTGGTAGAGGGTGACGAGGCCGTGGAAGCCGTCGGGGCGCGGTGCTCCGATGTAGAGGCCGAGGTTGATTTTGGCGTGCGAACGGACGGCTGTGGGCATACGGGTTCCATTGTAGAACCCTCCAAATGGCTGCTTAGAGGGTTGCGCTACCCAGCTGGAATGGTCGCTCAAGTGGTCACAAAACATGCGAAAGGGTTGAACCTGTGGTTGCGAGTCGCGGAGACACGTACCTTGCGGGCAGCCCACGCAGGATGTTTCGGTTGCAGAGAGTTTTCCTTTTCGAGGCAGTGGGTTGCAGAGAATTAGGCGTTTTTTTGGAAAGTGCGCTGATTCTGCGGGAGATTGTGTCGTAAGCCATTTAAAATGTGCCGTTTATTTGGATTTTGCACACAGTGCAAATGCGCCTGAGAATGGAGTCCTCTGGAGTTGAAATTCAAAGGCCCGCGGCTGAAGCCATTTCGACGCTCGGCCGTGTCTGGGGCCTGGAAGGCCCCAGCTCCCTCCGTCTGGCGCAGATGGGCCTCCAACGGTCTGCCTTATCCCATGGGCCATTGAGGAACGCTAGGCGCGGCCGGCGAATTCGCCTGTCTCGGTAAAGACCTTCACGCGTTCGCCTGTTTCGATGTACAAGGGCGCTTTGATCTCGAGGCCGGTTTCGAGGCGTGCCAGCTTGGTCACCTTGCCGCTGGTGTCGCCCTGCGCGCCCGCTTCGGTGTAGGTCACCTCGAGCTCCACTTTGTCAGGCAGCTCGAGGCCAATCGGGTTGCCATTGAACTTGTTGAGCTTCACGATTGCGCCTTCGACCAGGTAGTCGAGGGCGTTGGCGATCATGTTTCCGTTCAGGCGAAGGGTGTCAAAGGTCTCCTGATCGAGAAAGTAGGAGCCCTCGCTGTCACTGTAGAGATAGCTGGCTTCGACGGTCTCGAGGTCCGGCTCTTTGAACTTCTCCTGAGCCTTGAAGGTTTTGTCGAAGACGGCCTGGGTGAGCAGGTTGCGCATCTTGAGCCGGACGAGGGTTTGGCCGCCGCGCGCGGTGGGCGTGGAGACTTCCGCGTCGATGCAGTAATAGGGTGCGTTTTCAAACTCGAAATACATTTTGCGCTTCACGGTAATCGCTTCAAGCAGTGCGGCCATGGAATCCTCAAACGGCGAAATGGTGACGGGAGAATCCGCGAAGGACCTTGCCCGGCTCTCGTCCATTATAGGAGGGTGATGGAGGGCCGGTGGCTGCGAAGTACGGCAATAGGATGCCGCTGCTCGCGTGTCTCGGGTTAGAAGTTGAACTTCAGGGCTCCCTGCAGGATACGGGGCGGGGCGGCGCTGACTGCGTTGCCGAATGTCGAACTGCCAATGTTGCCATCGACTGAAGTGGGACTGTTGAACTGGGTGTGGTTGAAGACGTTGAATCCTTCGACACGGAAGAGCAGCGACTTGGAATCGGTAAGCGAGAGTTTCTTGGCGACTGCCATATCGTAGTTCTCCGCTCCGGGGCCGTAGAAGAAGCGCCGCTTGGCTGTGCCCGGCGTCCCCAGAGCATTCATGCTGAAGTCTGCGGCATTGAAATAGTTGTTTCCATTGATGCGCGGGTTGTGATTCAGGTGAAGCGGACTGCCGTTGTAATCTGGCTCGTCGATGCTGCTGTTGTTTATTCCATTCGGGTTTGTTCCGATGAGCGAATTGTCGCCATTGTTGATCATGGTGATGGGGAAGCCGGTGGCGAAACGTGTGATGCCGGAGAGCGACCAGTCGCTGGTGAGCCGGTTGGGATGGAGGAAGCGGTCGATTGGAAGCTGGTATTCGTAGCTGAGCACGAAGTTCTGTTTCACGTCAAACGATGAGATGGCATAGCTGAGCGCATGGTTGAACGGGTTCACTTCTTCGCCGACGTTTGAAGACTGATCGAGGGATTTGCCGTAGGTGTATGCGGCGGAGAACTCGAGGCGTGCGCTGGTGTGGCGGGCGCTGAGCTCAAGAGCGTTGTAGTTGGCGTGTCCGAAATTCGACTGCAGCGCGTTGCTGCCGAAGTTTGACCCGAGCGGCCCGCGGGTTCCGTTGACCTGGCCACCGGCGGTGGGATAGTAGACTGTGTCTTCGCCGTAGGCGCCGCACGTGAGCGTTCCGGGCTGCACTTCATCCGGCTGGCTAAGGCTGAGGCAGAGCGCAGGGTCACCGGCGTTTGACTCGACGAGGACGCGCTGGCGATGACTCGCGGTGCCGACATAGCTGGCGCTGAGGACGGTTTTGGGGCCGACCTGTCGCTCGATGGAGAGCATCCACTCTTCTGTATAGGGCGCACGGTTGTGAATGTCATACCCCGGAATGCCGCTGATGGGCACAAAGTTGCTCCAGTCAAAACTGGCGTCAGGATGGCTGCGCGAGGAATTCAAGGGGGCGAAGTGATAAGGGAAAGGCTGGCCAAAGCTCTGGCCGCTGGCCGCGGAGATGAACGGGGTTGCAAAGAGCGGCGGAGCTGGGCTCGTGTAAGTGGTTCCATAGGGCGCATTTGCGGCGAGTACACCGATGGATAGCGCGTCGATAGACGTATAGAAATTGCCAAAGCTGGCGCGGACACTGGTGGTTCCAGGCGCACCGAGAAGCTTCTGGATCCAACTACCGGACGCGGCGTGTGGAGTCCAGGCGATGCCCAGGCGGGGGGCGATGCTGAGTTCGCCGATAGGCGCGAGGGTGTTAGAGACGCCCGGATCTCCGGGGTAAAGAATGCCGGCCGGCGCACCGGGGAAGACTTGCGACTGCTGACCGGCGACGAAGGTGGAAATCTGGTTGTATTTTTCTGACCAGGGCGCGACTCGATCCCAACGAAGGCCGTAGTTGAGGGTGAGGTAGGAGCGCAGATGCCAGCTATCCTGGGCGAATGCTCCGATGTATTTGTTGCGCGCGTAGAAGGGGTTGAGCTGGCTCTGGTTGTATTGGCTGGGCGTGCCGAGGAGGAAGTCGGCAAAGTCAACGCCGGTTTCTGTTCCCGAGAAGACGAAGCTGCCGTTGAACTGGGCGATAGCGTGGGCGTTGACCTGGTCGGCATGAAACTCTGCGCCGGCCTTGAGGGTGTGGTTTCCGAGCACTTTGGAGAACGTGTCAGTGATTTGGTAGGTGTTGTTGGTTTGGATGAGCTGATTGGCGGCTGCGCCGGTGGAGTAGCCGTTGAAATTGAGGTTCTCGACACTCTGCCCATGAGGGTCGAGGGGGACGATGCTCGGGCTGCCGTCGGCATTTGAGAAGCCCTGTGAAAGCAGGCTCACGTTGCGGCCTCCTTGCGGCTGGCCGAGATTGGTCAGATCGCGGAGATAGCTAAGGTGGAGTTCATTGACGGCGGTTGCACTGAGGGCCTTGGTATCGCCAATGGCTATGAGCTGGGCACGGCCAGTGGTGAGGGCGTCGAACCCGGGCACGGTGGCACCGCTCTGAGCGACCGGATACGGATTGTCCAAAGTAAATCCGTCGTTGAAGTAATAGGCAGAGAGCAATCCCAGGTGCGTACTCGCGTCAAGGCGAAGAGCCTCCTTGTCGTCGCGGACGGTTTGGTTGAAGGCGGAGGTGGCGAATCCATTGGCGGAGTTGGGAGCGGGGATGTATTGCAGCAGCCTTTGCGCCGGAACGGACCAGGCATTGGCGGGGATGGCGCCAGTTGGGAAGACTGCCGGCCTGCTGGGTGTGCATCCGGTCGACTGCGGAGAATAGGGATCATTTGAGGCGACGCTCGAGCCGAGCGCTGATGAAAGCAGGGCCGCCAAGTAGGGTCCACTTACGCACCCTGTGAGCTGGCTCTGGCCGGTTGTGGGATTGATGAAGTTGCCGGAGCGCTGCGCCGGGGTGGGAACAGAGATTTCGCCGGTATCGATGCCCTGGGCCTGGCGGGTCCCCTGGTAATCCGCAAAGAAGAAGACTTTGTTGCGGCGAAGCGGGCCGCCGAATGTGCCGCCGTACTGGTTTTGGCGGAATGCGCCGCGGGTGGGAGAAAAGTAGTTGCGTGCATCGACATCTGTGTTGCGCAGAAAATTGAACGCACTGCCGTGGAACCCATTGGTGCCGGACTTGGTGATCACGCTGATTTGTCCGCCGGAAAACTCTCCGTATTCGGCATCGAAGTTGCTGGTGATGATGCGGAATTCGGCGATCGCATCGAGGTTGGGAATGATCGCTGTTCCGGCATTCACGTCCTCCTCGACGTCGCTTCCGTTGACGCCAAAGTAGTTGGCGAATTCCCGCTGTCCATTGACGGAGATGGTGCCGGGATTCAGAGTGCCGGAGGGAGCGAGGGTAGTTGCGCCGACGTCTTGAACGGTGCTGGAAGTGATGGTGCTGGCTGGAGCCACGCCCGCCTGCAGCGAGAGCAGGTCAGTGAAGCTACGCCCATCCAGAGGCACGGCTTCCATCTGCCGGCCGGTAATTACCTGGCCGAGTTGGGTCTCAACTGTCTCCACATGCAGGGTGTTGTCACTGACGCTGACGGTCTCGCTCGTGCTGCCCATTTGAAGCGAGGCATCCAGCGTGAGCGCCGCATTTGTATCGAGCACGATGCCTGAGCGACGATAGGCGCGAAAACCCTGCAACTGCACTTCAAGGTCGTAACGGCCGACGGGGAGAACCGGAAGCGTGTAAAAGCCGTTGTTGTCAGTTCGCGTGCGATAGACGAGGCCGGTGCTGACCTCCTGGACGGTGATTTTCGCGCTGGGAAGGACGCTTCCCGAGGGATCGTTGACCGTGCCGGAGATGCTTCCGGCGACGGCTGCCCAGGCCGTAGCGGCCAAAAACAGGAGGGAGCAGGTGAGGCTGACTGCGAATCGAGAGCTGCGCTTTGACGGACTCAATGCAATTTCCTTTGGTGGATTTGTGGCAGTGGGAGGAGGCGTTTCCGGGGTTCCCGCAGCACAAATGCAATATGCGACCAAATTGGTCTTCGTTCAATATACGACAAATTAAGTCCGATATTTTTGCAGTGATTTAAATCACACCAGATTGCGGTAGGAGGCGGGATGGAAAGCTGGCTGGCTGGTGTTGGATTGTGAGTGCGATTCTGGCCGATCAGTGAAAAAGTTGTGGAGTTCCGGGCGCGTGCGCGTGCTCTTGGAAGCTGTGTGGCTGGATGGAGGGGGTTGTGTGAGCTGCGTCACTTGCCACTTCAGGCCTTTACTGGCGATACTCGCAACAGTCCTACTTGTGGGCTTTATCTTTGATCTGAAGAGAGATTTGCCTTGGCGCGTGAAACATATACCGCACGACTTGATAAAAAAGTGTGCATCTCCGAATCGGCCCAGTGCTACCACTTCGAGTTTGTGCTCGATGAGCTGGAGAGCTTTCCTTTTACATCGGGCCAGTTTGTGTCGGCGGTGGCGCCGGACGCCAATGGCAAGATGCAGACGCGGGCGTATTCGATTGCGTCGGCGGCGAAGGAAAACCGCTTTGATCTGTGCGTGAACCGGGTGGAGGGCGGATTTTTTTCAAATCACCTGGCCGATTTGTCTGACCTGACGGTGGGCAACTCGATTCAGATTCACGGGCCGCATGGACACTTTGTACTGCAGGAGCCGGTGACGGACTCGATTTTGATTGCGACGGGCACGGGAATTGCGCCGATGCGCGGGTATGCGCAGTGGCTCTTCCCGGAAAACGGGCCTGACCGCAGCAATGGGAAAGAAATTTGGCTGGTGTACGGGACGCGGCACGAGACGGAAGTTTACTACCAGGATGAGTTTGAGGCGCTGGCCGCGAAGCATCCGAACTTTCATTACCTGGCTACGCTGAGCCGGGCTGGGGAAAGCTGGACCGGGTTGCGCGGTTATGTGCAGGACCACGTGGCGCGGATTGTGGAAGAGCGCGCGGGACGGCTGGGGCTGCCGCTGGTTCAGCCGGAGGTTGATCCGGCGATTCCGAAGGCGGAGTTGAAGTTTGATATTTATTCGTATATTTGCGGGCTGAACAATATGGTTTCGGGTGTGCGGGATAAGCTGGCGGGGTATGGTTGGCATCGGAAACAGATTGTGTTTGAGCGGTATGACTGATCGATTGATTCGTCGGACCGTCCCGTCTCGCACGGCGAGTCCCCGGTGCTAAGCTGATGTGCATCTGAGGCCGGAGGCGTCGATGATTCTCTTTCAAGACAGCGGGGAGACAGTTACCTTTTCACCCGAGAGCCTCACGCGCAATCCGCCATGGCAGGAAAAGCTGCTGGGCCTCTACCTTTTTGCGATGCTGGTCTTCCTGCTTGTACGAGTAATTCAGCTAATTTGGTGTTTGCTGGCGTTGCGCAAGATCGAGCCTGTGGCGCAAAATCACTGGGACAAGACCTGGACCCTGGGCAAACTGCGCGCTCGCTCGCTGATGAGGCTCGCAATCCTGACGTTCTTCCTTTGCGTGCTGCAGATTTCTCTCAGTTTCACCAACGACCTCTGGGCCGTCGGAACTCAGAAGGTCGCCCACTCGTGGTGGCTGCTGGTTGAAGTCGCCGAAGGGCTCGCACCGTTCAATCTCGGAATGGTAGTCTGCGTTTTGCTCTACAGCTGTGGCTTGTATTTTGAATCGCGGCTCGAACGCCGCAAGCTTTCCCTCAACGCCGCGCGTGTCTCATCGCAGGCACCTACAGATTGAAGAGCTCGCGGAGGCGCTTGGTTTGGGCGCGGCTCACGGGGATTTCGGTCTGCTTTTTGTCGTTCATCCTTAGCTGGTAGGTTGACTTGAACCAGGGGACAACCTCGCGGATGTGGTTGATGTTGACCACGAATCCGCGATGGGCGCGCCAGAAGATGGCGGGGTCGAGCAGGTCGAGAAGCTCCTCCAGAGTGCGGCACTTGGAGTGGCCCTCGAAGCTCTGGGTGGCTATGCGGATGACGCCTTCGTCGATGGCCGCGTAGCAGATTTCTCCTTGATCGACGAGCAGCAGACGGCTTTGCGCCTGCACGATGAGCTTGGCTGGTTGAGGTGTGCGCGAGGCGCCCTGAGACTGGTTGAGGAGCTGCAGGAGGGCGTCAATCTGGGACTCGGGAAGCGTGGCTGCTGCGCCTGGAGTTCCGCCGGTGATGCGTCCTCGGACTTTTTCGACGGCCTGGGCGACGCGTTTGAGGTCGAAGGGTTTTAGCAGGTAGTCGACGGCGTTTACATCGAAGGCGCGGACGGCGTACTGATCGTATGCGGTGGCGAAAACGATTTGCGGAAGCGGATTGGCGCCGTTGCCGTTGGCTGAGCCGGGCTTGGCTCGCTTGCGGTCCATGAGCCGCTGGATGACTGCGAAGCCATCGAGACCGGGCATTTGGACGTCGAGGAAGACGAGGTCGGGATGGTATTCCTCGATGAGCTCGAGGGCCTCAATGCCGTTGGTCCCCTGGGCAACTACGTCAACGCCGCCGGCCTGGTCGAGGAGGTACTTTAGCTCGTCGCGGGCCAGTTGTTCGTCGTCGATGATCAGGGCGGAGATGGTCATGCGGGCGGCAGGTTTGAATGCGTTCGACCGGAAGCTCGATTGTAGGAAGCCGGGCGGTCCTGGTCAATGTGGCAGTTGAAACACGGAACCGCCGGACTTGATAAGAAGAGCCAGATTGAGAACGTTTTGACGGTTGGCCATCATCGACTCCCACTCATCGAGCAAAAAACGCTCGATGAATGGGGCACAGTTTCATCTTTCGAGGACCGGCTTCGCTGGTGGATGACTGCTACAACACGCGCAGGCGGGCGGGCATGTGATCGCGGGCCAGCTCGTGACCGCAGCGGGTACAGAACTGATCGGAGGCGCGGACGGTGCGGAAGCAGTTTCCGCAGTTGGCCGTGAGATGGTAATTGCATTGCGGACAGAAGTGGAAATCGCTCTGGACATGGGTGGTGCATGCCGGGCAGCGGGAAACTTCAGGCTGGCGGAGCAGGAAGTAAAGCACCGCGCCGATGCCGCCGGGCATGACAAAGCAGATGGCCATCCAAAAACGGGCGCTCATAGCGCGGCGGGGAGCGTCTTTGCTGACGTAACCGACCATGAGAAAGTAGAGGGCAATGAGGACGCCGCCGGACAGGCTGAAATAGATATGGAAGCCGAGTGGCGGGGGATGGTGCTGCTGCTGCGGGAGAACAATCCAGAAATAGTATTCGACCAGAACAAAGGCCGTAATTGCGACCACAATGGACCAGACCGGGATCAGGCGCGTGTCTTCGTTCATCGTGATGTGTTGTGGATCGCGCATAGGTGGACTCGCCCGCCTGGGGCTCTTCAGAAGTATGATGCGAAGCTTAAAACAAGCTTAACCGCTATTTATATTGACGGGGAAGATAATTCGGAAGTTGCGTTTTGGAGGCTGCGGAGAGAAATATAGGCGCGAAGGATCGCGGTGGAGATTCGGGCGGGGTCAGGGACGGTTGTTGCGGACCCAGCCGGCGAGGAGCGCTGCGGCGAGGAGGGCTCCGCTGAGGAAGAAGATCCAGATGCTGAGTTGGGCGGTGAGACCGGTGAGGCGCTCTTCTTCAATCAGGGTTTCAGTGGCCCACCACACCAGTGGTCCGAGTATAAGGAAAACGACCAGCACGGCAGCCAAGGCCAGGGCGCGGACGCGTTTGCGATCAGCCTTCTGCTCCTTCATGACGCCCAGGGACGCGCTGACTACGCCGCGGGTGCGGTCGGCTACTGAGGAGTCACGGTTTGCCTGAAGCCCGGCTGCAGCTGAAATCAAGTCCCGCTCGGCGCTGGAACCGGTTCGTCTTGCGCCGTCGCCGCCGGCAGGAAGCCCACCCTCGGTCACACCGCCTCCGAAGCCCGCGCATCGCTGAATGCCAGCTTCGGCTTGATGGCCGCCAAGCCTCGGTAGAGTCTTGATTTTACTGTGGAAAGGGGCGCGCGGGTGACTTTGGCAATCTCTTCGAGGCTCAACTCCTCGTGGAAGCGAAGGACCAGGACTTCGCGATGGAGCGTGTCGACTTCGAGGAGCGCGGCTGAAATCCGTTCGCGGTCCTGCAGGCTGGAAAAGGAGTCGAACGGAGTGGGATCAGAGTCGGCAACTTCAAAGCTCATGGGACGGTCGTCGTCGCTGCGGCCTTCGAAGAGTTCGTCGAGGCTGGACATGGTGCGCTTGCGACGCTGATCGATCACCAGGTTGCGGGCAATGGAGAAGAGCCAGGTGTCGAAGCGGGCCTTGCCGTTGAACTGGCTGCCGCGGACGAGTACGCGCATCCAGACTTCCTGGAAGAGGTCTTCGGCCATCTCGCGATTGCTGGTGAGGAAGAGCAGGTAACGCAACAGCCGGTGCTGGTAGCGGACGATCAGGGTGTCTACCAAGCCGGCGTCCTGACGCTTAAGCCCGAGGGAGATTTCGAGGCTCTCTTGCCGCACCTGCTCGTCAACGGCGGTGGCGGTTCCGGCGGTAAAGAAGGAACGAACAGAGGTTGCAGCGCTCATCTTGCTCAATTAGACGACTGAGTCGGTTCCCAAGTCACTTTAAATTCGTGGTTTAAACAAAAAACTTTCAAATGCGACATTTTTGCTGCATTTTGAGGCGAAAACGGAAAGATGAAGCTTAAGTGCGGCTTAAGGATTTCGATTTTGCGATTCGGAGGGCGTCTTCGATGGCCTGGGCGGTGCGAGTTTCGCGGCTTTTCGCGCTTTGGTAGTGGAAGATTCCCAGGAGGTGATTGCGGCGCTGGGTGGGCGTCATGGCGTCCCAACCGGCGCGGGCGAGGGGTTGGCGCATGAAGGCCGCTTTCAGGATGGGAGGCAGTTCGCGTTCGCCTTCCATGACGAGCAAGAGCCATTCGGCGATCTTTTCGGCGCGCTGGCGGCGGGCTTCGGCGGAGCGGGGCTCGCTGACGAGAGCGCCCATGGTTTTGCGGTTGTAGTAACTGAGGTTGTCGAACCATTTGCGGAGGGTGCGGTCCTGCTTCAAGGCTGCGGCTAGCTCCGGAGGGATCTGGGCGGGACGATCTTCGAGATCGGGCTCGAGGCGGATGCGGACCTTCTGGCCGGGTGCGACGCCGGCGGCTAGCTGCATTTTTCGGTTGACTACGAGGACTTTGCCTTCGTTGTGGGGGTCGGGAAAGAGGGCGGTGCGGAAGGCGAATGGAGGCCTTTCGGAGGCTGAGGGGGCGAATTTGGTGCTGGCGGCGGCAATTTCTCCGCGGACACGGAGGCCCTTGCGTTCAGGCCAGACCTTGGTGATGTCGAAGGGGAGGCGGGCAATGACCCAGTTCAGCTTGTTTCCGGCTGGCTCGAGAACTGTTGTGAAGGTTCTGGCTTGGGATGGGGTCATTTGCGTTTAGTCGTGTTTGCGAGCTGGAAGCGCGGAGTTCCCCGTGCGCATTGTGGTGCCAATAGTGATACCATAAATCCCTGGCAACTTCGAAGAAGATTCTCGAAGCAATGCGGCGCTCACCTAAGAACGTGCGATTCGCCGAGCTGCTGAAGCTTTGCGAGGAGCATTTTGGGGCAGCGAGGCAGAGCGGAAGCAGTCATGCCGTATTTAAGACTCCATGGCCCGGCGATCCGCGCGTCAACATTCAAAACGACAAGGGAAAAGCCAAGGCATATCAGGTTCGACAGGTCCTGCTGGCCATCGACAAACTCAGTGGCATAGAAGCTGAAAGCCAAATGGAGCAAAACGATGACGAATGACCATTACACCTATCGCGTGACATGGTCCGCAGAGGATAAGGAGCACGTGGGGCTGTGCGTTGAGTTTCCATCGCTGTCGTGGCTCGCCCCCACTCCGGAATCGGCGCTGGCTGGCATTCGCAAAATGGTGCGCGAAGTAATCCGGGACATGAAGGCTAACGGCGAGGCGATCCCTGCTCCCCTGGCCGAGAAGCACTACAGCGGTGCGTTCCGGGTCCGCATTCCGCCGCAGGTGCACCGTTCGCTTGCCTTGCAAGCTGCCGAGCAGGGTGTAAGCCTGAACCGCCTGGCGAGTGCAAAGCTGTCGTCGTAAGCGGCCCGGCATCTACACTAACCGTATGGAAGTTTTGTATGGGTTGCACCCGGTTGAGGAAGCGCTGAAGGCCGGCAAGCGACGGTTTGATCATGTGCTGGTGGCGCGGGAACGTGAGGATGTCCGGGTGGAACGGGTTGTGGACTTGTGCCGCCAGGCGGGTGTGCGCGTGCGGCAGGAATCGCGGGAGCAGTTGACCGTGGTGGCCAAGAATCCTACGCACCAGGGCGTGGTGGCGCTGGTGCGTCCTCAGGAGATGCTCTCGATCGAGGACCTGTTTGAGCCTTTAGGGAGCGATGGCGGGGCGCGGCTGCTACTGGCGCTGGATGGCGTGGAAGACCCGCAGAACCTGGGCGCGCTGCTGCGCGTGGCCGATGGGGCGGGCGTGGATGGGGTGTTGATGACGGAGCGGCGGTCTGCTCCGCTGAGCCCGGTAGCGATAAAAGCGAGCGCGGGCGCGACGGAGCATTTGCGGATTGCGCGGGTGGTGAACCTGGTGCGCGCTCTCGAAGAACTGAAGAAACGGAACCTTTGGATTATCGGGCTGGACGAGCGCGGAACCAGCGACTACGACCGCTTCGACATGACGGGCGACTGCGTGCTGGTGCTGGGACGCGAAGGTGCGGGGCTGCACGACCTGGTGCGGAAGACGTGCGATCATTTGCTGCGGATTCCGATGGCCGGCGGGGTGAGCTCGCTGAACGTGTCCGCTGCGGGGGCTGTGGTGCTGTACGAGGCTTTCCGGCAGCGGCGGGCGAAGGCTGCAGGTGTGGATGGCCGGGGTGCAATCGGCGCTCGCCACGCGGATGCCGGCGCGTCAAAACCAAAGAAACAGAAAGGCCTGGGTTCATGAAGTCTTTAATTGCCGGGGTTCTGGCATGTGTTGCCACCGGCATGGCGGCTTTCACCTTATCGGCGCAGAGTGCCGCACCGCAGCAGCAAACCGCACCCCCCTCAGTTCCCGCGCAGCATCCGGAAGGACAGGTAGCCCCGCAGCAATCCGGAGGCAAGGTACTGTTTTCCCGCTCGACGGACGAGAATGGGCAGACCACTACGCATGTGGGGGTCGATACGGCCAAGTCTTCAGTGATTGCTGCCGACGCGCCGGTGGCGGAAGATGCTGAGCGCCATGCGGTTACGTTCACGAATCTGGATCTCGATGTGCGGCTTCGGACTGTGGAGCAGCATATTGCTGTGCGCGCGCAACTGACCGTGCGCAACGACGGACAGACACCGCTGGCTCGGATTCCGCTGCAGATTTCTTCGACCTTGCAGTGGGAACGGATTCGCGTTGCCGCAGCCGGAGGGCAGCTCAAGGATGTGGTGTTTCCGGTTGCGCCGCTGAAGTCGGACGTGGACCATACCGGGCTGCTTAGCGAAGCGGTTGTTCCACTGGACAAGCCGCTGGCGCCGGGCGGGACAGTGCAGCTCGACGTGACGTATTCCGGCGATATTCCGGTTTCGGCGCAGCGGCTGGATGTGATCGATACGCCGCCGGATGTGGCGCTGCACTCGGATTGGGACCAGATCAGCGTGCCTTTCACTGGGCTGCGCGGGTTCGGCAATGTGGCGTGGTATCCGGTGGCGAGTGTGCCCGCGTTTCTGGGCGAGGGTGTGCGGCTTTTTGACGAGATTGGCACACACAAACTGCGCATGTCTGGCGCGCGGTTTCGCGTGAGGCTGACGGTTGAGTTTCCGCATGGGCAGCCTCCTACCGTTGCGGTGATCAACGGGCATCCCGCGGCGTTGACCGTGGTTGATTCCGGCCCTCCGGCGGCGGATGAAGCGCCGGGGCAGGAGCCGCCGGGGGTGGCGAGCGCCGACTCGGGCGTGTCGATTCTTGGATTTGAAGCACCCAGCCTGTTTCTCGCGATACGCACGGCGCATCCGGGCGATAATGCCACGCTTTATACGCTGCCTGACGATGAACCGGCCGTATCGGTGTGGAATGCGGTAGCGGGCGAAGTGACTCCATTTCTGAAGACGTGGCTGGGGCAAACGCCCCGATCATCGCTGACAGTGTTGGACCTTCCGGATGCCGACGACTTGCCGTTTGAGGCTGGGGCGCTTCTGGTTGCACCGATTCGGAACGGCGATCCGGCGCGGCTGAGCACGATTCTTGTGCACGCGCTGAGCGAGGCTTGGATGGAGCCGGCGATTGCACCGATGAAATCGCAATCCTCAGAAGTGGCAGAGCTTTTGGGTCCAGGTCCGGCGTGGCTCAGTGAGGGTGTCGCAACCTTTATGGACACGTTGTGGACGGAAAAAGAACAGGGTCGTGCGCAGGCGCTGGGCGTGTTGGAAGCCGACCGATCGGCCCTGGCGCTTGCGGAGCCGTCAAGTCCTGGGGAAAGCTCCGGGCAGCCGCTTGGGCAGGCGATTTCTCCCGTTTATTACCGCACCAAGGCTGCGTATATTTTGTGGATGATGCGAGGCGCGACGAGCGACGCCGAGCTTTCCGCCGCGTTGCGAGCATGGAGCCCGGGCCAGGGTCGAGGGGCGCTTGAAAAACTGCTTGAACCTGCCGGGTCGGAACGGGATTTGTCGTGGCTATTTTCCGATTGGGTGGATGCGGACAAGGGGTTACCGGACCTTGCGATTGAGGGCGTGTTTCCCACTTCGCAGCCTACAGGGGATTGGTTTGTTGCTGTGAGTGTGAGCAATATGGGCTACGCGGCGGCAGAAGTCCCGGTGACTGTGCGCTCGGTGGACAAGTCTGTGACGAAGCGCCTGCTGGTGCCGGCGCGGGGGAAGGCTGTGCAGCGGATTCTGATTCAAGGCAAACCGGTTGCGGTGCAGGTGAACGACGGGACTACGCCTGAAACGCAGGCGGGCGTGCATGTGACGAATCTGCCTTGAGAGGCAGTTCGCAGGTCTTAGTTCTTAGTTCACAGTTCACAGTTCACAGTTCTTGGTTCGCAGTTCTTGGTTCGCAGTTGTTGGTTCAGGGAGGCCTGTTTGTAACCTTCCTATGGGGAGGTGCGTCCCATTGGCGGATGCGCTCTGGCGTTTCGAGGAGATGGCGATGCATAGGGATTCGAACGAGGAACCGGAGGTTCCGGCGGCGTTACCGCGCTCGATTTCGTCAGTGGGACAGGCCACGCGGCGGGCGTTCTTTTTTGCGGCGGCATCGGCTCTTGGGGGCGTTGTGCTTTGGAGGTTTGGCCGGCATTCTGTGGCTCCTGTGGAGGCGCGCGGGGCCGTTGGGCCGGTGACTATCGTCCAGTTTTCCGCGCTCGGGAAGGCAACCGGCACGGTGAGTGTGGCCCGCGTTGTGAAGACCGACGCGGAGTGGAGGCAGGTGCTCTCGCCTTTGTCGTTTGAAGTGACCCGCTTGTCAGGCACGGAGCGCCCGTTTACGGGAGCGACATGGAACAATCACGAGCACGGGATTTACCGGTGCATCTGCTGCGACAACGCGCTGTTCAGTTCGGAGACCAAGTTTGAGTCGGGAACAGGGTGGCCGAGTTTCTGGCAGCCGATTGCCAAGGAGAACGTGATTCAGAATGACGATGACACGCTGGGGATGATCCGCACCGAAGTGAAATGCAGGGAGTGCGAGGCGCACCTGGGACATGTTTTCGACGATGGGCCGAAGCCGACGGGGCTGCGGTACTGCATGAATTCGGCGGCGATGAACTTTGTTAAGACAGCGTAGGACGACGGTGGCCTGACAGCCGGTGTTTACTTGGCACTCAGTCCGGAGGGCGGTTGAGGCGCTGCGGCGGTGCTCGGGTTGGCGGAAGTGTTGATGGTGGCGGTGTAGGTATCGAGGTCGGCGAGCGAGATGCAGCCGCTATCGAGGACATCGCGGGTACAGCGCGCGGCGTTAACGCTCTCAAGCCAGGTGCGCGCGATGGCCGCTTTCAGCGCGGCAGGAAAAGCCGCTTGCAACTGCGTCAGCTTGGTATCAGCCATCATTTTGTTATTCCACGCGTTAATGAATTGAAGCTTCAGACCGGGACAGGGCGGGAACCAATAGTCGATATTGTTCTTACACTGGAAAACCTTATTGATCTGAGCCTGGACGTTACCCACGTTCAGGTTGGCCACGGCGATGTCGGCTTGAGCTTTTTGTATATCGAGATCAGCCTGGATGCCATGGGCCACCGGCATCTTTGCCCTGAAGGTGTAATCGCTTATGCGGTCCTCTGGCGGGAGATCGCAGCTTGCTCCATTGCTGTCAAAACACTTCTGTGCGCGTACCTTGATGTCTTTGGTGAGGTTCAGCAATTGGTCGTTGACTTTTCTGAGCTGGTCCACGGTAATGCCCTGGTTCAGGATGTAGGTATTCTGGTCGGCCAGGATACCCGTGGACTGAATGTAGAGCGTGTAGAGCTTGAAGTACTGGGAGGCAATCTCCTGATAGGCGGTTTCGTTCCACCCCGCGCTGTTGCCCGGCCAATCGGGCAGAGAGTCGTAGCGCGTGAGACCGAGCAGGAAGAATTTGGGGTCTTTGGCCGCCGAGGCGGGCAGGTCGCTAATGAGTTTGTTCAACCCCACCTGGTCGGTGGCGAGGTTAGCGCCTGAGCCGCCACTCTGCATATAGGTGATTTTCATCTGGCCATTTTTTTGCAGGGTTTCGACCGTGGTTCCCACGGCTGCCTTGGCCTCCACGCCCCAGCCGGAGCCTGAGAAGCTGGTCTCGAGGCTCTGGTGGTCCTCCTGAGATCGCGTTGTGAAGGTGATCACGGCGTCGAGTTCCGCTCCGCCGTGGAGTGAGGAGACGAAGGTGTCTCCGCAGACCTGGTCAAAGCGAAGTGGGTCCGTCTTTGCGAGATTCAAGGCCATGGGAGTGAGGCCAATGACGCCGGTTTTCTTCTCTGGAATGATGAAGTGAGCTCCGTTTTCGACCACGGCGCGAACCAGGAAGTTTGAGAACTCATTGTTGATTTTGGTTTTTGTCGCGTATTCCACTTTGGAAGAGGCGGAGGCGCCGAGCGCTCTGACTTCGGCTTCGGCCGAAACATGCATCTCGTTCATCAGCGAGTACTGATCGGTGATGGAGGTCAGATCTTCCCGCGTATCCTGACCGGTGTCTATTTTCTCCTCGAAGGTGACACAGGTCGCGCTGTACTTTTTGTCGGTCAGGCTGTTCCAGCCGGTGCCGATGTCGACGCCGAGTTTGGGGTAATCGACCAGGTGCTCGGAGTTGTCGCCTTTGGCGGAGGCCGGGGCCGGCTTGGGTTGTTGTTGCGAGATGGCCGCGCCGCAGAAGTTGAAAGTGAAGAATGCGATAAGCAGGAACGACATGAGGGGAAGGGACTTTTTACGCATGTTTCTCCAAGGCAAAGCGAAGGTGTGATGGCAACAATTGCTGCAATCGAGCCGACTGTTTTTCGCGTGCGGCTGCGGCCTGGCGTGGATGGTCGCCGAATTCGTTGTTCAGGGTGAATCTGAGGGAATGGAACAGGCCCACAGCGGAGAAACGCAAGGGCAATATCAGGTTAAGTCGATTACATTCGAATCGGAACTCTTGCACAAAGACTAGCGCGAGGTTCTTTATTGCACAAGGGGTTTCTGATCGGAATCAGGTTCCTTCGTTTTCCCAAGTTTGTTCCCGATGGGGGCTTTAAATGATGGTGCGGTGATGCGGCTTACCTGCGGGCGGAATCAGCGTCCAACTGATTACGATTCAATCGCGGAGGCGCTTCCCCTGGTGCCCGCTATCGCGATTGCCCGGAGCTTTCCCGCAGAATATCCGGGGCGTGCAACCGAATTGATCCGGATATGGGCTCACTTCCGGTGGCGCGCGGATGGAGGGTTATGACTCTCTTCGACGGAACCGGTGTTGCGTTTGCGCTTGTGGTGGTTGGCGCTTCCCTGCCTGCCAGTGTCTCGATTTTCCCGCCTGCCCAAGTCTCTGTACCCGCGGCCATTCAGGAGACGCACTCGGCGTACATGGATGTGGTCCACGACAAGCCTTATGTGATGGTGAAGGTGAATGGGAAAGGTCCGTTCCGCTTCGTGATTGACACGGGCACGGGCGGGCAGGCTCTGGTGACTCCTGCGCTTGCGGATGCGTTGGGCATGCCGCCGGCAGGACAGGCGCACTTGAATGATCCGAGCGGAATGGGCGGGAAAAGCGTGCCGATGGTCCTGATGGATTCGCTCGAAGTGGCCGGGGTTCAGTTTCATGGGGTGCGGGCGGTGAGGCACGGGTTGAACGGCGAAGAGGGCGCCTGCGATGGGGTGCTGGGGTTTACGCTGTTTCGCGATTACCTGCTGACATTGGACTATCCGAACCGCAGGATGACGCTGGGGGTGGGCGCACTGACGCCGGATGGGGAGAGTTCGGTGCTGCCGTTTCGCATGCCGGATGGGGTTCCGATTGCGGCGATGGAAATTGGGAAACTGCGGGTTGAGGCGCTTATGGACTCGGGTGGGGACGGGCTGAGCCTGCCGGCAGGGTTGGTTCCGCAACTGAAGTTTTCAGTGGACCCGGTAGCGTTTGCAGCGGCGCAATCGTTTTCAACGCGTTTCGAGATCAAGGCGGCGAAGCTGGCGGGGGATGTGCGGCTGGGCGGGTATACCTTTGAGCGGCCGTTTGTGGAGATTCATGCGGCGTTTCCGCTGGCCAACTTTGGAGGGTGCCCGATGCAGAATTTCGCGTTGACCTTTGACCAGAAGAATTTGTTGATGCGGATGGAGGCTGGGCGGAAGAGGTTCAAGCTGACGGCGACACCGACGGCGATCCGGCTGGCGAATGCGCCGGACTATACGCCGCGGGAGCCGGGTTTGGTTCCGGTAGGTTGAGGTGCCGGAATAGACGAAAGGCCGCCGGGGGCTAAAGCCCCGAGTCTTTTTTGGGGTTTTATCGGCACAACTAAAGTTGTGCCCCTCCACACATCTACGTCCTGATGAAGTTTTTCACCAAGCTGTGAAGTTGTGCCCCTCCACACATCTAGGTCCTGATGAAGTTTTTCACCAAGCTGTGAAGTTGTGCCCCTTCACACATCTACGTTCAAATGGAACCTGTGTCGCAGAACGAATGAGACCCGATTCCGTTGCCCGGTTACGACGATAGCGTAACTACGAGGTTGTAGGCCATGTGGAGGGCTATTGCGGGGAGGAGTTTGCCGGATTTTTTGAAGAGGATGGCGTTGATTACGCCCAGTGTGAAGACAGGGACCCAGGCCAGCGTGGGGTGGTAGACGGTAAAGAAGGCCGCGGAGCCGAGGACCGCTTTCCATCCACCCCATTCGCGGTCGAGAGCGCGATAGAGGAGGCCGCGGAAAAGATACTCCTCTGCAAAGGGGGCGAAGCAGACGGCGAGGATGCCGTATGCCTGCTTCACGTCGGGCTGGCTGGCCATTTTTTGTTCGGACTGGCGGAGGATGTCGCTGACCCATGGGAGATGGTGAAGGAGCAAGACGTATTGATGCGCGAGCATACCGAGCAGGCCGCCGGTGAACGCGCCCATGGCGATCCAGGGTATGAGGACCGTGAGGTCGGCGATGAGCGGCTTGAAGGTGAACTTGGGTTTCTGCTCGTAATTGGCCCAGAGGATGGAGCTGGGTTGGCTTTCTGAGTGCGCCTCGGACTCTTCGGATGGAAGGGGTTCGGTGGCGAGCGCTCCGGTGGGCCAGTTGAAGATGCGGCTGGGTGGGACGTTGCGCTCGTAGAGGAATTTCATGGTGAAGAAGCTGACGACGACCGAGGAGACTCCGTAGCCGAAGAGCATGGCGATTCCGAGATTGTCTTTGCCACCGAAGGCCGCAATGATGGCGGTGAGGATGGAGGTGACCTCAAGCATGACGCTGATGGCGATCATGGCGTGCATGGCGGTGGGCGGCGGGGGGAGCTGCTCCGACCATGGGTCATAGAGATAGGGCAGGCGGGCGCGGAAGTTTTGCCACATGGCCGCGGCGGTGATGTAGGAGAAGACGATGCCGACGATGGCCAGGTGCCACTGCTCGGTAATGACGCCGATGGAGAAGGTGAGCATGCCCATTTGCGTGGCGAAGCGCCGGCCCATGGGGATTTTGGTGGCCTCGCCGGAAGACGAGGCGACGGTGACGAGGGTGACGGATTTTTCTGCCATGCTGCGGGAAAAGAAGAACCAGCCGGTGAGGACGAGAGCGATCTTCCAGATGTCGGCGGGAAACAGGATGGCCGCGTAGAGCATGACCAGCAGGACGATGCCGGTGGAGATCATGGCCCAAAGCCAGGCCTTGGCTTTAAGCAGGCCTTCGAGGCCGGTGGGCCAGGTGAGGGGAATCCAGAGCGCGGCGCCTTCGGATGCGAGCGATTTGGGTCCGAGGACCCAAAGGAAATATGTGCCGAAGCAGATGGCGGCGCCGCAGAGGTAGTTCCACTCGCCCTGGGCTTTGACGAGGAGGCCGCGCATGTTGAAGAGCTGGTAGCCGGCGGCGGTGACGGGGATGAGGATGGCTTGGACGATGGCGCTGCGGTCGCGGAGGAACCAGAGGAATTCTTTGCGGTAAAGCGGATTGCGGGCGAGGATGGGAGGTTTGCCGTCGGTGCGGCGCTTTACGGCTTCAGTACGGGTTCCAGCGCCGCTGAGGCCTTTGGCGGTGCCCCAGAGGCTGAAGGCGACTCCGGTAACGGTCATGGCGATGCCGAGGGCCCAGCAAAAGGTGATGCCGGCGAGGAAGTTGTATTCTCCGCCAAAGCTGCCGAGGAAGAGCTGCAGCCACGGCCAGGGAAACGACGCCAAGAGGGAGAGAAGCTTTCCCGATGCCATGATGAGGCGGGGAAGCATGTAGAAGCCGGCGAAAGAGAAGAGCAGGAGAGCGTATCCGAGCCAACTGAGGATGCCGAGAATGCCACCGCGGGAGCGCGGGGAAAAGCGGATCATGACGCCGATTTCAATGGCCTTGCCGAGGCAGGCCGCGCCGATGGTGACGGGGATGCCGGCGAAGATCCCGGCCAGGATTCCGAGGCCAAGGCCGTAGACGAGGCCGTAGATGATGCCGACATAGACCGGGCCGAACCAGTAGATGGAATTGGCGCTGATGGGCATGAGCATTTCAGCGAGGAAGACTGCGCCAGGTTGGACGGGATGGCTGAGGAGCCACTCCCACATGGGATGGCGGCGGCGGTTGAGGTCGAGCTCCATGCCTTCGCCCTGGCAGATCATCATGACGAGCCAGAGAAGGAGCATGAGAGAGCCGACCATCTGGGTGAGGCCGGTGATGCCGGTGAGGTGCTTCAGGCCGGGCTCGGCGTCGTCTTCGCTGACGAAGCGGGCGCCCCCGTTGTCATGAATCTCCTTCCAAAGGCGGTCTTCGATGTCCTTTGGGCGTCCGCCGTAATGCTCGGCGGTCTGTTCCGCTTCCCGCTTTACTCTCCGCTGCAGGGCATCATTAGCTTGACTTCGGTCAGTAATCGGGTGTTGCTCTACAACAAAATTACCGGAGCCCAACTGCTTGAATTGCTTGTGAACACCGTAGCGC
>Ga0302202_10002072_pt1 | contig 23714 bp, 21 predicted proteins | sample II_Bog_N3_3_FD_194579 | JGI IMG/M metagenome (GOLD analysis project Ga0302202, IMG submission 194579) | Peat permafrost microbial communities from Stordalen Mire near Abisko, Sweden - II_Bog_N3_3 | ecosystem: Environmental > Terrestrial > Soil > Wetlands > Peat | place: Sweden: Abisko...
TCGGCCAGCGGAATAACGCGTGGAAAGCCGGCCCCGGTCGCGGCAATCTTGCGGACAAGCCGTGCATCTGCGGTGACGAAGCTGCGTCCGGTGGCATCGGCCAGCGCGAGATACATGCAGGCGTAGACCGAATGGCCGAGCCGTATTGCGAGGTCCGTGGTGCGTTCCAACAACGGGCGCATCGGCACCAGCTCGATCTCGGCCCGTGCGAGCAGCTTGGCGGCAATGCTCGATTCGGCGCCGGTCAATTCACCGCGCTGCACCTTTTTCCACAGGATATTGGCGCACTCCGCGACCAGCAGATCTGGGGCGGACAGCGCATGGCCCCGCAGGGTAAGCGCCTGCTCCGTGCCTTCCTCCCGGACCAACCACTTCACGATGACGGAGGCATCGATGACGTAGCCTGTCACCGCTCGTCGCGACCCTCCCGCATCAATTGCTCGGCTGGCGTATGGGCGCGATCGGCGGTGAGCGCGCGCAACTCCGCCGCCAGGTCGTCGAATCCGATGTCGGTCTCCTGGGCGAGCGCCTGTTGCAGGATTGCGCGCACTTCCGCTTCCGCCGAACGGCTATGACGGGCGGCCCGGCGTTTCAAACGACGCACCAGATCGTCGTCCACATTGCGAATGCTGAGACTGCTTGCCATGAGGGGATTGATAGCATTGCTGGCAAACCGGTGCAACCGGCGCGGGGGCGATATGTGTTCACCAAGGGCCACAACGACAAAAGGGGCCGGATGGCCCGGCCCCTTCGTCAACCCCGCAATGCGTCGGCGTTATGCTGCCTGGGTCGCACCCGCCTGCGCATCATTGGCGATCGCAGCCTGCGGCTGCCCGCCAATTGCGATGCGGCGCGGCTTCAGCGCCTCGGGCACGACGCGCTTCAGGCCCACAAGAAGCAGGCCGTTCTGCAGGTCGGCACCCTCCACCACGATGTGGTCGGCGAGCACAAAGCGACGCTCGAACGCCCGTCCGGCGATGCCGCGGTAGAGCACGTCGCCCTTCTGCGCCTCGTTGACACGGCCGGAGACGATCAGGGTGCTCTCCTTGACCGTCAGGTCGATGTCGTCGGGGCTGAACCCGGCCACCGCCATCACCAGGCGATAGGTGTCATCGCCGGTTCGTTCGATGTTGTAGGGCGGATAGCTGGGGACTTCGGCCGCGGATGCGGCGGTGTCCATCAGGCGCGCGAGCCGGTCGAAGCCGATCGCGGTACGGAACAACGGCGTAAAGTCGTAGGTCATGACAAACCTCCTGCATGAGCAAGGTCACTGTCCTGGCCGCCCCGAAGGGCCGGCCCCGATCAAGCTCCGGAACCCCGCAAGGGGCGTTCCGGACAACCTTAATTTGGACAGTGCCGGCCGGGATTTCAAGCCACCCGGCGCGGCAGGAGCAGGGAAGCGCCTACTTTTTCAGGCCGAGCCCGGCGAACTTTTTGTTGAACTTGGCGACCTGGCCGCCGGTGTCGATCATGCGCTGCTGGCCGGTCCAGGCCGGATGCGACTTCGGATCGATGTCCAGCCGCAGCGTGTCGCCCGCCTTGCCGTAGCAGGACCGGGTCTTGAACTGCGTGCCATCGGTCATGATGACGTTGATCTCGTGATATTCGGGGTGAATGCCCGGCTTCATGGCGCTGCTCCTGTCTGGCGCCGCCGATCCCGACCGGCAGCACGAAGGGGCGCGTATAGCCCCGGCGTGGCCATGGCTTCAAGGCCATTTCAGCCAACAGGTCGCCGCCGGCGTGCTCTGGCAGCAGTTTGCCCAGCACGGCGCGGAATATGCCCGCGCCGTGCTGTCGATCCCGAACACGCTGGAATCCGCCCAGGCTACCGCTGCGTGGTGATGGTCAACAAGGACATGCACCTGCGGTCATACGTGAATCGCCGGACCGCCGCTACGGCGCTGCCGGTCGAGCTGGGGCCGATCATGCAATGAGGTTGCAGGCGGACGACGACGCCATATCGTTTCTTGTTTGCTGTCGAGCTGCGGTCGGCGGTTTGCCCCACACCGGGCCGCTTTGCGCCGTAGGTGGAACTCGGCCGCCTAGCCGCAGCCAATCTGGATGGTTCGCCACGTTTTATTGACGGGCTCTGGTACAACAGTCACTGTACCGCTGAACAGAACCTGCAAATCCCGCCTCATCGCACTCGTCTTCGACAAAGGTCTGTGGACTGCTTGACATATATCGGCGTGGAATTGGTTGTCGCTCTTGGCCGTGTCGTAGATACAAAAGGTCCGCTGTTGCTCAAAAACTAGAGAGCGCACATCAGCACATTTCGAATCGACGTAGCCCAGATAATTGCCGCGGGTCTGTTGTTTATAAAGCTCCTTGTCGCCAGCTTTTTCGATTCTAGTTACGGACATACCGCTCTTGCCTGCGTGGCTGAATAAAGAGGGCTTCACCTTCCTTGTCGCTGTGTCGAAGTGACCGGGCGCGACGAATCGCGCGACCGTTTCTTCATCGCCGACCGGTCCAGGTGAAAGGTCGGGACACACCGTTACGGATTCACAGTGGCAGTTTGGATATGCATCTGAAACTCGTTTGCAGCCCCCGTCTGGTTCCGCGGCCAGAAGCGCGGGGATTTCTTCGCAATTCACGCTGCCGCCGGCAGTTGTTCCTGAACGAGAGCTTGGTAGACCTCGTCGGGGAATTCCACGCAACCTTCGTCTGCGTTAAGAACCACATCGTCAAGGTAGACTGGATCAAGCCGTCGCTTCACCAAAATAACGCAGATGAGTAAGCGCCTCGTTAAGCCGACGTACGGCCGACTTTCTGGACGAGCGATGCAGGTGGGGTGGCGGCGCCATTCACCACCGCATCGGCGGATGACGCTTCAACCGGTCACCCCAACGCGCACCGACTCACACAACCACCGCGCGCAAATACTGCGGCGGCAGCGGCGGCTTTACCCCCAGCGCCTTCGCCGCCCGCAGCGGCCAGGCGGGGTCGGCCAGCACGGCGCGAGCGAGCAGCACCACGTCGGCCCGCCCGTTGGCCACGATCTCCGCCGCGTGCGTCGGCTCGGTGATCAGGCCCACCGCCCCGGTCGCGATCCCGGCCCGGTGTCTCACCGCCTCGGCAAACGGCACCTGGTAGCCGGGATGCAGCGACGGGATCGCCTGCTCTGCCGACACGCCGCCCGAGGAACAGTCGATCAGGTCCACATCGCCCCGTGCGGCCAGGCGCGCCGCCAGCGCCACGGTGTCCTCAATGGTCAGCCCGCCCGGCACCCAGTCGGTGCAGGACAGCCGCACCCACAGCGGCAGGTCCGCAGGCCATTCGGCACGCACCGCGTCGATGGTTTCCAACAGGAACCGGCTGCGGCCGGCAAGGTCCCCGCCATAGGCGTCGCCGCGGTGGTTGCTGAACGGCGACAGGAAGGAATGCAGCAGGTAGCCGTGCGCGGCATGCAGCTCCGCGATCCGGAAGCCGGCCTTGCGCGCCATCCGGGCGCTGGCGGCGAACTGGCCGGCGATCGCGGTGATCTCGGCCGGGGTCAGTGGGTGCGGGTCGGTGGCGCCGGCGACCATCGGGATGGCGCTCGGCGCCAGCGGCACCCAGCCGCCATCCGCGGGCGCGATCGGCGCCCCGCCCTCCCACGGTCGCTGGACCGAGGCCTTGCGGCCGGCATGGGCAAGCTGGATGCCCGGCACCGCCCCGCCCCGCGCGATCACGGCGGCAAGCCGCGCCAGCAAAGCCTGGTGCTGCCCGTTCCATAGCCCCAGGCAGCCATGGGTGATGCGGCCGACTGCCGAGACATGGGTCGCCTCGGTGAACACGATGCCGGCCCCGCCGGCCGCGCGGGCGCCCAGATGCTGCACGTGCCAGTCATCGCCCAGCCCGTCCGCAGCGCTGTACTGACACATCGGCGAGACCGCGATGCGGTTGCGCGCGGTGACCGAGCGGAACGTGATCGGCTGGAACAGCAGCGGCGTGTGCAACATGGGACCTCGGGTCCCCAGGGACGGGGGACGATGGTGGTTGGCTATGCAGGGGGAGTCGGGCGGATGCGGGCGGTTGCAAGAGCGCAGTGAGGGCTGACCGCCTTGGCGGTGGGTTTGGGGTCGCGCGGTCCTATATTGCCGCGGCCGGAGGCGGCTTCTAGCGTCCGCCAGACCGCGTTGGGAGGGATTGTTTTTATGCGTCTGCAAGGCAAGGTGGCAATCGTCACCGGGGCGGCAAGCGGCTTCGGCGAGGGGATTGCCCGGCGCTTCGCCGCCGAGGGTGCGCGTGTGGTCGTGGCGGACCTGAACCTCACAGCCGCCCAGCGCGTCGCGTCGGACCTCGGCGCGGTGGCGGTCGGCGGGGATGTCAGCCGCGGCCCCGACGTGCAGGCGATCGTGGCGGCGGCGGTGCAGGCGTACGGCCAGATCGACATCGTGGTGAACAACGCCGGCACGACGCACCGCAACCGGCCGATGACCGAGGTGGACGAGGCCGGCTTCGACCGCGTCTACGCGGTGAACGTGAAGTCGCTCTACTGGATGATGCAGGCGGTGCTGCCGGTGCTGCGCCGGCAGGGGCGCGGCGGTTCCATCATCAATATCGGCAGCACCGCCGGGATCAGGCCGCGGCCGGGGCTGGTCTGGTACAACGGCACCAAGGCGGCGGTGAACGTCATGACGCAATCCATGGCGGTCGAGCTGGCGCCCGAGAACATCCGGGTCAACTCGGTCTGCCCGGTGATGGGCGTCACCGGCCTGCTGTCCGAGTTCATGGGACTGCCGGACACGCCGGAGAACCGGGCGCGGTTCCTCGCCACCATCCCGATCGGGCGCATGAGCACGCCGGCCGATGTCGCCAACGCCTGCGTCTGGCTCGCCGAGGATGCGTCGAGCTTCATCACCGGCATCCTGCTGCCGGTGGATGGCGGGCGGACGGCGTGAACATCCTGTCGATCCAGTCCTGGGTCGCCTACGGCCATGCCGGCAACGCCAGCGCCGTGTTCCCGCTGCAGCGCCTCGGCGCCGAGGTGTGGGCGATCAACACGGTGCAGTTCTCCAACCACACCGGCTATGGCGATTGGACCGGGCAGGTGTTCAGCGGTGAGACGGTGCGGGCGCTGGTGGAAGGCATCGCAGCGCGCGGCGTGCTGCCGCAGTGCGACGCGGTGCTGTCCGGCTACATGGGCGACGCCGGCATCGGCGAGGCGATCCTGCACGCGGTGGAGCGGGTGCGCGGGGAGAATCCGCGCGCGGTGTACTGCTGCGATCCGGTGATCGGCGATGCCGGCCGCGGCGTGTTCGTCCGCCCGGGTATCGCCGAGTTCATGCGCGGCCAGGCGGTGCCGCAGGCGGACATCGCGACCCCCAACCATTTCGAGCTGGAGCTGCTGACCGGCAGCACGTGCCGCACGCTGGCGGAGGCAAAGCAGGCGGCGGCTCGGCTGGCGGCGACGATGCACGCGGACGGCCCGAGGGTCGTGTTGGTGACCAGCCTGCACACCGATGACACGCCGGCCGATGCCATCGACATGCTGGTGGCCGAGGGCGGCCTCTGCCACCGGCTGCGTACGCCACGCCTGCCGATCGCGGTGAACGGCGCGGGCGACGTGTTGGCCGCGCTGTTCCTGTTCCACCGGCGCCGCACCGGCAGCGCCCCCGCGGCGCTGGAAGCGGCCGGCGCATCGGTCTACGGCCTGCTGCGCCGCACCTCAGAGGCCGCCTCGCGGGAAATCCAGACCGTGGCGGCCCAGGACGAATTCGTCGCGCCGTCTGCGCGGTTCGTCGCGGAGCCGTGCTGAGTTGGCACTGCGCCGCGACGAACCGGACCGACTGCGATCGGCCGGCGCCACGCCGGCCGATCGGGAGAGCGCCGGTTGCGGTTCGCGGCGTTACGCGTTCGGGGTGACGGGGATCCCGGACATGAAGGCGATGGCAAGCTGCGTGCCAGAGAAGACGAAGCCCGTGCCGGTGCCGCCTCCGAAATAGGTTGCGGCCGCCACGTTGATCTGCGTGCCGCCATGGCCGTCGGCACCGAGGCTGAAATCCGCGGCGCTGCGGGAGAACGAGAGACTGGGATCGGCCAGATTGATCCCAAGGCTATGGTTGAAGTCGGTCACATGCAGCGTCGTGCCGTCGAACGCGAACGCCGCGATCGTCGGGTTGAGATCGGTGACGTCGATCGTGAACGCGACCGGAGCATCGATCGTCGTGCCGTTCAGATGCGCGGCAGTGTCCCGGACTGTGTCGTTTGCGCCGTTGAAGGAATACGTATCGCTGCCGCCATTGCCCGTCAGTACGGCTCCGTCCAGTCCTGTGGAAAGAACATCCGCGCCAGCGCTGCCGCCGATCAGGGTGGGGGTCCCGAGCCCCAGGCTCGCAACCGTGATCGCCGATCCGGTGAACGTTGCGCCGGTGTTCGATGTCAGGCTGATATCTGCGGTGCTGAACGAAGCCGCGGTGTAGCTGCCTTGCACGTGCAGTGTGCCGAGGGTCGTGGTGCCGGCCAGCAGTGCCAGCGATCCGCCACTGCCGTTTGCTGACGCCGTGTAGGTCACACCGGTGAGGTGAGCGCCGGTGATGATCCGGTCGCCGGCCTGCAATCCTTGCAGCGTGCCGCCGACCGACACAGTGTTGCCGGTGTTCAGGAACAGGCTGGCGTCGCTGCCACGGAAGATGATGGCGTTGCCGGTCTCGCTTCCGTTCAACTCCAGCACGGCGCCGCTGGCGATCTCTGCCGTGCCGGTGCCGGAAAGACCGCCGAGCTGAAGTGCATCTGTGAAGTCGGGCTGGGTGTTTCCGGTCGCTGCGATGTCGCCGTTGTTGACCACGGCGTTCTGCACGGTGCCCAGCCCGGACAGCAGCCCGTCCGAACCGATCGTCAGCACGCCGGCGCGGGCGTGGCTGGCGTGGCCGATCTCGATGACGGATGTCGCGTCGGCCATGACGACGCTCTGACTGATCGCGAGCGCGTTGGCCCGGATCGTGCCGCCGCCGATTGCGATCAGGTCGGTCTGACCGCCGGTGACGCTGAGGCTGCCGGCAATGGTGAGACTGCTCCGGCCGCCGACCTGCAGCGGCGCATTCACGGCGGCGCTGGCAGCCGACAGCGACGCGCCCTGGTCGAGGTCGAGGCAGCCTGGCCAGAACCCGGCGCCACCGACGGTCAGCGCGCCGGCAACCTGAACGTGGCCGAGCAGCAGCACCTGGCCTTGGATGGCCAGGCTGGCCGCCCTGCCGGTGCCGGTGATCGCCTGCTCGGTGCCGGACAGTAGGGCGGGGGAGGAGATCGCGACGGCGTCGGTGGCGCCGGGCGCACGGGTGGCAGTGGCGCCTGTACCGTCCACCCAGTTGCTTGCCGTGCTCCAGTCGCCCCCCTGGGCCAACGCCCAGGAATAATCGCCCGCCGTCAGCGTCGGTGCCTGGGTCCCGAGCGAGGCTGTTGGTGCCACCGCCAAGATCTCGGTGCTGTAGATCGGCTGGAACACGTAAGACATGGCGACATGCAGGTGGAACGATGCCCCTGAATAGTTGCCGGCGAACGCGAGTCGCGACACCACCGACTTGCCGTCGAGCAGAGTCAGTTTGCCGCGTCCGGTGCCCTCGGTCGCATAGTTTGCCGCCGTCACCAGGCTGTCGATCTGAATTGCGTCGCTCGCGCCGAACCCGCGGATGGTGCCGGTGATCTCACCGGGCGTGCGGAGGTCGACCGAGTCGCCGCCCGTGAAAACGATGCTGATTCCTGTGGCGGCGCCGGTCAGAGTCACCGGGCCATCGCTGCCGAGGCGCAATACACCGTTGCCGGATACCGGCCCGAGCCCGAGCCCAGTGCTGGCGACAATGGTGCCGTTGTCCACCAGCGGCGCCGCGAACGATCCGCTTCCGTTGATTTGTAGCGTCGCGCCGCGGTCAACCGTGATCGCGCCGTGGGCGGCGTGGCCACCGGATGACCCCACTTCGATCGACGATGTCGCATCCAGATTTACTGTCGGCACCACGCCGCTGACGGCGTCGGATTGCAAAGTCAACGCGCCAGCCTGAAGCGTGCTGCTGCCGGTTACCGAAATCGCACCTGCCGCCGTCAGCGTGCCCTTGATCGCGACGTGGCTGGCGCCGGTCACCGTCAGAGGACCGCTCGTCGTGGCACTGGCCGCCGCGAGGGTCGCTGCGTCTGATAACGTGAGGCCGGACGACCCTATCGCCAGACCACCTTTGACGGAGACATGCCCTTGCAGTGTAAGCGGACCCGATGTGGTGAGGCTGGCAACGGTCAGGCTGCCCGTCAGAATCGACGTAAACACCATAGATCGTCGCGCTGTCCGCTGCTCCGGGCGCTTTGGTCGCTGGGGCGCTGGTGGTCAGGTCATACCAATAGGTGGCCGCGCCGAGATCGCCGGTCGTGGGGACAGCATACCAAACGTAGTCCTGATGCGGTTTTGCAGCGCGCGAAACGGCCATCGATCAATCTCCGGAGGATGCAGGATTCTATCTGCATCCAGCCGGCTTCAGCAATGAAATATTAACGAAATTGTTTGGTTACACCAAGAACCGTGCCGCTTTTCGATACCCGTGCCGCGGCCGCGAGACACGCCGCCCGTCATGACGGCAGCGGGACATTCTCCCCGCTACCCCGCCGCGATCCGCTCCGCGCCCCCCATGTAGGGCCATAGCACCTCGGGAATACGGATCGAGCCGTCCGCCTGCTGGTGATTCTCCATCACCGCGATCATCGCGCGTCCCACCGCCACGCCCGACCCGTTCAGCGTGTGCACATAGGGCAGTGTCTTGTCACCGCCGGATTTTCCCTCGCCGGCCTTCCCCTCCGCCGGCCGGAACCGCGCGTTCATCCTCCGCGCCTGGAACGCGTGACAATTCGAGCACGAACTGATCTCGCGCCACGCCTGCTGCCCGGGCAGCCAGGCCTCCAGATCGAACGTCTTTGCCGCCCCGAACCCGGTGTCGCCGGACGACAGCAGAACACGGCGGAACGGCAGTTCCAGCAGGCGCAGCACCGTCTCCGCGCAGCGTGTCATGCGCTCATGCTCGTCCGCGCTGCTGTCGGGATGCGCGATGGACACCAGCTCCACCTTGCGGAACTGGTGCTGCCGCAACATGCCGCGCGTGTCGCGGCCGGAGGCGCCGGCCTCGCTGCGGAAGCAATCCGTCAGCGCCGTCACCCGGATCGGCAGCGCCGCCGCCGCCAGGATTTCACCCGAAACCAGGTTGGTCAGCGGCACCTCGGCGGTGGGAATCAGCCAGCGGCCATCTTTGGTGCGGAACAAATCCTCGGCGAATTTCGGCAACTGCCCGGTGCCGAAGGCCGCGGCGTCGTTCACCAGCGAGGGCACCACGGTCTCGGTGTAGCCGTGCTCGCGCGTGTGCAAGTCCATCATGAACTGGCCGAGCGCACGCTCCAGCCGCGCCAGCGGGCCGCGCAGCACGGTGAACCGCGCGCCGGCGATCTTCGCCGCGGCGGCGAAGTCCATCATGCCGAGCGCCTCGCCCAGCTCGAAATGCTGCTTCGGCGCGAACCCCAGATCGCGCGGCTCGCCATGCTGCGCCAGCACGACGTTGGCGGTCTCGTCCGGCCCGTCCGGCACATCGGTGTCCAGCACGTTGGGCAGGCCTTGCAGCACACGGCGGACCATGTCCTCCAGCGTGGCGGCTTCGTCCTCCAGCATCTCCATCGCGCCGCGCACGGCGGCGGCCTCCGCCTCCAGCGCCGAGGTGTCGGCACCGGTGCGCTTGCCCTGGCCGACTTCCTTCGCCAGGGCGTTGCGCCGCGCCTGCTTCTCCTGCACCGCGGTCTGCGCGGCGCGGCAGGCCCTGTCCTTTTCCAGGATGTCCGGCGATGCCGGCGGCCGGCCGCGCCGGGCGAGCGCCGCGTCGAACGCGGCCGGATCGCTGCGGATTGCGCGAATATCGTGCATGGCGGTTCAGACCTCGACGGGTTTGGGCTCGACCAGGCGTGCGGCGAAGATCGAGATTTCGTAAAGCGCGATCAGCGGCACGGCGAGCCCGGTCTGCGTGATGACGTCGGGCGGCGCCAGGATCGCGGCGATGACGAACATCCCGACATAGGCGTAGCGCCGGAATTTGCGCAGTTGCTTCGACGAGACGATGCCCACTTTCGCGAGCAGCGTCAGCAGCACCGGCAGCTCGAACGCGACGCCGAAGGCGAAGATCAGCTTCATCACCAGGTCGAGGTATTCGCTTACCTTCGCTTCGAGCTGGATCGGCACGCCGCCCCCGCCGGCCAGGCCGGTGTTCTCGAAGCTGATGAAGAAGCGCCAGGCGAACGGGAATACGAAGTAGTAGGCCAGCGCGGCGCCGAGCAGGAACAGCACCGGCGTTGCCAACAGGAACGGCAGCAGCGCGCGCTTCTCGCTGCGGTACAGGCCGGGGGCGACGAACAGCCAGATCTGCGAGGAGACAACGGGGAACGAGATGAATGCCGCGCCGAAGAACGCCACCTTCACGTAAGTGAAGAACACTTCGTAGAGCTGGGTGAAGATCAGCCGCCGCGGGGTGCCGGACTGGTGCTCCAGGATGTCCACCAGCGGGCGGGCGAGGAAGCCGTAGATCTGCGAAGAGAAGTGGTAGCAGACCAGGAACGCCGCCATGAACGCGACCATCGACCAGATCAGGCGGCGGCGCAGCTCGATCAGGTGTTCGAGCAGCGGCATCGGCTTGTCGTTGATCGGATCGTGTTCGTCGCGGGCCACTGGCGCTGCTTTCAGCTATCGGTCTGTCGGGGGATCAGGCCGAGCGGCCCGGATGGCGTTGCAGCACGACCTGAGGCGGAATGAAAGCCGGCGGCTCGGGCGCGGGTTCCGTCGCGGCGGGCCTGGGCAGCGGTGGCACCATGTTGGGCGGGATGAAGGCCGGCGCCTCCGGGTGCGCCGGTTCCGGCGCCGCATCCGCTTGCCGGGCGAGCGCGGAGTCGCCGAACGCCTGCTCCGGCAGCGGCGGCGGGGTGATGAGCGGCTGAGGCGCCAGCGGGTTGGGTCCCAGCGGGTTGGACGCCAGCGTGGTGCGAATCGAGCCGTCGGGGTCAACCGTGCGCTCCACCTCGCCGCGGAAGTCGAAGTTGCGGATTTGGCTGATCTGGCTGCGGACCTCGTCCAGGTTGGCCTCGCGCACCATCTCGTCCACGTGGGTCTGGAACTCGCCCGCCATGCGGCGGGCCTTCTTGATCATCCGGGTCACCGCGCGGATGGCGACAGGCAGATCCTTCGGCCCGATCGCGACCAACGCGACGATGGCGATGAGGGCAATCTCCGACCAGGCAAAATCGAACATGGGCGGGTGGTTAGCAGGAAAGCGGAGGCGCGGGAACTCGGGGTGCTGAAGGCTGGGCCGCTTCACGGCCGATCGCGACCAGTGGTATGACGACCGTCATGCGCCCGACCCAAAGGCCGAAACCCGGCAGCGGATCATCGAGGCCGCCGCCGCCCTATTTCGCGGACACGGCATCGACGCCGTCGGCGTGGACGCGGTGATGCGCGCCGCCGGGCTTACCCATGGCGGGTTCTATGCGCATTTCCCGTCCAAGGAGGCGCTGGTCGCCGAGGTCTGTGCCGCCTTTTTGGCCCGCGCCGCGTCGCGCTGGGAGCGGATCAGCCAAAGGGCAAGCCAGGAGGCAAGCCAGGCGCCGGGCCAAGGGGCCTCAGCCGACGTGCCGGGCCATGCGGCGGCACTGGCCGAGATTGTGGGGACCTATCTCGATCCTGCCCATGTCGCCGCCGTCGAGCGGGGCTGCATACTGGCCGCGCTCGGTCCGGAGGTGGCGCGCCGGCCCGGCGCACGGTCCGGCCTGACCGACGCGCTCGGCCGCATGCTGGATGCGCTCGGTCGTTGCCTGCCCGATTGGCTGCCGGCCCCGCGCCGGCGAGACCGCGCGCTGGCGGCGCTGTCCACCATGGTCGGGGCGGTCGTGCTGGCCCGCTTGTCCAGTGACGACCGGTTGGCAGCCGGGTTTCTGGCGGCGGCCAAGGCTGATGTGCTGTCGGACGAAAACGCGGTTCGGAGCACTGGATCGCGCGATCAGGAGCTTGCTTCCATGGCGCTCTTCGGCCAGGAGAAGAACAGGCCGACGTCGCCCGGCATGCCTCCAGGGTAATTGATGATCCGGGCGTTGAAGTCAAAACCGCCCGGCTTCAGGTTAGTTTTCCAATACTCGTGGACCTGACGTGCTCCAGCCGGCAGCGTGGCAAGCCACTCCGGCTCGGACGCCTGCTTCGCCTTTTCCTCTTCGCTCGGCTCGCAGATCGGCGGTGCGCCGGCATTGGCGATCGACCGCCCGCTATCGGAGCAGAAGCTGCTTGGAAAGGAGGTCAGTAGCAGCTCGGTCTCGCCCCGCTCAAACGCACGCTTTATTCGGTCGAGAACGGCCTGGACATGCGCATCTGTGACCCGAAACTCGTCGAGACGTCGTTTGAATGCCGCGAGTTCTTCTTGGTCCCTTTGCTTCAACTGCTCCTCCGCCTCCTTCTCGCGAAGGCGCTGAGCGTCACGCTGTGCGAAGAGATCGGTCACCAACAAAGCCGGGCGTGAGCTTTCGGACATGACATTCCCCTGTTCTGGCGAGTTCAGACTATATCGGCCGTTGGAACTGCAGCCAATCGGATTGGACCCAACCCGATTGGGCGGAGCCGCGTTTAATTCAAATTTAGGTGTGGCTGCCCTCGGTATGGGCCGTCTACAGTATTCTACCGGAACGTAGTCGAGCCTCACCCGAGGCGTACATGGGCGCAGGCTGTTGGAAACATCAGCAGACCGGCCGTGGCGCCACGGTGTCGGCGATCCCCCCAGATGGAGCATCCACCGGCTACTCGACTTCGAAATGCAGCGTCGGTGCCTCATCCGATCCTCCCACTATAACCTTCTCCCTCCGCTCCACGGCGCTGTTTGAGTCAACCGCCGATTCCGAGTGGACTCACGCGATGCCGGATCTAGCCTCGGGTCGGCCGGCGGCGGCGTCCCGGCGGCCACCAGCCGGGCCACGACCACTGCTGGGTAGAACAGGCCGCAGACGCCTTCCAGCGCCGCCACCATGCGGACGAACGGATGTTTGGGAACGATGTCGCCGAATCCGATACGCGCAAGCGGGGAGGCGCCTGTCTCGCTGGGCGCACACGCTCGTGATGAATGCGGGCCGCTTCGCCCCGCCTAGGATTGATCTGGGTCAGTGCGGCAATTGTTCGGCAAGCGGACGATGCGATCGTCCGGATCAGACGCTCGCCATGGGCGGCAGAGTCGCTCGCATGGGCGGCAGAGTCGGAGGTATCCAGCATGAACAGGCAGATCTCTTTTACGGGCGGCTCCCCGGAAAGCTGGGGCGCTTGCTTCCCTGCGCTTGACTATTGGCTCGACGCCTGCCAGCGGTCGATCCTGACCCTGGACGTGTTGCGCCAGCGCGGGAACATCGCAGCCGAGCACAACGCACGGCTCGCACCGAACGTGCTCAGCTTCACGCCTGAGCTTGTGCTGGATGGACGCACCTTAGCGAGGCCGGTCAACTACGCGCTGGTGCGCATTGTGCCACCGCAGGGAATCCGCATCGATCCCGCCAAGCGGCCGTTCATCATCGTCGATCCCCGCGCCGGCCACGGCCCGGGCATCGGCGGGATGAAGCACGACAGCGAGATCGGCGTGGCGCTGGAGGCCGGCCATCCCTGCTACTTCGTGGGCTTCCTGCCCAACCCGGTTCCCGGCCAGACGGTCGAGGACGTCTGCCGTGCCGAGGCGATTTTCGTCGAAGCGGTCACAGCACGCCACCCGGATGCCGAAGGCAAGCCTGTCGTCATCGGCAACTGCCAGGCGGGCTGGCAGGTGATGATGATGGCGGCGCTGCGGCCAGAACTTGCCGGGCCTATCATGCTCGCGGGCACGCCCTTGTCCTATTGGGCCGGGGTGCACGGCAAGAATCCGCTGCGCTATCTCGGAGGCGTGCTCGGCGGCACATGCTGGACGGCACTGTCAGGCGACCTCGGGAACGGCATCTTCGACGGCGCCGACCTCATCGCCAACTTCGAGTCGATGAACCCTGCCAACACCTACTGGCAGAAGCCTTACGACCTCTACGCGAAGGTCGACACCGAGGCGCAGCGCTTCCTGGAATTCGAGACCTGGTGGGGCAGCCCGGTGATGCTGAATGCCGGGGAGATGCAGTGGATCGCCGACAACCTGTTCGTCGGCAACCGGCTCTCCGCCGGCGAATTGCGTGCCGCGGACGGCACGCGCATCGACCTTCGGAACATCCGTTCACCCATCATCGTGTTCTGCTCGCACGGCGACAACATCACCCCGCCGCAGCAGGCGCTCGGGTGGATCACCGATCTTTATGACCAGGACAGCGAGATCGTCGCCAACGGCCAGACCATCGTCTACACGCTGCATCAGAGCATCGGCCATCTCGGCATCTTCGTCTCCGGCAAGGTCGCGACCAAGGAGCATGGCGAGTTCGCAAGCTGCATGGACCTGATCGACCTGATGCCGCCGGGCCTCTACGAGGCGGTGATCACCGAGGTCGAGCCGGGCACGGCGCATCCCGAGCTGATCGAGGGCCGCTACCTGTTCCGCCTGGAGGTGCGCAGCCTGGCCGACATCCGTGCGCTCGGCGGCAACGACGCCGCGGATGATCTGCGCTTCGCGACGGCCGCACGCCTGTCCGAAGTAAATCTCGGGCTGTACCGCGCGCTTGTCGCCCCGGCGGTCCGGGCCATGACGACCGCGCAGACCGCCGAGACAAGGAAAAGGCTGCATCCGAACCGGGTGCGGTTTGCCATGTTCTCCGACGAGAACCCGCTGATGCAGCCGGTCAAGGCCGCCGCCGAGATGGTGCGTGAGTCCCGTCATCCGGTGTCCGCCGACAATCCCTTGCTGGTGATGGAACAGGCGGCGTCCGCGTGGATCTCGGCCTGCCTGCAAAGCTGGGGCGCCTGGCGGGACATGATGACCGAACAGATGTTCCTGACCACCTATGGCTCGCCGCTGCTGCAGGCGCTGGCGGGCCTCGGGACCGATCAACCGCTTGCCCGCCGCGGTATCGAGCGCGAGTTGCTACGGGAAGCGGCCGAGGCAAAGCGGCGTGGCGATCTGGCGGGCCGGTTCGAGGCTGGTGGTCTTCCCGAAGCCATGATCCGGGCGCTGATCTATGTTCGTCTGGTCGAGCGGAGCGCCGATGAACGGGGCTATGCGATGGTGAAGGCATTGCGGGATGCGCAGCCGGCCGAAAAGCGCATAAGCCAGGCCCGGCTGAAGGAAGCCTTCACCGAGCAGTTCCTGCTTCTGCAACAGGATCAGGAGCGTGCCGTTGCCGCGCTGCCGGCATTGCTGCCGCAGGACGCGGCGCAGCTTCGGTCGGCACTGGCCGCGCTGCGGCGCGTGGTTGCCGCGAGCGGCGCGCTGTCGGAAGAGGGAAGCCGGCGGATGGCGCGGGTGGAGGTGCTGTTCAACGCCGCCGAACCCGCGCGGGCGAAGGGGGAGGCGGCCAATGCCTGAGGATCGCGCCACGATCGGCGGTGGCCGGCAGGACCCGCCCCGTCACGACAAATATGAGCGGCTGGTCGAGGCGGCCCGGCAGTTGCAGCCGACCAAGATGGCTGTCGCCCACCCTTGCGACGAGGTTTCGCTGCAGGGAGCGCTGGAGGCGGCAAGACTCGGTCTGATCGAGCCGATCCTGGTCGGTCCTGCCGCGCGTATCCGGGATGTCGCGCGGCGGGCGCAGCTCGATCTTGATGCGTTTACGATCATCGACGCCGCGCACAGTCACGACTCGGCGGCCAAGGCGGTCGAGCAGGTCACGCTCGGCCACGCCGAGGCCCTGATGAAGGGGAGCCTGCACACCGACGAGCTGATGGGCGCCGTGGTGGCGCGCGAGGGTGGCATCCGCACCGCCCGGCGCATCAGCCACTGCTTCGTCATGGACGTGCCGGGGTACGCCGACCCGCTGATCATCTCCGATGCCGCCGTCAACATCGCGCCGACGCTCGATGACAAGGTCGATATCATTCAGAATGCGATCGACCTTGCCCACGCCTTGCGCTTCGCCGAAGTGCGGGTGGCGATCCTGAGCGCGATGGAGACCGTGAACGCCAAGGTGCCATCCACCGTCGAAGCCGGCGCGCTGTGCAAGATGGCGGATCGCGGGCAGATCACCGGAGCGCTGCTCGACGGGCCGCTTGCGCTCGACAATGCCATCAGCGTGGAGGCTGCCGCAATCAAGGGCATCGTCTCGCCGGTTGCCGGGCGGGCCAACGTGCTGGTGGTGCCAGACCTCGAGGCTGGCAACATGCTGGCCAAGAGCCTGTCTTTCCTGGCGGGCGCCGATGCCGCCGGCATTGTGCTCGGGGCGCGCGTGCCGATCGTGCTGACCAGTCGCGCGGATTCACTGCTGACGCGGCTGGCGTCGTGCGCCGTCGCGTCGCTGGTGGCGGAAGCGCGCCGCACCGCCATGAAATCCGCCATCCTGTAGGGACGTCACCATGACCGACGCAATCCGCCCAGTCCTGACCGGGCACAAGGCCCTGGTGGTCGGCATCGCGAATGACCAGTCGATCGCTTATGGCTGCGCGAAAGCGTTCCAGACGGCGGGCGCCGAAATCGCTGTCACATGGCTGAACGAGAAGGCACGGCCGTATGTCGAGCCGCTGGCCCGAGAGCTGGAAGCGCCGATCACCGCCGCGCTCGACGTCGCCGCGCCGGGCGAGATGGAGGCCGTGTTCGATCTGATTCGCGAGCGGTGGGGCAAGCTGGACATTCTTGTGCACTCCATCGCGTTCGCACCGAAGCAGGATCTGCAGGGCGGTCTGCTCGACTGCTCGGCCGAGGGATTCGCGAAAGCGATGGATATTTCCTGTCATTCCTTCATTCGCATGGCAAAGCTTGCGGCTCCGCTGATGACGGACGGCGGGACGATGTTCGCCATGAGCTACTACGGCGCCAACCGGGTGGTGCCGAACTACAACGTCATGGGGCCGGTCAAGGCGGCGCTTGAGGCATCGTGCCGGTATCTGGCGTACGAGCTCGGACCGCGCGGCATTCGAGTCCACCCGATCTCGCCGGGTCCGCTGAAGACGCGAGCCTCGTCGGGGCTGAAGCATTTCGAGTTGCTGTTGAACGAAGCTGCCGAGAAGGCCCCGGTCGGCGAGTTGGTCGACATCATGGATGTTGGTTTCGCCTGCGCCTATCTGGCGACACCATTCGCGCGACGGATCACCGGCGGCACCGTCTATGTCGATGGAGGGGCGAACATCGTCGCCTGATCACCATGATGAACGGTTGCATTGCTGTCCTGAACGCTGGCTCATCCAGTATCAAGTTCGCGCTCCACGACGCCGCCGCGGACGGTGCCGCGCGCTTCCGCGGGCAGGTCCAGGGCATCGGGTCGCAGCCCAGCCTGGCCGTGCGCGACCATGCGGGTTACGTGGTGCTGGAACGAAGCTGGCCGGCGGAAGGGTTCGGCCACGATGCGGCGACCCGCGAACTGCTGCAGGCCGTCATCGGATTGCTTGGCGGTGAGCGCCCGGTTGCGGTTGGGCACCGCGTGGTGCATGGCGGCATGGACTTCGGCGCACCGGTCCGTGTGGATGACGCGGTTCTGGCGGAGCTGGAACGGCTGGTGCCGCTCGCGCCGCTGCACCAGCCGCACAATCTCGCGCCGATCCGCACTATTGCCGCGCATGCGCCGGACCTGCCCCAGGTGGCATGCTTCGATACCGCCTTCCACCGCAGCCAGGACTCTGTCGCGCAGGCCTTTGCCCTGCCGCGCCGGTTTCACGAGGAAGGCGTGCGGCGCTATGGCTTCCACGGCCTGTCGTACGAGTTCATCACCGCCCGGTTGCACGACGTTGCGCCAGAGATCGCGGCCGGACGTCTGGTGATCGGCCATCTCGGCAACGGCGCGAGCCTCTGCGCCGTCCGCGACGGCCGCAGTGTCGCGAGCACGATGGGTTTCACCGCGGTCGACGGATTGATGATGGGCACGCGATGCGGCGCTCTGGATCCGGGCGTGCTGATCCACCTGATGGATGCTCACGGGATGGATGCGCGCGCGATCGAGGATCTGATCTACCGGAAATCGGGACTGCTCGGCGTCTCCGGGATTTCGTCGGACATGCGCACGCTGCGTGCCTCGTCCGCGCCGGATGCGGCGGAGGCGATTGCCCTGTTCGTGTACCGCATCGTCCGCGAGATCGGCTCGCTTGTGGCAGCGCTTGGCGGGGTAGACGCCCTCGTGTTCACCGGCGGTATCGGCGAGAACGACGTCGCGACCCGTGCCGAGGTGGCCCGCGGCTGCCGGTGGTTGGGCTTGGTGCTGGACGAGACACGGAACACCCGCGGGGCAGGCCGGATCAACACGGACCAATCGGCGATCGCTGCGTGGGTGGTGCCGACCGATGAGGAGCGGATGATCGCTCGCCACACGGCCGACCTGCTGGGACTGCGCGCACATCCTTAGTGTCCGTCCGGGAAGTTCGCCGCCGCGGCCGTCGCGCTTAACGCGGCGGCCGGTGGTGCGGTTCGCACTCGGAAACTGCACTTTCACTACGGCTTGTGACAATTTAGTAGGACATGACCATGGCCAACCGTTCCGTCGAATTGCCGGTCACCGCCCCTACCCACGCCGAGCCGCCGCCGGTGTCATCGTCGCCGGTGTCATCGTCGCAGGCTCAGTCGCCCGATGAGCGCATGGAGACAGGAAAGCGGTTACGTGGCACCGTGCCCCGGATTTCGCACGGCGCATGGAAGCAACCCGCCGACCGAGCCGATCCTATCGCGCAGTTGCAGGCATCGGACCCCGAGCGGCTGCCCGAACTGTTGCCGGTGCGATACGGGCGGATGCTGGCCTCGCCGTTTACTTTCTATCGCGGCGCCGCCGGCGTGATGGCGGCCGACCTGGCCACCACGCCTGCCACCGGTCTGCGCGTGCAGGCCTGCGGCGATTGTCACCTGCTCAACTTCGGCGGCTTCGCCACCCCCGAGCGCAACATCATCTTCGACATCAACGATTTCGACGAGACGCTGCCGGCGCCGTGGGAGTGGGACATCAAGCGTCTCGTCGCCTCGTTCCTTCTCGCCGCGCGCTCGATAGGCCTGAGCGATGGCGACGGACGCGACGTCGCCGTCGGTGCCGCGCGCAGCTACCGCGAGCGGCTGGCCGAATACGCGCAGATGTCGCCGCTCGAGGTCTGGTACGCGCGCGTCGATGCCGAGGACGTCCTCAGCCTCATAACCGATCCCGCGCGCCGGAAGCAGGCGCGGCGGCGGATCGATAAGGCGTCGGAGAGCTCAGGGTCGGAGCTGGACTACCCGCGCCTGGCCGGCATGGTCGGCGGTCAGATTCACATCCGCGATGCCCCGCCCTTGATCTTCCATCCCGAGGAGGCGCGGGCGCCCGACTTCATGGCCAGGCTCGAGGCCGTGCTGGCAACCTACCGCGAGTCGCTGACCGACGAACGGCGAGCGCTATTCGACCGCTATCGACTGGTCGATGCAGCGATCAAGGTGGTGGGTATCGGCAGCGTCGGGCGCCGGTGCTGGATCGGGCTGTTCATGTCGGCGGGCAACGACCCGCTGTTCCTGCAGTTCAAGGAGGCACGTGCGTCCGTGCTGGAGCCCTATGCCGGGCGCAGCGCCTATCCGCATCACGGCCAGCGCGTGGTGATGGGCCAGCGGCTGATGCAGCCGGCCTCGGACCTGTTCCTCGGCTGGGTCGAAGGCGAGGATGGCCGGCACTTATACGCCCGCCAACTGCGGGACGCGAAGATCAAGCCTGCGGTCGAGACGTTCGACACCGAAGCCCTGCTGGTCTATGGCGAAGCCTGTGGCTGGGCGCTGGCGCGCAGCCATGCAAAGGCCGGCGATGCCTGGACGATCAGCGGCTATCTCGGCAAGAACGACCATTTCGATACCGCGATGGGCAAGTTCGCCATGGCCTATGCCGACCAGGCGGAGGCGGACCACGCGGCGCTGAAGCGGGCCGTCCGGGCGGGCAAAGTGCAGGTGCTGCAGGAGGCATAAGGGTGACTCAGCCTGCCAGTCGGTGGATGGTCGCGGGTGCCATGAGACTTTGACACATCGTCACAAATTCGCCCGGGATGGCTTTGGCTCGACGTTGCTGTTGCTGACCCTCATCGGCTGCTCCTCGCTTGGGCCGACTGTCATACCGCGCGATCGGGTCGATTATCTCTCCTCGGTGGCGGATTCCTGGAAAGAGCAAACCCTCCTCAATGTCGTCCGCCTGCGATACGGCGACGCCCCGACTTTCCTTGATGTCTCTTCCGTTGTCAGCTCCTACGCCGTCCAGGGCCAGCTCTCCGCCGGCGGTGTGATCAATTCCAACCTAACGAATGTAGCGCCGTGGAACACGGCGACATTCGGCGCCGGCCTCGCCTATCAGGACCGTCCGACCATTTCCTACACGCCTCTCGGGGGCGACAAGTTCACCAAGAGCCTGTTGCGACCGATCCCTCCCGCCGGGATCTTCCAGCTCATCCAGGCTGGCTACCCGGCGGACTTCGTGCTCCAGGTCACGGTGCGGTCACTGAACGGCGTCTCGAACCACGGCTCCATGGGCGGCGTGGTTCAGCAATCGGATCCCGGGTTCTACCCGCTGCTTGATGCCTTGCGGCGGCTACAGCTCGCCGGGACGGTCAGCTTGCGGTTGGAAAAGCGCGGCGCCGAGGATGTTGGCATCCTGGTTCTGGCCGCCAGCCGGACACCACAAGAGAACCGGGACCTCAAATTCGTGATGGACACGCTGCATCTGAGGCCCGGAATGGATGGCCAAATCACCGTCGCTTTTGGCGCTGTCCAGCGCAGCGACACGGAGTTGGCTGTGCTCTCCCGCTCGATGCTCGAGATTCTGATCGAGCTGGCGTCAGGCATCGATGTGCCGGCTGAGCACGTGGCGGAACGGCGCACGGTGCCGTCCGCACGGCTGGCCAGCGCTGAGAATCCGAGAGAGCGGCCGCTGGTCCGAATTCTATCCGGCCCAGCCGCACCCCCGGACGCGTTTTCGGCGATCCGCTATCGAAACACCTGGTATTGGATCAACGATGGCGATTTCGCCTCAAAGCGCATCTTCACGATGCTGATGATCTTCTTCTCGCTGGCCGAAACCGGCGTCACGCCGCAAGTGCCGGCCCTGACGATCCCGGTCAACTGAATGCGGATGCAGCCGGGCCGCATCCGGGTTGCGCTGGCCTGCATCGCCCTGCTGGGCGCCGCACCTGCCGCCGCGCAGCCGGCCACGCTGCGGATCGCCACTGGGCAGATCCCGCCGTTCGTGCTGCCGCAGGGCGACCGACTATCCGGTTTCAGCGTGGATCTTTGGACCGAGCTGGCGCGGCGGCTGGGGGCCGGCGTGGCCGTCACCGATTTCGGCCGGGTCAGCAGCGACGCTCAGTTGCAGGCGGTGCGCGACGGCGAGGTGGACATGGCGATCTCGGCCATCGCCATGACGCCCGCGCGTGAGGACGTGGTCGATTTTTCGACGGCGTATTTCGACTCCGGCCTGCGAATCATGGTGCATCCCGGAGCCGGCAGCGGGTGGCAGGCCACGGTCGCGGCGGTGCTGTCGCGTGCAAATGGCCAGATCCTGCTGGCCGCGTCGCTGGCTGTGCTGCTGCTGGCCAACCTGCTGTGGCTGGTGGAGCGGCGCGGCAATCCGTATTTCCAGCGCGGTTATGTCCGCGGCGTGCTGGAAGGGCTTTGGGGCGTGATGATGATCATCGCCACCGGCGAGCATGGCGAACGCGAGAACAATGGTGCCGTGAAGCGGCTGACCGTGGTGTCCATGTGGGCGGTCGGCGTCGTGCTGGTGGCCCAGTTCACCGCGACGGTGACGGCCTCGTTGACGGTGCAGCGGTTACAGTCGAGCATCCAGGGACCCGGCGACCTGCCGGGCAAGACGATCGCCACGGTGCCAGGGAGTATCGCCGCGGACTACCTGACCACGCTCCACCTGCCCTACGTCACAATCACCAGCGCCCAGGATGGCTACGACCGGCTGTTGGCTGGCAGCGTGCAAGCGATCGTGTTCGATGCGCCAACCCTGCAGTACTGGCAGTCACGATTGGGCAGCGGCGAGTTGCAGGTCGTCGGCCCGCTGTTCCGACCGCTGAAATACGGCATCGCCGTCGCGCGGGGCAGCCCGCTGCGCAAGCGCATCAACGAGGCGCTGCTGGCGATGTTTGCCGATGGGAGCTACGAGGAAATCTACCGCAAGTGGTTCGCGCAAACGAGGTGATGCCGCTCGGCAGGGCATAGGTTGGACGCTGATCGAGCGGTTTCGACACGGGGTAATGGCTTATGGACGACGATTCCAAACCCATAGAAAGCTCCCCAGCGGCCCTCCTGCGCGCCCGCCTGAAAACGCCGCGGGCTGCCGCCATCGCCGGAATTTTGTTTTCGGTCCTGCTCATCTCCAGCCTCTGGCTGCTACGCATCTCGATCCCGGCCGATCCGCTTGAGACGGGCGCCTGGATCAAAACCAGCTCCAGGAGGGTGTCCTTTGCCCTGGACCTGGTGCCATTCGCTGGAATTTGCTTCCTGTGGTTCATCGGCGTTCTGCGTGATCGCCTTGGGCTGCTGGAAGACCGTTTCTTTGCGACGGTCTTTCTCGGCAGCGGCTTGCTGTTTCTCGGAATGACATTCGTCGCTGCGGCAGCGACAGGCGGGCTGATCCTGGCTTATTCGGCACAACCAGAAGCCCTCTTTGGCGCTGCCACCTTTGTCTTCGCCCGTGCGTTCACATTCGACATTATGCATTTCTACGCGTTCAAGATGGCGGCGGTCTTCATGATCACCGCCTCCACGCTCGCTGTCCGAACCCGCATCACCGCGCGTTGGATTGCGTTGCTTGGCTACGCATCGGCGGCGGTCCTTCTCCTCGGCAGCGGTTATTCCGACTGGGTCCTGTTCGTTTTTCCCTCCTGGGTGCTTCTGGTGAGTGGCTACATCCTGATCGACAATCTACGCGGCCCGTCTCGTACAACGTTGAAAGATGATGAACGATAAGTCTTATGACGCTGGGGTTTGACGGACCGATTTGGGGACGGCCCGCGGGCTGAGGAAGCGGGGCGGCCCCCGCTTCTCTCCCAGACCGCCAACGGCTCGTGCACATAGATGACGCTGGCGTGGCATCGGGCTCGATCAGTCGACGGACTCCGTCCAGGCTCTCCGGGTTTGGTCAAACCTTCAGTCTGGCCGAGTATTGCCCTGGGTGTTGTCGTCAGGAGCCGTCACCGGTCAGCACAATCTCGATCCGGCGGTTCTTCGCTCGGCCTTCGGCGGTGTCGTTCGGTGCAATCGGGTTGGCATCCCCGAACCCCTGGGCTGAGATCAGAGCCGGATTCACACCCTGCGACCGGAAGAACGTTACCGCAGCGTCAGCCCGTTTTGACGACAGATCGACGTTGTTTGCTATCCCCGCGGCCTTCAATTGGGGCCCGACCGGCGTGGTGTCTGTGTAGCCGGTGACAACGATCTGGGTGCGTTGCAATTTCGAGAACGTGGGCACCATCTTGCTAAGGATCGGAGCTCCAGGCTTGAGCTGCCAGCCACCGGATGGGTACATGTAGTCCGCACTTGAAGTCAGCTTGATAGAGCCATCCTGCTTGATTACGTCCACCGGCTCCCTACGGCATTCACACAATTTGCTTGTGCAATAGATAGCCTTCTGATTCCCTGTGCCTTTCTCGATTCGGGGTGTTCATGGGGCGACAGGGTGGCGAGCTTGGTTATTTTGGAGATGCCCGTCGTGCG
>Ga0302202_10002076_pt1 | contig 23696 bp, 21 predicted proteins | sample II_Bog_N3_3_FD_194579 | JGI IMG/M metagenome (GOLD analysis project Ga0302202, IMG submission 194579) | Peat permafrost microbial communities from Stordalen Mire near Abisko, Sweden - II_Bog_N3_3 | ecosystem: Environmental > Terrestrial > Soil > Wetlands > Peat | place: Sweden: Abisko...
ATGTCGTACCCGGTCTTCCTCGATCCTGCGGGCCAGGGGAACACCGCCATCCCGTCGGCCGACATCACCAATCAGCAGGGTCCGGGTGGCGGGTTCTACTGCGACGACACCGCCGACCCGTGCGAACTCGTAGTGACCGACGAGACGTCGGCGGAGTCGCACGTGGGCGGGCCGACCATCTCGGCCGCCAACTCGGCGGTCGTGCCACTCGACTTTGCCGCCCAGGTGACCGGGTGCCCCGCGTCCGACGCACAGGTCAACGTGGCCAACTCCTACAGCATCACCAACTTCCTGCCGGATGCCGTCGACGCCACCTGCGCCGCTGCGGGCGGCGTGGTGGCGGTGAACACCTCGACCGACAACACCCAGGCGGTCGGTGACTACGTCGCCGGGAGCGCGGACGTCGCGTTCATCGACAACCCCTCCGACCCGGCCCAGGTGGCCTCGCTGCTGGGCCAGGGCTACTCGCTCATCCCCGTGACTCTGTCCGGAACCAGTGAGAGTTTCCTGGGCGGGGCCGTGGAATCCGGTAACGAATACCCGATCGACTCCTACAATCTCACCCCGAACATGGCTGCGGGGCTGTTGACCTCCGCGTACCAGCAACCGTCGGGATCGTTGACGTCGGGGTCGAAGCCGACGTTCCGGTTGGCGGACAACCTGACCGCGGCCCTGGCCGCAGCCACCCCGCCGGTGACCTGCACCGCTCTCTACGGGTGTCCGAAGGCCAAGGCGAAGCAGGTCCCCTTCGAGCAGGCGTTCGATACCTTCGATCTGCTCAACCCGGTTCCGACGGGCAACTACATCGGACCCAAGATCCTGGGCTCGTTCAACGCCAACGTGGCCAGCGGGTCGAGCTACCAGGCCACGAGTTGGTTCTGCGACGCGCCGAACACCCCGTTCGACGTGACCGTCGCGGAGAACCCGACCGTACCGGGGGGCCAGCCGGTTCCCACCACCGTCAAGGTGACCGACACCAACGTGGCCTCCACCACGCTGGTCACGCCACCGCTCGGTTCGTCGATCTGGCCGCCGTACCAAGGGGCGAAGTGGATCTACCCCAGCTGCTCCGGGTACTCGAACCTGCCGGCCCTGTCCGCCACGGCCTCCGACTTCAGTGCTGACGAGACCCCGGCGCTGCAGGCCAAGGCCATGCGGAGCTGGTGCTACGCAGGCGGCGTGCTCCCGTCGCCGGCCAATCCGGGCCTGCCCTGCATCGCATTCGGGCTGATGGACTCCTCGCAGGCCCAGTTCTACGGGCTCTCCACCGCCTCGCTCCTGAACGCGGCGGGCAGGTTCGTGGCGCCCAGCACCGCTTCCCTTGAGGCGGCAGCGAACGCCATGACCCCGTGTCCATCCGGCCTGTTGACCTGTCCGGCGGGCACCTACACGGTCAACCCCGCCAACCCGGACCCCGCCGCGTACCCGTTGCCGGACATCACCTACGCGGTGGTGCCCAACACCACCCTTCCCTACGCCAAGGCGACGGCCATCAAGCAGCTCCTGACCAACCTGGTCGACTACTCCCACTCGGGTGCCGTGCCCAGTGGGTACGCCCCGCTGCCGGACGCCATGTACCAGGCGGCGGTGGCCGACATAGCCAACACCGTGAAGTCCGAACCCGCTCCGGTCGTGGCGTCGGACTCGTCGACCACGACGACGACGACCACCGCGTCGGCATCCGGGTCCGGGTCCGGGTCTGGTTCCGGTTCCAGTTCGGGATCCGGGTCGGCCGGTGACACCGGTCTCGCCACCCCGATCTCGGCCGGCGAACAGGTGCCGTCCACCAGCGCCCTTCCCGAGACCGCGTCGGCAACACCGGTGTCGAGCACCGGGTCGCCGGTCACCGGAGCGGTGACGGCGCCGCCGGCCTCGATTCCCAGCGGGATCCTCCTGGTCGGGCTGGCCGCCACCACACGCTTCCTGCTCCCGGCCATCGTCGTCCTGGCCCTGGCCTCGTTGCTCGGGGGCCTGCTCCTCCTGTTCGGGCCCAACGCGGCCCGACGGCGCCATGACCACGAGGAGGACCTCACGTGACCGATCTCCGCACGCTCACGGTGACGCTGGACGCAGACGATGGCCCGCCCGAAGACCCGACGACGACCGCCGAGCCACCGCCGTCCGGCGGCCGGGCCGGCGACGCCCCCGCCGAGCCCGAGGGCGGACCCGGCCGCGGGACCGGGGGCCGGACGATCGTCATCCCGGACCTTCCGTACCGCCGCATGGTCGGCTTCGCACTGGTCGGGGTGGCCGGACTCATCGTCCTCTTCCTGCTGTACCTGCTCGCCTTCACGCCGCTGACCGCAGCTCGGAACCAGCAGCGGCTGACCGGCACGCTGAAGGGGCAGCCGCTCACCGTCTACCGACTGGTCAACGGTCACCTCCCGCCGGAGGGAAGTGCGGTCGCGGTGATCCGGATCCCGACGATCGGCGTCGACCAGGTCGTGGTCCAGGGCACCAGTGCCGCCGACCTGATGAACGGGCCGGGCCTGATGCCCGGCACCGTGCTGCCGGGCTCGCCCGGTAACTCGGTCATCGCCGGTCGACGGGTCACCTTCGGGGCCCCGTTCGGCTCGATCGGGTCGCTCCGTCGGGGCGAGCCGATCCATGTCGTCGACGGCGCCGGCGCCTTCACCTACAAGGTGACCCGGATCTTCGACGTGGGCGTGGGACAGCGGGACGTGGTGCTCCCGACCGTCCAGAACCGACTCACGCTTGTCACCTCGAACTCGAGTCTGGTGGTGAGCGGCCGTGAGGTCGTCCAGGCCACCCTGGTCGGCCACGCCGTCGAGGTGCCCGACAACACGGTGGCGCTCCCGAGCTACGACCTCGGGCTGAGCGGCGACCCGGCGGCGGGCGGGCTGGCCGTGATGTGGTCGCTGCTCACCCTCGGCGTGCTGGTGGGCGCCGCCTATCTCGCGTGGCGACTGCGGATGACCTGGCTGGTCTACCTGTTCTGCGCCCCGGTCGTGGTGATGTGCGGGCTCTTCGCCTGCCAGAGCGTGGCGCGGGCATTGCCTGCCACGTTCTGAGCTTTCAAGCCCTCAGACCTGGCTTGTTCCGGCGGTGCGGGCGGACCCGCGGACTCGGCCGTGGACGCTCGCGCCACCCACAGAGGTGAACCCGGTCACCCGGGGTGATGGTGGCCGGTGCCACCGCACGGGATGTCACCAGGAATTCACCGTCACCGCATCTGGGCGTGACATTGGGATTACCTGGCTTCCGTACTGTGCCCATGAAGGTCCTGAGGGGCGATGGACGCACTGATCCTCCGGGGGCTTCTCAATCATCCACGACATGAGGAGACAACGAATGTTCCGTTCATCGTTCCGCCGGAGGGGCACCGCTGCTGCGGCCGCCACCATCGGCATCGCCAGTCTTTCGCTGGCCTTCGCCGGCACCGCCGGTGCCAATCCTGCTCCGGACAATCCCGGTAGTGCCACGCTGATCGTGGGCAGTGGGTCCCAGACCTCCTACTCGACGATGATCGCGTTGACCGACCTGTTCAACACGTCGCCCGGTTGTGACACCAGCCAGACGGCGTCGCTCCCCCTCACCCTCGGCTGTGGGTCCGAGTCCTCGACCTACAGTGCCACCGCCGACCCGGCCGGTGAGCAGGGCTACAACGTCGCCCAGGAGAACCCGTACAACGACTACACCGTGCAGGCTCCCCCGGTCGGTTCCGGCAACGGTGCCACCCAGCTCGAGCACTCGGGTGCGGGCTCGGGCGGGACCACCGTCATCGACTACTCCCGGGCCTCGTCCCACAAGGGCAACGCCACCGACAATGACGTGGCCTACGCCATCGACGGTGTGTCCTGGACGACCTTCAACGAGGTCAACGGCGTCAAGACGGCCCAGAACAAGGTGACCAACATCTCGTTGGGCGACCTGACCGCCATCTGGGAAGGCACGCAGGGCTGCACCGTCAAGGGAGTGGTGTACACCATGAACTGGATCTGCGAGACCGGTGGCAAGGCTGCACCGATCGACGTGTACATCGCGCAGTCCGGCTCGGGCACCTACTCGACGTGGACCGGTTCGAGCGGTCTCGGCCTGACCAACACCGCCACTCCGCCGGTCACCAACCTGAACGGCATCACGGGTGCGGGCATGGAGGCCGCATGGCCGACCACGGGTACCGACCCGATCACCGGTCAGCCGTACGCCTCGGAGACGGTCTCGGCTCACGAGGGTCTGTTCGAGAACCAGATGTCCACGATCTTCAATGAGCCGGACGCCGCCAACGCCATCTACTTCATGTCGTACGGCAAGTTCACCACGACCTGCACGGGCAAGAAGCTGACGGCGGAGGTGTGCCAGGGCACGAAGGGCAAGACGTACACGACCTACGGCCAGATCAACGCCGTCGCCGCCAGCCAGACGACGATCCAGGACGCCCTGACCTCGACGGCCCCGGTGTTCCCGATCACCCGTGAGCTGTACAACCTGTACAACAACTCCACGGCTACGAACCCGTCGAACCAGGCCACGCTGAACTTCATGTCGGAGGACGGCTTCCTGTGCAAGGCGGCCACCGCGGTCCAGATCGACCCGATCACCGGTAACACCTACCGGTCGGAGATCGAGGCTGCCATCACGGCGAACGGCTTCTTCCCGCTCGACCCCGGTGGCACCGCGTTCCCCGAGATCGCCTCGGGTACCACGCTGAGCGCTCCGGCCCAGATCACCGACACCGGCTACCTGGCCAACGACACCCTCCCCACGGGCGTCCCCGCCGGCAATGGCTTCTGCCTGGTGACCAACGGCTGATCCAGCCACACATCACGCAGTACCAGTAGTACGCAGTAGCAGTGCGTGGCACTCCGGTGCCTACGAGAGGGGGTCCGGCTCCGGCCGGGCCCCCTCTTCCGTATGCCGAAGCGGGCACCGGGAGACAGGAAGTGGCGGGGTGCCGGGGACCGGGTCAGCGATCCGGTTCAGCGGTCGAGGCGGACCAGTGCGAGGGCCAGGCGGGGGCAGCTCACCGTGGCCCGGCGGGCCAGGTCGACCAGTTCGGGCGGGACCTCGTCCCCGTGGAGGATCGGGAAGCCCCAGGGGTCGAGGGTGATCATCTCGGGGAACAGCTCGGCGCACACCCCGGCCCCGTCACAGGCGATCGGGTCCACCACCAGCCGGTAGCGGGGGCGGCTCACCGGGCCGCCCCGACCGGGGCGGGAACGGGCAGGAACGGTCGGGTCGACTGGCAGGGCCCGCGCCGCAGGTGCAGTTCGGCGTGGTCGGCGAAGACGGAGACGGCGGTGCGCACGAAGCGGGCCACGCCGTCCGGGTGCCGGCAGGCCCCGCGGCCCTCGACCAGGCCGCACAGGGTGGGGAGGGCGGCCACGCCGCCCCGCAGCGACTGGGGCCGGTAGGCCAGGTGCTCGACCGAGGTGGCCAGCACGTCGAGGCCGTTGACGCACGGCCCGCACTGCCCGGCGCCCTCGCCCTCCATGTACCGCGCCACCCGTGCCACCTCGGCCAACGGGCACACGCCCGTCGGCAGTAGCGCCACGACGCCCGCGCCGATCGAGGTCCCGTGGCTGCGGGCCGCCTCCTCGGTGAACGGCAGGGTGAGCGCGGTGGTCGTCGGGATCCAGCCGCCGCCGTAGCCGCCGAGCAGCACGGCCTGGACGCCCCGCGCCGTGTCGGGGTCGAGGCCGAGGGCGCCCCCGAGCGGGGTCCCGAGCGGGACCTCGACGATGCGGGGGGTCCCCCAGCGGCCGGTGACGGTGGCCAGCGCCGTACCCGTGGAGTCCCCCGTGCCGACGCTGCGGAACCAGTCGGCCCCGAAGCGGGCGATGAGGGCCACGTGGGCCAGGGTCTCGACGTTCTGGACGAGCGTGGCCCGGCCCCCGACTCCCTGCTCGCGCACCGACCGGATGCCGACGAACGTGGGGATCCCGGGGTTGCGCCCGTTGATCGTGGCCACGGCCGCCGACTCCTGCCCCGCCAGGAACCGGTCGGGGGCGACCACCACCTCGATGCTGCAGGTGTCGATGCCCCGGCGCGCCCGCTCGGCCAGCGCCGCCTCGATCCCGGTGACGGCGCCGGCGGGCACGTGGACGAAGACGCGGTCGGCGCCCACGGCCCGGGCCGCGGTGGCCGCGCCGTCGAGCACCAGGTGGGGGGCGTGGTGGAGCAGGTACCGGTCCTTGCCGCTGGCCGGCTCGCCCTCGGCACCGTTGGCCACGACGACCGGCCTCGCCCGTCCGGCCCCGGCGACCGCCCGCCACTTGGCGCCGACCGGGAACCAGGCGCCGCCGTGGCCGCGCAGGCCGCTCCGGTCGACGGCATCGAGCAGCACGCCGGCGCTCACGTTGGGGAGCACTCCCCAGCGCTGGAGGTGGGCGTCGAGGCCCACGACATCGACACCGGGGGCGTCCAGCAGCCGCGTCGGCCCGGTGGGTGCGCTCACCGGTCACCACCCTGCGAACCGGACACCGTGCCGGCCAGCGCACCGCTCTGCTGGTCGATCTGGAGGTCGGCGACCAGGGTGACCGGGTCCGGCGCGTTGACCGCCATGGTCACCGTCCCTCCGTTCAGTCCCACGACCGTCCCGGTATACGACCCGAAGGTGACGGTGCCCGTGGAGAGCGACACCCCACCCCCGCCCGACTCCTGTCCGGTGAGGACGATGGTGAGCGGTGTGGACGAGGCGTCCTGCAGGTGCATGGCCAGGGTGATCCGGATGTTGCCCTGCCCGTCCGGTGCACTCTGGGTCTGGGTGCCGGTGACCTGGCTGGTGAACGGGACCGAGGGGGCGGATCCGGAACCCGTGCCGGACGCCGACGGGGCGGGGGTGGCCGGCGGGGCGGACGGCGTGGTGGCCGGCGACGAGGTTGCGGCGCCGGCCGACGTGCCGTTGCGGGCGGCCAGCTTGGCGAGCAGGGCCGACGACGTGCCCGAGCGGTGGGACCAACCCGGCCGCAACGGACCGAGTGCGGCGAACCCGGCGATGGCCAGGGTGAGGACCACGGCACCGACCCCGGCGGCGGCGCGCCGACCGACGGGCAGGGTGCGCCCCGTGGCCAGGCGCCAGGCGAAGGCCCCCAACACGGCGGCGGTGCACACGGCCTCGACGAACAGCGACACGGGCAGCGGGGTGTCGGTGCCGGAGCCGAGCCCGTGGATGAGGGCGATCGGCCAGCACAGGTAGGCGAGCCAGTGCACGAACCGCCACGAGGCGTATCCGATGCGGTGGCGCAGCGCGCTGGTGACGAGCACGGCGAGCAGGAGGTCGAAGCCGACGGCGCCGAGCCCCACGTAGATCGGCCGGTAGGGGGAGCGGAAGGGCAGCACGGCGTCGAGGAACCCGATGGGCACGTAGCCGTCGGCCACCGTGGTGACCACGTGGACGCCGACGAAGGCGATGCACAGGAGCGACAGGTTGCGATGGACGTCCTGGGACAGGAACCGGGGCCACCGCTCGGTGGTCCACCCGACCGAGGCGACCACGCCGACGACGATCGTGGCGCTGAGCAGGGCGATGGCGACCAGACCGCTGGCCCGGGTCAGGAACCACAGGGCCTTGCCACCGACGGCGCCCAGGGCGTGGGAGGTGGCGAGGGTCATCGGGGGCCCCCGTCCGGACCCTCGGGGTCGTCCGGCCATCCGGCGACGGTGGTGATGGTGCCGTCGTGGGCCACGAGCCGGGCGGGCAGGCCGCGCTCGGACAGCCACCCCGGGGCGGTCGCCCCCCGCACCATGGATGCGGTGGACGCCGTGTTGGCGTCGACGCTCGAGCCGGCGGCCACGGTCACCGTGCGCCACGGCGTGACCACCGGTCGGCCCGTGGCCGGGTCGACCAGGTGGTGCACGGGGACGCCGCCCAGCAGCCAGTGCCGGTTGCCCACGCCGGACGTGGCCAGTCCGCCCGAGACGATGGACACGGCGGTGGGCGCATCCGGGTCCCCGCAGATGTCGGCCACACCCACGGTGAACCCGCCGGCCGGCGCCGACTCGACGGCGAGGTCACCACCCAGCGACACCAGGACCCCGCAGCCCAGCTGCCGGGCGATGGCGGCGGCGGCCCGGTCGGCGGCCCACGCCTTGGCCGTGGCCCCCAGGTCGAGGACCGTGCCCGAGGGCACGGTCGCCGTCCCGGCGTCGGGGTCGAGCTCCACCGTGCGCCATCCGGTCACCGGCGCGGGCCCGGGCAGGTCCCCGTCGACACCGCCGGCGACCGCGGCGAAGTCGCGGTCGTAGCCGAGGCGGCACAGGGCACGACCCACCGTGGGGTCCACGGCACCGTCGGTCTGCGCGGCGGACCGGAGGGCCACGGTCAGGGCCTCGAATAGTTCGGGCGACACGTCGACGGGTGCCCCGTTCGAACTGCGGCACAGCAGGCTGATCTCGGAGTCCTCACGGAAGCGGCTGGCCACGGCCTCGACCCGGTCGAGCTCGGCGTCGAGCAGGCGCGAGGCCGACACCACGACGGAGGGATCGGTCACCACCACCTCGATCCGGGTGGACCAGCGGGTCGTGCGATGTGCGCCGAGGCGCGCCGCCCGATCGGAGACCGGTGCGGTCCGGCTCAACTCGAGCCGCTGCTGACGACCGGTGCCTGGCTGTACGCGGGGGCCGGCGTGTACGCGGGGGCCGAAGGTGCGGAGTACGGGGACCCCGAACCCGACGAGGCGGAACCGGTCGACGGCGCAACAGGGGTGGCGGCGCCGGCGGTCCCGCTCGAGGAGCTGCCGGTCGAGGCCGAGTGACCGGGGAGCGCCTGGCTGAGGTAGACGCCGGCCACGGCCACGGCGGCCACCGACCCGAAGGCGAGACCCTTGGTGATGGACCTGCTGCGCTCCATGCCGGCGTCGCGCTGGTGCCGTGCGGCCCGGGTCGGGTCGTGCCGCTGGGGGGTGTGTCCTGCTCGCCGGGGCGTGCTCATGAACCCAACGCTACGTAGGCAACCTGACACCCAGATGAATGGAACGTAAGAATCTCCTGAGAATATGGTTGCCCAGGCTCAGCCGGCACCCAGCCGGGCACGGGCCGGGGTGTCGACCGGCGGACGGGTCGACGGCGTAGGGCCATCGTCCCCCCGGGGGGCGTGACGCCACGACACCTCGAACCGGGCACCGCCCAGGGGCGACGTCCCGACGGACCAGGTTCCCGAGCTGGCGTGCACCACGGCGTCGGCGATGGCCAGCCCGAGCCCCGTGCCGCCCGGGGACGTGTCCACACGGTGGAACCGGTCGAACACCAGCGCGCGGTGCGCCTCGGGGATCCCGGGACCCGAGTCGTCCACCGTCAGGACCACCCGCCCGCCGCCGGCCCGGACGGTCACCTCGACGGCGCCCCCGGTACCCGCGTACCTGCAGGCGTTGTCGACCAGGACGGCCACCAGCCGGTCGATCCCCTCGGCATCGGCCCGGATCCTGGCGGCACCGGCTGTGGCCGTTCGGGCCGAGAGGGTGAACGAGCCGGCGTCGGCCACGGCGGCGAACCGCGCCGCGGTGGCATCGGCCACCGAGGACACGTCGACCACGCCCAGCCGGGTCGGGTCGGGCGCGGCCCCGTCGGCGCGGGCCAGCCACAGCAGGTCCTCGACGATGGAGCGCAGGCGGCCGGACTCGGACCCGATGCGCTCCAGGACGGCCTCGTAGTCCGCGGGGGACCGCGTCCGCCCGAGCGCCAGGTCGACCTCGGCCTCGATCACGCTGAGCGGCGTGCGCAGCTCGTGGCTGGCGTCAGCGGTGAACTCGGCCTGGCGCCGGCGGATCTGCTCGATGGGGGCGGAGGCCCGCAGGCCGACCACGAACGAGCCGACGAAGGTGACAAGGAGGAGCAGCGCCCCGAGCACCACCTCCACCAGGACGAACTCCCCACCGGACTCGCCGACCCTCGCCGCGCTCTCGCCCGCCACCAGCCAGCCCCCGGACTCCGGGAGCGCCGCCAGCCGGAAGTTCCGACCTTCGATCGACTGGGTGGTGGTCCCCGCCGTCCACGTGTGGGAGGTCAGCGCCGGTGCGCCGAGGGTCAGGGCCTCGACGGTCCCGCCGGCCCCCACCCGCCAGAGGAACACCGGTGCGTCGTCGACGTCCCCGCCCGAGTGTCCCGAGGTGTCGACGGTCGATCCCGGGCCCGCCACCGTCGAGGTCGCCAGCGCGGCGTGCAGTCGGGCGTCGATGTCGTGGTTCAGGCGGTGGAGGATGAAGGAGTTGACCACCAGGGCCAGGAGCAGGGCGACGGCGCCGACGACGGCGGTGGCCGCCAGTGCGACGCGGGCGGCGTGGGCCCAGCGGGCGTCGGGGCGCCGCAGACGCGACCGCAGCGAGTCCGTCACCGGGGCACGATCCGGTACCCGAAGCCGCGGACCGTCTCGATCCGGGCGGTCGCACCGGCCAGCTTGGCCCGCAGCCGCCCCATGTGGACGTCGATGGTGTTGGAGCCCACGGGGTCGGCCTCGTCGTCCCACACCTGCACGGCGATGGTCTGACGGTTGACGGCGGCCGGGGCCCGGCGCAGGAGCAGCTCGATCAGGCCCGTCTCGATGGAGGTGAGCGGGAGGCGCTCCCCGTCCCGGGTGGCCACGCGGGTGGCCGGGTCGAAGGCGAGGTCGCCGCAGGCCAGCACCGGGGCGAGCGACAGCGGCGGTCGGCGCTGGAGCGCGGTCAGCCGTGCGGTGAGCTCGGCGAAGGAGAACGGCTTGACGAGGTAGTCGTCCGCGCCCTCGGTCAGGCCCTCGACCCGGTCCTCGGTGGTGTCCCGGGCGGTCAGCATCAGCACCGGGGTGCGGTCCCCCCGGGTCCGCATCCGTCGGACCACGTCGATGCCGGTGGTGTTCGGCATGCGCCAGTCGAGGACGACGACCTCGTAGTCGTACGACTGGAGGTAGGCCAGGGCTTCCGTGCCGTCCCCGACGGCGTCGACCACGTACCCGTGCTCGCGCAGGCCCCGCTCCAGCACCGAGCGGAGGCCCGGGTCGTCCTCGGCCACGAGGACCCTCATCGCCGCGCCGTCATCGGGTCCCATTGTGGCCCACCCGGGGTGTCAGTGACCCGACCCCGGGCCGCCGGCGGCCAGCCAGGGCCCGACGGTGGGCGCCATCAGCACGGCCAGCAGGATCCCGGCCACCAGGCATCCGGCCTGGACCCACAGGCGGGCGCCGGCCCCGCGCACCTGGCGCCGGGTGCGGGCCACCAGGTCGGCCGGGGCCAACCGGCTCGTCTCCAGCACGTGGCCGAGCACGTGGATGGTCATCGCCCCGAACCAGAGGACGAAGCTCGCCTTGTGGACGAAGAACAACGTGTCGCGCATCGAGAGGGGGACCAGGAGCAGTGCGACCCCCGACGCGAACACGAGGAGGGTGAGCAGGACGACCACCGGGCCGAGCAGGCGCAGCAGCAGGGGAGGGGCGCCCCGGTCGCGGTAGGGGCCGGGCCCCGCGTAGTACCGCACCATCCGGTACCCCGTCGTTCCCAACTTGAGCAGGACGAACGGCACCAGCACCATCCCGATCACCACGTGGGGGGTGATCAGCGTGTGGAGTTGGAGGAGCGTCAGCCCCTCGGCGGCCAGCAGCACGAGCAGGATCGCCGCGGTCAGCCCGGTGGTCCGGGCGTTGCCCTCGGGCCCGCCCAGCGGGGGGCCGCCGGGGTCCGCCCCCCGTCGACGCCGGACGTCGGGGGCCGGGGCCGCCTCGAGGGGCCCGTACGGCGGCGCAGGGGTCCGGTCGGTCATCGCCACAGTGTGGGCCACGAACCTGACGGGGTCATGACACCCGTCGGGGCCGGATCCGAGAGTCCCTGAACGCGGGTGACGGTTCGTGTAGGGTCACGGACGCGGCGGAATGTACTCGTCGCAGTCAGACCTCAGAGCCGCCCGGCGGGCGGCGAACTATCGCAGGTGCGGGTGCAGCGGAAGGACCCGCAACTCATCATCCTCCGGGTTCCCCGACGTTGGCTGCCCCCCTGCCCCTCGTGGCGGTCGGCGCCGGGGACCCGGCGGGCTCTCCGTCCCCGGTGCGGCGCTCCTCGTCCGAGTGCAGCGCCCCCGGGTGACGACTCCCTGTCCCGGGTGGTTTCCGCCGCCGGCCACGCCGGCCGGCCGGGTCAGCGGGTGGTGGGGAGCCAGGACTGACGACGGGCCTCGTAGGCCTCGATGTCCGCCTCGTGGCGCAGGGTCAGTCCGATGTCGTCCCAGCCGTTGAGGAGCCGGGCCCGGGTGAACTCGTCCAGCGGGAACGTGGTCTCGATGCCGGCGGCCGGGGCGTCCAACGTGCCCCGCTCCACGTCGATGGTGATCTCGAGGGACGGGTCGGCCACCACGGCGTCGAGCAGCGCCCGTCCCACCTCGGGGTCGACCTGGACCGGCACGAGTCCTGCCTTGGTGCAGTTGTTGCGGAAGATGTCGGCGAACCCGGGTGAGACGACCGCGGCGAACCCGTAGTCGAGCAGGGCCCACACCGCGTGCTCGCGCGACGAGCCGGTCCCGAAGTTCGGCCCGGCCACCAGGATGGTGGCACCGGCGTGCTCCTCGCGGTTGAGCACGAAGTCGCGGTCGTCGCGCCACTCGCTGAAGAGCCCGGCACCGAACCCGGTGCGCTCGACGCGCTTCAGCCAGTCGGACGGGATGATCTGGTCGGTGTCCACGTCGGACCGGTCGAGCGGCACCGCCCGCCCGCTCACCGTCTGCACGGCATCCATCAGCTCAGCTCCCCGGGGGTGGCGAACCGGCCGGCCACCGCGGTGGCGGCGGCCACGGCGGGGGACACCAGGTGGGTGCGCCCGCCCCGGCCCTGACGGCCCTCGAAATTCCGGTTCGACGTCGACGCGGCCCGCTCGCCGGGCGCCAGCTTGTCGGGGTTCATGGCCAGGCACATCGAGCATCCGGGCTCCCGCCACTCGAACCCGGCCCCGGTGAACACGTCGTGGAGCCCCTCGGCCTCGGCCTGGGCCTTGACCCGGTGCGAGCCGGGGACCACCAGCGCACGCATGCCGGACCGGACCGAGCGTCCCCGCAGGACGTCCGCCGCCGCCCGGAGGTCCTCGATCCGCCCGTTGGTGCACGAGCCGATGAACACGGTGTCGACCCGGACCTCGGAGAGCGGGGTCCCCCCCGCCAGGCCCATGTAGTCGAGGGCCCGGGCGGCTGCCTCGCGCTCGGCCGGCGTGGCGAACGAGTCCGGATCGGGCACGGTGCCGTCGATCCTCGCCACCTGGGCCGGGTTGGTGCCCCAGGTGACGAAGGGGGCCAGCTCGGCCGCGTCCAGGACCACCTCGCGGGCGAAGGACGCCCCGGGGTCGGTCGGCAGGGACCGCCAGTAGTCGAGCGCCTGCTCCCACACCGCGCCCTTCGGTGCGTGGTCCCGACCCTCCAGGTAGGTGAACGTGGTGTCGTCGGGGGCGATCATGCCGGCCCGGGCGCCACCCTCGATGGACATGTTGCACACCGTCATGCGCCCTTCCATGGAGAGGCCGGTGACGGCGGACCCGCGGTATTCGATGACGTGGCCGCTGCCACCGCCCGTCCCGATCCGACCGATGACCGCCAGCACCAGGTCCTTGGCGGTGACCCCGGCCGGGAGCTCGCCGTCGACGGTGACGGCCATGGACGCCGGCCGCCGCTGGGAGAGGGTCTGGGTGGCGAGGACGTGCTCGACCTCGCTGGTGCCGATCCCGAAGGCGAGGGCGCCGAAGGCGCCGTGGGTCGAGGTGTGGCTGTCGCCGCAGACGATGGTCATGCCCGGCTGGGTGAGGCCCTGTTCGGGGCCGATGATGTGGACGATGCCCTGGTTGGCGTCGCCCATCGGGTAGCAGGTGATCCCGAACTCGGCGCAGTTGGCGTTCAGGACCGACAGCTGCTTGGCCGAGACGGGGTCGGCCACGGGCTTGTCGATGTCGGTGGTGGGCACGTTGTGGTCGGCCGTGGCGATGGTCAGGTCGGGCCGGTGCACGGTCCGGTCGGCGAGGCGCAGACCGTCGAAGGCCTGGGGCGACGTGACCTCGTGGACCAGGTGCAGGTCGATGAAGAGGATGTCCGGCTCCTCCGCGCCTCCGGCGCGGACGGTGTGGGAGTCCCAGACCTTCTCCGACAGTGTGCGGGGTTCGGCCACGATGATCAGGCTCCGATCTTCACGATCTCGACCCGGAGACTGCCCCCGGGTGCCGCGTACTCCACGGTGTCGCCCACGGCGTGGCCGGCCAGCGCCTGGCCGAGCGGGGACCCGGGGGACACCACCGTCAGATCGCCGGGACGCTCCTCGATGGAGCCGACGAAGTAGTCCGACGTGTCGTCCTGGTCGTCGCCCTCGTAGCGGAGGGTCACCACGGAGCCGTGGGACACGGTGCCGTCCGACGGCCCGCCGCCGTCCACCACGGTCGCCGTCTTCAGCATCTGTTCGAGCTGGCGGATCCGCGACTCCATCTTCCCCTGGCTGTCCTTGGCGGCGTGGTAGTCGCCGTTCTCCTTGAGGTCGCCGAGGGCCCGGGCCGCCTCGATCAGTGCGGCGATCTCGACCCGGCCGCGCGTGGTCAGGTCCTCGAGCTCCGCCTGGAGGCGCTCGTAGGTGTCACGGGTCAGCTGGGTGTCGGCGGCGTCGCTCACGGGGTACCAGGGTAACGGGTCGCGGGACGGGGTCCCGACGGTCCGGGCCGGGATTCGGTGTCGCGGGGGCCCGCCGTGGGAAGATCGGGATCCGGGGCCCCCGGACCGGGCCCGCCGGAGGGGACGCCGATGCACGGCCTCCCTGCGGGGCCGCCCCGCACCGCGACCGAAGGAGGCACGCATGGCCGACATCCACGGCACCTGGGACCCGCAGTACGAGCAGGTGGCGACGACACTGGCCGCCAGCCTCGACGCCGGCACGGACACCGGCGCCTCGGTGACGGTGCTGGTCGGCGGCGAGCCGGTCGTCGACATCTGGGGCGGGACGGTCGACGAGGCCGCCAGCGCGCCGTGGGTGGAGGACACGCTCGTCAACGTGTGGTCGATGACCAAGACGATGACGTTCGTCTGCGCCCTGATGCTGGCCGACCGGGGCGAGCTCGACTTCTCCGCCCCGGTGGCCCGGTACTGGCCGGAGTTCGCCGCGGCCGGCAAGGAGGCCGTGGAGGTCCGCCACCTCATGGCCCACACGGCCGGACTCCCCGGCTGGGACGTGCCCATGCAGCCCGAGGACCTGGCCGACTGGGACCGGTGCACCAGCCTGCTGGCCGCCCAGGCACCGTGGTGGGAGCCGGGGACCGCATCGGGTTACCACCTGGTCAGCCAGGGCTACCTGATCGGCGAGGTGGTCCGGAGGATCACCGGTGTCTCCATCGGGACCTGGTTCGCCTCCGAGGTCGCCGCCCCCCTGGGTGCGGACTTCTTCATCGGTCTCCCCGAGTCGGAGGAGCCGCGGGTGTCGGTGGTCATCCCCCCGCCGCCGATGGACCTGGCCCAGCTCAACCCGACCGACCTGATCATCCGGGCCGCCAGCAATCCGCCACTGGACGCCACCTACCCCAGCCACCGCTGGTGGCGGGCCGCCGAGATCCCGGCGGCCAACGGCCACGGGAACGCCCGGTCGGTGGCCACGGTCCAGTCGATCATCGCCGGCCGGGGGGAGACGCGGGGTGTCCGGCTGCTGTCGGAGAAGGGTTGCGACCGGGTCTTCGACGAGCAGATCAGCGGGACCGACCTCATCCTCGGCTACGACCTGCGGTTCGGCATGGGCTACGGGCTCAGCTCGAGCCTCATGCCCATCGGTCCACGGGCTTGCTACTGGGGCGGCTACGGGGGCTCGTTGATCCTCATGGACCAGGACGCCGACCTGACCATCTGTTACGCCATGAACCGGATGGGGGACGCCCTGATGGGCGACCTCCGGGGGTTCGGCATCGTGGCCGCCGCCGTGGCCGGTCTGGCCGGAGGCTGAGGGGCGCTGGCGGCGATCGTGAGGGACCACGGGTGGCCCAGGTGACGGCATGACCGACGTCCCGTCCCCGCCGGAGGACGCCGGACCGCGGTCGTTCGAGGCCCAGTTCGAGGAGCAGCAGCAGGCGCCCATCCGGTGGAAGGCGCTGGTCAAGCGGTCGCTGTTCATCGCCTTCACCGGCATCGTCCTGTACCTGGTGGCCCCCAGCGTCCTGGCCGTCCTGCACTCGTGGCCCCGGCTGGCCACGCTCAACCTGCTGTGGTTCCTGCCGGCCATCGTGGCCGAGGGCGCCCACTTCGCCTGCACGTTCGCCCTCCAGCGGATCGCCCTTCGGACCAAGGCGTGGTTCGCCGTCATCACCGCGCAGCTCGCCGGCAACGCCATCTCGCTGACGGTTCCGGGCGGTGCCGCCGCCGGTGCCGCCGTCCAGTTCCGCATGCTGGGGACGGCCGGGATGGACCCGACCGAGTCGGTCAGCGGGTTGACCGCCTTCTCGTTCCTCGGCATCGGCGGACTCCTCGCCCTCCCGGTGTTCGTCCTGCCGGTCGTGCTGTTCGGTGCCCCCGTCGCCTCCGGCCTGACCGACGCGGCCTGGGTGGGCGTCGTCGCCTTCGTCCTCTTCACCGGGTTCGGGGCCCTGGTCATGGCCACCGACGGACCGTTGGTCTGGGCCGGACGCGTGGCGCAGAACGTCCGCAACCGGGTACTGAAGAACCGGGACCCGGTGGAGGGGCTGCCCGAGCGACTGCTCGAGCAGCGGAACGTGATCCGCTCGGTGCTCGGACAGCAGTGGTGGCAGGCCACCCTGCTGTCCGTCGGGCGGCTCCTGTTCGACTACCTGTGCCTGCTCTTCTGCGTCCGGGCCGTCGGCGCCCATCCGCGCCCGTCGCTGGTGCTGCTGGCCTATGCGGTGGCCGGCGTGATCGGCCTCATCCCCATCACCCCGGGCGGGATCGGCATCGTCGAGGCCAGTCTGGCCGGGTTCCTGGCCCTCGCCGGGCTCGACGGCGCCCAGGCCGTGCTGGCCACGCTGGCCTACCGGCTGGCGTCCTACTGGCTGCCCATGCTGGCCGGGCCGATCGCCTACGGGGCGTTCCGCTACCGGTACCGCCATTCGGGGTCGTCGCCGCAGCCCACCGGGGCCGCCCCGAGCTAACGGAGGTCGACCTCGCCGTCGGCCCGAAGCGTGCCGAGTCGCCCGCAGCCCTCCTCGGTCACCAGCACGGCCAACTGGTCGGGGTCGGTCACGTGGGCCCAGGCCCGTCGGCCCTCCAGGGTCCGGCAGGCCACGACCGCCCGCTCGGGCGATCCGGGACGACCGAATTCGACCGAGTACGTCTCCACCGTCACCTCGCCCCGGGCGTCGGCGTCGGGCGAGCACTGGGGGAGCGCTCCCACCGCGGCCTGGGGGTCCGCCCAGGCGAAGCCGGCGGCCGACTCCACGACCGTGCCGTCGGGGAGCCGGTCGGGGTCGACGGCGCCCGTGGCGTTGGGCGCGCCACCGTAGACACCGATGCTGTGCCTCGAGAGGTACCAGCCGAGCCCGGTGGTGAGCCCGGTGGTCCCGGGCTCCTCCCGCAGGCGACCGACCAGGGTGGCCAGCGAGTGGGTCCCGTAGTTGTTGCCGGGTCCGCCGGCGAACGTCATCCCGCCGGTGACCGTCAGCGGGCGCCCGGGGTCGTCGACGGCCACGCCCAGTTCGGCGGCGGCGATCTGGACGGCCGAGGGGAAGCACGAGTAGAGGTCGACGTGGTCGACCTCGTCGACACCGGTGCCGGCCAGGGCGAGTGCGGAGGCGCCGGCCAGGCGGATGGCGGGGGAGGAGTGGAAGTCGGCACGGTGGGAGAGGAACCAGTGGTCCTCGGCGTCGGCACCGGCCAGCGGGAAGACCCACCGTTCCCGGGGGACGCCGGCCGCCTGGGCTGCGCCGGCCGAACACAGGATGGCCGCCGCCCCCTGGTCGACCTGGAGGTTGGCGGTGAGCAGCTTCGTGTACGGGTAGGCGATCATCCGGTTCGCCTCGGTCACCGTGACGAGCTCCTCGGCCGACCGGGGCTCCCGGATCCACGCGTAGGGGTTGTGCGACGCCACCTCCGAGAACCGCGACCACAGCCGGCCCAGATGGGCGAGGTGTTCGGGGAGCGTGCGCCCCGACTCGGCCCGAAGCGCGTTCTCGAAGAGGGGGAACACATGGATCGGCAGGTCGAGGCCACGCTCCTCCTCGGAGCGGGTGGTGCCCCGGCGGTCGCTCCCGAACAGCGCCGGGGGCTCGGTGTCGGCCGGCTGGACGGTCCAGGGCAGCACCGGCCGGTCCGGGTGCCGCCGGGCCGCCGCCTGCGTGTAGTAGCAGTCGGCGCCGACCACCACGGCTACGTCGAGCTCACCCCGGCCGATGGCCAGGGCGGTGGAGTTGACCAGGGACTGCGGGTTGTTGCCGCCGGTGGTGGTGACCAGGATCTGCGCCGGCTCGATGCCCAGTTCCTCGGCCAGGAGGACCCCGGGGTCGACGTAGTGCCAGCTCAACGGGTTGGCCACCCGCAACGACGCGACCCGGGCCAGCAGGGCCCGCCCAGCCGGCGCCGTCCCGCCGGGCCCGGCGCCGTCGCAGTCCTCGACGGCGGCGGCCACGGCGTCGAGCATGAGGCCGAGCGGCTCCGGGCGGTCGGCCAGCGAGCCCTCCCCCTCGGTGCGGGGGCGGTTGGTCACCTGGCCGACCCCCACGACCACCGGGGTGGAGGGATCGATGGTCATCGGCGGGTCAGCCTACCGGGGGCCCGATGCGGGCCGATTCCCGCCCGGCGCACTCGGTACACTCGGTCCATGCGCATCGCCGTGGGCTCCGACCACGCGGGCTACGCCCTCAAGTCGTTCCTGGCCGACCACCTGGCCGGCTCCGGGCACGAGATCCTCGATCTGGGGACCGACTCGGCGGGGGTCTCGGTGGACTACCCGATCTACGGGCACGCCGTCGCCGAGGCGGTGGTCCAGGGACGGGCCGACCGGGGCCTGTGCGTGTGCGGCACGGGCATCGGCATCGGTATCGCCGCCAACAAGGTCCCCGGCATCCGGGCCGCCGTGGTCCACGACTCCACCACGGCCGCCCTGGCCCGACAGCACAACGATGCCAACGTGGTCTGCCTCGGCGAGCGCACGACCGGCACCTCCGAGGCCGTCGACGCCGTCGACGCCTTCTTCACCACCGGATTCGATGGCGGACGCCACCAGCGCCGCATCGACCTGATCTCCGGCTACGACGCCGGAACCGGCGCCGGTGTGGCGCCCCGAACGTGACCGACGACCACCGAAAGGCAGCAGCCGACCCCATGACCAGCCCAACCCACGCCTCGCCCTTCGACCCGTGGCTGTCCGGGGACCCCGAGGTCCTGGCGCTGCTGGGCGCCGAGGCCGAGCGGCAGGCCACCACGGTGCAGCTGATCGCCTCGGAGAACTTCACGTCCACGGCCGTGCTGGCCGCCACCGGTTCGGTGCTGACCAACAAGTACGCCGAGGGCTATCCCGGCCGCCGCTACTACGGAGGCAACCAGGTCATCGACGAGGTCGAGGACCTGGCCCGGGACCGCCTGACCGCCCTCTTCGGGGCGGAGCACGCCAACGTGCAGCCCCACGCCGGCGCCAACGCCAACGTGGCCGCCTACATGGCGCTGCTCCAGCCCGGCGACACCGTGCTGGCCATGCGCCTCGACCACGGCGGGCACCTCACCCACGGCTCCCCGGCCAGCATCACCTCGAAGGTGTGGAACTTCGTCTCCTACGGGGTGTCGCCCTCCACCGACGATCCGGACAAGCCCGGGGAGATCATCGACTTCGACCAGGTGGCCGACCTGGCCCGCACCCACCGGCCGGCGCTGATCGTGGCCGGCTCGACCGCCTACTCCCGGATCATCGACCCCCTCCCGTTCCGGGAGATCGCCGACTCGGTCGGGGCCCGGTTCATGTTCGACGCCGCCCATCCCGCGGGCCTCATCGCCGGCGGGGTCCACCCGTCGCCGGTGGGCGTGGCCGACGTGGTCACCTTCACCACCCACAAGACGCTGCGCGGCCCGCGCGGGGGCGCCATCCTGTGCTCGGCCGACCTGGCCAAGGCCATCGACAGCGCCGTCTTCCCGGGCCTGCAGGGCGGCCCCCTGGAGAACGTGATCGCCGCCAAGGCCGTGGCCTTCGCCGAGGCCGCCCGGCCCGAGTTCCGCGCCTACGCGCTCCAGGTGGTGGCCAACGCCAAGGCGCTGGCCGACGCGGTGGCCGCCGAGGGGATCCGGCTGGTGTCCGGCGGCACCGAGAACCATCAGGTCCTGTGCGACCTGCGCACCTTCGACGCCGAGCTGACCGGCAAGGAGGCCCAGGAGGTCCTCGACCGGGCCGGCATCACCTGCAACCGCAACACCATCCCCGACGATCCCCGGTCGCCGTTCATCACCTCGGGGCTGCGACTGGGTTCGGCCGCCCAGACCACGGTGGGCATGGGCACCGGCGAGATGTCCCGCATCGGCGCGCTGATCGGGCGGACGCTGAGTGGGCGCGCCGACGACGCCGTGGTCGCCGCCGTCCGGGCCGAGGTGCGCGAGCTGTGCCTGGCGTTCCCGCCCTACCCGGGCCTGGCGGGGGCGTGACCGGAGGAGGGGCCCCCACCGGGAGCGCCCCGGTGCCCCGGACGTGCCGCCCGGGATGACCCGATGAGTTCGGGCGTCCCGCTCAACTGGTATGCGGTGCTCCTGGTGGTGGCGGCTGTCGCCACCTGGGTCCTGACGTTCCCGGCCCGCCGCATCGCCGTGCAGATCGGCTACGTGGCGCAGCCCGACGAGCGCAAGGTGCACCGACGGGTGACCCCGCAGTCGGGGGGCGTCGCCATGTTCCTCGGGATGCTCGTGGCCTGGGCGTTGGCCGCGTCGGTCCCGGCGCTGGCCCCGCTCTTCCGGGGCACGTCGGAGCCGCTCGGACTGCTGCTCGGGGCATCCGCCATCTTCGTCGTCGGGCTGATCGACGACTTCCGGGACATGTCGGCGCCGGCCAAGGTGGCCGGTCAGGTCCTGGCGGCCACGATCCTCTACTTCATGGGGGTGACGTGGTTCCAGTTCAAGGTGCCGCTGGCCGGCCTGGTCCAGCTGTCGCCGGAATGGACCCCGCTGCTCACCGCCCTGTGGGTGATCGCCATCACCAACGCCGTGAACCTCATCGACGGGCTCGACGGCCTGGCCGCCGGGGTCGTGGCCATCGCCTCGGGGGCACTGGCCGTCTACGGCCTCCACCTCCAACACCTCGGCAACCTGCCGGTCGACAACATCGGGCCGCTCATCGCCGTCGTGACGTGCGGCATCTGCCTCGGCTTCCTCCCCCACAACTTCCATCCGGCCAAGATCTTCATGGGGGACGCCGGCGCGCTCCTGCTCGGACTGCTGATGGCGGCGTCCACCATGCTCATCGGCGGGCGGTCGGCCGGTGCGGTGGGCGGGGTGGCGGCACGCAGCGGCGAGACCTACTTCTTCTTCGCCCCCCTCTTCATCCCCTTCTTCATCCTGGGGGTGCCGATCGTGGACATGGCGTTCGCCTTCATCCGTCGCACCGCCAACCGGACCGGGTTCTCCACCCCGGACAAGAACCACCTGCACCACCGCCTGCTCCGCCTGGGTCACGGCCACCGGCGCAGCGTCCTCATCCTGTGGGCGTGGACGGTGCTGCTGTCCGGACTGGTGCTGTTCCCCCTCTACATCTCGAGCGTCAACGCGTTCATCCCCTTCGGTGCGCTGGCCCTCGGGGTGATCCTCTACACCCTGTTCCACCCGTCGATCCGCCGGCAGGCCGAGGCCGACGAGGCCCCCGTCGCCGACGGACCGGCCAGCCCGCCGGGGGAGGTCCGGGCGGACGTCGGGGGGGGAGGCGACGGGCACGCCGGCGCGGTGACACCGGGGAAGGACGACGCCGGTGGTGGGCGCACCGCCGCAGCGGCAACCGTTTCCGACCTGTGAACAGCGTGTTTCCGGCGTTTTGCCGCGGCCGGGGGAATGGTGCGATGATGCGCCACGTGAATTGCAGGCCTTCCACCCCTGGTGAGGGGTTCGCCCTGATGGGCCGCGCCATGGGCCTGCGCCCCCTCGTATCCGCCCGCCGGACGACGTACCGCTCGTCCGCTGCGTGACCCCGGAACCCACTCGTGACGCCCTTCGACCCCACATCGCCTGACGCGGCCCGGACCGGACATGGACCCAGCCGACCCTCCCGACCGACGCACCGCTGCGGACGACCCGAAGCCGGGAGCGGAGCCCGCCGGCGGCGCCGACCGGGGACTGGGTCAGGGGGCGACAGCCTTCCTCGGCCTCGGGCTCTCGATCGGACTGTGCCTGGCGATCCTGGTGGGCGGCGGCGTGGCCGTCGACGCCTGGCTGCACTGGTCGCCGTTCGGCCTGCTGGTGGGGCTGGCGCTCGGGGTGGTCATGGCCGTGCTGATGGTCGTGGCCACCGTGCGCAAGTACCTGTGACGGGTCCCGTCGGAGGGGTGGCGTAGCCGTGTTCGCCCACTTCGAACTGCCCGACATCGGCGAGGTCTCCCGACGCACGGTGGCGGCCTCCCTGGTGGTCGGTGTGGCCGCCCTGGTGGCGGCGTTCGCCTTCGGCTACCTGTGGGTCGGCGTCGGTGCATGCATCGGGCTCGCCCTGGGCACGATCAACTACCGGATGGTGGGGGTGTCGGTCGACAAGGTGGCGGCCACCGGCACCGACAACCCGAAGCGCCCGCTGGCCGCCAACACAATGGGCCGCCTGGCCATCGTCACCGTCATCGCCCTCGGGCTGGCGTTCCTCAACAAGGGGCTGGGGTTCGGCACCCTGGCCGGGCTCGCCGTCTTCCAGTTCCTCCTGATCTTCAACGTGGCCCGCTCGATGGCCAAGGCCGGTCCCGCCCCCGAGGACGAGGAGGTGCTCGACGGCCCCGTCGTCGAGAGCAACGTGGTCGCCGGGCGGGTGCTCGACGGCCCGATCGTCGACAGCAACTCGGTGGACGTGACGCCTGCCGCCGGCGACGCCGGCGACGACACCCGTGGAGGTGCCTGACAGCATGGGATCCGGAAGCCTGCTCACCCCGATGCTCGGGATCGACATCACGCCGGGAGAACACCTCCAGCGCCAGGTCTTCGGGCTCACCATCAACGTGGACATCGTCTGGGCGACGCTGGTCGCCGGCGCCATCGTGATCATGCTCGGCCTGATCCTGCGGTCCAAGGCCACGAGCGGCGTGCCCGGCAAGTTCCAGCTGCTGTGGGAGCTGGCCGTCGGTGCCGTGCAGACCCAGGTCGACGACTCGATCGGCCCGCGTGGCGCCAACGTCGTCCCGCTGGCGCTCACCCTCTTCGTCTTCATCTTCACCTGCAACCTCTTCGAGGTCCTGAGCATCGGCTCGCCTCTGGACTGGCTGCCCGCCCCCACCAGCGACATCAACCTGCCGCTGGCCATGGCCCTCTACGTGATCGTCCTGGTCCACCGGGCCGCGATCAAGAACCGGGGCGTCGGCGGCTACTTCAAGCACTACGTGTCGCAGCCGTTCTCCCCCAAGCTGGCCCCGGTCAACCTGTTCATGAACGTGGTCGAGGAGCTGGTGAAGCCGGTCACCCTCACCCTCCGTCTCTTCGGGAACCTGTTCGCCGGCGGCCTGATGCTGTCCCTACTGGCCGCCCTGGTGATCTGGAAGCTCGGCCCGGTGCCGATCGGCGGCATCCTGTCGGTCCCCTTCACCCTCCTCTGGAAGACCTTCGACATGGCCATCGGCGCCATCCAGGCCTTCATCTTCGCCCTCCTCACCATCCTCTACTTCGACACGGCGATG
>Ga0302202_10002077_pt1 | contig 23691 bp, 25 predicted proteins | sample II_Bog_N3_3_FD_194579 | JGI IMG/M metagenome (GOLD analysis project Ga0302202, IMG submission 194579) | Peat permafrost microbial communities from Stordalen Mire near Abisko, Sweden - II_Bog_N3_3 | ecosystem: Environmental > Terrestrial > Soil > Wetlands > Peat | place: Sweden: Abisko...
CCGCAATTCGGAAAAATGCGGGCGGCTTCCTTGAAACAGGCGGCCGCCGCAGTCCCTTTGTGAGGCATCACGCTCCCCGTCTTACTTGTGGTGGATGAACTTCCCACTCTGCAACTCGCTCATCGCCGTCCGCAATTCCGCCTGCGTATTCATCACAATCGGCCCGTACCACGCCACCGGCTCTTCCAGCGGCCTGCCGGAAACAAGCAGAAACCGAATTCCCTCCGGCCCAGCCTGGACCACGATCTCATCCCCGCGATCAAACAGAACCAGCGAATGATTCTTCGCGTCGTAAACCGGCGCCGCATTCGGATCCAGGCCCGACTCGGTCAGAACTGCTTGCGGATCGGAAGCGTCGCGGAAAGTCCCCGCGCCTGCGAACACGTAAGCGAATGCGTTCCGCGTGGTCTCCACCTTGATCCGCTTCCGCTTGAACGGCGGCACCGAGATGTCGACGTAACGCGCAGCCACATTTGACTCGGTCGCAACGCCCTCCACCGGCCCCTGTTTGCCCCAGAACTCTCCGCAGATTACCCGCGCATGCGTTCCATCGTCTTCGGTGACCTCGGGAATCGCGCTGGCAGGAATGTCCTGGTAGCGCGGATCGGTCATCTTCAGCGCCGCGGGCAGGTTCGCCCACAGCTGGAATCCATGCATGCGCCCATTCGCGTCACCCTTCGGCATCTCCTGGTGCAGAATGCCGCTGCCGGCGGTCATCCACTGCACATCGCCCGCCGTCATCCGGCCCTTGTTACCCAGGCTGTCGCCGTGCGCTACTTCCCCCGCCAGCACGTAGGTAATGGTCTCAATCCCCCGGTGCGGATGCCACGGAAAACCAGCCAGGTAGTCCGCCGGATTCTCGTTGCGGAAGTCATCCAGCAACAGAAATGGATCGAATTCCTTTGTCTTGCCGAACCCGAAAGCTCGCTGCAATTTAACGCCCGCCCCTTCAACGGTTGGGGTGGTTTGAATGATTTCTTTCACTGGACGAAGCGACATGATTGACCTCCTGTTACCCGATCTTGCTCTTTTTGCGTTACATACATTTGATTCACGAGAACGATATTCGTTGCAACAAGCATTTTGAGCCCACAGTAATCCGCGCACAGTGAATAGAGAGAGTAGGCCACTACTCACTGTCCGCTAATCACTAGTCACTGCTCTTATGCCTTGATAAACTGAGCCTCGAGCGTGATCGTCACGTCTTCGCCCACCAACACCCCGCCGGTTTCGAGTGCCGCATTCCAGCCCAAACCAAAATCCTTGCGATTGATCTTCGTGGTCGCGGAAAGCCCAATTCGCTGGTTCCCCCACGGATCCTTCGACGGCGTGCTCACGTCCTCCACTTTCAAAATCACCGGCTTGGTCACGCCGCGCAATGTGAAGTCGCCCGTCACCTCGTAATCGGGTCCTCCGGTGGAATCGATATTCGTCGACTTGAACGTAATCGCAGGATACTTCTCTGCGTCGAAAAAATCCGCGCTCTTCAGGTGTCCGTCGCGCTGCGCATCGCCCGTGTTGATCGTGTTCACGTCGATCGAAGCCTCGACAGCCGAGTGAGTCCGGTCGATTTCGTCGAGCTGAAGGGTGCCGGAAAGTCCGGTAAACGTACCCTTCACGTTCGAAATCATCATATGTTTCACCTTGAATTCGGCCACTGAATGGGCCGGATCGAGTTTCCAGGTGGTAACGGTGCCAGGGGCGGGGGTTGTTGTGGACATGTTGGTATTTCTCCTCTCGCTTCGTTGGATGCGGCAAGAATATATTCGTTGCAACAAGTATCTCGGGGCGCGTCCGACCCCACCGCAATCCGGCGCGAGCCCTCTAACTGTCTTTGCGATAAAGCAAGTCGCGGATCGCTTTTCTGCGCGCCTCATTGGCCTCAGCCTCCGCCTGCCGCTCCTCAGCAGACAGGGCCCGGCCCTTCGAAGCCTCCCCGCCTTCCGGATCGCTGCAATCCGGGCAACGGTTGGCAAACCCCGGCTTGCCCGGCCTCAGCTCGAACTCCTCACCGCACGCAACACAGGTTTTAATAGGAAACGACATCGATTTCCATGGTAACCCCGTGCCGTTGCTGTTTGCCAGTGTCCGCCCGCTCACCGGAACCCACCCTTATTTGCACAAATGCGCGCAGTGCCCCCCGGCCTTATCCTCATGAATAGACCCGCCATGTCCGACTTCGCCCAAACCGTAAAGCAGCAGGCCGACATCGTCCGGGTCATCGAGGGCTACATCCGCCTGCGCAAAGCGGGTGCCGAGCGGTACACCGGCCTCTGCCCGTTTCACAAGGAAAAATCCGGCTCCTTCAGCGTTCAGGCCGTCAAACAGTTCTACTACTGCTTCGGCTGCCAGGCCTCCGGAGATGTCTTCAGCTTCGTCAGCAAAATAGAAAATGTCAGCTTTCCAGAAGCCGTCAAAATCGTCGCCCAGAAATGCGGCATTCCCCTCCCCAAGCGGGAATTCTCCTCCCCTGAAGAAGCTGCCGAGGCCCGCCTCCGCGGCAAACTCCTCGACCTCCACGAGGCCGCAACCGCCTGGTTTGAGGAGCAGCTCCGAGGTCCGGAGGGCGCAGTCGCCCGCGAATACCTCGCCGGCCGCGGCCTCACCCCCGAAGGCATCAAAGCCTTCCGCATGGGCTACGCGCCCGACAGCTTCAACGCTCTGCGCGACCGCCTCCGCCCCATGGCCGACGACGAAACCCTGCGAGCCAGCGGCCTCTTCAGCGCCAAAGAGCAGGGCGATGGAACCCTCGGCGCAATCTACGACCGCTTCCGCAAGCGCGTCATGTTCCCCATCGCCAACGAGGGCGGGCGCGTCATAGCCTTTACCGCGCGCACCCTCGAGACTGGCGACAAAGCCGGCGCCAAGTACATCAACTCGCCGGAGACGCCGCTCTATTCAAAGGGGCAGGTTCTCTTCAATCTGGATAAGGCAAAGACCTCCATTCGCAAGCACGAGTTTGCCCTCCTCGTCGAAGGCCAGATGGATTGCATCAGCGTCTTCCTGCGCGGCATTCAGAACGTCATCGCCACCAGCGGAACAGCTTTCACCGAGCAGCAGGTCGGCCTCCTGAAGCGCCATACCTCCCAGGTCGTGGTCAACTTCGATCCCGACGCGGCAGGAAGCAACGCGGCGGAAAAATCGATCGCCCTGCTCACCGAAGAAGGATTCACCATCAAAATTGTCACCCTCGATGGCGGCCTCGACCCTGATAGGTTTGTCCGCGAGCGGGGCGTCGAGGCCTACATGGCAGCTGTCAAAGGTGCCCGCCGCCAATCGGATTACCTCATCGAGCGCGTGCGACACAAATTTCCCGGCTCTAGCGCAGAGCAGAAGATAAAGCAGATGAACGACCTCCTTCCGCACATCCGGCGCATGCCAGAGAAGCTGGCGCGCGATCAGTTCGCCGCCGACGCTGCGCAAAAGTTGTCCATCGACTCCGCCGTCCTTCGTGAAGAGCTACGCCAAGCTGCCCTCAAGCGTCGCGACCATATCGAAGTGCGCGCGGCGACCCTCACCGAAGTGGAGCGGGTTCTGCTCCGCGCCCTGGCCATCACCGATCCTGACTTCGAGCGCGGCCGACGATTGGCGACAGATGCAATTCTGACACAACCGTCATGGTTTGAGACGCTTGGCACATTTGCAGCCATGCAGGCCTTGGCTGCTCGACAGGCCGCCGATCCCATGGACGTCGTCGAAGACGAAGGTCAGCGGGCCCTGCTGGCCGAGGCTCTCCTGGCCGAAGTCAAGCCACCCGAAGAGAGCGAAATCCAGAGCGCAATCCAGGAAATTCAGGAGCGTGCCATCGCCACCCGCCTCCGCGACCTGCGAACCCTGATTGCCGAGGCGGAGCGCCGCGCAGATTTTGCCGAACTCGCCCTCCTGACGCAGCAAAAGCTCGAACTCGACCGGGCCCTGCGAAATCTGCACAACCACAGGCCACCTCAGGCGTCGTAGACCTGCATTGACTTTGATAGCCATGCATCAAACCGCCCCCTCTTTGCGTCTAATCCACAGGAGCTAAAGCAGGGCAAGTTTGAGATTTGCCCGGCATGGTTGCCAGAAGAACTGAGATTACCGCGGCCGCAACGCAAAAAATGTCTTGTTGGAGTCGGTTCGGATTGTGGTATTCTGTTCATCTCTGTGAGGATGCGCGCCCCTCTGCCCCAAAAATGAGCTACGGCTCGCGGGCGATCCAGGCGAAAACCTGAAGCGCTAGTCATCCTGCTCCGAGCAACCACCTGAAACCGCTTGATGCGGGTTACCGCAGGTTCGTCTCTGCATGCGCGTGGATTTCCATCTTTTCCTTTGGAAATCTTTTTTGCCTGCGGACACGACCCACGCCGTTTGCGCAACCGGCGCTGAATCTGTCTTGCGCATGAGAGTAGGAGCAATTTGGCTATTGACGATAAATTCGAACACGACATTGACAGCCTGATCGAAGTCGGTAAAGAGAAGGGCTATCTCACCTACGGCGACGTGAACGACATGTTGCCTGAAGAGATTGGCTCCGCCGACGATCTGGATGACCTCATCACCACCATCGGAACCCAGGGCATCGACCTGCTCGATGGGCCGAAATTCGGCGCCGACAAAGACTTCGAGCTTGAAGAGGGCGAAGACGTTGAGCTCGATCTCACGCCCGGCACCCTCGAAAAGACCAACGACCCGGTCCGCATGTATCTGCGCGAAATGGGCACCGTTCCCCTGCTCACCCGCGAAGGCGAAGTGGAGATTGCCAAGCGCATTGAGCGCGGCCAGCTCCGCGTCCTGAAAGCGATTTCCCGTTCTCCCATCGTCATCCGCGAGATCGTGGCACTGGGCGAAGACCTCAAGCGCGGCGTGCGCAACGTTAAAGAAGTGGTCGTCTTCGACGAGGAAGAACTCACTGAGGAAGTGGTGCAGACGCGCGTCAAAGCGACCGTCGTCCGCATTGACTTGCTCATTAAGCACCAGAAAAAAATTGCGGCCATCGAAGAGAAACTGGACGCAACCACGGCTGCCCCGAGCAAGGCCAAAATAAAAGAACAGCGCCATGCCAAGTGGCTCATCGCCCGCGAGAAGGTGCTGATCTCCCGCATCGTGCGTGAGCTCAAGTACACCGCTCTCGAACGCAAGCGCCTGCTCGACAAGGTCAACAAGACTGTCGACACCATGCGCACGCTCGAGCGCCAGATCCGCTCGCTCGACCAGAAGTTCGACGCCTCCAAGAGCGAAGAGCTCAAGAAGGAATACCGCCGTCAGCAGAAGAATTGCCGTGTCGACCTCGAGAAGATTGAAGGCGACGCCGGTGTCTCCATCGTCGAGCTCAAGCGTACGCAGCGCGAAATGATTCAGGGTGACATGGACGCCGAGCAGGCCAAGCGCGAGCTGATTGAAGCCAACCTTCGCCTCGTCGTTTCGATCGCCAAAAAGTACACCAACCGCGGCCTCCAGTTCCTCGACCTCATTCAGGAGGGCAACATCGGCCTCATGAAGGCCGTGGACAAGTTCGAATATCGCCGCGGCTACAAGTTCTCCACGTATGCCACCTGGTGGATTCGTCAGGCCATCACGCGCGCCATTGCGGACCAGGCAAGAACCATCCGCATTCCTGTGCACATGATCGAGACCATCAACAAGCTCATCCGCACTTCGCGCCAACTGGTCCAGGAACTCGGCCGCGAACCCAGCAGCGAAGAGATTGCCCGCCGCATGGACATCCCTGTCGCGAAGGTTCGCAAGGTCCTCAAAATCGCGCAGGAGCCCATCTCGCTCGAGACGCCCATCGGTGAAGAAGAAGACTCGCACCTTGGAGACTTCATCGAAGATCGCCAGGCCGTCTCGCCCAGCGAGGCTGTCATCAGCGTCAACCTGAAGGAATACACTTCCCAGGTCCTCCGCACCCTCACGCCCCGCGAAGAGCGTGTCATCAAGATGCGGTTTGGTCTTGAAGACGGCTCCGAGCACACGCTGGAAGAAGTGGGACAGAGCTTCCAGGTCACGCGCGAGCGCATCCGGCAAATTGAAGCCAAGGCGCTCCGCAAGCTACGCCATCCTTCGCGCAGCCGCAAGTTGAAGGCGTTTGTCGAAGGCGTAAAAGAGATGTAATTTTGGCTGAAGCTTAGCCGCAAAGAGCCGTAACCTTGGAAGGGGTTACGGCTTTCTTGTTTCCAGAGAGGGTTCTCAAATGGACGTGATGGATTACCTCATCGACCTCGAGGGCAAAGACTGGGAAGAACTCCTGATCGGCTGGCGATTCCTGCTACCCGAGTCCTTCAATGTGTGGCTGGTAAATCGTGTAGGGGATGTGTTCGCCGTCTTTGAAGATGATTCGGTACACATGCTCAACGTGGGCCGTGGCACCATAGAACGCGTAGCCGACAACTGCGAAGACTTTGTCACTCGCATCGATCAGGACGACCACGTCGACACGTGGATGCGCGCGCCCCTCGTGAACCGCTGCGTCAAGGCCGGCCTCAAACTCGGCAAAGATCAGTGTTACGGCTTCAAACTTCCTCCCATGCTTGGCGGGTCCTACAAAGTCGAAAATGTCGTTCTAATGGATTTGCAACAGCACTATTCGCTGCTTGCCGACCTGTGCGAGCAAACCGTTGAGCTTCCCGACGGAACCAAGGTCAGACTGGCGATTGGCAAGAAACCCTAGTTGGAACTGGCTACGGTGTTATGCAGCCACCCAGTCCAGCGGCGGCACGCACTGCGCTCTGCAATCCTCGGCGCGTTGTCAATGTGCTTTCGTTGGCGGTGCCGGAGTCTCCGTCTCGTCAGTCTCGTCAAACCCGGAGAGGATGCGGGCTTCTCCGCCGAACTTGTGGTAACCGCCGAATGTCACGTCATTGATCATGGTTTCAAAGTAGCCGTAAATGCTGAAGTCCATGCCCCACTCGTGGAGTATGCGCACGGAACGGCCGCGGGAGATATTCAGGCTCCGCAGAGGGACGATATAGGTCTTGCCGCCCAGTTCCTGAGGACCGTACTCAACCATGATTTGCGAGCGGATGAGGGGCACGTCAGGGTCCCGTTCTTCGTCGAGATCGTCATCTATCACGATGCGCATGATGGCCCCGGTGTCCGGATTGAGCGCGAATTCGCCGTAGGCCTCGGTCATGTTTTGGTAGACCGTAGTCCCATCGCCTTCGGGTAGGCAGCAATATGTGACCTCATGCTTGATATTCGGTCTGGCAATTCGGTAGGCGAATACTGCCAGATCTCCGTCCTTTCCGCGCTCCCAGCGCTTCCAACCGAGGGTGTTTGGACTCGTGGTGGCTGCTGTGAGAACGTAGGCGAGAATGGGACCGAACGTGCCCTTTGTTTCGAGACTGCGTGCCCGGCCAGCGACGAGTTGGCGTTTGCCGAGTTTCTGCTTTCTCTCAACCACCTCCTGCCCATTTCGGTAGAGAACCGTAGCGTGCTCCGAAGCGGCAAAGTGGAGCGTCTGGTCATCGTGCGGCATCTTCCACATCTCGTCGTTGCGTGTCAGAGGCTCCTCGACGCGCACCGTATTTCTCAAGGCATATAAGCTGGGCAGTTGGGGAATGGCATTTTTCAGGTAGTCGAATGTGCGCCCCAGAATCGCGCGCTGCTCCTCCAGCGGAGGCGGTGGCCGATCCGGGATTTGGTCGGGCGGGGGCGCAAGCGCGAGGGACAAGTCCGCATCTGCCGTCAGCGCCTGGCGTTCCCGTTCGCTGTGAATCACGCTCAACAGCGCATCGAGCCGGGGCGTGCTGAGCCTTTCGATAAGTTCGAGATTCGCCAGCTTTCGCGGCAGGTCGGTCTGCGCATGCACCAGGTCTTCAAGCTGTGCCACGGTGACCTTTTCTATCCCCGGCCGCGGACTGTCGAAATACACGGGCTCGTTGTAATAGCCCATAACAGAGCGGACCGTCAGCGCAGGACGATTCACCTGCACACGGATATCGCGGTATTCGTCCATCTTTTCGGTATGCGGGGGGTTGAAGGTGAGCGTGTAATAGCTCCGCTCCCGATCGACACAGCGCTCGATGTCTCGATCCAGCTCTCTCGACGAGTCCAGCACCAATCCTCCGGTGTGCGTCGCGATCACCTGAAGTGCAAGTTTAGCCGGTCGCATGTCCAATTGTGACCGTGGGGCCTCGAGGTCCTGAGGATTGAAGGACCGGTCGGGATTCGGCCACACATTCACGTTGTCCAGCGTAATGCGCGCCTCCCGCAGCCGTGTGGACAATTCCGTCGCGTCGCCGAAGCTGGTGCTGCCAGCATTTACTGGCCAGGCCGGACCGATCCACACGACGACTTTGCGGCCGGCAATCTCCCACTGATCGATGGCAACGGAGCCGAGGGCCCGCAGATCGGGCGGACCGGACTGCAACCTCTGCTCAAAGGAAAAGAGAGAGTTGGATACATCAGCCCCACCCGCTTTCCACACGATTCGCGGAGACTTGTGCTGCTCCACCTCGTTCGCCAACACGTTTCCGTCCCGCGTATACATCGTGGACGAGAACAATCCGGCTCGTGTAAGCCGATACAGAAAACATGCGCCTTCCAGCCGGCCGCCGTTCCGCCGCAAGAAACGAGCAACCGCGGCTTCGGTTCGCGTGAGCTGTTGGGGCGGCAGATTGATCCCGTCGAGGACGAAGATCAGCTCAGGCGCCGGTTCTGAAGCCGCCAGCGAGTGATGCAGGGTGCGAATCTTTGCCGGTTGGCCGTTGTCTAGAAGAGTGAAGTCCCCGGGTCCGAGGTCCGAAACCGGGTTCCCCGCCGAGTCTGCTACAACCACGTCGATGCTAAAGAGGCCGTCCCGCGCAACAGGATCGCTGGCGCTCAGCGGCCCCAAAGTCTTCTGCACAGCGGACGGATCTCGCAAGGGCGAGGTCTGCCCCCCTGCTCGGACTGCACAAAGAACAAGGAGGCCTGCGAGATAGGCCGCGCCCTGCGGGTTGAGTCGATTCACCATGATCCCGTGTGCCCGAAGACTCGCGGCGAGCATAGCATGGATTGTGAGTATGGCGCGATTGAGCCTTTGCAGCACTGCAAGTGCCAGGTAGTTATTTGTTCTCGTTTCCGGTCAGCCGGAAGGTAATCGTGCCCCAGAAAAGGCGAGCCCGCATCTGTACCGGCAGATGCCGGTCGTCGTCCGTATACCAGATCCAGATGTTCCCGCGATTTTTCACCACGCCCGCTTCGGCCGTCGGCTCCACGCGCACGGTCTTATAGGTGCCAAGCGCGGTCTTGATCTCCTCGCGTCCTTCCACCTTCATCGTCACAGGAACGGTGTGCATCGCATCCACAACCGGCAACACAAAGGTTTGCCCCACAACCATCGACTGAGAGGAGGCGTAGAACACCCCCGTCAGCAGGTCCGTAAGGCACCCTGCAATAGGCACTTCAAGATGCTTCGACTGCCCCGTCACCAGGTTCTTCTCATCCAGAATCGACTTTCCCTGCGCATAATCCAGCTTCAGCGTCGAGTTGATCTGCCGCCGCCCTTCGACGGTCTGCTTGTCGAACTCGTACGTGCAGCCCTTTTCCCGGTCAAAGGTCGATTGGAACTTGTCGCCCACATGGAACAGCAGGTTGATTGCCCCCACCGTATCCGCGTTTGCGGTAATACGCTCCTGGCTTCCGGTAGCTTCGAAATGCAAAACGGCCGTCCCGGCCGGGAAAACCCGCCAGTCTACTGAGTAAATCAACGTTTGCTTCTGGGGGAAACTGAACCCAGCCTTGGGTGGGGAGAGCGGCGCCACCTGCTGGGCATAAAACACTGTGGCCGATGCAAGGGCGCACAATGCAATCGCTTCGGTAATACGCGTCTTTACGCTCAGGCAGAACTCCTTGATTTACTGACTATTTTCGCCCGGAAAGCGCTCACCGCAGCCCGTGTACGATTGCGCCAATAACTGGACGCAACAAAAGCAGGCTGGCATAAAGCAGTGCAACCCCTATTGCAGCATTGTACTCGCGGTGCCTTAGGTAAAGGGAGAACGAGAATGCCGCGCCCTGCGCGCTTTTACCCTTTGGAATAGATCTTGCGGGAAACCAGGGGAACAGCCGGGGCACCCGGCGGCAATACCCGTCGAACTCCGGAAACGTCGCCCGAAGGAACCGCTCTTCCGACGCGATTACCGGCACATAAATAGCAAAAAATCCCACCGCCAGCACCAGTGCAACCGGCCAGCTCAGAAGCGCCACGGCAAACCCTGCCGCCATCAGCATCGACCCCAGATACAACGGGTTACGCGTATAAGCATAGGGACCTGTCTGGGTCAGTTCGCGATTCTTCTTCACATAGCCGGCGGCGTAACCGCGCAGCCATAATCCCGGCACAACCAGCGCGACACTCCACGCCACGGCCGTCGTTAGCGGAGCCCGGCGCCATAACTCAAACAAGTAGAGTCCAGCCGTAACAAAGCCCAGCGGAACCCGGATCCGCCTGGCCACGCGCTGCCAGCGCGCAATCCAGTCCGGATTGCCGGCAACCGGATCAATCCCAGCTGGCCTCATCGAGACTTCTCCTCGGCCAGCAGTTCATACGCCGCCTCCAGCACATCCTCTGGCGATATGGTCAGCAAACCGGCTTCAGGAGCCTCATGCCGTGTATGGTCCCTCCGACTCTCCGGGCTGCGCAGCACTTTGAACCTGGTCCCGAACGGCCCATTCCGGCTCGGGTCCGTCGGTCCGTAGATGCCCACCACCGGCCTTCCAAGCGCACAGGCCAGATGCAGCGGTCCAGTGTCTCCGGCAATCACCAGCCTCATCCGACGGGTGAGGGAAATCAACTGCACCAGCGAACATGTCGTCACAGTCGCAGCCCCTCCGCTCACGCGAGAAATAGCCTCAGCAAGCTCCATCTCCTCTGGCCCCGCATTCACCACCACGCGGAAACCCTTTTCGTTCAGCTGTTTAGCCACAATCCCATACCGCTCAACTGGCCACCGCTTCGCGCCCCAACCCGCCCCCGGATTGATTAGAATCGACGTCTGCGAAGTGGCCAGGATTTCATCCGCCCAAGCCTCCGCCACTGGGTCCACTGGCAGCAGCGGCGTCGCAGGCGTCAACTCATCTCCGGCCACAGCCGCCGCAAGGTCCACATCCTGCTCAATCACGTGCTTTCCCTGGGTCTGCACTCGTTCGCTATAGAACCAGCGCGCCGCCCGCTCACGCGGCTCAGCTTCGCCAATCAGCCGCCGGCACTTCGCCATGCGCCCCACCACCGCTGATCGGATGGCTCCCTGCAGGTCCAGCACGGCATCATAGTCACCTTCCTGCAAGGTGCGCCGCAATAGCTTGATCTCCCGCAAAGTCTTCTCGCTCAGTGGCGCTCTTCGCCACTCCTTCGTCGGCGCGAAATGAATCCGATCAACCAGCGGCTGCGAGATCACCCGGCCAAGGCTGTCTTCCGCCGTCAACAGCGCCTGCCACCGCGGCTCAACAACCCAGTCAATCGCCCATCCCGGATGTGCAAGACGCAGTGCCGTAACCGCCGGAAGTGCGTGCAGAATGTCCCCCATGGCGCCCAACCGGACCACGAGTAACCGAAACTTGGACTGCGTGTGCAAGTACTGATTTTCTCACAAGGCTCATTATCCGGCAGCGCTCACCATTCGTCGGCATCCCGCCCATCCCGCATCGCTGCCGGGGATGATGGCCGTGTCCAACCACACCGAAGTAGGGTGCGCGTTCCAAATAGCGAACTAGCCGCTTGGTAATTTCAGAAATTCAGATATGATTTGTTGAACAGCCAGCCTCCAGGAGATCATATTGACGAGGCGAAGCATACCTCAAATCATATTTGTTGCATCCGTCGCTCTCGCGGCGACAGCGGTGCCGCACGCCATTTTCGCAGCTACCAACCTCAATTTCACCGGTAAGTATGTCCATCACACAGGCAAGGGAGGCAGTGATGTCGACCCCGAAATCACCCTCGATGTAGTCCAGAACGATCAAACAGTTGAAGTTACAAGAGAAGCCTCGGTGGGCAAAACCTCCAACCAGTATCCGTTGAACGGTTCCGAGCAGGACTGTGTCAGTTACACCGGCGTCTCGGCCAAATGCAAGGCGCAGGTCAAAGGCAAATCCCTCATCTTGGAGAGCATCACAGAAACTACAGATTCTGCATCCGGTGCTCTCGTCCATATTCGTACCGTGGAACAATGGCAGCTGTCGGGTGACTCAAAGATGCTCATCATCAAGGTGCGCGTCGACTTTCCGGATAGTAATACTGGCATTTCTTCCACGGGTAGTGAGTCCGTTGAGGAGGATAAATACGCGCGCGAGTGAAGCCAGTAGCGACTCCCTGAATGGTTTGGGTTTTTCATCGGCCTGGAACGACTCACGCCGGTGAAACACCCGCGACTCGCGCAACAAGCCAGTCCAAAGCGTCATTTCGATTTTCGATCTCGATGTTCAGACTGGCGGTTTTGAGCGGCAGGAATTCCGGGAATGCAGACGCAAGGTTGCCGAGACGGACCTGGTCCTTTTCGGTGGTGATAAGCCCTGCAGCTGCCTTGCCGTGGGCCTTGGCTGCCAGTCGCTCCATGTCCGCTCGGGTATAGCTGTGATGGTCAGAAAAGGCAACGCGGGCGGCGAGACGCAGGCCGGCGGCTTCGAGCCCTGAAAAGAACTGCTCCGGTCGGCCAATGCCACAGAAGGCCACTACCGGGCCGGCCACTGAAGTGACGTCCATGGTCCGTCTTAGACGCCAGACGGGACCCTGCCAGCCCCATGACTGTAGCGCTACGGCAAGAGCTGGGTCGTCCGCGGGGATCGCAATCACTGTAGCGCGTCGGGCGGCATTGAGGGGCTCACGAAGATTGCCGCCAGGCAACAGGCCATCGTGCCAGTCGTCGCGGTTCAGCAGCAGAATGTCCACCTCTCGCTGAAGCTGTCGATGCTGAAAACCATCGTCCAGAAGGTGCACAGCCGGACCCGCCAATTCAGGCTGCGCGGCTTCGGCCAGCAGGCCCGCCTCGTAGCGCCGAGCAGCCACGTAAACCGGAACCTCCGCCTCGCGCGCAATCAGCAGCGGCTCGTCACCAAACTGTTCCGCGGTTCCCTCGGGGTCAACTCGCGCCGGATGCGAACCATCCCGGCCATAACCACGAGACAGTACATCGACGGCCAACCCACGCTCTGTCAGTGCTTTGGCTAGCGCAATCGTGAGAGGGGTTTTTCCCGAACCCCCGGTCGACAGATTGCCAATGCTGATGACCGGCCGGCGAAGACGCTGCACCTGCTCCCAACCGCGCTTTAGTCTCAGCTCGCGCATCGCCAGTCCGGCAGAGTAGATCGGCGTCAATGGTGCCAGCCATGTGCGCCTCACAGTGTAGCGCTCCCGGTCACCAGCAGCTCCTGCAATGCTCGAACGGTTCGCTCGGTGGCCCCCGCCTGCTGGTCGAACACCTGCCTGGCACGCAAACCCATGGCCCCCGCAGTTGCGCCATCCTGAATCAGCCCGATCAGTGTGCCGGCTAAGTCTTCTTTCGCGGTAATCCGAATCCCGTCGTGTGCACGAAGATCCTCCACAATCGCTCGAAAATTCGCATAATTCGAGCCCATCACAATGGGAACCCCAAACTGCGCCGGTTCCAGCGGATTGTGTCCGCCTGCCGGAATGAGGCTCCCCCCCACAAAGGCAATCGAAGACAGCGAATATACAGAACTCAACTCGCCAATCGAATCCAGCAGCACGATTGTTCCTGCCTTCAGCGCTGTCAGCTCGCTCGCCTTCTGGGACAGCCAATCCGACCGCTTCTCCCACTCCAGCCCCGATCTCTCCAGCAACGCAGCCACGCCCTCAAACCTCTCGGGATGCCGCGGGGCCAGCACCAGCACAAGCCGTGGATCGGCCTGCAGCACCTTCGGCCATGCTTCCAACAGCGCAGCTTCTTCCCCCTCCAGCGTGCTTCCGGCCACCACGAAGCGCAACTCCGCGCCCCGAGCCTTCAATTGGATAGTCGCATCGGCCTCCTCCGTCGCGCGCACATCGAACTTCAAATTTCCCGCGACTGAGACCCGCTCCGGCGCACACCCAATGGCCCGTAGCCGCTCCGCATCGGTCTGGCTTTGTGCCAGCACAGCGCTCAGCCGCCTCAAAAACGGCTCCCAAAGCCCACGCAGCCGCCGATAACGCGGCCATGATCGGTCGGAAATCCGCGCATTCACCACCGCCACCGAAATCCCACGCCGGAGGCACCCACTCAGCAGATTCGGCCAGAACTCCGTCTCCGCGAGCACCAACATCCGCGGCTTCAGCGCATTCAGATATGCCCGCACCGCCCAAGGCAAATCCAGCGGACAATAAAACACGCGATTCGCCCCGAACCGCTCCCGAGCCAACTCCTGCCCGGTCCGCGTAGTCGTCGAAATCGCGACAAAATACTCCGGCCAAGCTGCATCCAGCGTTTTCACCAGCCGGCTCACGGCCAGAACTTCGCCCACTGAAACAGCATGAACCCAGATCAGCGGCCGATCTCCAACCGCATTTCCAACTCGCCTGCCCATGATTCGCTCGTCCCTGCCAACCCGAACCCAGCCCAGCCGTTCCCACAATCCGTCGCGATACTTCTGCGTGGTGGCAATCCGCCAAAGCCACCAGGGCGACCCCACCACCAGCACCGCCAACAGCGCGAGGTTGTAGAAAAACAGAATCATGCGTGACGGAATTTGTCGTCCCCCTGTCTAACCTCATGATGATACAGTCGAGCACGATGAGAACCTTGCGGGCAATTCCGCTGTTCTTGCTTTGGCTAGTGCTGCCGGCCATGGCCAGCGACCACACTACGCCCCCCGTGCAACCGGCGACTTCGTTTGCCGCAGTCGAGGTGCACGACGAAGAAAAGGTGGCCATCGCCGCCGAACCGTACGACACAAAAGAGAAGGCATCCATCTTCAAGGTCGACTATCTGGGCCATGGGGTCATGCCCGTCCGCCTGATCGTCACCAATAACGGAGACCGCCCCATCTCGCTCCGTGACGCGCGTATCCTCTTCCTCACCGCGGCCGGCGACAAGATCCAGGCCGCCGAACCGGAGGATGTGGAACGGCTTATGACCCGGAAGGAACGCGAGGGTGGCAAGGTTCCCATGCCCGGCCCCATTCCCGCCATCAAGCTCAAACCCAAGGCCAGCAACCAAGAAATCGAGCAGGATTTCAATAAGTTCGAATACCAGGCGCTCGTCGTCGAGCCGCACACCACCCGCGCCGGCTTCCTCTTTTACGATGTATCCGAGCTGGATCACCCCCTGCAGGGCGCCAAGTTGCATCTACACGCGCTCCGCGATGCGGCAGGAAACGAGCTCTTCTACTTCGAAATTCCCTTCGACAAATACCTGAAATCGAAGTCCAGCCAAATGAATTAAACCCACAGCCCTCGATAGTCCGGCTTTTACTCGAAGTAAGTCGCCGTCGTAGTATCCGTCTCCCAGATCGTGCAATCCTTCACGCGCACCCGCCCCGCAGTCATGCTGGCGAGCTGCTCATTAGTCTGGTCGTAGAAGTACCTGGCAATATTCTCAGCAGATGGATTGATCACCGTGAACGGCTCTAAGTCGTTCAGCATCTGGTGGTCGATGCGGTCAATCACCGGCCGCATCACGTGTTTCAGCAGCTTGAAGTCCAGCAGCAGCCCGGCCTCGTCCAGCGTGGTCCCGGCCAGCGTCACACGCACCTTGTAGTTATGCCCGTGCGGGTTCTCGCACTTGCCCTTGTAATTTCGGAGATAGTGGCCGGAAGAAAAACCAGCCTCCACGGTGACTTCATACATCGGCGTGTGCTCGATCCTGTCGGGAAGAGTCCCTCATCCAATTCTAGTGCTTTTCCCCGCACCGCTCTCCGACTCCGCGAATCAGGACCTATGCGCGGGGACCCCGGCGCTTTCGCCTCGCCGCCAGCCGAGCCTCTTCACCGCGGCGGTCCACCTGCTCAAACAGGTGACTCATCACGCCAACCAGCGCCGCGGCCAACCCGAACAGCAGCAAGAACATCGCTACCGTCCGCCACAGCGACCCATTGTTAGGCAGCCCTGGTTGAAAGCCAGAAGGCACCAGCGCCATCGCCGCCGACAGCAGCGCAAACAGCCCCAGGGCAGCAGCGAGAATGTAGAAGTTGCGCGACATAAAAGGGACGCGGAAGTCTCCGCTGAGTTTGATGCGATTCTACGCGGCATGGTCGCAGTCCCGACAACGCCTTGACAGCCGTGGCAAACGCTCCTACGCTCTGACCTATGAACCTTCAGCTCCCAGAGCGTCAGGCTGCTGAACTCGCCAGCCTCTCCACGCGCACCGGCCGTAGCCCAGACGAATTGGTTGTAGACGCTGTGGATCGCCTTCTGGCCCACGAAGCCTGGTTTGACGCACAAGTGCAAATCGGAATCGACCAGATCGCGCGAGGCGAGTGGATCGAAGAGGAAGAGATGGACGCGCGTGTCGCAAGAATGATTCGGACTTGAGGCGACTGCGGTGGTCCCCAGCCGCTGCGAACGACCTCGAGGGGATCGGCAATTATCTCTACCTTCACCATCCCAACTTCGCTGCATCCACCATTCATCGTCTCTACGCCGCCGCAAAATCCCTGAAGGAATTGCCGTTTACCGGACGCATCGGCAATAAGGAAGGTACGCGGGAACTGGTGCTCGTACCTCTTCCGTACATCATGATCTACTCCGTCGACGATCAGGCCGTCCACATCCTCCGCTTCCTTCATGCTTCTCAGGAAAGATGATGAATTGCTCGAGTTTTCGCTCTTACCTCCGCAGCGCCGTGCTCTCCATCACCCTCACCCCAGCCAGATCAAACTCAGCCTCGATCTTCGCCACAGTCCCACCCAAATCAATAGCCCGGCAAGCATCCCGCAGAACCACCGCATCCAACCCCAGCCGCCGCGCGTCCAGCGCCGAGTACCCCACGCAAAAGTCATACGCCAGCCCCGCCAGAAACACGCGCGTAAGCCCGCGCTCTTCCAGATAGCCGCCCAGTCCAGTCGGCGTTTCGCGATCGTTCTCAAAGAAAGCCGAATACGAATCGATCTCCCTCCGGAAACCCTTCCGCAAAATCAATTCAGCCCGCGTCAGGTCCAGCCCCGCATGCAACTCCGCGCCCTTGCTACCCTGCACGCAATGATCCGGCCAAAGCGTCTGCGTGCCGTAGCCCACTTCGACCGTCTCGAAAGCCTTTTTCCCCGCGTGCGCCGAAGCAAACGACGAGTGCCCAGCCGGATGCCAATCCTGAGTCAGCACAACATGCTCAAACCGCGCCGCAACCCGGTGAATCGGCCCCAGCACGGCATCCCCATCCGCCACCGCCAGCGCCCCGGCCGGGCAAAAATCGTTCTGTACATCGATAACCAGCAGCACATCCTGCGCACCAATTTCCATCGCTTCTCTCCATCCCCACTCTCGCAGATGCGCTCAGCTCCCGCAATTCCCGCACCATCCACATCGAACCCGTGCTATTCTGCGCCTGTGTCCGCCACCGTCACGCCCTTGAAGGTCGCCACTCCCCGCCACACCGCGCTCGTCCGCACAACCCACTGGCTCACCGTCATCTCCTTCTTCGCCCTCCTCATCACCGGAGCAGAAATCGTCATCTCCCATCCGCGCTTCTACTGGGGCGAAACCGGCAACGTAAACATGCAGCCGCTCTTCTCGCTGCACATCGCTTCATCGCGCGACACCGTCCCCACCGGCTACCCCTACGTCATGCCCGACCAAAATGGCTGGAGTCGCGCCCTCCACTTTCAGGCCGCATGGGTCGCCGTGCTCACCGGCCTGGTCTACTTCATCGCCAGCCTCCTCAACGGCCATTTCCGCAAAAATCTAGTCCCCGCGCCGGCCGACCGATCCTGGTCCGCGTTCCGCAATGTCATCGCCCGCTACCTGCGCCGCGGCTCGCCCAACTCAGCCGAAGCCCACTCCTACAACGTCCTCCAGATGACCTCTTATCTGGCCGTCATCTTCATCCTGTTTCCCCTCGTCATCCTCACCGGCCTGGCCCTGTCGCCCGCCTTCAACGCCGCTTTCCCCTTTGTTGTCGACGCGTTCGGCGGCCGCCAATCCGCGCGCACCCTCCATTTCTTCATCACCATCTTTCTCGTGCTCTTCCTCGTCGTGCACGTTACCATGATTTTTCTGGCAGGATTCATCCCCCGCATGCGCGCAATGATCACCGGCCGCGTCGTCGAGCCACGGGAGCGCCCATGAAAAGCAATCCGCCTGACAACTCGTACAATCTCTCCCGCCGCAAGCTCATCACCACCGGCCTCGCCGCTACAGCCGGCATCGGCGGTCTGGCCGTAGCCGCCCGTCTCGCCCAGCGCTATGGCCTTATTCCGCCCGACCACGGTGCCCTCGGCCTCTGCGGTCCCGGCGAAACCATGAACTACGCCGTCCAGCGTCTTCTCACCCCGCACTCCCTCGCCCGCGAATTCTCCCGCGACATGATCTCCAAGTCGCCCTTCGCTAATGAAGTCGCGCCTCCCAGCGATCAGTTCAAGCACCTTCAGGCAGGCGGATTCGCCGACTGGCGTCTCGCCGTCGACGGCCTCGTCGCCCACCCCACCACGTTTTCGCTCGCAGATCTCAAATCGCTGCCCCATCGCAGCCAGATCACCGAAGTCGTCTGCGAAGAAGGTTGGTCCTATGTAGCCGAGTGGATCGGGACGCCGCTCGATGCCGTCCTCAATCAGGTAGGAGTCCTGCCCCAGGCCCGCTACGTCGCCTACTTCTCCATCGAGCACGACTGGTGGGACAGCCTCGATCTCACCGACGCCTTCCATCCCCAAACGCTGCTGGCCCACGGCATGAACGACGGCGATCTCCCCGTAGGCTTTGGCGGCCCGCTCCGCATGCGCGTCCCCCGCCAGCTCGGCTACAAGAGCATCAAATACATCACCCGCCTAACCGTCACCGACTCGATGAAGCGCTACGGCAAAGGCCTCGGCAGCGCATCCCCAGAAGGCGGATACGCCTGGTACGCCGGAATCTGATGCGTACGTTCGAACTCGGCGAAGAGCTCCCTTGCTGGCTTCACTCTTCCATTTCGCTCGTCCTCCAAGCCCCGCCGAATGCCTTCTTCAGCGTCAGCCTGCGCGGCAACATCCAGCAGCCGCTGGGAGGCCTCGGTCATTTCCAACACTGTCGCGCCCTCGACATTCAGCGTGAGCACATCATTGTGCATTCTCTCCTTCAAATGCTTCATGGAATCCATCCTACTATTTCCCCGAAATCCCCCTAAGGTAGCTAATCAGATCCCGCCGATCCTGCGCTTTTGAAACCAGAAAATCCATATCATTCCCGGGAATCAACACATCCGGATCAGCCAGCCACTTCTCCAGCGATCTCTCATCCCAAACAACCCGCGCGCTCTTCAGCGCAGCGGAATAAGCAAACCCCGCCGCCGTCCCCGACGTTCTCCCATACACCCCCTGCAGCCGCGGCCCCTCCTTGTTCGCGGTCATCGCGTGGCATCCCGTGCAGCGCTTCTCAAACAGCGCCTTCCCCCGCGCCGGATCACCCACTTCGCCAACCCCAGTTCCTGCCTCCGCCATTTGAAACCCATGCGTCCACGCACCCAGCACCTTCAGATCAGCGTCCGTCATTCGCGCATTCCAGTGAATCATCCGATACTGCACCGGCGGCATCTCATGCGCCTTCGTCTCCTCCACCATCTTCGCCATCAGCATCTGCTTCTGGTCCGCCGAGTAGCCTTCCCACACCGAAAGGTTCATCGCCTTCCGCGCATCCACCACATCCCGTTCCAGCAGCCATGAAACCGGCGCAAAATGCCCATAAAACGGCGCATGCGTCTGCGCGGAATGGCAATCAGCGCACTTCTCCACCAGCATCGAGCGCACTTCCGCCGGCATCTTCGCCTGATCCAGCACCGCCGCAGTCTCAGGCCCCGCATACAAGCCCGCGTCCCCAAACAGATGAACGCGAGCCAGCAGCAGCGAAGCCATCAGCAAAGCCACGCAACAAATCACCGTAATGCGAATCCGCCTCATCCGTCCGACCTCACGCCACATCCAGGGACGAATCCGTAATCGCCAAATGGCTCCGCCGTCCCACATACTTCACTTCCGTAATTCCCAGCACGCTCTTCAGCTTGCCCGCCGGAACCACCATTGGCCCTGCATGCGGCGCGGACCCAGGCGCAGGCTGCGGAAATGCCGTCGAACACGCCGTGTGGAACGAGACATTCCCCTCCACCTTCTGCACCACCTGGTGAATGTGCCCGTTCAACACCGTCACCGATCCAAAGCGCTTCAGATACGTAAGCGCTTCGGCCGCGTCCGGCGTACCCCAGCCCCACTCCGGATACACCATCCACAGCGGAATATGCGCAAAAATCACAATCGGCGTCGACGCCGAAAGCGATCCCAGGTCCGCCTTCAGCCAGCTCAACTGATCCTCTCCCAGCTTTCCCATCGCATCCACTTGCTGGCAATTGTTCAGCCCCACAAAGTGCACGCCCTTATGCGCAAAGCTGTACCACCCCTTGCCCTTCGTCCCCTTGCCAAACCGGTCCAGATACATCGCGCCATCGTCCGTCGCAATATCGTGCTCGCCCGGAACATAAAACGTCTCGCCGGCCTTCGCGGTCTTCAGCATCTGCTGCGCCGTATCAAACTCCGCCGGCTTCGACGAGTGCGTAATGTCCCCCGTATGCAGCAGCAGATCCGGCTCGCCCGGCAACGCGTTGATCTTGTCAATCGCCAGCTTCAGCGTGCCCGTCACATCCTGGTTCGCCGCCTTGTTAAAGCCAATGTGGCTATCGCTGATCTGCACAAAGCTGAAAGCACCGCCCCCAGCCCCGCCCGATCCCTTCAGTCCCGCCCCTCCGCCAGTCGCCGCAAACAGTTTCGACGTTGGCACCCCGCCCGTCATCGTCCACAGCAGGCCAGTGCCCGCCCACGCCATGCAGCTCAAAAAGTTTCGCCGATCTATTCCATCACCGGCCTCCGCACCCTCGGCCAGTTTCAGCTCAGCCGCCGCGCGATTCGCATCCTTCATTGGGAAATCCCTCCACCCATGCAAACTGGGCATTGCGGAATTTATTCCCGACCAAAGCGAAATTCCCAAACAATCCGACTCTCCGTCCCACTCCCAAATCAGATCCTCACCCAAGGTGCGAAATAATAGACCAGATGCAGACTTCCCCGATTCGCGAGGCAGCACTAGGCTTCGACTTCGGCACCACCAATAGCTCCGTAGCCCTCCTCACTCCGGAATCCGGCCTGCAGCTAGCCTCGTTCCCCTCACTCGCAGGCCCCATTCAATCCTTCCGTTCCGTCCTCTATCTTGAACAGGCCAGATCCGGCACCGGTCCCCGCAAAACCCACGCCCTCACCGGCCCCGCCGCCATCGAGCACTATCTGCAGGCCGACGAAAAAGGCCGCCTCATCCAGTCCCTCAAGTCCCACCTCTCCAGCCGCTCGCTCACCGGCACTGAAGTCTTCGGCCGCCGCTACAAGCTTGAAGACCTCATCGCCCGCATCCTCGCCGACCTGCGCAAGTACGCCGAAGCGCAATTCCAGCGCCCCATTCGCTATGCCATGGTCGGCCGCCCCGTCCGCTTCGTCGGCGCAAACACCTCTGAGGATGACGACTTCGCCGTCTCTCGCCTCCGCCAGGCCTTCACCGCCGCCGGCTTTGAGCATGTCGATTTCGAAATGGAACCCGTCGCCGCCGCCTGCGCCTATGAGGCCACGCTCGAGCACGACGAACTCATCCTCATCGGAGACTTCGGCGGCGGCACAAGCGACTTCTCCCTCCTCCGCGTCGGCTCCGGCATCCGCAGCCGCGGCCGCACGCCGCAGGATCTGCTCGGCAACAGCGGCCTCGGCCTTGCCGGCGACGCATTCGATGCCCGCATCGTCCGCAAGCTCGTGTCCCCCGCCCTCGGATCAAACTCCGAAGCCCGCTCGCTCAACAAGCTCCTCCCCGCCGTCCCCTCCTGGATCTACGCCAACCTCGAGCGATGGCACTATCTCTCTTTCCTGCGCACCAACAACGTCCGCGAAATCCTGAAGAGCGCGCACCTGCGTGCTTTGGAGCCGGAAAAGATTCAGGCACTCATCACTCTTATTGACGAAGACCTCGGCTACCAGCTCCACCAGTCCGTCCAGCAAGTGAAGTTCGAGCTTTCCCGCGCCGACCGTGCCGAATTCCGCTTTCGCCAAGGCAGCCCGATCGCTCCAAGTTTCGATCTCCGCATCCCCGTCACCCGCGCCGAATTCGAATCATGGATAGCCGATGACCTGCACGCCATCGAAGGCTCCATCGACACCCTCCTCCAAACCTCCGGCGTCGATCCCCGCGCGGTCGACCGCGTCTTCCTAACCGGCGGCAGTTCCTTCGTTCCAGCCGTCCGCCGCATCTTCGAGACCCGCTTCGGCCAAGATCGAATTCGCGGCGGCAACGAGTTCACCTCCGTAGCCCACGGCCTCGCCCTCCGCGCCGCCGAACAGCAATCCCAGCTCTCGTAATGTGACAAATACAGATCAGCAATGATCTGCAGTCGTGCTACTAGGAACAAAAGCGGGTGCCCAAACAAATGCGGGTGCCCCACTTTCGCCGCTTTGCGCATTTTGCAAAGCGGTTAAGGTGGGATAGCTCCACCTATCTACAGCTTTTTATGGCCCTTTCTTCCATTCCGCGTTCTTCGTTCATGAGCCGCAACCAATTACTTTCTGCATCCGCACCGCAATTCTTCCATTGCATCTGCCCGTCAATTAGGTCATCGTGAAAAGAACAAGGGCAGCGGGGAACTGTTCACCCATGCGAGTCACCGTCCAATCTCTGATTCACGCGATTCTCGTTTCCGCAATCGCCATCACGGCCTCTGCGCAAATCCCCGCGCCTCTTACCGATCCAGCATCCCTGTCCGCAACCCCAGTCTCGGCCGATCCCCAGCTCCCCCCGCAGACCGTCCAGCAACTCCTCGAGTCCACCACCACCGGCATAAAGTTCGACGTCCGCGACCTCATGGAAATCCTTCGCGATCACCGCCACGAAGGCTGGATCCTCGCCGCCTATCCCGACCCTAAAACCGCGCAACCCCTTATCGGCGCCGGCGTCAGTCTCGATCTGCCCGCGCGCCCGCACCCGCAGCCCGACCCGCTCAATCCCCACGGCTTCCTTGAGCCTTCCTCAGCCGATCTCTGGCAAGCCGCCGGCCTCGACCCCGGCCGCCTCCGCACCATCCTCGATCAGTTTCAAAAGCGTATGGAGACGTGGAACAAGAAGGGGTTTCGCAAGCGCATCAAGACCCTCGAGCCCCAGATCAACGACGACGAAGCCACGCTGCTGCTCCGCGTCTCCGCCCTGCAAGCCATCTATAACGCCCGCGGCTACTGCCGCTGTTTCGATCAGCTAACACCCTCGCAGCAAATGGCCCTCAGCCAGCTCGTCTATCAAATGGGAGTCAACCTGCAGGAGTTCAATCAGTTCCTGGCCCAGATCAACAACTACGCCCAGATCAACAACTACCCAGCCGGCACAGATTCCGCTTCGTCACTCCCCGCACCACCAATCGCCCAGGCCTCATTTGCCACCGACACCGAATACTGGAAAACAGTCCAGCAATCCCTCGTACAAAGTCAGTGGGCACGCCTCTATCGCGTCCGCGCCGTCTCCGTAATCGCCATGCTCGACCCTCAGTATCAAGACGAGCCGTCAACCGCCGAACGCCGCATCGCCCTCCTGCTTCACCCCGCAGT
>Ga0302202_10002079_pt1 | contig 23683 bp, 25 predicted proteins | sample II_Bog_N3_3_FD_194579 | JGI IMG/M metagenome (GOLD analysis project Ga0302202, IMG submission 194579) | Peat permafrost microbial communities from Stordalen Mire near Abisko, Sweden - II_Bog_N3_3 | ecosystem: Environmental > Terrestrial > Soil > Wetlands > Peat | place: Sweden: Abisko...
CAGGTGACGGGCGACGGCGTTCTGGATCCCCATGGCCAGGGCCAGGAGGCCGGCGACGCTCGAGGTCGTGGCGAGCGGCGCCGGCAGGCCGACGACCAGCACGACGGACAACGCCGCTGCCAGCAGAACCGTCTCCACGAAGGCGGCGATGGCGAGCTCGCGCGCCGCCACCCCTCCTCGTCGTGCCAGGCGACCTCCGGCCACCGCCCCGACCATGAAGCCGGCCAGGGCCACGAGGGAGGCCACCAGCGAGAAGCCGGGCGCCCGGGCGGCCGCGAACCCGAGGAACACGACATTGCCTGTCATGTTGGCCACGAAGACCCGCCCGAGACGGAGGATGCTGACGGCATCCACCAGGCCTGTGACCACGGTCATGCCCACCAGCAGCGCCGGAAGGGTCCCGAACCGGGGATCATCGACGAACGAGTGCAGGACGCCCGGTGCCTCCGGTGCCTCCGGGTCCGTTGCGGTCCGGCTGTCCTGTTGCGGAGTGGTGGTGGTCATCGTGCTCCTCCTCCTGGTGGCTCGCCGTCCATCGTCCGCCCGATCGATTAAGAAGTCCAATAGAAGTAAGTGATCAGATTGAGCAGTAAAGTGGATGAATGGAACTTCGCCAGCTCGAGGCGTTCGTCGCCGTGGCCGAGGAGCGGAACTTCACCCGGGCCGCCGCCCGCCTCCATGTCGCGCAATCGGGGCTGTCCGCGACGATCCGGACGCTGGAGCGGGATCTGCGTGCGCCCTTGTTCGTGCGGACGACCCGGAACGTCTCGTTGACGCCGGCAGGCCTGGCCCTCCTCGGCAACGCGCGTCGCACGCTCACGTCGGCCCGGGCCGCGGTGGAGGCCGTCGCGGCCGTCGAGGGCGTGCGGCAGGGCACGCTGGCCCTCGGCATCATGCAGAGCAGCTCACTGTTCGACCTGCCGGGCATCCTCACCCGCTTCCGGGACGTCCACCCCGGTGTCGAACTACGGCTCAGTCAGGCGACGTCGGCGGACGCACTGGGGCGTCTGAGGGATCATGACCTCGATGTGATCTTCACGACGGGCTCCGAACAGACGCCTACGGACCTCGTGTCGATCCCCATGGTCGAGTCGCCCCTGGTGGTGGTGTGTGCCGACAGCTCGGAGTTGGCCGGTCGGCCGACCGCCGACCTGTCCCTGGTGGCCGGACAGCCACAGATCGGCTTTCCGGTCGGGTGGGGAATCCGGTCACTGGCCGATCGGGCCATGCACTCCCGGGGCCTGGAGTCGAACTATGTCTTCGAGATCAACGACACGGCAACCGTGCTCGACCTCGTCGAGGCGGGCTTCGGTGTGGCCCTCGTGCCCGAGAGCATCGCCAACCTGAGGAGCAGTCTGCGGCGGATCCCCCTCAAGGGTCGGCGTTGGAACTGGGCCATCGTGGCCGAGACGCTCGGCCCCGCTCCGCCGAACCCGGCCGCCCGCGCCCTGTGGCGGATGCTCGAGGACATCCGCGGCTGATGCAGCGGGCACTCCCGTGTCCGTCAGCCGGCCTCGGTCACACCTTGCAGGCCGGGGTCCCGCCGGGCAGCCGGCTCCGGTAGCGGGCCACCAACGCGTACCCGAGCGGAGCGACCCAGGAGACCGGCGGCACGAGCAGGATCCGCCCGGCGACAGCCCAGGGGCCGTGCGTCGCCACCAGTGCGCGGGCGACGGCACGGAACCCTCCCTCCGCACGGCCACCCTCGACCCACCAGGCCGAGCGGTCGAAGTCGTCCTGGCTCAGCTGCAGTTCGACCACGCGTGCCTCGGACAGCTGCTGCCACGGCACCGCTATCGGTGCATCCGCCCCGGTCCACCGTCGGGACACCCAGCCGGCCGACGTCGTGCAGAAGCCGCAGGCGCCGTCGTAGATCAGCGTCGGGCGGTCGGCTTCCACATACCGATGCTATTGGCGACCGGGGCGGACCGATCTGTCCGGTGGCCGAACTCCAACGGGACTCAGGCCGCGACGCCGTCCAACAGCCCGGTGATCAGATCGACGAGTAGCGCCCGCTCTTGAGAGGAGTCGATCGGTCTCGAGGTGAGCATCTGTGCCATCACCAGCCCGCGGAGGGCGGCCCACAGCAGTTCACTCACGACCGCGTCCTGAGGCCCGGAGCCGGTGCCGTCGCCGATCAGCACGCCACTCAAGGCCCGCATGTCCCTCGCCATGTCGTCCAGACCACCCAGCCGTGCAGTTGTCTGGCCGGACCTGGCCGAGATGAGGATCTCGAGACTGGCCCGCGACTCGGGGCTCGAGAACGCGGACCATGCGGCGTCGACCACGGCCTCGACGCGTTGGTGCGACGTCCCGTCGGGCACCGAGACGGACTGGATGGCGAGTCGGAAGCCTTGGAATCCGTGGGCGATGACCGCCGACAGCAGCCCGTTGCGGTCGCCGAAGTGGTACTGGATGACGCCCCAGGTCACACCGGCCCGCTCGGCGATGTGATTGGCACTGGCCGCGGCGAACCCTTCCTCGTTGATGCAGCGGACCGTCTCGACGATGATGGCGTCCCGGGTCCTGTCGCCGCGCTGTTGGGCCCGCCCGACCTTCCGGGTCGGACGGGACGGGGCGACGTCCGACCGTCGAGCCGGCGTCATCGCATCAGGCCGCCGACCTGGGACACGGGCAGGTCGCGCAGCGATACGAGCCCGGACGGGGCGGCACAGACCGCGGAGATGGCGTTGACGGCCTTGGCTGCGGTTGCGATCACGCCGGCGTCGTTGTGGTCGATGCCGTCCAGACCGAGATGGGTGTTGATCTCGACGCCCGGGCTGCCGGTGACGACGACACGGTGCACGCCCGGCCGGCCCTCGGGGGGGACCGGCCAGTCGGGTGCGGCCGCCGAGGTCAGACGGTTGACGTGCTCCATCACGATCCGCGGCCGGCCGTCGACGATGCCCTCGACGGCGAACCGGACGGCCGCCACCTGGCCCGGCTCGACGTGCATCATCGTGCAGTCGATGGGCTCGGTGGCCACCCACGGTACGTAGCGCTCACGGATCTGGTCGAGCTCGACGCCGAGTTCATCGGCCAGGAGGCGGACCGGACCACCCCAGATCGAGGTCAGGACCCCGGGCAGGAAGAGCATGGGGATGACATCGGGTGACGTGCCGAAGCCGAAGCTGACGCCGGTGAACTCGGCGTCGTCGTAGGAGCCGTAGTCACAGAGCTCCTGGACGAGGACGGTGTCGGCCGAACCGGTCAGGCTCAGCGCGGCCAGAGGGAGGAGGTCCCCCGAGAACCCCGGATCCACGCCGTTGACGTACATCGTGGTGCCACCGTGACGGCACGCCGCTTCCAGGGGCCCGGTCAGCCAGGCGTCGGCGTGCGGCGGGTAGATCAGCCACACCAGTGAGGTGGCCACCACGTTGGTCCCGGCGGCGAGGAACGACGTCAGCTCGTGGAGTGCCTCCGTGGGCCGTGTCTCGGCCTGGCTCATGTAGACCACGCAGTCGGCTCCGAGCGCCACCAGGGCGTCGAGGTCGTCGGTGGCCAGCACCGCCGTCGGCTCGTCGAGGCCGCAGAGGTCGGCGGCATCGCGCCCGATCTTGCCGGGATCGGAGGCGTGGACCCCGACGAGTTCGAGGTCGGGCCGCTCGATGAGCTGACGGAGGGCATGGCGCCCGACATTGCCCGTCGAGAACTGGATCACCCGCAGCGACATCACTACCCCCTTGTCTCCGGCGGAGCTGCCCGCCTCTTGCGCGAAATAATAGAACGATTTATGTTTTCCGTGTCGGCCGACCAGGAGGTGCGTCAGTGGGAGTACTCGACGGCAAGGTAGCGGTGGTGACCGGCACCAGCCGGGGCGTGGGGATGGGCATCGCCCACGAACTGCTCCTGGCCGGGGCGACCGTGGTTGGCTGCTCCCGCAACCCGCTGCCGGGGCTGCCGGGCGCCGAGGAGATCCCCGGGGGCAGCGAACGCTCGGCGCAGTGGGTCTGCGACCAGGGCGACTACCGGGCCATCGACGAGTTCGTGGACCGGGTCATCGCCACCTACGGGGGCATCGACATCCTGGTGAACAACGCCGGGGGGACCGTGCCCGCGCCGCACGTCGAGGACATTCCGGAGCTGGTCCAGAAGATCCAGGGTGCACCGCGGGGAGCCGACGACTTCGAGCGGACCGTCCTCTTCCACTCCTTCGCCATCCAGATGAACCTCATCAGCCCGCTCTGGTTCGCCATCCGCGTGTTCCGCCAGATGAAGGAGCAGGAGGGGACCGGCTCGATCATCAACATCTCGAGCGGCGCGGGGCACCCGGCGGGGGCACCGACCCTCGTGTCCTACGGGGCGGCCAAGTCCGGCCTCAACCACATGACCCGGTCACTGGCCGAGGAGTGGGGCCCGAAGGCCCGGGTGAACTGCCTGGCACTCGGGCCCACGATGACCGACAACTTCCGGTCGTTCGTGCTCCCGGCCGACGATCCGGACGGTTCGGACTACTTCGTCAACGTGCCGCTGGGTCGGGCCGGTGATCCCGCCGAGGTGGGACGGACGTGCGTGTTCCTGTGCTCCGGTGCCGCCGACTACATCAGTGGGACCACCATCGAGATCGATGGGGGCATGCTTCCCGGCGTGCTCTACGAGTCGGGACTGAAGACGATCACGGACCTGCTGTGAGCAGGGTGCGGACGGGGGTTCGATGAAGGTCCACCACGCGGTGTTCTGTGTCCACGGCCACAATCAGGAACGGGCCGCCGACCTCTGGCGTGAGCTCGGGCTCACCTTCGCCGAGGTCGTGCTCGACGACCTCGAGATCCGGGTTCTCATCGACTGGGACGCCGGCATCGAGCTGGTCTCACCCCTGCCCGATGCCAGCGGCGCCGCACAGGCGTTCACGACGTTCCTCGAGACCCGGGGTGAGGGCCTCTACTCCCTGGTGATGGATGTCGACGAGGTGGACGGCCCCGAGGCGATCGCCCGCCGGTACGGGGCCGAGGTCGAGTACCGGCAGCATCGTGAGCTCGGTACCTTCGTCATCGACGAGGTCATGCTGGCGCCGGTGCACGGCATGCCGATCACGTTCCTGGCCACGGGCGAGACGACCTGAGCCACCACCCCGGTGGACGGGGGAGAGGAGAAGTCTGCGACGCCGAATCCGGGGCGGGTCAGCCGACCTGGGTGATGATCAGGGTGGCGCTGGCCGGATCCGTTCCCCCGGCGAGGGGAGTGATGGTCAATGCAGTCGAATTTCCGACAGGGTTGACCACCTGGAGAGTGGAGTTGGCGGAGGAAACGGTGACCAGGGCCTGGCCGACGAGCTGGGAGGTGCCGGTGGCCCGTCCTACGACGGTGTACGCCAGGGGACTGCCGTTGAGTGCGAGTTCCAACTGTCCGGCTTCGTCCACCGAGACCTGGAACTCGACCTCGTAGGTCCCGATGTTGGGGAGCACGAATGTCGAGGAGTCCAGCCGTGAGCTTGCCGAGCCGGTCTGAGGACCGTCCTGGGGGAACGCCACTGCCGCGCCGGGGGCGACCGTGAGTGCATTGTCGGGGGGCATGAGCGCGTAGTACTCGGCGGTAGCCGTGGTTCCTGACGGACCGGTGGGTCCAGCGGGGCCGGTGGGCCCAGCAGGGCCCGTGTCACCGGTTGCTCCGGTTGCTCCGGTGTCACCAACGGGTCCGGGAGGCCCGGTTGCTCCCGTGGCACCGTCGACACCGGGCGTACCGGGGATTCCAGGCGCACCGGGCAGGCCGATCGGGCCGATGGGTCCGGGAGGGCCGGCGTCGCCGATCAGGTTGACACCATCGGGCCACGTGCCGCTGGCCTTGGGTCCGTAGAGCACCGACGTGGCGGAGTCGATGTAGTAGTCGCCGTTGCTACCGGTCGCATCGGAGGGTGTCGTGGTGCCGCTCAGGAGTTGGGCGCCGGTGGCACCAGTGGGACCACTCGGACCGGTTGGCCCGACAGCGCCAGTGGCGCCGACTGGTCCGGTTGCACCAGTTGCACCGACTGGTCCAGAGGGGCCGATGGGGCCGGCAGGGCCGGCAGGGCCGGCGGTGTTGGTGTCGGCGGCGTTGGCGAATCCGACGATCGGCGCGACGAGGGACGAGCCCCCGAGGGAGCCCATGAAGTCGGCATCACCGAAGGCGAAGACGCCGCCGTCGGCACCCACCAACCAGTAGCCCTTGGCATCGGAGGTGGCGATGATGCCGGTGATGGGGGCGTTCAGGTGCTTTCCGACCATCGATCCGTAGAAGCCGGCGGTGCCGAACGCGTAGACGGCGCCGGCCGAGCTGACCAGCCAGTAGCCGGTACCGGTGGTGTCGGAGGCCTCACGGGTGTCAGCCTTGAGAATGGAGGTGAGCTTGGCCGAGACGACCGTGGTGTGGGCGGGAGCGCTTGAACCGGGGGTGCCGGTGGTCAACGGCACGGCAACGGCCACCGCAAGTGCGGTGGCGGCCAGTATGGCGATACGTCCGCGATGGAGTCGCATGATTGATGGGTGTCCTTCCGGTATCGATGTTCCGTCCCCAGCACCGGGTCCGGTTGGTTGGAGGATTGCCCTAGGTCCGCTGGATGCACAGTAGCGAGCACCCGGACCGCCGACGCTGATGGGGACGCGTCACCATCCCACGGGTCGCGTTGCGCCGTTGAGTCATCAGGCCAAGATCGCCTACAGAAATCACCAAGGTGCACCAAGATCGACAGGCCCGGTTCCGGATTCAGCGAGGAGTCCGAGGCAGGTGACCCTCTCGCGACCGCGGTGGCGGACGTCGAGCGTGTCGGCCTGCCGCACCGTCGACCGACACGCCGAGCTTGGTAGCAGGGGTTCCGGGCAGGACAGACGTGGAGATGACCTGCGTGCTGGCTCAGAGCGACCCGGCCGAATCCGATCTCCTCGTCGCCGAGCGCTCCCGTCCGGCATCACGGACAGCGGATCCCCTTCCCGCCGGCGTCCTCTGCGGAGTGGCGTCCCCTGGGGGGGTCGTCATCCGAACAGGACGTCCAGCTTGCGAGGGCCTCTGACCTGACCCCCTGCCCACAGGACATCGGCACCGCCCGCCAGATGGAAGACCGGAACACGCGCCAGCCATTCCTCGAGGGCCACCCGCAGCTCCATCCGCGCCAGGTTGGATCCTGCGCACCGATGGATGCCTGAGCCGAAGGCCACGTGCCGGTTCTCCTGGCGGTCGAGTCGGACCTCATCCGCATGGTCGAAGACCGACGGGTCCCGATTGGCCGCCGGGAAATTGAGGAGCAGTTTGTCGCCTCGCTTCATGGTGCAGGCGTTGAACTCGATGTCCTCGGTGACGACGCGTGCCATGGTCACCGGTGAATAGGCGCGCAGCAGCTCCTCGACGGCCGTGTCCATGAGCTCCGGCTCGGCCACGAGTCGCGCGCGATCGTCATCGTGGGTCGCCAGGTGCCACAGCGACGATCCGATCGCACTCCAGGTGGTGTCGATCCCGGCGATCATCGTGAGGATGGCCATGCCCAGGATGACCATGTCATCGACCGGGGCACCCTCCTCGTCGGCGTGGAGCAGGTAGGTGAGTAGGTCGTCGCCGTCGATGTCCCGGCGCTCGTTGATCCGGTCCCAGAGGTAGAACCCGATCCCGAACATGCCCCGCTCCACACGTTGGGGGTCGTCCGCGAACTCCAGCACGTCGCGGACCCAGCCGGTGAAGGTGTCGGCGAGCTCCTCGGGAATGCCCAGGATCGCTCCGATGACGCGGACGGGAATCTGCTGGGCGTAGTCGGCCGCCGCGTCCGTCCGCCCCGCTTCCAGCTGCGCATCGATCAACGACCCGCACAGGGCCCTGGTCATCGGCTCGTAGGTCGCCACCCGCGTGTGGGAGAACCAGGGAAGGAGGAGTCGGCGCGTCCACGTATGGAGCGGTGGATCAGACGTGATCGGCGGAAGGCCGTAGGTCAGGATCGGGTTCTCCTCCTCCTCCGCCGAATCGATCACGCTCGTAGTGGAGGAGCTGAAGTGCTCGACGTCCTTGGCCAGTGCGGTGACGTCCGCGTAGGTCGTCGGGAGCCACGCACGCCCCCTCCGGTCCGTCCGTGCGATCGGGCACACGGCACGCAGCTCGTCCCACCGGGGGAAGGGGTCGCGGACGTAGGACTCATCGAGGACGTCGAAATCCGTCGTCCAGTCGTCCACCGGTTCGGTCCTCGCCACCTGCCGCCTCCTCGTTCAGGGTGAAGCTGCTCGCTATGGGCAGGGAAGACATCCGGACATCACGTCCCACCTGGAGGGCGAGGTTCGGCAACTCCTGCGCCGGCGCATCGGATGCGTCGATGGGTTGCTCGAGTTCAGGCCCGCCGTGCGTGGTCGTGGTTCTGTGCCGAATGACCCTGCGCCCGGGCCAGGTCTCGATCAGGACTCTCCTGAGGGAGACGCTGTGTCACCTTCACGATGCAACCGTAGGTCACAGGGGCCCGCAATGCCTGGCACGGGGACGGAGCAGCCAGTGGAGCGCTTGGCGCTCAGCTTGGGGAGCTGAACTGCGAGACGGACCTGCACCGGGTACGCACTGGTGACCGAGGAGTGCGACCGCCGACTGAGCGAGATCCACGCCGCCAACGCGGACGACTACGTGGACCGACGGATCCCGGCCCAGCGGGAGACCGATGCCCCGCCGGCGGCTGAGCGCCAGATCGCGCGCTACCCGCACCAAACCGGTCGCGCGGTCTGTCGATCCGGGCGTGGCGCCGGCCGGCCATCATGCGGGCCCTGCATGCGGCGTCACGGCGAGACCACCGGGATTCCCTTCCCGAAGGTCAGCGCGTCGATCGCCACCGGACGGGCGGTGGACCCGTGGGCCGAGAACGACGAGTTGAACACGAGCCAGTAGTGGCCTCCGCTACTGAAGACCGACTCCTCTCCGGGACCGGCGCTCTCGGCGGTACTGGCCACGAGCGGTGTGTCACCGGTGTCCACGCACGGCCCGAGTGGACCTTCGCACCGGGCGACGCCGATCGCGTAGTCGGCGGACCAGAACCCGGCACCGGCCGAATAGAACAGCCAGGTCCGTCCTCCGGCGGTGACCAGGTCGGGTGCCTCGACGAGTGCGTCCTGCCAGGCCCGGTCGGGAGTGAAGATCCGGGTCGGTGACCCGACGAGACCGAGGCCGCCGTCGGTCAACTGCTGACTCCAGATGACCGGCGTGCCGTACTCCGCCCGGTCGGCGTTGTTGTCGGACTTCCAGACGAGGTAGGTAGACCCGGAGGAGGTCACGGAGACCCGGGGATCGATCGACCCGCCCAGCGATCGTTGACAGATGAGCGGTGTCGCTGCCGCAAGGAACGGTCCGGTCGGGGTGTCGGCGACCGCATCCCCGATGCAGTGGACCGCCGGGGTCACCCCTCGCAGCCGGGCCGCGAAGTACAGAACCCATTGACCGCCGAATTCGTGGACATCAGGTGACCAGGTCTGTCCGGATTGCGCCCACGCCGGAAGCACGGGCAGGGCATCGTGCACCGGGCCCCACGTTCCACCGCTCCCGCCGACCTCGACGGGAACGTTCACCCAGGGCAGCGGCTGCGTCGAGTACAGGTAGTAGGTGCTCCCGGAAGCCACGATCATCGGATCGCCCCAGTCGAGGGGACCCGCCAGTACGGGCTGGCCGACTTGCTCCGCCGCACGTTCGCCAGGAGTCCCAGGAGCACCAGAAGTCCCAGCGGGCGGAGCGCCGTGGGTCGGGGTGGCACCCGGCGCAGAGGCCTCCGAGCGGGACGGCCCGGCGCCCGTCACCGCGACGGCGATGACGAGCGCCACGGTGACCAGTGCGGCGCGCACGATGACCGTCGCGCGCCGGAAGGATGTCGCTGAACTGTGTCGTGTCCCACCTCTCATACCGGGAGGAACGGACGTCAACGGCCGACCTTACGGTCAAGATTCAGGAATCGGACACACACCCCACACGGAACCGGATCCGGCCGCCCGGCGCCGGGTCGGTGACGCGGACCCGACCTACGGCAACGTGACGGTGATGCCGACTCCGGTCGAGCCGACGGTTACCGGCTGGACGACAGGGGCGGGCACGGTCGTCCCGACGGCGGTCTTCACCACTCCGCTGGCGGCGCTGGTCGCTCCTCCCGCGATCCCGGTCGCCACGCCGACGACCGTCTGGGCTGCGCCGCCGGCCGTGGCGACCACCGACGCGGGCGCCACGGACACTGCCGGGAGCCCGGGTCCCGGCGTGCCGTTGGGCGAGGTGACGCCTGTGGGCACGGTCGGCGACGGGCGACCCGTCGGCACCACCGACGGTTGATCCCGACCGGTAGCCACCGAGCCTGCGACGGCTCCCGGTCCGCTCACGACCGAGGCACCAGCCGCCGAGACGTGAGTCGACCGGGCGACCGAGGTGGCCGAGTGGCCCGGTGTGACGCCGCCCGGACGGGCGCCGGTCGAGGTGTAGGCGGCGGAATGCCCACCTACAGAGGGCTGCGGATGGGTGGCTGGGGCCAACAGCAGCGGCGCCGACGATGCACCGGCACCGATGACGATGACCGCCGCGACCACCGCCCGAGCCGGGAGCGGAACGCCTCCGGATCCGTGGAACCCGTGGACCACGCGGGCGAGCCGGTTGCGGGCCGACAGGAACCGCGTCGTGCCCGTCGCGACGAGTGCGGCAGCGCCCTTCGACAGCTGATGGAATTTCTGGCGAAGTGACGCCCGGGCACGCCACAAGAGGGAGTCGATGGCGTTCGCCTCGAGCCCCTCGTGCGCGGCGATGTCCTGCACGGACCACTCGAGCGCCTCGCGGAAGTACAGCACGCGCCGATGGCGTTCGTTCAGCAGCTGCATCGCCTTGCCGGCCACGGTGGCGTCGATCGAGGAGGTGAACGCGTCTTCGATCCCCTGGCCGTCATCGAGTTCGGCCGCTCCGGCCAGCTCCGACAGCGTCGTCGTCGGCCGCTCCCGTCGCAGCACGTCGGTACAGGCGTTGGACGCGATCACGTGGAGCCACGGGTAGAAGCGACGACGTCCCTCGAATCGCCCGATGGCCCGCCATGCACGTATGAACGCCTCCTGGGCGACGTCCTCGGCATTGGCGTGGTTGCCGAGACGGCGGGCGCAGTGCCGCACGAGCCGATGGTGGTAGATCACGTACAGCTCGTCGAACGCTTCCGCCTGCCCCGCCTGGCACTGCTGGACCAGGCGACGGTCACGATCGAGATCGACGTCATCCATGGCGATGCTCACGGAAACTCCCCCTTCGCCGTGCCTGTCGGCACGGCCGAGGGCCCAACGGCCCATAGTGAGAATATCCCGAGGTCCGTGCACCTAAACAGGGTGAATTGGATGTTCGGCGATCCGACCGCAAGATCCGTCCGTTCCCTCCGTTCTACTGGTACTCGGTCCGAACGTCGGTCGAGGACCACGTGGGGAGACCCACGAGATGAGGAGTCAACAATGAGGAACAGCCATTCCAGTCCGTCCACCACGTCCGCTGGGGTAGCGGGAGAGGCGATGGCCGGCCGCGGGACCGGCGCCAGGTCGTCCCGACGCCGCATCGCATTCGTCACCGCAGGTGCCGCAGTCTGTGCCCTCGGAGGTGCAGCGCTGGGCGGATTCGGGAGCCCCTCCTCCGACGTGGCCTCCGCGAGTGGGATCGTCCCGACCCTCCCGGCGGGGTTCCCGTCCGGCACACCGGCACTGCCCACACTGCCCGGCGTTCCGTCGTCAGTGGCAACCCTCGCATCGGGCCTCAGCTCGGGACATCCCGTGAGCGGGAGCGCATCAGCGCACGGTCCCGGCGCCGTCGGCAGCGCGTCCGGCGGCACGTCAGGGGCGTTGCCGTCGACCCAGCTCTCGTCCCTCGGTGGGTCCGGTGTGACCTCGCTCGTTCCTGCGGGAGGGCTGCCTGGTGTGGGTGGCGGCTCCCTGCCGATTCCCACGTCGGTGCCCGGCCTCCCGTCCCTTCCGGTGAGCACACCGGCGGGCCTCCCGACACTTCCCGTCGTTCCGGCACTGCCGGTGGCACTCCCCCTTCCCACCAGCGGTAGTTCGCCCACGTGCGTGTCGACTCCGCCCGTGCCGTCGAGCCCGCTCGGCGCGTTGCCGGTCACGGGGCAGGGTTCCGGCTCCGTGACAGCGCCCATCGGCGGCGTCACCGTCACCGTGTCCACCTCGGGAGCGACGGTCTGCGGCAGCTAGTGGACTGACCGACAACGTCGCGCTCCGCCCAGGTGTGTCGGTCGGAGAGTGACGGCATCCGTTGGACCGCGCACTCCCGTGCCGCCGTCCTCAGGCTCGCCCAGCTGAGGACGGCGGCACGTGCGTCACGCGGCGAGGTGGAGGACCGACCCCGGTGTCGTCAGGGGTGGGGGAGTGCGGAGGTGCCGGTGACGATCGACGTCGGTCAGATCCGAGGCGGTTGCTCGGGCGAGCACCAGTGCTACCGACGGAGAACGTCGTGCGGTGCGGGGGAGAGGCGGTCGGGACTCGGTGATCGTGGCTCTCCCCTCGGCTGCAGCTGGACGTCGAACGAGGGGAGCGACGTCTGGGTGGGAAGTCCAGGGCCCTGCACGGGGGAGACACTCGGTGAAAGCAGTGACGGAGATCGGATGATGCGGGCAGGTCGTCCGAGCACGAAGCCCTGCCCGACAGGACAGCCCAGCGCTCGCAGCGTCGACAGCTCGCCTTTCGTCTCGATGCCTTCGGCGACCATGGTCGTCCGATAGGCGTCCAGACCAAACTGGAGAAGCGCACGACCGAGCGCCTGCCGAGCTGGATCCCGGTCGATACCTCTCGTCAACGCGATGTCCAGTTTGATGATGTCTGGCTTCAGGTCGATGAGGTGGGCGAATCCGGCGTATCCGGAGCCGGCGTCGTCCACGGCCAGGCGGATGCCTCGAGACCGAAGATCGGCGATGCCCGCAGCGAACTCGGGGTAGTCGGTGATCGGAGTGTGCTCCGTCACCTCGAGCACCACCCGCTCCGCCTGCACGTCTTCCAGACAGACGTGAAATGCTTCCGACAGGATGGTCGTCGGTGACGCGTTGATGGACATGTACATGCCGACAGGCAGGTGGTCCATCTCTGCGAGCGCCACCTCCACGGCGGCAATCTCCAGCTCGACGCCGAGCCCGACCGAGGCGGCCTCGGCGAACCAGTGGTCCGGTGGTCGCGCCGGCGTGTGAGCGAAGCGGGACAGCGCTTCGACGCCCTGGGCCTGCCCGGTTCTGAGGTTGACGATCGACTGGAAGTGGGTCTCGAGTGACCGGTTGTCGATGATGCGGCGGATTCGCTGCTCGGTCTCCGCGCGTACCCGCTCCGCGTTGCCATGGTCAGAATCTGATCGATGCAGATGTGAGGCTGACGCTCGGATAGGGCCCCGGACCGCTCCCCAGGCAGTGGCCTTGCGGCTCTTCTTGTGGATGAAGAGGTCATTCGTCATCGGAGGTGTGACTCTCATTACGCACCTTCCGCCGCAGTAGTGTGCCGACGACCGCGTGCCACGCTCGCCGGGCAAGGAAGTCCTCATCACTTGTCCACTTGGAAGATCGGCTCACACCGGCAACTACTTGAGTGTCGGATCGAGTCGGACCGTGATCCGACCCGAGGGTCGTGGCGCTCGGCCCGGACCTCCGGATCCGGAGGGGTCAGGGAGCTGACGGCCGGCTCGGCCTTGCGAACCGCACGCCCCGACTGGCCGGGTGAGGTCCTACCGGCCCGGCCAGGATGTTCTCCAGGTCCTCGACGAGCTTCGGGTACGTCGGCGCCCAGCGTTCTGAAGGCTGAGGTGTCGGGGTCCGGAATGGCGAGGTGCCGGCCGGGATTCGCACGATCTGGTGTATGACACGCACAAACATTGACGTGGACGATGACGCCAGCCGGACGGTGATGCAGCGGTACAACCTGTCCACGAAGCGCGACGCCGTCAACCTGGCGCTGCGCCTCGTCGCCGCCGAAGCGCTGTCGGTGGACGACGCCCGGGCGATGCGAGGTTCCGGGTGGGATGGTGACCTCGAGGAGCTTCGCTCCGGTCGAACCTCGTGATCCTGATCGACTCCTCGGCGTGGTTCGAGTTCCTGCGGAACACCGGAAGTCCGACGTGCCTTCGCGTCGATGAGCTCCTGACGATGGACATCGCCGTGTGCGAACCAGTGCGGATGGAGATCCTCGCCGGCGCCCGTGACGATCGGCACCTGTCCGAACTCCGGCGGCTGCTCGGCCGAGCAACATTGCTCTCGACCGAGTCGGTTGATCACGAGGAGGCTGCTGCGCTGTATCGGAGCTGTCGCCGACAAGGGGAGACGCCTCGGAAGCTGGTCGACTGCTTGATCGCGGCGATCGCCATCGCATCGAACGCACCCGTCCTCCATGCGGACGCGGATTTTGACCTCCTCGCGCGCCACACGAGGCTCATCACGGCCTGACAGACGAACAGCTCAACTATCCGGCGATCGACGCGTCGGACGATCCGTCCTTCTGGACTCCCTGATTCCACCACGCCGGGCTTGCTGCAGCCTGATCGACGATCCAGGAGAAATGGTGCTTGGCCGAACGGTACAAGAGCGGCGAAATCGCAAAGCCGAGCAGGGCCCACCGCCGATCACGCGGAGGCACGTCGAGAGCGATCGAAAGCACCGAGGCTGCTCCCCAGGCGTAGAGGAGCGTGTTGTAGGCAGGAAGCTTCGAATCACCGAGACCTTCCGCTTCGGCGAGGATCGGTAGTCCAAGGGCGCTTCGTCGCCACGGCCAGATCAGGAAGTGGACCACCACACCTGCGAGCGCTGCACCGGACCATACGGCGAGCACCCCGTCCCATCGCTTTCCACCCTTCGCGGCCAGTGCGATCCAGGTGGGTACCTGCGCCGCCCAGAATGCACTCGCCCCGACGAGGCCGAGTTCCGGTTGCCCGACGAGACCGATGCCACTCGACAACTCGAATCCGTGGTGGGCGGCGGTGAGTGTGGCGGCAAGCATCGTCCACGGCCGCCGCAACGTCGTGCCGCTGCGGCTCGCATCCATGGGTTGCATTTGACACGAATCGGATGGATGTCGCCAAACGAGCGCCTCCGTCCTCCTACCGGGGCCGGAAGCGGTCGAGGTCGGCAGCGATCGCAACGGCCACGTCATCGGGGACCTCGGCGGCACCGGCGTGTGCGGGCCAGGAGTCGACGGCGGCCAGCACCTCAGCGGTGACCCGTCGGTAGGCCGGCACGCGATGGCGTTCGGCCACCGCGTAGAGGTCGTCCAGGGTGATCCCCTCGAAGCGTCCGTTCACGGACAGCAGGTGGCGGCTGGTCCAGTCGCTGTCGGCTCGGCTGGCATGGGTGACGTCGAAGGCCGGCGCCAGCGACCAGGTACCGTCCGGTGTGGCCAGGAATGCGAAGTTCTTGGTGTGGTCGTCATGGTTGGCGCCGGCGACGTTGAACACCATGCGGCGGTAGGTCTGCTGGAGGGCATCGAGCTCCAGCCCGAGTGAACGGACGGTCTGGAACAGTTGGTCGTAGCTGTGGGTGCCGATGAGGTTCAAGTCCAGGTGTGCCAAGGCACACAGCGACTGGAGGTGGAGCCGGCCGTCGTCGGTGGTGCGGTCGAAGCGCCGAGTCATGAAATGGCGACGCGGCCCCTCGGCCAGCAGCAGGCAGGGGGACAGGGTGAGCCCGGCATCGGTGGCCATCCGGTAGTAGGCGTACTCGATGCGCCCGTAGGGCGCGCTGTCCTCCAATCCGTCGCCGTGGCCGTCGAGCCCGGTGCTGCTCACTCCGTCCAGCTTGATCAGCCACTGCTCGAAGCCGGGCTCGGCCGGGGCGCAGGCCGATCGCACCTGGAAGGTCGCCGGGTTGAAGGACACCACCGCTTTTGCCCGTGCCCCGCCCGCGCTGGTGCCGACCTGGATGAGCTGCTGAAGGGCGGCGTGGGCGGCCTCGCCGGCGGTGAACTCACCGCGGACGGTGCGCCGGGCGGCCTGCACCAGGTCGGCCAGAGCGACAGCGGTGGAGGGCTCGGCATCGGCGTCTCGTGCCGGCGGCCGGAACTCGAGTGCGCCGAGGGCCCGGTCGGCCGCATACGCGAGTCGGTCGAGCGGGCTGATCGACGTGACGGCCACGCCGTGTTCGGCCATCCAGGCGTTGACCAGGGCGTTGCCGAAGGCGTCGGGCAGCGCGTCGGCCAGCAGCGCAGGTAGTCCGTAGAAGGTGCGAGGGGGCAGGTCAGGAAAGCTGTAGGGCTCCAGGCGGAGCGGCATCATGAGGGGTGCCAGCTCGACACCCCCGGCGATCCACTCCGGGGCGTAGGCGAATACGTAGGCGCCGGTGCCGGGATCGCGACCGACCGCGCCCACCAGCTGGTTCCAGGCCCGCACCTCGACGATGTCCGTCGATTGGTAGCTCACCGGGGTACACCCGACCGTCGGCGGACACGTGGTGCCGTGCTGACGTGTGCCTCGCGGTTCCGGCTCTCCAGCAGGTCCAGCGGGTTGAAGGTAGGAGGCGGCGGCGCCAGCTGGTCGATCCACCCTTCGGCGCCGAGCGCGGCCAGGGCACGGGTGAGTGTCCTGGTGGAGGCGCCCTTGCCCCGTTCGAGGTGGTGGATGGCGCCGACCGACACGTTGGCCCGATCCGCCAGCTCGGTCTGGGAGAGCCCGGCTGCGATGCGGCGCGCTCGGATGCCTCGGCCCAAGGCGGCTTCGAGTTCGGTCGGGGTCTTCACGTGGCCTCCTTCGTGACGGGTCGCGGCGGATACTGCCACACACTATTATATGTCCGTTGTACCCAACCGCAACCGGAGTGTCCCATTAAGCAATACAAGTATATAGATTAGTGGAGGCTAAAGTAGTAATCTACAGAATAATCTATTTGCACCGTGCTCGGGACCTGCGCTGACACTCCGCCAGTTGCGGGCGCCGCAGGTCCGATCTGGAGGCGGAGGAGATCGCCGAATGTCGGGGATTGCGATCGGACTGGCTCCATGATTCCGTGAAGGTCTAATTCCCGACGTTCAAGGAACCCGACCAGCGTCCCGTGTTCACGGTGGGAACCGTCGAGGTGGTCGTCGCCGACGAACGGACGCTGCTGGCCAAGAAGATGCGGGCCAGCAGAGGACGACGCGACGAGGTCGACATCGAGTTCCTCCTCGACAAGTGCGGAATCACCTCGGTCGATCGCGCACTCGCCCTCCATGAGGAGTGCTTCCCCGACGACCAGCTGCCGGACAGGGCAATTCCGATGCTGCGGCACGCACTCGAGCAGCTGCAGAAGCCCGGATAGTTCCTGGGTGTCAACGGAGTTGTGAACGTCAGGCTCGGTTCCTGAGGTGGTCCGATGGACCGCGTGGCATGTCGTTCGCTGATGACGTCGAGGACGCCGGGTGCATCGATCACTGGATGGAGTCACGAAGGTCAGCCCTCGGGCGCCCAGCCGAGGATCTCGGCGCACCGAGGCCGCCATCGACAATGATCAGCACATGACGACGACCAACGGTTGGACCGCTCCGGGATTCGAGGGCGTCCGCGACGTGTTCCAGGCGAACTTCGACAAGGGAGCCGAAGACGGCGCAGCGTTTGCCGCTTACCACCGTGGACGGAAGGTGGTGGACCTGTGGGGTGGTGTCGCCGACCCGACGAGCGGGCGATCGTGGGACGAGGACACGATGGTCCTCACCTACTCGACCACCAAGGGTGCGACCGCCATGTGCGCCAACCGACTGGCCGAACAGGGACTACTCGATGTCGATGTCCCGGTGGTCCAGTACTGGCCGGAGTTCGCCCAGTCCGGAAAGGATGCGGTTACGGTCGGCGACCTCCTGGCCCACCGTGCCGGACTTCCGTGGATCGACGGAACGATGTCGTTCGAGGATGCGATTGCGTGGGACCCGGTCGTTGAGGCACTGGCCCGGCAGTCCCCAGTGTGGGAGCCCGGGACGGACCACGGCTATCACGCCGTCACCTTCGGCTATCTGGTGGGGGAAGTGGTGCGTCGGATCACCGGACGAACGCTCGGAACGTATTTCCGCGAGGAGATCGCCGGTCCGCTCGAGGCCGACTGGTTCATCGGTCTGCCCGCCTCCGAGGAGCATCGCGTCGCCCGCCTCGTGCCCGGCTCTGACGGGAGCCCCTTCGACATGCTCGACAGTCTCGGAGCGGGATCCGAAGCCGATCCGGCGATGCAGGAACTGATGGCCCAGCTCGCCCCCTACCTCGGTCCAGACGGAACCCTCAAGAAGGCTCTGGAGGCTCCCGGTGGGGCATTCTCCTCCGAGGAGGCCTGGGAAGACCCACGGCTCCATGCCGCCGAGATCCCGGCCGCGAACGGCATCTGTGACGCCCGGTCCCTGGCCCGCGTCTACGGATCCTGCGTCGGCGCCGTGGCCCGATCGGACGGCACTCCCTTCCGGGTGATCAGCGCCGAGCAGGTGGACAAGGCGCTCGTCCAGCAGACAGCCGGACCCGACCGTGTGCTCCTCGGCATGGACATCCAGTGGGGGATGGGCTTCATGCTGAACGTCGGCGTCATCGCCCTCGCCGGGCTGGGGGGACCCCGCTCCTTCGGTCACTTCGGCATGGGCGGATCCGTGGGCTGGGCCGATCCTGACCTCGAACTCGGCGTCGGCTACGTGATGAACCGGATGAGCCTCGGGGCCACGGGCGACAGCCGCAGCGCCGACCTGATCCACGCCACGCTCCAGGCCGTTGGTGGTGGTAGCTGACACTGTCCATCGGGAACCGGGCGCCACGCCTACCGATGAGGCCGAGGCCGGTGGTGACCGAGCGGCGAAGCGCAACGGTGGGGGAGTGGGGACGCGCCCTATAGTCCCGCCATGGCCGTCCTCCACCACGCCACGATCACTCCGACGAAAGCTGCACTCATCTCGGGGTGGGTGCCGTCCCGCCCGTGGGGACCTCCGTCCGGTGACCCGATCACCATTGTCGGGTCGTTCCGATTCGACGATCCGGAGGGACGCGTCGGTCTGGAGACCCACCTCGTCACTGCAGGCGACGTGCTGTTCCAGGTCCCGCTCACCTACCGCGACGGACCACTGGCGGGCGCCGAGGACGCGCTCATCGCGACGACGGAGCACTCGGTGCTCGGCACCCGCTGGGTCTACGACGGGCTCGGTGATCCCGTGTTCGTTCTCATGCTGGCGGCATTCGCGCTGACGGGTCAGGGCGAGGCGCTCAACATGTTCCCGTCCGACGAGGGATGGGTCGTCGCGCCGAGCAACGTCCGAATCCACGGCGGCGGTTGGACGCACGGCCTGGTGCCAGTGGACGGGTTCGAGTTCGAGTCGGAGTCCGAGTCTGCTTCAGTTCTGCACAACGACCGGTTCGAGCTCACGGTGTTCCGGCGGCCGGTTGCCGGGGAGCGCCCCGGGATCGGGCTCACCGCGATCTTGGACGGGCCGGACCGAGAAGTCGTCCTCGCACAAATCCGGGAGCGGTGAGACCGAGGTTCCGCCGAAGCTCGTAGGGGCGACCACGGGCGTCTGTTGCGGCACTACCGATCGTTCGAAGGCACGTCGTCCGCCGGTCGCTCGATGACGACCTCGTCGCCGACGTGCACCGTGCCAGGCTCAGCCACGGCGGCGTAGGCACCCACGCACGACCAGGTCCCAAGTCCCGGGATCTCCAGCCGGTTGAGGCTGCTGACCGTCCGCAGGACCTCGTTGTCCCGGGGCAGGTCACCCTGGGCGAGCGTCGTCATGATGCAACGCATCGTCGGAAGGAGGACCGTCGTCTGCAGCTCAGTCCCGAACCGGATCGCGACGCCCGACCACGCGTTCTCGGCGAAGGGTGGATCGAACGACTCGATCACGATGTTCGGCCGGAAGCGCTGAACCTCGAAACGCCTGGCTGGTCGCACTTCCGTGAGGTGTCGCAGCGTCCCGGCGTTGACCACATGTAGCGCAGCGACGTCGAAGAAGGTTCCCGGAGGGGAAGCCAGCGCGAGGGAGAGCTCGGTGAGGGTCCCATCGGGTTCCGGTGCGTCAACCGAGACCTGCTGGAGGTAGTCGTCGGGAATGACACCATCCATGTCCGGCCAAACTGCCAGATACGCGTTCCCGTCGGGGGCCACCGTCGTCAACCGCACCGGACGACCGAGAAGATCCGACAGCCGCCGATCGACTTCCGGGTCGCCGCTGCCCGTCTCCCGGCCGTCGGGCAGTCTGATGGTGACCGCCGGCAAGGGTGCGCCGCTGACCGGAGGAGAGTCGTAGCGAGCTACGCACTGCAGGAGACCGCTCCACAGCCGGGGGTGCTTGGCACTTCCCACCTTGCCGGTCTGGGCGTCGATAACGGCGTAGGCCCTGTCGCCGACGAGACCTACAGACGTGACCTCCGATGCGGCGATGCGCTCGCCCTGCATGGATTTCACCGGAAAGCGCCAGAGCTCCTGGACGGTTGCCGGTGGGCCGTCATTCATGGTTGCCGCCTTCCCCACGTGCCGATGGGCCGCTCACCCCATCGGTCGCACTGTAACTCCTGGTCGATCCTGGCGTCGGCAATAATCACCGATCCGGAGGCATCGCCATATTCCGCCGGGGCCACGAAGGCCACGCTGTCCACTGCAGACGCATTGTGGACCTCGGGACCGGACAGGTGGATCGATACAGTGCCCGTAGGGCGGCATCGACGCACCAGTCATTCCCCTCGGCTGCGAGTATCGGAGACGCACCTGACGATCGGACGTCGAGAGGCAACGGATGGCGGCTCGGTCGTCTCGGTGAACGTCGGCATGCCGAGTGACATCGAATGGGGCGGGAGAACCGTACGAACGGCCATCTGGAAGGAACCCATCGACCGGCGAACGCCGGTCGAACACGGCAATCTCGTCGGCGACCAGCAAGGCGATCTGCGTGTGCACGGTGGACCCGACAAGGCCGTATACCCCGACGCCGCTGAGAACTATCGCAGGTGGGACGAACGACTCGGAGCTCCGCTCGACCCTGGCACCTTGTCGACGGCGGAGGTGGCGTCGGACACGGGTGGGCGCACGGCCACCACCCAGATGGAGCTCGACCTGTTCTTCCTGCCGCTCATCATCGCCGGCAGTGAGACGACCCGAAACGCCATGTCCGTGGGCCTGCTCGCTCTCCTCGACCACCCGGACCAGCTCGAAGCGCTGCGTCGGGACAGGTCCGCCATCCCGACGGCGGTCGAGGAGATGCTCCGGCGGGCGTCGCCCCTGGCCTACGTTGCCCGTCGGGCGACGCGTGACACGGAGCTGCGAGGCGTCCGGATCACCGAGGGTGAGCGGGTCACCATATGGTACCCGTCTGCCAATCGTGATGCGGATGTGTTCTATGACCCGTTCCGGTTCGACATCGGTCGCACGCCCAATCCAGTGCTGTCGTTCGGGGGCACGGGTGCCCACTTCTGCCTGGGCGCCAATCTGGCCAGGCGGGAGATGACCATCCTGTTCGAGGAGCTGCTCGATCGGACCCGGGAGATCGAGCTCGTGGGGCCGCCGTCCTACAACCCGTTGGGGATCCTCAATCCCATCCTGGTGAACCCGAACGACCTGCCCGTGCGCTTGGCGTAGGGAGCCTCAGGACGCCAACTCCCGGTCGACGGCATCCTGGGCGTAGTCCACGATCCGGGCGAAGAGCGCGGTGGCCCGCTGCAGATCGGGTGACGCCGCCCCGGTGACCCCGGTCAGCGTGGCCGCCAATTCGTCGGCGTGCACGGGGTCCAGCTCGCGGAGGAGGGCGATGCCGACGTTCGTGGCCGACCGCACCGAGCCCGGATCGAGCGTCCACACCGTCTCGAATCGCCGATCGTGATCGGCGGTGCCCGGCGGCGAGGGCATCTCCCAACCGGCGATGCACGCCGAGAACCCCGGAGCGTCGCAGACCAGGACCCACTCCCGGAGCACGGGGGAGTCGGCGGCAAGCGACACCTCCCAGGGTCCGGCCACGGGCCCGTGACCTGGCCCGAAGTCCGCGAAGACCACGGTGTCCTCGGACGTCCGGTCGAGCTCCTGCCAGCGGGACTCGGACTGTCGGTAGAAGCGGGGGTGCTGGAACGCTCCCATCAGCACCGGCCGCCGGGCCTGAGCCAGACACTCGTCCTCGATGGCGGACGTGACGGCACTGAGGGCCGGCTTGCCGAGGACGTGGGACCGGAGCCCGACGTCGGCGGACCGGAGGGCGGCGAAGAAGGAATTCGGCGGTGGGGCCGTACCCTCCGTCGCCTGGCTGATCGCCGTCGGCACGGACAGGCCAGCGCGCCGGAGGCGCGACACCTCCGTCACCAGGCCCACCTGGCTCTTGTCGTAGCGGCGGTGTCCGGCGTCGAGCCGGTCGGGTGACGGGAAGCCGTGCCTGGACTCCCAGGAACGGAGGGTGGCCGTCGGGACGCCCGTCCGCTCCGACAACTCGCCGATGGACAGGCGGTCCGGTGATCGTGAGACGTTCTTATTCACAATGCATAGGTTAGTGCATCAGCCTGCACAAGTTCCGCCTACAGTCGGAGAGGTCAACGAACGTCGAGCAGGGACCCTCTCCAGGGTGCGCTGCACCGGGTCGCCAGTGGCTGGCGGCGGAAAGCGAGGCATCGGTATGTCTGAGCACCTCACGTCGGATCTGTCCGGTGCGCGACCCGAGGAACTCGGGACGCGGCTGTCCGCCCGCCACGACATGGCCCAGATCGTCTGGCTGCCCGGTGAGTTCGACGAACGGGCGTGGCGACTGTCGGCTGCGTGCCGCGACGTCGATCCGGACGTGTTCTTTCCCGTCGGATTGACTGGACCGGCGATCGAGCTGATCGCCGAGGCCAAGGCCATCTGCCAGCGCTGTCCGGTCCGACTGATGTGTCTCCAGTACGCACTGGCCAACCATCAGGACGACGGCGTGTGGGGCGGCTACGACGAGGGCGAGCGTCGCGAGCTGCGCCATAAGTGGGTCCGACTGGGTAGTCCGGCCCGGTTCCGCCCGAGTGTGGCGCCCGAAGAGGTCGGCCCCCTGGACAGCGCTGGGTCGTTCGACTGGACCCCTGAGGCCAGCTGACCGCCCGCTGAGCCGACGGGATCCCAAGGTGGAGGGGGGCGCTCGCCGGTCAGCGGGATGCGAGCCGAGAGCGAATCACCGAGTCCCAATCGGTCGGCAAACCAACCAAGGGCGTGCAGCCCGACGTGGGCCACGACCCCTGTCCCGCCGGGTGCAACCATCACGTGAGACGCGCTGCTACCGTCCACTTTGGAAGTGCCCTCCGGTTCCTGGGATCCTGTGGCCTCGAGAACAACCGTTTCCCTTGTGCGGAGGGCGTTTCCGTGGACGCGCGCCGGTCAGGTCAGGCGGCCTCGTGAATGATCGGGGCTAGTGCGGCAGCCCAGGTAGGAAAGTCGAGGGCGGACCTATGACGTTCCTCTGGAACTGAGTACGACTCGTTGACCTACCTCTCGAGTAGGCGACCTTCGTGTGCTCTGACACGGGCAGAGTTCGTCGCGCCCGATCCTTCGGGGCGTCCCCAGCTTCAGAAGCTGAGGACACTCCGGTCAGTGCCGCCTCCACTACCTGCCGTGTTACTGGGGTTGTCCCCGAAGCATTGCCCGCAACCTGGCCACGGATGGGTAGACCGTCGGCCCCTCGGCCTGCACCAGCTGATGCTCTACGTAGTCGGCGTCGATGAGCGTGCCAGCTGCGATCATCGCTTCGATGTCGGCCCAGTCCTTGGTCCGTCCGAACGACATCTTGAAGATGGTGAGGTCCTCGGCGGACAGGAATCGGAGCTCGTGTCGGACACCGGCGGCGTCCAATTCGGA
>Ga0302202_10002087_pt1 | contig 23639 bp, 14 predicted proteins | sample II_Bog_N3_3_FD_194579 | JGI IMG/M metagenome (GOLD analysis project Ga0302202, IMG submission 194579) | Peat permafrost microbial communities from Stordalen Mire near Abisko, Sweden - II_Bog_N3_3 | ecosystem: Environmental > Terrestrial > Soil > Wetlands > Peat | place: Sweden: Abisko...
GCCTCGTCCTTCCCGGGCGAGGCGGGCATGCTTTTTCAAGGCGAACACACGATGCTTGCGACCCCTGGTTTCCACCACCTGCACCTCAACAGCGTCGATCCCGACGCGGCGATCGATTTTTATGTCCGCCAGTTTCCGACCGGATCGAAAGGCGTCTGGGGTGGATATCCGGCGTTGCTGGCGCCCAACAACGTGATGATCCTGTTCAACAAAATCGACACGCCGCCGGTGTCGGAACCGCAAAGCGCGATCTGGCACTTCGGCTGGCACGTCCCCGATGCCCGCGCCACCTTGGAAAGTTTCAAACACCGGCCCGAGGTCAAATTGCTGCCGCTTTACACCACCGATGAAGGCGGATCGGTGTTGATCAGCAGCGACACCTGGCCCAACGTCGGCGGCGTCCTCGGCCTCACCAAGGCGCAAATCGCCGAGGCTCGGGCAACCGGCGCGAAGCCGCCCGGCGGTGGCGGGTTTGCCTATCTCGAAGGCCCGGACAACGCCCTTATCGAAATCGCCGGCAACCATCCGGCGGAACGTTTTAATCACGTGCACATGTGGCAGGAACATCCGCTCTGCGCTTTATTGTGGTATCAGAAGCATCTGAATGCACCAGTGCGGCCAGGCTTCACCCCGACGACCATGACCGAGGCGGATTGCCAGGTGCCGCGCGGTGCGGATCGCAGTTGGCCGTCCCTGAAGATCGAAGGGATGTTCCGCCAGCCGCGCGCCGGCGTGGAGTTCGGGGACATCGTGCTCACCTGGTACGCCAACCAGGGCGAGGCACCGCTGGTCAGCCCGCGCGGCCAGTTGCAGGATCATTTCGCCTTAAGTGTAGCGGACCTGGACGCATGGATCACGAAATTGCGAGATGAGGGCGTGGCTTTTCTGGAGCCGCCGTACCGTCTTGGCGACACGCGCGCGGTGATGATCGAGGGACCGAGCCGGGAGGCGATCGAACTGGTGGAGGCGGGGTAAGCGGCCCCCTCTTGGTTTTGCCCCCTCGGTGCGCCACCATGCGCGGTGAACGCCCTGGGGGATCTTCACCGATGCTGAAAGTGCTCGCTATGGCCGCCGCGCTGCTGGCAGGCACCGCCGCCGCAGCACAGGCGGCCACGTTGGACGCCGTCCGTCAGCGGGGCAATGTGTCCTGTGGCGTCAATGTCGGGCTCGGCGGGTTTTCGATGCCGGACAGCAAGGGAGTCTGGCGTGGCCTTGACGTCGATGCCTGCCGAGCGGTCGCGGCGGCGGTATTCGGGGATGCGGAGAAGGTGCGGTATGTGCCGACCACCGGCACCAGCCGGTTCGCCGCGTTGCAATCGGGGGAAATCGATATCCTGTCGCGCAACACCACCTTCACCTATCTGCGCGATGTCAGCATCGGTCTGCGCATGGTGATGGTGAATTTTTACGACGGGCAGGGTTTCCTGGTGCCGAAGACGGCCAAGGTCGAGCATCTGCCGGACCTGGCCGGCGGCACGATCTGCATGTTGCAAGGCTCGACGCATGAATTGAACCTCGCGGACTGGATGAAGCAGCATAAGACCGAGTTCCATATCGTGCTGCTGGATACGACGGACGTGCTGATCAAGACCTTGCTGTCCGGCCGCTGCGATGCGGCGTCGTCGGACAGTTCGAACCTGGCCTCGATCCGCGGCGCGGGTTTGCCAAATCCGGATGATTTTGTGATCTTGCCAGACCGTATCAGCAAGGAGCCGCTGGGGCCGATGGTGCGGCGGGCGGACGACCAGTGGCTGGATATCGTGCGCTGGTCGATGATGGCGATGCTGGAAGCCGAGGAACTTGGTGTCACCGCGGCCAACGCGGATCAGATGCTGGCGGAGAGTGCGAATCCAACCGTGCAGCGCCTGCTGGGCAAAACCGGGGATTTCGGCAAGCTTATGGGGCTGGACAATGCCTGGGCGTTCAATGTGATCAAGCAGGTCGGCAATTATGGCGAAAGCTATGAACGCAATGTTGGCAAGGGCAGTTCACTGAAGCTGGACCGTGGTCCGAATGCGTCGTGGACGCAGGGCGGGTTGATGTACGCGATTCCGTTCCGATGAGGCACTTTATTGAACCGCTTCTGTCGCTGCTGCTGGCCGCGCTGCTGATTGGCGGCGGGCAGTACGCCGCGGCTAACGGATTGGTCTCACCGCTGATCCTGCCGGCGCCCTCCGAGGTGTTGTTCGCCATGATCGATGGTTTTCGGTCCGGCAATTATCTCACGGACCTGCTGTCCACCACCGGATCGTTGCTCGCGGGCTTTGCACTCGGCACCGTCATATCCCTTGTGTTCGCCGGCCTGCTGATCAGCCTGCCGCTGCTGGAGCGTGTGCTGACCCCCTTCATCGTCGCGTTTCAAAGCATGCCGAAAGTCGCCATCGCCCCGCTGATCATCCTGTGGATCGGGTTCGGTGAGGCCTCGAAGATCGTGATCGTCGTCACCGTCTGCTTCTTTCCGATCATGGTGAACACACTGCAAGGCCTGCGCATCCGCGATCGCGACCGTTACGAGCTGCTGCGGTCGCTGGGTGCCAGCCGCTGGCAGATGTTCTGGCACCTGCGTTTGCCAGATGCCGTGCCTTACATTTTTGCCGGCCTTCACATCGGTGCGATCTTTGCGCTGATCGGCGCGGTCGTCGCGGAATTCGTCGGCTCCAGCTCCGGCCTCGGGTATGCGATGTTGCAAGCGAAGGCCAGCTTCGACGTGCCGGGGGTTTATGTCTGTCTGTTCCTTCTGATGGTGCTCGGGATCGCATTGAACATGATTATGACCAGGATCGAACGGCGCATGTCGTTCTGGGCGCAGGACTTGTCAAGCGTGACGCCATGATCACGCGCCGCGCTCTGGGGGCGACAGCGTTGGGGGCGACAGCGTTGGGGGCGACAGCGTTGGGGGCGACAGCGTTGGGGGCGACCCTCGCTGCCAGACAAGCCAAAGCCGAGGGCCCGACCAAGGTGACCGCCGGCTATCCCACTGTGGTGCGCGACATCATGGGGGCCTATTACACCTCGGTGCCAAAGGCACTGTTCTGGAACGACGAGGGCCTGGACGTGACCATCATCGGCTTCCCCGGCGCCAACGCCGCCGCCGAGGCGCTGGAGGTCGGCCGAGTCGATGTGGCCTTGATGACAAACTCGGCGACACTGACCCTGTTGGATAAATTTCCGGGATCGGGCGCGGTCGTCGTCTATACCTTCGCCAATGGTTTCACCGCGCTGCCCGCGGTGCGCCAGGACAGTCCGCTGCACTTCATTCGCGAACTCGCCGGCAAGCAGGTGGGCGTGCAGAACCTGGCGAATTCGCAGGTCCAGGTCGTCAAGGCGTTGATGAAACTGGATGGCGGCGATCCCGCCTCGCTGCGGTTCATTCCGATCGGCGAAGGGGTCGAGGAAGCCCATGCGGTGGCGACCAACCGTGTGGATGCTTTGGCCCTGTTCGACGGCGCTTATGCCCAGATCGAAAGCGAAGGCATCCCGCTGCGCGAATTGCAAGGCCAGACCTTCGATCCGTCAACCATCGGGTTCATGAGCGGCGGGCTGACCCGGAAGGACTTCCTCGCGGCGCATCGCGACATTGTCGTGGGGTTCTATCGCGGCATCGCCAAGGGCACGTTGTTCGCGCACATCAATCCGGTAGCATCGGTGCGAATCCATTGGGCGCAATATCCTGATCTGAAGCCGCGCAACGTACCGGACGACGAAGCGATGCGGCGGTCGCTGATGCAGGTCAACGCGCGTCTGCGCAATGTGTTTCCGGTGGACGGGCTGATCGGCAATTCCTCGGCGGCGCAGATCGATGCCTTTCAAACGCTGCTGCTGGAAGGCGGCATCATCCGCCACAAGCTGGACCCGGCGTCGTTCTGGCGGTCCGATGTGATCCGGGAGATCAACGATTTCGACCACGCCACCGTCGAACAACAGGCGCGCGCGTGGCAGGGATAAGGAACGGACGATGCGAATCTGGTACCAATTGCTGTCATCCGAAACCGGCATGCGCGCCTTCATCGACGGCACGCAGGCGCTGGTTGACAAAGCGGCCTCGCCCGGCACGATGGTTGAAGTGCATGGCACGCGTGAGGGCGCGCTGGGCGATCAGTATCGCTTTATGGCGCATTACGACACGCGCGAAGTCATCGAGAACGGCCTGAAAATTCGCCGCGACGGCGGTTACGATGCGTTCGTCGTTGCCAACTCGCTCGATCCCGCGCTGGTGGAGTTGCGGGAAATTCTCGATATTCCCGTATTGTCCTTCATGGAAGTGTCCTGCTTCACCGCGTGCATGATGGGTGAGACCTTCGGTCTTGTCGTGCCGAACGACAAGTTCATGTCGCGCTATAAGGAAATCGTTTACGGCTACGGCCTGCGCGACCGGATGACCGGTGTCGAGCCGCTGTCCTACGACAACATTCGCAGCATCGGCGACGCCTTCGCCGCGGGTGGGCCGCTGGTGCGGGAAGCCATCGCCGTCAGCCGCAAAGTGATCGCACAAGGAGCGGAGGTGCTGATCCTGCCGGGTCCGGCCGCGGCAGTGATGGCCACGCATGATCAACGGGAAATCGACGGCATCCCGGTGCTCGATTCCTACAGCCTGCTGGTGAAGATGGCCGAGGCTCTGGTGGGCATGAAGCGCCTCACCGGCATCCATGTCAGCCGCCGCCGCTTGTACCAGTCCCCGGCTCCTGATTTGCTGCGCAAGGCCGCGGCGATCCACGGGTTCTCCGATCTGCTGGGGCGCTGATGCTGCATATCGACGGGGTTGCGAAAACCTATGTGCTGCAGGACAAACGCCGAGCCGTCGCGTTGCTGCCGGTCCAGGCTCGGATTGCGCCCGGGGAGTTCGTCAGTTTCGTGGGCCCCAGCGGCTGCGGCAAAACCACGCTGTTGAAAATTTGCGCCGGCCTGATCTCGCAGTCGGAAGGCAAGGTCACCTTCGCCGGCACCGGACGAGCGGTGCGGCCGGCCGAATACGGCTTCGTCTTTCAGGCTCCGGCGTTGTTGCCCTGGCGGACCGTGCTGGCGAACGTGATGCTGCCAGCCGACATCATGCATCTGTCGCGCGAGGCGGCGCGCGACCGGGCACGGCGATTGCTCGAACTGGTGCATCTTGCCGATGCCGGCACTAAGTACCCGCGCGAGCTTTCCGGCGGCATGCAGCAGCGCGTTGCCATCGCCCGAGCATTGTTGCATAATCCGGCGATGCTGTTCATGGATGAACCGTTCGGCGCGCTGGATGCGATGACGCGGGAAAACCTGAACGCGGAACTTCAGGACATCCACCTGACGCAGAATAAGACCGTGCTGTTCGTGACGCATGATATCGAGGAGGCCGTGCTGCTGTCCGATCGCATCCTGGTGATGTCCAGCGGCCCCGGACGCGTGGTATCCGATGTCACGATCCCGTTGCCGCGCCCGCGCGATGTTTCCATCAAGCGCATGCCGGAATTTTACGCGCTGACCGCGGCGATCCGATCGGCTCTGGAACGCCCCCGGGTGCCGGACCGCGAGCAAACCACACTGCAGGAGACATGACGTGCGCATCTGGTACCAATTGGTTTCATCCGAATCCGGACGTGGCCCGTTCCTGTCCACATTGCAAAAACTGTGCGACGGCGCGTCGGCACCGGGCACCACGGTGGAAGTTCGTGGCACACAACATGGCGCACTGGGCGATCAGTTGCGCATCGTCTATCACTACGACGTGCGCGAAATCATCGACAACGGCCTGCGCCTGCGCCGATCGGGCGGCTACGACGCCTTCGTGATTGCCAATTCGCTGGACGGCGCCCTGGTCGAACTGCGGGAGATCCTGGACATCCCCGTTCTGTCCTTCATGGACGTCGCCTGCGCGGTCGCCAGCCAGATGGGCGAAAAGGTCGGCGTGCTGTCCCCCTATGCCCGAATGTCGCCACGCTACCGGGAAGTGTCGTGCGGCTATTTGCCGGCGGAGAAGCTGGCGTCGGTGGAATCGGTGATGCCGGAAGCCGTGCCGGGATTCCGCGACGCCTTCGCCAGTCCGGAAGCCGGCGACCGCGCGATCGAACAGATTTTCGCCGCCGGCCGCCGCGCGCTGGACAAGGGCGCGGACGTGCTGATCCCGGCGGGTCCGGCCGCGGCGCTGCTGGCCCATCGCGGCATCTTCGAACTGGATGGCGCGCCGCTGCTCGACGTTTACCGGCTGCTGGTGAAATACGCCGAGATGATGGTGGCGATGCAGAAGCTGACCGGCGTGCATGTCAGCCGGCGGCAGATGTACCAGAAGCCGGAGGCCGCCACACTGGCGCAGATTGCCGATGCCCGCGGGATCGATCTGCTGCGCGAGCCCTGACGAATCGCCGGGAACCCTGCTGCGTCAGGCGTTCCCGGTCAGGAAGTTCATCGCCGCCTGCACGCCGCCCGCCTTGTGCGGCACACCAGCGGCCTGCAGCCCCATCTCGACTCCGGCCAAGGTCCCGGCGAGTTGCAGCACGCCCAGATCGCCCATATGGCCGATCCGGAAAACCTTGCCATCGAGCGGTCCCAGCCCGTTGCCGAGACTCATGTTGAACCGCTCCAGGATCACCGTCCGCAGCTTGTCCGCGTTATGACCATCCGGCGTGCGAATGGCGGTGACCCCCGGCGCATAGGCCCGCGGATCCTGGCATTGCAATTCCAGGCCCCAGGCCCGCACCGCGCGTCGCGTCGCCTCCGCATAGCGGTTGTGCCGCGCGAAGACGTTTTGCAGCCCCTCCTCCAACAGCATGTCCAGCGCTTCGTTCAGCGCGTAGAACAGGTTGACGGCGGGGGTGTAGGGGAACAGCCCGGTCTTGTTGGCGCCGACCAGCGGCTCCCAATCCCAGTAGCTCCGCCGCGAACCGCCGCCCCCACGGGAGGCGGCCAGGGCCTTGTCGCTGACCGCGGTGAAGGACAGGCCGGGCGGCACCATCAACCCCTTCTGCGAGCCGGCGATCGTTACATCGACGCCCCACTGGTCGTGGCGGTAGTCGGCGCAGGCCAGCGACGAGATCGCATCGACCATCAGCAGGGCCGGGTGCTTCGCCTGGTCCATGGCAGCGCGCACCGCGGGAATCTCGGACAGGCAGCTCGTCGAGGTTTCGCTGTGCACGACGCAGACGGCCTTGATCCGATGTTCCCGGTCGTCGCGCAGGACTGCGCCGATGGCACCGGGGTCGGCGCCGCGGCGCCAGTCGGTGTCCAACGCCTGGACGTCCAGGCCGTGGCGCAGCGCCAGTTGTTCCCACAAGTGGGCGAACTGGCCGGTGCGCGACAGCAGCACGCGGTCGCCTGGTGCCAGCGTGTTGACCATGGCGGATTCCCAGGCGCCGGTGCCGGATGCCGGGAAAATCCCAATCAGCCCCTGGGTCTGGAACACCTGGCGCAACTTCGCGGTCACCGCCTGGCCGAGGCGGCCGAATTCCGGGCCCCGGTGGTTGATCGCGTTGCGGTCCATAGCGCGCAGGACCCGTTCGGGCAGATTGGTCGGCCCGGGAGTCTGCAGGAAGTGTCGGCCGGCCACATAGTCGGACATTGGGATCGTATCCTCCAAGGCCGCGGTAAGGAGCATGGGTGACGTCGGAAAGCAAGGACGTTGCCGGATTGCAGGGATGCGCTGAGGGCAGGGGTGGCGGACTATCCCACGGCCCGAGGCGCCTCCGGAACAGGCTTTCGACCGAGCAACCCCATCGGCATCAGCAACGACTTTCCAGGGCAGCAGGCTGGACGAGCTGCGGGCGGCGCCGCGTCCACTTGACCCAGCGGCCGGGGCCTGGATACTGACCAGTAGGTTGAGGAGGCATGGCGATGAAATTCGGCATTTTCTACGAGTTGCAATGCCCGCGTCCGTGGGAGGCGAACACCGAACGGGACCTGTACCAGAACGCGCTCACGCAGGTGGAACTGGCCGACAAGCTGGGATATCATTACGCCTGGGAAGTGGAACATCATTTCCTGGAAGAATACTCTCATTCACCGCAGCCCGAGGTGTTCCTGGCCGCCGCCAGCCAACGGACGAAGAACATCCGGCTGGGGCACGGGATCATCCAATTGACCACCAACCATCCCGCTCGGGTGGCCGAAAAGGTGGCGTGCCTGGATCTGGTCAGCAACGGCCGGGTCGAGTTCGGCATGGGCGAGGGCGCCAGCATCACCGAACTCGGCCCGTTCGACAGGGCGATGGAGGACAAGCAGGCGGTGTGGGAGGACGGCGTCCGCTGCGTGCTGCCGATGTTCAAGGATGGCGGCTGGGAATATGACGGGCCGTATTTCAAGTTCCCGCTGCGCAATGTGCTGCCGAAGCCGGTGCAGAAGCCGCATCCGCCGCTGTGGGTGGCGTGCAGCCAGTTGGAAACGATCGAGCTGGCAGGGCGGTGCGGGATCGGCGCGCTGGGGTTCCAGTTCCTGTCGGCGGAAATGGCGCATGCATGGGTGCATGCGTATTATAACGCGTTTACCAAGCGGCAGCGGAAGCTGACGGATTATCAGTCGAACTGCAACATCGCCATGGTGTCGTATTTCATGTGCGCTGAGACGGATGAGGAAGCGCGACGGCGGGCGGATGGGGTGACATTCTTTCAGTTCTCGCTGGCCTACTATAGCGGTTCCCGCAACCGGGAACGGCCGCCGCCGGGATCGGTAAATTTGTGGGATGAATATCTGGCCTGGAAGAAGGCTAATCCTGAGCTGGCCCATAAGGCGCTGACCGGCGGGTTGATCGGGTCTCCGGAGACCATCCGGCGGAAGTTGCGACGGTTCCAGAGTTCACATGTGGATCAGATCATTCTGCTGAACCAGGCGGGGAAGAATGCGCACTCGGATATCTGTGAAAGTCTGGAGCTGTTCGCGAAAGAGGTGATGCCAGAATTCGTTTCGGACGAAACCGAGCACCAGGCGTGGAAGCAGCGGGTGTTGAACGGGTCGATTGTGCTGGAGGAACTGGATACGACCCCGTACAAGGAACGCGCGGGGGTTGGGAAAGGCGTGGCGATTTCGAAACTGGCGACCACGGGGGTGGAGGCGCAGGCGGCGGCGTAGGATGCGGACGCTGGATCAATGCGACGAACTCCGGCGTTTCGATCCGAGCGCGGTCAGCGTTCAATGTTCCCGTCATGGTCGGATTTCACAGTCGTCGGTAAGCAGGACGACACTGGGTTTCCCAACGTCATGGCGGGCGCAGGCCCGCCATCCACGACTTTCGCACGTGCAGCCACGCAAGTCATGGATGGTGCGCCTTCGCGTACCATGACGCGTAAAGCAATGCCGTCGCCCAAATTACCGACTGCTGAGTAAGTCGAGTCCGCTGATGTTCATGGGACCGGCGCAAACGATCACGTCCATCCGGTCGTGGCCGGCACAAGGCTGGCCGTGACGGAAAAGCGCGCGATGCCACCCTAATTTAGCGCCCGTGAGGGCAAGCCCGGGCACGACGAGAGAAGGCGTCGATCGGCTCCCGCGTTCACATATCCGTGCGTCCCGCCGTTCCGAGCCGAATGCGCATTGCGGGCGATCTTTTCCTCCGGCACCGTCCATCCTCGTACCAACCGAGGAATCGATGCGAAGCTTCGCTCGTTGTCGCGCATTGTTAATCTATCCGCGCTTCAGCGCAGCGTCTTTCTGGAACTTCTCCGCCGCCTGCGAGCTCGTCGGCGCCCGCTATCCCGCCGCGCCGCTCGGACTGATCACGTTGGCCGCTTTATTGCCACAGGACTGGGATATCCGGCTGATCAACCGAAATACCGAGGACCTGACGGACGCCGATCTGGACTGGGCCAATATTGTGATGACCGGCGGCATGCTGGCGCAGCAGGTCGACACCCTGGCTTTGATTGCACTCTGCCACGAGCATGGCAAGCCAGTCGTGGTCGGTGGCCCCGATCCTACCTCCAGCCCGCAGATTTATGCCACAGCCGATTTCCGCGTCCTGGGCGAAGTTGAAGGGATCATCGACGATTTTGTCACCGCGTGGCAGGCCGGAGTGCGGTCCGGGACGTTCACCGCGCCGAAATTCACCATCGATGTGACACAGACCCCGATTCCCCGTTTCGATCTTCTTAAATTTGAACATTACCTGTATGTCGGCGTGCAGTATTCCCGCGGCTGTCCCTTCACCTGCGAATTCTGCGATATCATCGAGCTGTATGGCCGGGTGCCACGCGCCAAAGCCGCGGCGCAAATGCTGGCCGAACTGGAAGCGCTGTATCAGCTTGGCTATCGCGGGCACGTCGACTTCGTCGATGACAACCTGATCGGCAACAAGAAAGCCCTGAAGCTGTTCCTGCCGCAACTGGCCGCCTGGCTGAAGGCGCGCGATTATCCGTTCGAGTTCTCCACCGAAGCCTCGATCAACATGTCCGACGACGAGCAGTTGCTGGGTCTGATGCGCGCCGCGAATTTTTTCATGGTGTTTGTCGGCATCGAAAGCCCCGATCCCAAGACGTTGGTCCACACGAAGAAAAAGCAGAACACCCGGCGCAGCCTGGCGAACAGCGTGCATAAAATCTACAGCGCCGGCATGTTCGTCACCGCGGGTTTCATCGTTGGCTTCGACAGCGAGCAAGTCTCGGTCGCCGATGCCATGGCGGATTTCATCGAAGACGCGGCGATTCCCGTCTGCATGGTGGGGCTGCTGTATGCGCTGCCGAACACGCAACTGACGCGCCGCCTTGCCGTCGCGGGCCGGTTGCGTCCGGACCATGACGTGGCGTCACCCGAACTCAGCGATCAATGTTCGGCGACAACGAACTTCGAGACGTTGCGTCCGATCCGCGAAGTCCTGCTCGATTATCGGCGGATTCTGGAGCGCATTTACGACCCCGCAGCCTTCGCCGGGCGATTGCAGCGGCTGGCCGCCATGCTGGACCGGACCGGCCGGCCGCGCGAACTGCCGGCGGGGGACATCCGGCTACGGGTGGCGTCACTGGAGATGGTACACAAAATCATCAGTCGGCTACCCGAGGCGCGCAAGCCATTTTGGCAGGCCTTCATGGCCTGCGCGAAGGCGAACCCATCGGCGCTGCGGTATATCGTGACCCTGATGGCATTCTATCTGCATCTGGGGCCGTTCTCGCGACAGATTATCGCGGCGATCGACCAACGGCTGGCGGAGATCGAGCCGCAGGGCGCGGTGCCTGCTCGCAAGAGGGTGCTCGATCACGCCTAAGTGTGACGGGACGCACAACTCTCCCCCAGCTGAGCCTCCACGGCCTGCAAGGGCAGGGTGGCCCGCCCCGACCAGCCACGCCGCCCCATCCGGGGGTTCGGAACCCCGCAAATCCACCACCGTCGCCTCCGCATCCCTGGCAACCGCGGAAACATTTTCGATCCGCTCCCGGTGCAACCTTGTGTCACGCCGCGGCGGGCGCAGCGCGGTGTCCGACCTTTTGCCGCGGCGGACGGTTCTCCAGGATCGCAGCTTGCACGGCCAATCCGCGTTTGATTCCGACAAGCGCACCCCGTTCGACCAGCAGCGGCGCATAGCCAAGCGCGTCCCATCGTTGAGCGACTGACAACGCGTCGGGGCTGAAGTCCGGATACAGCCGCATCACACCGCCGCCATTTTCATAGGACTCGCGGTTGCCGCATTCCAGGTAGGATTCCACGGTGAGCCCCTCGGCCAGCACTACATCGTGCTGCGGCAGTTCGATGTGGTAGTAAGTGACGGTCTTCGCCGCGGCCTGGCGAATGGTCGTGCCGTTGATCAGCAGTTTGATCGGAACCAGCACGTCGTCGACGAACACCGCATGATCAGGTGATAGCAGCAGGGGCCGCATCGGACGCCCCTCCCCGAATGCATGCGGCGCAATCCGTATCGGCCGGACGGTCTCGGGCTTCGGATGACGGCGGCAGTCCAAGGTACGGCGGCCGATCCACTTGATTGGCTGATGCAAGCCGGACTCCGTCATCACAAGGTCCCCTTCGCGCAGCCGCTCCACCGCAACTGCGCCGCTCGGCGTAACGATACGGGTGCCGGCAGCGAAACAGGCGACCGTCTGCCCGTTCGGCTGCGCCGAGGTGGTGATGTCGCCGGTGATCGGATCGAAGGTGAGTGCACCAGTCGGGTACAAGGAGCCGAAGACGAGAGTCCCCAGGTCCGTGCCGCCATGGGAGAAATCGATGCTGGTGGTCGTGCCAGTCTGGGTGAACGCCGCGGACGCACCAACCAGCCCAGCGCTGTGCACGATGTCGCCGACAGTGAAACCGTCAATCACGGAAAATGCCACCGAAGTGCCAACGGTCGTCACGCCGTTCAGGATCGGAATACCGTAGGTCAGGCCGGAGACCGACGACAGCGCCAGCACCTCATTACTGCCACCCGCGTCGAAGGTGATGTTCGCCGTGTCGGTCGCGTCCAGGCGCAGCGTGCCGGCGTTGCCGATATGCAGGCTGCCAAAGCCGCCGCGAGGAATAGCCGGGCCGGTAAAACCCACAGGATAGGTGATGCCGATGGCATAGCCGTCTGCCGTAACGGGACCGGTCAGTTCCAGCGTGCCGCCGGTGGCGGTGATCGTGCCGATCAGTTCGATCGCGCCTTCAACGACACCGTTGCCCGACAGCGCCGCGACGGCATCGACCGTGACGGTGTTGGCGACGATGGTTCCGCCCTGCAACAGCAGGTTTGCAAACGAGTATGCGAAGGGATCGCCGTGTACGTCCAGGTTACCGGTGTGTGCGGTGCCGCTCAGGTCCACGGTGCCACCGGACCCGAAAACCGTGCCCTCGAAACCGATCGAGACAGCAGCGGCCGAGTCGTTGCTGGCAAATTCCGGATCGCCGAGGACGTTATCGAGTTGCACCGTCTGCCCGACCCCGGGCGTGATGCTGATCGTGCCATTTTGCACGGTGATCGCGCCAGGCTCGAGATGAACCATGGCGCCAGGGGTCAGTTTATCGGGAACGTTGGTATAGTCGGCCAGATAGGGATCGACGACGAAAGTGTCCCCAGTGTAGTCACCAGCAAGCTGCAGGGTTGAAACCGTCGTCGTTCCATCCAGCACGGTCAGGGTGCCAACCCCGCCACCGGCACCCGGTGTGTCGGTTTCGCCGGTGATGGTCGCAGCCTCGAAGTCGAGCACATCGGTCGGTGCGAAGCCGGCAATGACCCCGTTCACCACCGGAAGCGGCCCGCTGAATGCATTGTCCGGCTGCCGCGTACTGAGACTGACAGAGATGTCGCCACCGGCAAGCATGATTGTATTGCCGGCGCCAATCCCGGCGTGAATGCCGAACCCCGCTTTGCTGGCCAGATCAATCGTCAATCCGCCGGTCGCGATCGTGCCGTAATTATTGAAGCTGGCACCAGACTGGACGTCCACGATCCCGGTCCCGGACATCGCGGCGCCGGTACCCAGGGTCACAATTCCGGCATCGTCGATCGTTCCATTATCAACGATCGAACCGCCGGTGAGGCTGTTGGGACCGGACAGCACCGCACCTGGTTCACCAGCAAGTTGCCGACGACGTTGACATAATAGCCGCTGGCCGCCGTAACGGTTGCCCCGCTGCGCAGGATCGTGGTCCCCACCAGCGTTCCGTTGTTGAGTTCGGCGTTGACGCCGGGATCGAACGTAATCGCGCCCGTCGTTGCATCATCGGCGTCACCGATCTCGATCGACGACAGGCTGTCAACGGACAGTTTGACACCGTCAAACGGCGGCGAATCCACCAGGATCTCACCCGGCGGCAGTGAATTGTTTGGCTGGCTGATCAGCCCGCCGAGGTCTATGACGCCGCCATTGGTTGCCCCCAGGCCACCACCCGTCCCCAAGGATGAGCCGGCATAGCTGAGGGTTCCGCCGACCAGCAGACTGGCACCCGCGCCGTTGACATCGATCACGCCGTCCACGCCCACCGCCACCGAACCGGCCGCAATCGTGCCCCCGGCTTCCACCAGCAGCGCCGAACCCAGTTCGGATTGCCCGGTGGCCTGAAGTGTCACCAGACCGCCGCCGGCAATCAGTCTGCCGACCGTCAGGGTCCCCAGATCCGCGACATCGGCAGTCAACAAGGTCGCGGCGTTCCCGACGCCGCTGATGACCTGGATCGTACCAAGCTGACTGTTGATCGTGACCGTGTCGTTGCTGCCGGGGGCGACCGCGGCCGGATTGGTTCCGGCTGTCACGTCCTGCCAGTTCGCCGCCGTCCCCCACGCGCCCGCCGCCGGTCCGACCCACACGAACTCATCATTTCCCGACGTCCCGCCGCTCGGCGTGCCGGGGTTGGGAGGCGAAACCGTGATCCCGGTCTGATCGCCGCCGAACTGTGTGACGATGAAGCTGTCGCCGCTGTAATCCCCGGCCAGGGTCAGGGCGGCGACCGGCATCGCGCCGTTCAGCAGGGACAATGTACCGGGATTGCCCGCGGATCCGGCAGTGTAGCTTGTGGCCGAGACCGCCGATCCGTCCACCAGCAGCATGTCGCCGGTCGTGAACCCGGTGATCACGGCATCGACCGCCGGCAACGAGCCCAGTTGCAGAAGATCGCCGACCCCCGCCAGACTGATCGTATTGCCGGCGCCGATCGCCGCATCCGCGGCCAAGGTCGCATCATTGCCCAGTTGCAGGGTCAGCGCCGCGGGGCCAATGTCCTGGACAACCTGCAGCAGACCGCCATCCGACACCGCAATCGATCCGCTGCCGGACAGGCTCAGCGATCCCGTCGTTCCACTTGACCCGATCGCAAGAGTCTCGCCGGCAATAACCCCGTTGTCGATCCAGGTCCCGGTGGTCAGGGTCACCGCGCCACTCAGGGCCCCGCCACTGTCGATCGTGCCGTTGCCGGATAGCAGACCCGCCTGATCGCTCGCCGTCGCGCCCGCCATGATGACGAGGTTCGCCGCCAAGGTGCCAGGCAGACTGGCCGTCAAACCGCTGTCGATCGTGAGCGCACCCGCTGCCGCGTCATCCGCATGGCCCACCTCGATCGATGAGGTGGCGTCAACCGCGATGCTGGAAGAAAGCGGGAGGAAGATGATCAGCTGCCCGGGAATTAAAAGCTCGCTGACGGCGAACTGGGTCAGCCCGTCCGTCTGAATCACCGCGCCGTCTGTGGCAGCCAGACTCGTTGCGCCGTTCATGGTCAGCGCGGCATCGACCATCAGGCCGCTGCCCGCCCCGTTGACATCGACGCTGCCGCCTTGGTCGATCGTCATCTGGTATGTGTTCACGCTGCCGCCGGCGCTGATGGCCAACGTGCCGGCGATGACGATGCTGCCGATGTTCAACGCACCGGTCACGATATTGTCGCCGCCGAACGTCGCGCTGGCGACGGTGCCGATGCCGGTTATGACCTGCGCCTGGGCGGTGGGGCTGTTGAACAGCACAACATCCGCGATGCCGGGCGCGGACGTGGCCGGCGTTTGGCCGGTGGTGATGTCGGCCCAGTTCGATGCCGTGCTCCAGTCGCCCGACAGCGGACCGATCCAGTCAAAGGTGGACGCGGGCAGCGCAGTGATGTCCGTCAGGGTCGGGCTGATCTGCTGCGTCACGAAACTGTCGCCGGCGAAATTGCCCGCCAGGTGCAGCGTCCCGACCGCGGTCGGGCCGTTCATCAAGGTCAGCACACCCGGACTGCCGGAACTCCCGGCGCGCCAGGTCGCGTGATCGACCGAGACGGTGCCGGCGATGGCCAGAACCGCCGCGGTGCCGCCAAATCCGACGATCGTGGCGCCGATGGTGGGCAACAGGCCGGCCGGTGCCGCGGTGGACGCGGCCGGCACATCGATCTCGAACGTGGTCAGGTCGGGCTGCGGGAAGATCGTGTTCGGCCGGTACGTCATGTCGATCGTGTTGCCGGGGGCGATCGCCGACGCATCGATCAAGGTCGCGAAATTGGCAAAGTCCAGGCTGCCTGGCCCGACCCGTTCATTCAGCTCGATGATGCCCTGATTGAGGTATGTCTCGGTTTCCACCGTGCCATTGCCGCTCAGGGTGCCGGCCAGGCCGTTGAACTGCAATGTGTCGCCGATGATGGTGCCGTTATCGACCACGGTGCCCGACTGCGGCGAAGCGGGCGATCCGGCCAACGTGACGGTCTGGCCATAGATCTGACCGCCGGCCAGCACCCGGACATTGGCAGCGATCGTGGTGCTGGCGGCGAAGGGCAGCGCATACATGACGACATTCGCGCCGGTGCCAACCGTGAGCGCACCGGCCGTGGCTGTCGTCGCATTGCCGACGGTGAGGCTCGACAGGCTGTCGACCGCAATGTCCCCTGTGGCCAGCAGCGTCCCGGCCTGGATTGCGCCCCCGTTGGTCACCGACAGCAGCGTCGTGTCACCGGTGCCGGAGACGCTCTCGCTGTCGAACCAGAGCGCGCCAGAGACGCGAAGGCTGGCGCTCGGCCCGTTGACCAGGACCGCGTCGCCACCGAACACCTGTGGCGCTGACGAAACGGGCTGTGAGCCGGTGTAGTCCAGATTGGCCTGGGCAGCCGACAAGGTGGCGCCGGCCGTGACTGTCAGGGTCGCGCCGTCGGCCACCAGGTCGCCGGTGTTGAAGTCTCCCGCGACAACATAGTGTCCCGAACCATAGGTGGCCGGCTGGAACGTCAGGCCGGCGCTGCTGCCGGTGCCGGTCAGCGTGACGGATGGACCGACGACGGCGAAATCGCCCGAGCCCGGCGCGACCGTCGCCGGATTGGTCCCGTTCGTGACATTATTCCAGTTCGACGCGGTGGCCCAGTCACCCGCTTGCGGGCCGATCCAGTCATAAGTCTGCGGCGTCGCTGTGATCGCCGATACGGTTGGGCTGAGCTGCTGGACCGCAAAGGTGAAATCGGCGCCATCGCCGGCCAAGGTGAGGGTGCCGACCCGGGTTGCGCCATCCATCAGGTCCAGGGTGCCGAGCTGTCCGGCGGTGCCGGGGGTGTAAATGACATTGTCAACCGGAACGGTGCCGACCACCTCGATGGTCGCGTCGGGACCGGCGAAGCCGACGATCGCAGCACCGATGGCAGGCAGCATGCCAGCCGGCGCGTCGATCTCAAACAGGCTGGCGGCGGGCATCGCGCCGATGGGGAGCCGCATATCGATGGTGTTGCCGGCGGCGATCCCGTCCGATGCGATCAGCGTGCCGAAGTCGCGGAAGTCCAGGCTGCCAACCCCGACCGGTTCATCGAGCTGGATGGCGCCCGGACTGACGGGGAACCCGGAAGGCACGGTGACGCCGGAGGCCGCCTGCACGACCCCGTCACCGCTCAAGGTGCCGGACGCGCCGTTGAACACCAGATCGCTGCCGGCGATGGTCCCGTCGTCGACGATGTTTCCGGCCACGTCCGGTGGGTAGGTGGCGATGGTTGTGGTGCCGCCGATCGGCGCAACGACCGGCCCAAAGGCGACCGGTCCGCCCAGGGTCAGGTCCCGCCCGGCGAGCAGGCCGCCGGCCTGCACCCGGATATTGCTCGCGATGCTGACGTTGCTGGCAATGGTCGCGTCGTTGCTCGTCTTCAGGATCCCGCCTGAGCCGACCGTGAGCCCGCCAGCCAGCGCCGTCGTGACGTTGCCGATGGTCAGGCTCGACGTGTCGTCGACCACGATGACGCCGCTGACCGATGCCGACCCGGCATGGACGTTGCCCTGGTTCGTCACCGACAGCGCCGAGGTGTAGCCGAAGTCGAGATAGCGCGCGCTGTCGAAATTAAGATCGCCGGCCACCGACAGGCTCGCGTTCGGACCATCGACGGAAACCGACGCGCCGGGATAGGCCTCCGGTATGCCGGTCGAAACGAGCGACGCGATTGGCGCAAAGTCGGCCGAGACAGCGGTGATGGCCCCGGTGATATCCAGGTCGACGGCATCCAGGGTGGCGATGGAAAACTGTCCGCTGACGTCCTCGTTTGATTGGAATATTGCGGCGGCGGCGGCGCCGGTTCCGGCAATGGTCGCCGATGTTTCGACCGAACCAAAGATGGCGACATCGTTCGGGCCGGGCGCCCCGGTCGCCGGATTTGCACCGGTCGTGACATTCTGCCAGTTCGACGGCGTGCTCCAGTCATCGGATTGCGTGCCAAGCCAGGAAAACGTGTCCCCGGTTGCCATGGTTTAACCCTCCGGCATGACGTTCCGGGGGGAGGCTTGCGCGGGGCTGCGACAGTGTCAAGGTGGGATAAGTGTGACCCCGAATGCTTCGCACTTCGTCATGGAGACTTGCTCGCTCCAATCTCATGACAGCCGATTTTCGCCGGGTTACTCGGTGCAGCCGTGACGGCGTTGCCTGTCAGGTCTGAACCTGCCGTCGCAGGCATCGTCCCCCGCCTGCTTCCGGCAATATATACTTCTGAAGAAATGAAAACGGCTGCGCGCGATCTCAGATTGATGCGGTGCAGCCGCAGCCGGGCAAGACACAGGCCGTTTATCTCATGCTGCCCGCGGTTGGACCTCTGACGCGCCAGCCGACCGTCGCCACGGCCTCATCCAGTTCAAAATCCCGCTGCATGGTCAAGCAGAGTTCCGGTGCCGCATTGAAATGCCGCGCCGTTTGGCCAGGATCGCCTCAATCCGGGTCACCGGCCGGCAATAATGACCGGATCGGAACGTTATGAAGGTCCAGCGTTCAGGTCCGCCCCTTTTTCATGGCTGCCCCAAACGAGCCTCCACCGCCCGCACGGCTTGCAAGGGCAGAGCGGCGCGCCCGACCACTTGCCCGCCCAGGCACGCCAGCCACCCGGCCCCGTCCGGGGGTTCGGAGGGCCGCAAATCCACCACCTTCGCCTCCGCGTCACGCGCCACCGCGGAAAACCGCCGCCAGCCCGTCAGCAAAGGCCCCTGAACGCGAACGACGCGGGCGATTGGCTCGCCCGCGTCGTTCAATCCGATCCACTCCAGGGTCCGGGGGGTCACCCCGGCACCTTCCTCCTGCCGTCCCCGCATCCAATTGAGGCGGGAACCGATGCCCATCAGGCGCTCTTGGCCATGATCTCGTCCGCGATATTTCTCGGGACCGGATCGTAATGGTGGAACTGCATGGTGAACGAGGCCCGCCCCTTGGTCATGCTGCGAAGGTGGGAGATATAGCCGAACATCTCCTTCAACGGAACATGCGCCCGCACGATGACGGTCGATCCCGAACTCTCCTGGTTCTGGATCTGCCCGCGGCGGCGGTTCAGGTCGCCCACCACGTCGCCCACGTGATCGTTCGGCGTGGTGACCTCCACGTCCATGATCGGCTCCAGGATGATCGGCCCGGCGTTCTTCATGCCGGCTCTGAAGCAGGCCTTGGCGGCGATTTCGAAGGCCAGCGCCGAGGAGTCGACGTCGTGGTACTTGCCGTCTACCAGGGTGTATTTGAAGTCCACCGTCGGGAATCCGGCCAGCACGCCGGTATCGGCCTGCACCTTGATGCCCTTTTCCACCGCCGGGATGTATTCCCGCGGCACCGACCCGCCGACCACCTTGTTTTCGAACACGACGCCGCCGTTGCGCTCCATCGGCTCGAAGATGACCTTCACCTCGGCGTACTGGCCCGACCCGCCGGTTTGCTTCTTGTGGGTATAGGTCTCGGTGTGCGACTTGCTGATCGTCTCGCGATAGGCCACCTGCGGCGCGCCGATGTTGCAGTCCACGGCATATTCGCGGCGCAGCCGGTCGATGATGATCTCCAGGTGCAGTTCGCCCATGCCGGACAGGATGGTCTGCCCGGTCTCCTGGTCGGTGCGCAGCCGCAAGGACGGATCCTCCCCGGCCAGCTTCTGCAAGCCCAGGGTCATCTTCTCGACCGCTTCCTTGGTGCGCGGCTCGACCGAGATGTCGATCACCGGCACCGGGAAGGCCATGCGCTCCAGGATCACCGGGCGGTCGGCGGAGGCCAGGGTGTCGCCGGTCCCGGTGTCCTTCAGGCCGACGAAGGCGGCGATGTCACCAGCCTCGACTTCCGTGATCGCTTCGCGCTTGTCGGCGTGCATCTGGAACATCCGGCCGATGCGCTCGCGGTGGTCCTTGGTGGTGTTCATCACCGTGTCGCCCGACTTCAGGGTGCCGGCATAGACGCGCACGAAGGTCAGGGTGCCGAACTTGTCGTTGATGATCTTGAACGCGAGGCCCGCGAAGGGTGCCTTCGGATCGGCCTTGATGCGGCGGCGTTCCGGATGTTCGGATTCGTCCACCCCTTCATCCAGCGCGACGGCGATGCCGGGCACGTCGATGGGCGAGGGCAGATAATCGATCACCGCGTCCAGCAGCGGCTGCACGCCCTTGTTCTTGAAGGCGGTGCCGCACAGCACGGGACGGAAGTCGCCATCGATCGTGCCGCGCTTGATGCAGCGCTTCAGGGTCTCGATCGTGACGTCACCGTTCTCGAAATACTCCTCCATCGCCTTTTCGTCGACGGAGACGGCGGTGTCCAGCAAGGTCTGCCGGTGTTCGGCGGCGGCGGCCTTGAGGTCCTCGGGGATGTCCTCGTAGTGGTACTTCGCGCCGAGCTCGCCGCCTTCCCAGATGATCGCCTTCATCTCGACGAGGTCGACGACACCCAGGAACTGGTCCTCGATCCCGATCGGCAACTGCAAGGGCAGCGCGACGATATCCAGCTTTTCCTTCAAGGTGGCGAAAGCGCGATAGAAGTCGGCGCCGGTGCGGTCCAGCTTGTTGATGAAGATGATGCGCGGCACGTTGTAGCGGTCGGCCAGGCGCCAGTTCGTCTCCGACTGCGGCTGCACGCCGGCCACGCCTTCGATGATGAAGATCGCGCCGTCCAGCACGCGCAGGCTGCGGTTCACCTCGATGTTGAAATCGATATGGCCGGGCGTGTCGATGATGTTGATGCGATGGTTCTGCCACTCACACGTGACGGCGGCCGAGGTGATGGTGATCCCCCGTTCCCGCTCCTGCTCCATGTAATCGGTGGTTGTATTGCCGTCGTGCACTTCACCGATCTTGTGCGACACCCCGGTGTAATACAGGATGCGCTCCGTGGTCGTCGTCTTCCCCGCATCGATATGCGCGGTAATGCCGATGTTGCGAATCTTGTCGAGCGACATGCTTGACACTGTGAACCTCCATACCCCCGGCCAGAGGGGTGTCGCCTGTGGGCATATCAAGACGGGCGCGTCATCGGGTTCGGATCTGGAGGACCCCCCGCGCGCCCGCATGAAAGCACCGGCTGAACGTCAGCCGGCTATGTGGGGGGACACATGCGACAGGACCGGGTGTTTTGCAAGGGCGAAAACGGCTCACGCTTCCTTACCGTCCGACACACGGTCCCGGCCTAGATTGCCCGCATGGACATCAACACCGCACAGGCCCTGATCCGCTTCGGCCTCGGCCGCCGGGGCGAGGAACCCTTGCCAGCCGACCCGCACGCCTGGTTGCTGGCGCAGTTGCGCGCCCCCGATCCAGCGCGGATCGAACCACGCCCGACCGTCGCGGAGGGCCTGGCTGCGCTGCGCGACGACCGGGCCAATAAGCCGCCACCCGGCCAGTCGCTGGCGGGCGCGCTGTTCAAGGCGCAGTCCGCGGCCGAACTCGCCAATGCCCTGACCACACCGGCGCCGTTCCGCGAACGGCTGGTCTGGTTCTGGACCAACCACTTCACCGTCTCCCGCCGCCGCGGCGAGGTCACCCCGCTGGTCGCCGCTTTCATCGAGGACGCCATCCGCCCGCACGTCACCGGCCGCTTCGACGACATGCTGCTGGCGGTGATGCGCCACCCGGCGATGCTGCTGTATCTCGACAATGCCGGGTCGGTCGGCCCGAACAGCCCCGCCGGCACGCGCGGCCATCGCGGCCTGAACGAGAACCTGGCGCGCGAGTGCCTGGAACTCCACACCGTCAGCCCGCTGGCCGGCTATTCCCAGGCCGACGTCACCGAATTCGCCAAGGTGCTGACCGGCTGGTCGGTGGAACGCCGCATCGAACCGCTGGGCTTTTGCTTCCGTCCGGAGGCGCACGAGCCGGGCGAGCAGATCGTGATGCAGCAGCGCTTCCCGCCGTCGGAGGCGGGCGGTGTCGCCGCGCTGCACTTCCTGGCGGCGCATCCGGCAACGCACCGGTTCCTCGCCACCAAGCTGGTGTGCCATTTCGTCGCCGACACCCCGCCACAAGATGCGGTGCGCCGGATCGAGGGCGTGTTGCGCGACACGCGCGGCGATCTGGGGGCCGCGGCGGCCGCGCTGGTGTCCCTGGACGCAGCCCGGCAGCTGAACACGAAGCTGCGCACGCCGCAGGAGTACGTGGTGGCCGGCGTGCGGATGCTGGATATCCCGGCGGAGCAGATACCGAACCTGGCCGGCATCGCGGGCGGTCTCGGTCAGCCATTGTGGAGTGCCCCGGCCCCCAACGGCTGGCCCGACAAGGCTGCGGACTGGGCGGGTCCCGAGGCGATGATGCGGCGGATCGACTGGGCCCAGGGCTTCGCCGGCCGCATCGGCACAAGCGATCCGGTCGAGCTGGCGCAGGCAAACCTCGGCCCGCTGCTGCGGCCGGCCACCCTGGACGCGATGCACCACGCGGGATCGCGCCGCGACGCCTTCACCCTGCTGCTGACGTCACCGGAGTTTCAAAGGCGATGAACACTTTTCTGTCGCGCCGTTCGGCGTTGCTGGGGTTGACCGCGGCGGTGACCCTGGGACGAGCCTCCCTGGCAGTCGCGGCGGCGCCCGGCGACCATCGCTTCGTCGTGGTCATCATGCGCGGCGCGATGGATGGGCTGAGCGCTGTGGTGCCGTACGGCGACCCGGCGTTGCACACCCTGCGCGGCGAAATCGTGCCGCCGGCGCCCAACCAGCCGGACGGGTTGCTGGACCTGGGCGGGTTCTACGGCCTGCACCCGGCACTGGCCGAATTTCATGGCCTGTATCAGGCCGGCGAATTGCGCCCGATCCATGCCGTCGCCGGCTCCTATCGCGTCCGCAGCCATTTCGAGGCCCAGGACTACCTGGAAAGCGGCGCCGATCACCGCATGACCAGTGGCTGGCTGAACCGGGCGGTGGCGGCGATGCCGCGATCGGGCGGTGTTCGGCCCGAGGGGGATGCGCTGGCGCTGGGCGTCTCGGTGCCGCTGCTGCTGCGCGGGGCGGCCACGGTCGGCAGTTGGGCGCCGCACGGCTTCGGCACGCCGGCGGCGGACCTGTATGCCGCCATCGCCGCGCTGAACCAGCCCGACCCGCTAACCGGCCCAGCCATCGCCGAGGGGCTGCGGGCGCGCGGCTTCAGCCAGTCCGTGATGACCGCCGACAACCCGGCGCCGAAGGACCGCAACGCCTTTCCGGCTCTCGCCAAGGCGGCCGGGGAATTGCTCGCCGCGCCCGACGGCCCGCGCATCGCCGCGCTGGAGATCGACGGCTGGGACACCCACACCGCCCAGGCCAACCGGATGACGGGGCCGCTGAAGCAGCTCGATGCGGGGATGGCGGCGCTGAAAGCGGCGTTGGGTCCGGTCTGGAAGCAGACGGTCGTGCTGACCATGACCGAGTTCGGCCGCACCGTCCGGGTCAACGGCACCAAGGGCACCGACCACGGCACGGCCACGGTCGCCTTCGTGCTGGGTGGGGCGGTCGCCGGCGGACGGGTGCAGGCGACCTGGCCCGGCCTTGGCGCCGGCAAGCTGTTCGAGGATCGCGACCTGGCCCCGACCCTCGATCTGCGGTCGGTGGCCAAGGGTTTGCTGGCGCAACACCTGGGGTTGGGCGATGCGGCGCTGGCGCAGGTGTTTCCC